>TARA_B100000749_G_scaffold122233_1_pt1 | contig 18524 bp, 16 predicted proteins | sample TARA_B100000749 | Tara Oceans TARA_B100000749 (sample SAMEA2621232) | marine metagenome | biome: marine biome (ENVO:00000447); feature: mesopelagic zone (ENVO:00000213); material: "saline water (ENVO:00002010), including plankton (ENVO:xxxxxxxx)" | depth 800 m
GGATTCAATGCCGCCGCCGGTTTTGCGGCGCGCCGGGCGGCTGCCCAGGGCCAGGCGGCTGAGCTCGGTTTCCGGGGTGACGGTGCGCAGGTAGCTGACCAGCGCCGGGTCTTCGCGGACCACCTGGCGGTAGCCGGCCACGGAGACGTCGGTGAGCTTCTGCATTTGCGCGCGCCACTCGGCGTCCGGTTCGCGGGGCGGCACCAGGGTGGCTTCCAGGGTGGCGGCCACGTACTGCTCCAGGTTGTAGACCGCCACCGAGGGGCGGCCGTATTTGAAGCGGATCACTTCGCCCTGTTCGGTGACGCGGATGCGCCCCGCCACCGAGCCCGGCGGCTGCGACAGCAGCGCCATGCGGGTGGGCGAGCCGCCCCGGGAGATGGAGCCGCCGCGGCCGTGGAACAGGGTCAGCGGCACGCCGTGTTGCTGGAAGGTTTTGGTGAGCGTTTCCTGGGCGCGGAACTGGGCCCAGGCGGCGCCCAAAAAGCCCGCGTCCTTGGCGGAATCCGAATAACCGATCATCACTTCCTGGCCGTCGATGACCCGCTGCTTGTAGAGCGGAATGTCGAGCAGCGCCGCCATGGTGTCGCCGGCGTTGTTCAGGTCGTCCAGGGTTTCAAACAGCGGCACCACGCGCATCGGCCGGCGCACGCCGGCGATCTTCTGCAGCAGCATCACCGCCAGCACGTCGGAAGACGTCTTGGCCATGGAGATGACGTAGGCGCCCAGGCCTTCCGGGCCCTGCTCGGCGATCACCTGGCAGGTTTCCAGCACTTCGCGGACGTCGCCGTCGCACAGGTCGCTGCGGTAGAAGGCGTCGTCCACCAGCGGCCGGCGGCTTTCCAGCTCGGCGAGCAGGAAGCGTTGTTTCTGGCCCTCGTCCCATTCGCCGTAACCGCCCAGGCCCAGGTAGCGGGTGATGGCGTCCAGGGCGGCGGTGTGGCGGGTGGATTCCTGGCGGATGTCCAGGCACAGCAGCGTGATGCCGAAACAGTTGAGGCGCCGCAGGGTGTCCTTGAGCTCGCCGTCGGCGATCGCGCCCAGGCCCACCGCGCGCAGGGAGCGGTCCAGCAATAACAGCTCGTCGAGCAGTTGGCGGCCTTCGGTGAAGCCTTCGCCCTCGGGCACCGGGCGCCCTTCCACCAGCGCCTCCATGCGCCGCCGGGTGATTTTCAGGCGGTCGCGCACGCTGCGCAGCACCACCCGGTAGGGTTCGTGGCTGGGGCCGGTGCGCGCCAGCAGCTCGTCGCTGGCGCGGTGCATGGACAGGTCCGCGAGCAGGTTCTCCACGTCACGCAGGTAGAGGTCGGCGGCCATCCAGCGGGCCAGCAGCAAGACTTCGCGGGTGACGGTGGCGGTGACGTTGGGGTTGCCGTCGCGGTCGCCGCCCATCCAGGAGGCGAAGCGGATCGGCACCCAGTCGGCGGGCAAGGCGTCGATGCCGGCCTGGCCCAGTTCCGCCTCGATGTCGCGCATTACCCGGGGCACCGCTTTCCACAGCGACTGTTCGATCACCGCGAAGCCCCACTTGGCCTCGTCCACCGGGGTGGGCCGCTCGCGGCGGATCTCATCGGTGGCCCAGGCGGACAGGATCAGTTCGCGCAGGCGCTGGCGCAGGCCGTGGTGCTCTTCGGCGTTGATGTCCGGGCGGTCCAGCTCGGCGAGCAGATCGGCCATCTGGTCGTATTTGCGGATCAGAGTGCGGCGGGTCACCTCGGTGGGGTGGGCGGTGAGCACCAGCTCCACGGACAGCGGCGTCAACGTCTCACGGATGCGTTGCGGCTCGATGCCCTTCTGCTTCAGCTCCGCCAGCACCTGGCGCAGGCCCTGGTCGGTGTCCGGGTCGCCGGGGTAACGCTCGTGGCGGCGGTGCAGACGCTCGCGGTGGTGCTGCTCGGCGATGTTGGCCAGGTTGAGAAACTGGCTGAACGCCCGCGCCACTTCCAGCAGGGTGTCATCGTCCAGCGGATCGAGCAGACCGCGCAGGCGGGTCAGTTCCATTTCCCCTTCGGAGCGGCTCTCCACCGCCGCCTGGCGGATGGTTTCCACGGTGTCGTACAATCGCTCGCCGGATTGTTCCCGGAGCACCGCCCCCAGCTCTTCGCCCAGCAGGCGTACATTGTCGCGCAGCGGCGCGTGTTGATCCTGTTCCACCGACATCTTCACTCCCGGTATCGTTTTTACAACTTTACACCCGACTGTATCTTTATTCCGTCGGGGAGGTGACGCAACATAGCCCGCATTGCTTTGAGGAACATCGCCACTCATGGAAACTTCTTCGCGTGTGTCCACGGAACAGGGCGTAATCGTACTTCAGTACCTGGCCCGAGCCTTGTTCGCCATCCTGGCGGTGCTCTACTTCAACCATTCGGAAGGTTTCTTCTTCACGGTGCCGACGGCCACGCCCTGGATTCTGGCCGGCAGTTACCTGGCTCTGCAACTGCTGTTTCTGGTGGCGCGTGTGCCGCACGCGACGATTCTGGCGTCCGGCCTGGACCTGGTGATTCTCGGCATCGTGATTCTGCTCGACGGCGGCGAGCCGCCGCCGACCATGGCGCTGCTGTTCCTGGCGGTGCTCAGTAACGGCCTGCTGCACGGCCTGAAGCGTTTTCTGGTGATGCTGGCCGCCGCCGAAGTGGTGCTGGCCATCGTCATGCCGATCCGCATCAGCTACAGCCCCGGCGGCGCCGAAACCGCCGCCTCCGCCAGCCTGTTCCTGCTCGCCGCCCTGACCGTGTGCATGCTCTACTTCGGGCTTATGATCTGGCGCAACCAGGTGCTCTCCCGGCAAGCGGTGGAAACCGCCTGGCGCGACCCGCAGACCGGCTTTATCAGCCGCACCGCCCTGACCAGCACCGCCGGCTGGCTGATCCCGCTGCACGACCGGCTGTCCTCGCCGCTGACCCTGGTGCTGGTCCACCACCCGGACATCAACGCCCTGGCCGAAACCGTCAGCCAGCGGCTGCGCCGCAGCGACGTGATCGCCCGTTACGACGAGGATCACCTGGCCCTGCTGCTGCCCAGCACCGCCACCGGCGCCGCCGAGCGGGTGCTCGCCGACCTGCGCGAACGCCAGCCCGGCCTGCGCGCCGCCGTGATGACCCTGAACAGCGCCAACGCCGCCCTGGAACAGGTGCTCTACCACCTGCAAACCGCCATGCCCCGCACCCGCGACGACCAGGACCACTGGCTCGCCCACGCCTCGCCGCTCGCCTGAGCGGCACGGCCGTACCTTCTTTCTTCCGGTGGCTATCGCGCCACCTCCAGTTAAGATATTCTTGACGGATATTCGATATATTGAATCCCGATAAACCTCATAACCTTTTGATTTAAAAGGTTTTATATTTCATTTTTGAACTTAACTCAATCCGGGATTGAACTTAACGAGGTCAGGATGCCCTCTTTCAAGCACTTCGATCTGTCTCTGTTGAATCCCTCGTTTGATTCGCCGCTGGTGGATGTTCTTAACGAATTGGAACATCTGCGGCGTCTACGCCTGGAAGGCACCACACCCTATCCGGTCTTCTTCGAACTGAAGACACTGTTTCACATGCTCGAAAGCCTCGGTTCCGCCCGCATTGAAGGGAATCACACTACGCTCGCGGATTACGTGGACAGCAAGGTTCAAGGGGCGGCCCAGCCCGGTGAGCAGCTTCGGGAAGTCACCAATATCGAAGAGGCCATGACGTATATCGATAAGGCGGTCGCTGAGAAGACCCCCATTTCAGAAATACTGATCCGCGAACTCCACGCCATAACCGTAGAGCAGCTCACGGAAGAAGGTGATAGAACACCCGGCGCTTACCGTGAGGGAAGCGTAGTCATCGCCGCCTCAGAACATCTGCCACCTGATGCCGTGCAGGTATCCGCTTACATGGAAGAGTTGGTTGGTTTTATCAACAAAGATGACCCACCGAAATACGACCTGATGAAAGTCGCTTTGGCCCACCACCGGTTTGGCTGGATCCACCCATTCAGAAACGGCAACGGTCGAGTAGTGCGCCTTCTCACCTATGCGCTACTGATAAAATATGGGTTCGAGGTCTCCATGGCAGGCCGGATTCTCAATCCAACAGCCGTATTCTGTAACGACCGTGACCTCTACTACCGCATGCTGGGAGTTGCGGATACCGGCACGCAAGAGGGCCTGGAACGGTGGTGTACCTATGTGCTGACCGGTGTGCTGGACGAACTCCGCAAGGTAGACCAGTTAACCGATTACGGCTTCCTCAAGGAACGGATCCTTTACCCTGCCTTGAATCACGCCAAAGATCGGCAACTAATAACCGCCCTTGAAAGAAACATCTTGTCGCTCGCGGTACAGAACGGCGTCGTTAAATCCTCCGATTTGGTACCCGCCATGCCAAAGTTGAAAGCCGGCCAAAGGACCTATCAGATTCGTCGACTGGTCAACAGCGGCATGTTGCGTCCTATCGCTGAAAACGCCCGGCAGTACACTGTCGGCTTCACCAACAACTACCTGATCCGTGGCGTCATTCAGGCTCTTGCCGACGAGGGCTACATCCCCTCCACCCTGAGTGGCCCCACCTGATCGGTAAGAAAGCACGGCCGTTTGTTGTATTAACGAAACGGTAACGGTTTGATCACGCACCGCCCGCGCTTAGGCGGTATGCTCGTGTAAAAGGGTTGGATCCGAGGAAAAACCATGGTTCGTTGGTTGATCACCTGCGCGGCGCTGCCCGCACTTCTTTCGCTGGGCGCCGCCGCCGGGGCCCAGGAAGCTTCGCCGCGTATTATCGGTGGTGAGGATGCCACCGGGGACTGGCCCTGGGCGGCACTCATAGAGATCGATGATGACCCGAACGACGAAACAGCGGGCTACTGCAGCGGCATGGCGCTGACTGAACAACTGGTGGTCACAGCGGCTCACTGTTTTTTCGATGAAGATGGACGCCGAGTCACCAATGCGGGCTTGCTCACCGTTTGGGTTGGTAGCGGCTCCAATCCACGCCAAAATCCCAGCGCGGCCAGGGCGGTTGATTCCTTTGAATTACCTCCCGAACAACAAAACGACGCGGATGCGTTGTTCACCGTCGGTCGGGATATTGCACTGTTACGCTTAAGCAGCCCTGTGAGCCCGGGCATCTTCCCCAGTCTGGCTGATGAATCACATCGCCAGACTCTTGAAACGCTGGATCAATCGCGCCGTGATGAGGCGCTAACCGCGATTGGCTGGGGTGTCACCAACCCGGGTGACCCACAGCTATCCGATAGGTTGCAGGAAGTGCAGCTGGATTACGTCCACTTCGATACTTGCAACGAAGCCTGGAACTTTCAACTCGAAAGCGGCCAGATGCTGTGCGCGGTCGAATTGAATCCAATCAACCAACAGCGCCAGGACACCTGCCAGGGCGACAGCGGCGGCCCGCTCTTCCTGGGTGAGGACCCGGCTCCTTATGTGGTAGGCCTGACCAGCTTCGGCACGCCCGATTGCGCCAGCCAACGACCGACCGTTTATACAGATGTGTCCGGACAAATCGACTTCATTGAGAACGCTGGCGTTACCTTGGGCGAGCCGCTGGTGGATTTGAATTTCACCACTGGCCGTGACCGCTACTACACGGCGCCTGATACCTCAGTGACTATCACCGCCAGCCTGACTAACGATAGCCTGATCCGAACGGCAAACGATCCATCCTTTTCTTACACGGACAGCGGCCTGGATGTGACGACGGACTGGACCGGCTGCTCAGGCACCAGCTGTACAGTAGCGGCTCAACTGTCCCCCGGAGCGAGCAGCAGCGGCGACTTCATTGTAGAGCGGAGCTTCCTCAGCGCCTCGCCGGGCCAGGGCACTCTATTTCTCAATTCATCCTCGGATGAAGACGATTACCGCATAAAGAACAATGATCGGGAAATCCCCGTGATTTTTTCCGACCAGGCGGACCTGAGCGTTACCGCACGGCGAGTGGTGGCGGAAGCGGACAGCGCTAACAACGGCCAAGCGACGATCGAAGTCACCGTGAAGAACCTTTCCTATTTGGATGGCGCGGTCGCTAATCAGGTTGAGTTGAACGTGACGCCACCAGACAACACCTCCATCACCGGCAGCAGCGCCAACTGCCAGGCCGATCCCTGCATTCTAGTCTCTTCACTCGGCCCCGAGCAGACAGTGACCGCCCGGTTTACGCTCAGCACTTCCACACCTCGCGAGAGCACATTCAGCGCGACGGTCAGTGCGGAGAACGGGGATTTCCCCGCCGACAACAACAGCACAAGCGTCACCTTCAATTACGCCGGACAACAAGCCTCCTCCAGCAGTGATGGCGGCGGCGGTGGGGGCGGCGGCGCGCTGGGCGCTCTGCTGGCGCTGATCGGCCTCGCCGGCCTGCGCCGGCGGCACTAGCCTTGTGGGAGCGGGCCTTGCCCGCGAAAGGCAAGCTTTGCTTGCCGGCGGGATTCCAGGGGCTTCTCTAACGGCAGCACAAACAGGGTCTCTGGGATCCTGCCGGGTGGCTATAAGCCACCCTTTCGCGGGCGGGGCCCGCTCCCACAAGGCCCGGCCCGCTCCCACAAGGTCCCGCTGCCCACATTGGTCCGCTGCTCCCAAGAGTCGCCGGTTTAGTGGTGGAAGAGGCGCTCCAGGTAGGCGAACAGGTAGTCGGCGTCGGTGAGCGGGGCGCGGTAGCCCAGGTGGCCGTCGGGGCGCATCAGCCATAGCCGGCTGCCGGTGCCGAAGGCTTGCTCGAATTCGCCGTCGTGGTCGCGCCACAGGTGGGCGCGGCCGGCGCCGGTGTCGGAGCGGTCCAGCTCGAAGCCGTCACGGCTGATCACGGTGACGCGCAGTTCATTGAGGTATTCGTCCGGCAGCCGCGACAGCAGCGCGTGCAGGATCACGCGGGCGCGGTGGTCCGGCTCGCCGCCCAGCTGCAGCAGCAGATGGTGGACGGGCTGGCGCAGCAGCGCCTGCACTCGGCGCGGGGAGCCGTCACGCTGCGACTGCAGGCGGGCGTCCGGCACCCTGTCGCCGGGCAGCGGCCCCTGGTGGCGCCAGCCGAGGTCGGCGTCGGGCCCGGCGTCCACCAGCGGCGAGTGCCGGTAGTGCACGTCCAGCTGGCTGGCGCGGCGCACCAGCCGGCGGCCCAGCTGCGGGCGGTTGCCGGCCAGACGCAGCAACGAGTCGCGGGCGCCGCGCAGCACCTTGGCGCGCACGAACGACGCCCGTGACAAGGCATCCACACCACGCAGCATGTCCTCGGCCACCGGCCGCCGCTCGCGCTGATAGCTGTCCAGCAGCGCCCCACCGCCGTGCCCGCGGCAGAACAGCACCAGCTTCCAGGCCAGGTTAAAGGCGTCGGCGATGCCGGTGTTCATGCCCTGGGCGCCCAGCGGGCTCTGCACGTGGCAGGCGTCGCCGGCGAGCAGAATGCGGTTGCGGCGGTAGTGGCTGACCAGCCGCCGCTGGATGGTGAAGCGGCTCAGCCAGCGGGGCTCGCCGGGCAGCGGCGCCTGGTCGCCCAGGGCCTCGCGGATGCGCTCATGGAACAGCGCCATGTCCGGCTCGGCCTCGTCGTCCTGCTCATTGTCTTCGCCCTCTTCGTTCTCGTCGCCCGGCTCCTCGGTGACCACCAGCCGCCAGCCGTCGTCGGGCATGGGGATGGCGATCAGGTTGCCGTCGGCGAGCAGGAAGCCGTGGAAGGCGTCGTTCTCCAGGTCCGGGGACCAGTCCACATCGGCAAGCAGAAAGCGCTCGTGGTAGTCGTTGCCCTCGAACGGCAGGCCCAGCAGTTCGCGCACCCGCGAATGGGCGCCGTCGGTGCCCACCAGCAGCTCGGTCTCCAGTTGGCGCTCTTCATTACGCTGTTGCTGTCCACCATTACGCTGTAGCACTCCACCATTACGCTGTAGCACTGTAGCCCGCACGCTGGAGCCGTCCTGCTGAAAGTCGAGCAGCTCGGTGTCCCACCAGAGTTCACCGCCGAGGCTGCGGAAGCGCTCTTCCAGCACCGCCTCGATGCGCGGCTGGGGGCAGCACAGCAGCCGCGGGAACGGCGACGGCAGCTCGTCCATGGGCAGGCTCAGCAGCGCGCCCTTGTCGCGGCCCTTGTCGCCGTACACGTGGATGGCCTCGAACGCACGCGCCTGGCCGCGCACCGCCTCAAGCACGCCCATGGCGTCGAAAATCTCCTGGCTGCGCGCGTGCAGGCCCAGTGCCCGTGACCAGGGCAGCCGGCCGGGCAGTTTGTCGATCACCCGGCACGGCACGCCGCCGCGCAGCAGGTTGATACCCAGGGTCAGGCCGGTGGGGCCGGCGCCGACAATCAATACTTTGGGGGCGTTGGATCCCGTGATCATGGTCGTGGTGCTACCATAGGTGTTTCATCTCCTGTGCCCTGCCAGTGGAGCCGCGAACCGCCGTGAGCCGCAAAATTATCCATGTGGACTGCGACTGTTTCTACGCCGCCGTGGAAGTGCGTGACGACCCGCGTCTGCGTGGCCGGCCGGTGGCGGTGGGCGGCGACCCGCAGCGGCGCGGTGTGATCGCCACTTGCAATTATCCGGCCCGAGAATTCGGCGTGCGCAGCGCCATGGCCTCGTCCCAGGCGCTGCGGCTGTGTCCCGAGCTGGTGATTCTACCGCCTGACTTCGATAAATACCGGCGCGTGTCCGGACAAATTCAGGACATTTTTCGCACCTTCACCAATATTATCGAGCCCTTGTCCCTGGACGAGGCCTTTCTCGACGTCACCGAGAGCCCGCTGCACGCCAACAGCGCCACGCGCATCGCCGAGGCGATCCGCCGCAAGGTGCGCGAGACCGTCAACATCACCGTGTCCGCCGGGGTGGCGCCGAATAAATTCCTGGCCAAGGTGGCCAGCGACTGGCGCAAGCCGGACGGGCTGTTCGTGATCACCCCGGAGCAGGTCGCCGGCTTCGTCGCCGCGCTGCCGGTGAAACGCATTTCCGGCGTCGGTCGGGTCACCGAGGACAAGCTGACGGCGTTGGGCATCAAGACCTGCGGCGACCTGCAGACCCTGCCCCGGCTGGAGCTGGCCAACCACTTCGGCAGTTTCGGGGAGCGGCTCTACCATCTGGCCCGCGGCGATGACGACCGGCCGGTGCAGACCAGCCGCCGCCGCAAGTCGGTGAGCGCGGAAAAAACCTACCACGAGGACAAGCCGACGCTGACCCACTGGTTGCAGGAGCTGGACGACCTGATGGAGCGGCTGGAACGGCGTATGGACAGGCTGGACGCCAACTACATCGTGCAGGGCCTGACCGTGAAGGTGCGCTACAACGACTTCCGCATCGTCAGCGCCGACCAGAGCGGCGAGCACCTGGATCGCGCCGTGTTCGAACGGCTGCTGACCCAGCTCTGGGAGCGCCACCCGGCGCCGGCCCGGCTGCTGGGCATCGGCCTGCGGCTGCGTGACCTTAAATCACCGCGCCAGCCGGACCTGTTCCCCGAGGAACGGGAACGCGCTCTACGCGACCGGCGCCAGTGACTTCACACCGCCGCGAGGGCGGGACGGGCCGGGGTGTGCAGGCGGGCGTACAGCGACGCCGGTACCATCTCGGCCATGATCTCGCGGCCGCGCCGGGCCACCGGTTCCATCTGGGAATCCAGGTACTCTTCCAGTACCCGTACACACTCGGCGCAGTGCGCCAGGGACTCGGGGGCCGGGTGCTGGTCCAGTTCACGCACCGCCTGGTCCAATTCATTCAAGTATTTGAGCAGCATGCCGCACTCCAGGATTGGCTCATACTCGCGGGTAGGCTAGGCGCCGGTCGTGACGGTTCGGTGACAACGTTCACCGGACGCCGACGCGGGCCCGACCTGATGGCTCTATAGTGGCCTACTCCGGCCCGACGCGCACCGTCACGCGGGCGGCACGGCGATGAAATCATGTAAAAAATTACAACGCCAAGGGCGGCTGCAAGCCGCAAGCTACAGGCTGCAAGCAGGCCGTACGCACCTGACAGCTTGTAGCTTGTGGCTTGTAGCTTACAGCTGGCCCATTACGCTTGGCGACGGGCGTGGGCTTATACTGCCCCTTCAGCTTTCAATTTGTCGCTTGCAACTGGATGTTTTAATGACCGCTACGGTATCGACCATCGTCGCCCCCGAGGGCAGCCTGGAAGTTCTCAGCCAACAGGAAGTGGAGCGCCTGCGCGACACCTCCTCCAAGGGCCTGCACGAGCTGCTGCGCCGCTGCGCCCTGGCGGTGCTGAACGCCGGCACCCCCACCGACGACAGCCGCCAGGTTCTGGAAACCTACAAGGATTTCGACATCCAGGTGATCCAGGAAGACCGCGGCATGATGCTCAAGCTGGATAACGCCCCGGCCGGGGCGTTCGTGGACGGGCGCATGATTCGCGGTATCCGCGAGCACCTGTCGGCGGTGCTGCGCGACATCGTCTACGTGGCCAACGAGATCCAGCACGGCGGCCGCTTCGATCTGGACGACAGCACCGGCATTTCCAACGCGGTGTTCCACATTCTGCGCAACGCCGGGGTGCTGCACGCCGGCGAGCTGCCCAATCTGGTGGTGTGCTGGGGCGGGCACTCGATTTCCCGGGAAGAGTACGACTACGCCAAGAGCGTCGGCTACCAGCTGGGGCTGCGCGAGCTGGACATCTGCACCGGCTGCGGGCCCGGCGCCATGAAGGGGCCGATGAAAGGCGCCCATGTGGCGCACGCCAAGCAGCGCCGCCGCCAGGGCCGCTACCTGGGCATTTCCGAGCCGGGCATCATCGCCGCCGAAGCGCCCAACCCGATCGTCAACGAGCTGGTGATCATGCCGGACATCGAGAAGCGCCTGGAGGCGTTCCTGCGCGTGGCCCACGGCATCATCGTGTTCCCCGGCGGCGTCGGCACCACCGAGGAAATCCTCTATCTGCTGGGGGTGCTGCTGCATCCGGCCAACCAGGACATTCCGCTGCCGGTGGTGTTCACCGGCCCGGCGGACAGCGCCGACTACTTCCGCCAGGTGGACACCTTCATCCGCTACGCCCTGGGCGAGGACGCCGCCAAGCGCTACCGGATCATCGTCGACGACCCGGAAGCGGTGGCCCTGGCCATGCGTGACGGGGTGCGCGACCTGACCGAGTTCCGCCGCGAGCACGACGACGCCTTCTACTACAACTGGCGTCTCACCGTGCCGGAGGACTTCCAGCGGCCGTTCGAGCCCACCCACGAGGCCATGGCCGCGCTGGCGCTGCGCACCGATCTACCGGTCTACGATCTGGCCGCCAACCTGCGGCGGGCGTTTTCCGGCATCGTCGCCGGCAACGTCAAGGAGGCGGGCATCCGCGCCATCGAGGAACACGGCCCCTACCGGCTTACCGCCGAAAAGGGCCTGATGGCGCAGATGGATGTGCTGCTGCAGTCGTTCGTGGCGCAGAGCCGCATGAAGCTGCCCGGCAGCCACTACGAGCCCTGCTACAGACTGGAAGGTTAACGCGGCTGCATTCGAATACCGCCGTCGAGGCGAATGGTCTCACCGTTCAGGAAGGTGTTCTCCACCATGTGGCAGACCATGGCCGCGTATTCCGGCGGGTTGCCGAGACGCTTGGGGAACTGGGTCATTTCGATCAGCGGCATTTTCACCTTGTCCGGGGCGGCGTTCATCAACGGCGTGTTGAAGATGCCCGGGGCGATGGTGTTGCAGCGGATGCCCAGCGGCGCCAGATCACGGGCGATGGGCAGGGTCATGCCGACCACGCCGCCCTTGGTGGCGGCGTAGGCCACCTGGCCCACCTGGCCGTCGAACGCGGCCACCGACGCGGTGTTGACGATCAGGCCGCGCTCGTTGTCTTCGCCGGGCTCGTTCTCGGCCATCACCGCCGCCGCCAGGCGCGCCACGTTAAAGGTGCCGATCAGGTTGATCTGCACCACCATGTTGAACACGCCCAGGTCGTGGGGCTTGTTCTCGCGGCCCACGGTCTTCATCGCCGAGCCCACGCCGGCGCAGTTCACGCACACGTGGATGGCGCCGAACTTTTCCTTGGTGGCGTCGATGGCCGCCTGCACGGAGGCTTCATCGGTCACGTCGGTCTGCACGAAGGCGGCGTTCTCGCCCAGTTCGGCGGCCACTTCCGGGCCCTTCTTCTCATCACGGTCGAGGATCATCACCTTGCCGCCCTTGGCGATGATCGCCTCGGCGGTGGCCTGACCGAGGCCCGAGGCCCCACCGGTAATCACGGCGACTTTACCTTGGATGTTCATACTGTCTCCTTGTGTAAAACTTGAGTATAACCACGCAAACCCGGGGCTACATTGTTGCTTCCGCTCAGGGAGATACGCATTCTTGTTAATGAAGAGCGAGAGGGAACCCCCTATGAGCCAGCCAGAAACGCAACCACGGCATGCCGGCCTGGCCCGGCGCCTGGCCGACACCCGCGCGTTCAGCGAGACCCTGTGCGAGCCGCTCACCGCCGAGGACATGGGCCTGCAGGCCTGTCCGGAAGTCAGCCCGCCGCGCTGGCACCTGGCCCATACCACCTGGTTTTTCGAGACCTTTATCCTCAAGCCTTTCGCGCCCGGCTACAAACCCTCCGACGAGCGCTTCGAATATCTGTTCAACAGCTATTACAACGGCGTCGGCGAACAGTACCCGCGCCCGCAGCGGCATCTGTTGTCGCGGCCGGGCAACGAGGCGGTGCGCGCCTGGCGGGCCAGCGTGGACGAGGCGATGCAGGCGCTGCTCAACCGCCCGGAGGTGGCCGACGAGGTGATAGACCTGGTGGCGCTGGGCATCGAGCACGAGCAACAGCACCAGGAGCTGCTGGTCACCGACCTCAAGTTCAGCTTCTCGCACAACCCGCTGGCGCCGGTGTACCGGCCCCGCCAGGACAGCGACGCCCAGGCGCCACCGCTGCGCTGGCACGAATACCCCGGCGGCCTCACCGAGATCGGCGCCGACCCCGCCGAGGGCTTCTGCTTCGACAACGAAACGCCCCGCCACCGCCAGTGACTGGAGCCGTTCGCCCTGGCCAGCCGCCCGGCGACCTGCGGCGAGTACCTGGCCTTTATCGAGGACGGCGGCTACCGGCGCCCGGAGCTGTGGTTGTCCGACGGCTGGGCCTGGCTTCAGGAACAGGGCGCGCAAGCCCCACTCTACTGGGATCTGGACGGCGACACGCCGGCCTATTACACCCTGGCCGGCCGGCGGCCGGTGAACCCGCAGGAGACGGTGGCCCACCTGAATTACTACGAAGCCGACGCCTTCGCCCGCTGGAGCGGCAAGCGCCTGCCCACCGAAGCGGAATGGGAACACGCCGCCGCCCGGCTGCCGGTGGTCTCCGGATCGTCCTCCGGCTTCGTCGACAACCGGCGTTTCCACCCCGGGGTGGCCGGCACCGACAGCGAGGGCCCGGCGCAGCTGTTCGGCGATGTCTGGGAATGGACCGCCAGCGCCTACCTGCCCTACCCCGGCTTCGCGGCCGCCGCCGGCGCCGTGGGCGAGTACAACGGCAAGTTCATGTGCAACCAGATGGTGCTGCGCGGCGGCTCCTGCGCCAGCGCGCCGGGCCATTTGCGCGCCACCTACCGCAACTTCTTCTACCCTCATCTGCGCTGGCAGTTCAGCGGCGTACGTCTGGCACACAGCATGGAGGCAGGCCGTGCCCCAACCCCAACAATTATTGCCTAACCTGACTTTCCTGGACCTGCGCCCGCCGGTGGCGGACGCGGCCCGGGAGGTGGCCGCGTCGCTGTCGGCGGCGCGCCCCACCCTGGACCCGAAGTACTTTTACGATGAGCGCGGCTCGTCGTTGTTCGACGCCATCACCCGCACGCCGGAGTATTACCCCACCCGCACCGAGGCGGCGCTGCTGCGCGAGCACGCCGCCGGCATGGCGGCGCAACTGGGCGACGACCTGGTGATCGCCGAGCCCGGCGCCGGTGGCTGCGAGAAGGTGCGCATTCTGCTCGACCAGTGGCGCCCCTACGGCTACATGCCCCTGGAGATTTCCCGGGAGTGCCTGCTCGACGCCAGCCGCGCGCTGGCCGGTGAATACCCCTCGGTGCGCTTCGACGCGGTGTGCGCGGACTACTCCCAGGCGCTGGATTTCCCCGCCGACCTGCCCGGCTACCCCACCGATGTGCCCCGGCTGGTGTTTTTCCCCGGCTCCACCATCGGCAACTTCGAGCCCGACGCCCGCGCCGATTTTCTGGCCGGCCTGCGCCGCCTGGCCGGCGACGACGGCTACCTGCTGATCGGCGCCGACCTGCAAAAAGACCCGGCCCGGCTGAACGCCGCCTACAACGACAGCGCCGGCCACACCGCCGCCTTCAACCTCAACGCCCTGGAGCATCTCAACGCCCGGCTTGAATGCGGCTTCGACGTCTCCGCCTTCGAGCACCGGGCGTTCTACAACGAAACGCTGGGGCGCATTGAAATGCACCTGGAGTGCAAAAAAGCGCACTCCATACGCATCAACGGCCACACCATCGAATTGGCGCCGGGCAGTCGCATTCACACCGAAAACTCCTATAAATTCACGGTGGAGACCTTCACCCGGGAACTGAGCGACGCCGGCTTCGCGCCGCTGTCCAGCTGGGTGGACGACGAAGGCCTGTTCAGTATTCATCTGGCGAAGGCGGTCTGAGGGCCGCCGGTACGGGGGCACGGCGCCATGTAGCGGGGCCCGCCGTATCCTGTATCCTGTAGTTTGATTCGCGTTGGCCGCTGGCGAACGCCCTGGGGAAGGAAAACACCAATGCTGGAATTGATCAGCGCCGCCCGGCGCCGCAAACGCACGCCCACCTATTCGTTGTTCGATGTGGTGTCCATGGAATTCCGGGTGGGTCTGCTGGACATCGATCTCAACATGCACCTGAACAACGGCAAGTACACCAAGATCATGGACCGTTGCCGGCTGGAGCACGCGGTGGTCACCGGCCTGCTCAACCGCATGATCGAAGCCCGCGCCAGCGCCGTGGTGGCCAACAGTGAAATCGCCTATGTCCGCGAGCTGCGCCCCTACCAGCGCTTCATGGTGCACACCCGCATCCTCGGCTGGGACGACAAGTACACCTATTACGACCAGCGCTTCGACTCGCAGCGCAAGCTGCACACCCACGCCCTGCTGCGCCTGGCGCACATGTACGGCGGCAAGACCATCAGCCCCCAGGCGTTCCAGGAGATGACCGGCCTGAACAAGGTGTCCCCGCCGCTGCCCGCCTATGTGCAGGACTGGAAAACCCTGCTGCAGAGCAAGAAGCGGCTCACCGAAACCGACCCGGAGCCGGCCCGCGATATTCCTTGAGGGTTCACACAACCCGCGGCGCTTGCGTTACAATCCCGGCATGTCCAAACCCCGCATCGGCACCCCCTGCATCGGCGTTTGTTCCACCGTCTTCGGCGACACCGTCTGTCGCGGCTGCCGCCGCTTCAGCCACGAAGTGGTGGACTGGAACGCCTACTCCGACGAGCAGAAACGCATCGTCTGGGAGCGTCTCGACGAGCTTCTCGGCCTGGTGGTGAGCAACTACTTCGAAGTGGTCGACGCCGACGCGCTCGCCGGCCAGCTCGACTATCAGAACCTGCGCTACCAGACCCAGCTCTCCCCCACCGGCTGGGTGCCGGAGCTGCTCAAGGCCGCCGGCCGCCAGCGCATCGACTACCGGGTGTTCGGCCTGGAACCGCTGCCCGCCGCCGAGGGCCTGGCGCCGCGTGAACTCTACGACCTGATCAGCAAGGAGTGCCACGCCCTCAATCAGGCCCACTACGACCGCTCCTTCGCGCGCCCGGTGGGCAGCACCGGCGAGCTGGTGATGCAGGCGGCCCGCGAAAAAGGCCTGTTCTAGGGCGCGCAGCGTTCGCAGCGGCCGTGCATTTCCAACGGCTGGGCGCCGACACGGAAGCCTTCGTTTTTCAGGCTGCGCTGCAACTGCCGCCGCAGCGGGCTGTCCATGGGCGCTTCCCGCACCGCGCCGCACTGGTCGCACACCAGAAACAGGGTGCCGGCCTCATGGCCGTGGTCGCAGGCGAGGTGGCCGCAGGCCATGTAACGGTTGGTGGACGCCAGCCGGTGGGCCAGCCCCGCCGCCACCAGGAAATCCAGCGCCCGGTAAATGGTGGGCGGCTTGGCGCCGGGCTGATGACGGCGCTGCAGCGCGTCCAGCAAATCGTAGGCACTGGCCGGGTCGTCCTGCTCCAACAACAGCGCCATCACCTGACGGCGCTGGGGGGTCAGTTTCAGGCCCTGTTCCAGACAACGGCGTTCAGCGATTTCCAGTTTGGCTTGCGAACCTGGCGCCATGGGGTCTCCCTGCTGCCGCGGCCGACGCTGGCCGCGGCTCCATTATCCCGGTATCAGGACGCTTCCTCCAGGCCCCAGTCCGGGAACGGGTCCGGCAGGGTGCGCCAGTATTCCAGCCCGGCGCGGGTCTCGTCCTCGCTGAGCAGGCAGGCGTCCAGGGCCCGCCGGGTGTGCGCCGGGTCCATGCCCTGGCCGATGAACACCAGCTCCTGGCGCATGTCGCCGAACGGCTCGTGCCATTTTTCGCGAATAAAGGCGCGGGTCTCCGCATCGTCCGGCCAGTTGTGCTCGGGCACCGCCTTCCAGAAAAAACCGGCCACGCCATGGTGGGCGATGCCGCCCGCCTGGCTCCAGGTGCCCGCCAGACGGGGCCGGGTGGCCAGCCAGAAATAGCCCTTGGAGCGCAGCAGCTTGCCGTTGTCCCAATCGCGGTTCAGAAAGGCGTGGAAGCGGGCCGGGTGAAACGGCCGGCGTGCGCTGTAAGTGAAGCTGCTGATGCCGTACTCCTCGGTTTCCGGCACATGCTCACCGCGCATCTCCTTGAGCCAGCCCGGCGCCAGGCTGGCGCGCTCGAAATCAAAGCGCCCGGTATTTAGCACCTGGTCCAGCGGCACCCGGCCCTCGCTAATGGGCACGATCACCGCGTCCGGATTCAGCGCGTGCAGCATGCCGATCACATCCTGGCGCTGGATGTCGTCGAGCAGGTCCATCTTGCTCACCAGTAGCACGTCGCAGAACTCAACCTGGTCCACCAGCAGGTCCGCCACGTTGCGCTCGTCATCCTCGCCGAGATGCTCGCCCTTCTCGCGCAGGTCCGCTGCTTCGCGCAGATCGCGGGGGAAATTGACCCCGTCGACCACGGTCGCCAGCGTATCGAGGCGGGCCACCGACGACAGGCTCTCGCCGCTTTCGTCCTCGAAGGTGAAGGTCTCCGCCACCGGCAACGGCTCGGAAATACCGGTGGACTCGATCACCAGATAATCGAAACGCCCTTCTCCGGCCAGCCGCTTCACCTCTTCCAGCAGATCCTCGCGCAGCGTGCAGCAAATGCAGCCGTTGCTCATCTCCACCAGCTTTTCCTCGGCGCGGTTCAGGCTCACCTGCTCGTTGACCAGGCTGGCGTCGATGTTGATCTCGCTCATGTCGTTGACGATTACCGCCACCCGGCGGCCGTCGCGATTATTGAGTATGTGGTTGAGCACCGTGGTCTTGCCGGCGCCCAGAAACCCGGACAGCACCGTGACCGGCAGACGCTTGTCCACTGCGGTGTCCTGCATGATGGTTCTCCCTGATGGCAACTCATGAATGGCTCATGCGTGAATTCGTAATGTTATATTATAACATAACTGATATAGCAAGCCGCATTAGCGGGATGCACCGTCCGCGCCGGCAAGGCACTATGGGTGTTTGTTTGCGATCAGCGAGACGACGTTCGATGAGCTTTCAAGGTATGACCATCGTGCTCACCGGTGCTTCCAGCGGCATCGGCGAGGAAGCGGCCAAGCAATTGGCCGCGCGCGGCGCCCGCCTGTGCCTGGTGGCGCGCCGGGAGCAGGAACTGGAACGGGTGCAGGACGACATCCACCGCAAAGGCGGCCAGGCCTGGATCTACCCCACCGACCTGACCAACGCGGACAGCATCACCACCAGCCTGGACGCCATCCTGCATGAGCATCCAAGGGTGGACGCCCTGGTCAACAACGCCGCCCACTCGATCCGCCGCCCCATCCTCGAGGCGCTGGACCGCATCCACGACTACGAGCGCACCATGCAGCTCAACTACATCGGCGCGGTGCGCATGACCATGGGGCTGATACCGCGCTTCCTGGAGCAGGGCCGCGGCCAGGTGGTGAACGCCTCCACCCTGTCCGCCCAGGTGCCGATTCCACTGTTCTCCGCCTACCTGGCCAGCAAGGCGGCGCTGGATTCCTACTCCCGCTCGCTCAACGCGGAGCTCGGCCACAAAGGCATCCAGGCCACCATGGTCTACTTCCCCATGGTGCGCACGCCGATGTCCAACCGCACGGAAATCTACAAGCACATGCGCATGATGAGCGTGGAAGACGCCGCCGGCTGGATTATCAAGGCCCTGCGCGACCGCCCCGCCCGCGTCGGCAAACCCCTGGGCACCCTCGGCAGCCTGGTGCTCGCCGCCGCGCCCGGCCCGGCGGTGAGACTCACCCAGCCGTTCTTCCGCCGCATGGACAAGAACCTGAAGGCCAAACTCAAGAAGAAATAGCAGGGCCTTGTGGGAGCGGGCCTTGTGGGAGCGGGCCCCGCCCGCGAAAGGGTGG
>TARA_B100000749_G_scaffold145325_2_pt1 | contig 18216 bp, 16 predicted proteins | sample TARA_B100000749 | Tara Oceans TARA_B100000749 (sample SAMEA2621232) | marine metagenome | biome: marine biome (ENVO:00000447); feature: mesopelagic zone (ENVO:00000213); material: "saline water (ENVO:00002010), including plankton (ENVO:xxxxxxxx)" | depth 800 m
GCTCGGGTCGCCCTCGAGCACGAGCGCGCGCACCAGCAGGGTGAGCGGAATGGAGAGGATGGCGCCCAGCGGCCCGATGATGAAGGTCCAGAAGATGACCGAGAAGAAGCTCAGCGTCAACGACAGGTTCACCGCGTCGCTGACGAACTTCGGCTGCACGAGCACCTGCAGGGTGACGTTCACGACGCAGTAGATCGCGATCACGACGAGCATCGTCGGCCAGCCGCCGACGACGAGGGCGAGGACCGCCGGGGGCACGAGACCGAGCACGAACCCGATGTTCGGCACGAAGTTCGTCACGAAGGCGAGGATCGCCCACACCATCGGCGCCGGGATGCCGAGCGCCCACAGCGCGAGCCCGTCGATCACGGCGACGATGAGACCGAACGCGGCGTTGACGACGTAGTAGCGGCGCACGCTGCGGTTGTAGGCCGCGAAGCGCCCGAGGGTCGGTCGGATGCCGGTGCCGAACGCCGTCTCGGCGCGCGAGTACCGCGACGCGTCGGCGGCCATGAAGATGACGTAGGCCAGCACGAAGAAGAACGCCGTGAGTACGCCGAGCACGCTGCCCCCGACAGACGACGCGATCGTCAGCAGGGTCGACGGCGAGAGCAGCGAGGCCGTCGCGGCGGCGATCTGGTCGTCGAGGCCGAAACCGCGGAGCCACTCCACGACGGCCAGGGCGGTCCGCTGCAGATCTCCGGCGAAGTCCTGCACGAGCCGCCCGAACTGCACGCCGGCGAAGGCGAGCATGACGGCGAGCACGGCGAGGATGAGGTAGCCGAGCACGATCACGGCGGTGGTGGCCGCCCATCGCGGCCACCCCCTGCGGCGCAGCGCCGTGCCGAGCGGCTGGCAGATGATCACGATGACCGCGCCGAGCACGAGCGGCCCGACGACATCGCGGCCGATCGAGAGCCCCACGAGCACGATCACCGACGCGGCGAGTCCGATCACGATCCGCAGCGACGGCGACAGCGCCGGTGGCGCGGGTGCGGCGGGTGCGGGGGCGGGACGCTTCACGATGCCAGGCTAGGCGCTCGGCGGGCGGTCGGTGGATGCGGCGCCGTCGCCCGGCCGGCCGAGGCGGGTTCCGAGGTCGTCGATCTGGGCGGCGAGGGCGCGCACCTGCCCGCGCGTGGCGGCTTCGCCCGCGTCATCCGCACCGGCGGCGGCCCGCTCGAGCACCCACGAGGCGAAGGTGGCCGAGACGACACCGACGACGGCGATGCCGCCGGTCATGAGCAGCACCGCGATGACCCGACCCCACGCGGTGACCGGCGTGTAGTCGCCGTAGCCGACGGTGGTGATCGTGACAAACGCCCACCACAGGGCGTCGCCGAACGAGGTGATGTTCGCGTTCGGGGCGTCGCGCTCGGCTTCGAGCACCGTGAGGGCGGCGACCCAGATGAGGGTGAGGGCGGCACCCGCGCCGTAGACGGCGATGCGTGCGCGGAGGGCCGCACCGGCGGTGCGCTGCAGCACGTGGATGACGGTGAGCGCCTTGAGCAGGCGCAGCGGGCGGAGGGCGGGGATCACCACGACGCACAGGTCGAACAGGTGGGAGCGGAACCAGCGGCCCTTCGGCTTGGCGAGGGAGAGCTGCACGATGTAGTCGATCGCGAACACGACCCAGGTGGCGAACATGATCGCCCGGGCGAGGGAGAACTCGCCGCCCTCGAGGTCGGCGATCACCTGCCACGAGTACGCGACGATGAAGGCGAGCGAGGCGATGATCAGCGGCCAGTTCGTGATCTGCTGCCACCGGTCCAACGTCATGCGTTCGAGCCTAGAAGCGCCGCCCGGCGTTGACCGGCAGCCTCGCCGCCCAGGCTCTCACGAGTCGGTGTCGTCGGCGGGAGGCAGGGCGCGGTGCGGACGCCACAGCACGACCTCGGTGGCGCGACGCACGCGGGTGCCGTGGCGCAGCGAGATGACCGAGCCGGTCGCGCCGGCCGCGAACACGCGCGCACCGGGGCGTCGCTCGAGCTCGCTCTTCATGCGGTCTTCGAGGTCGCGCACGCGCAGGTGCAGCTCGCGCACCCGGTTCTCCAGTTCGAGGATGCGCGCGATGGCCGGCAGACTCATGCCCTCCGCCGACATGCGCGCGACCTCTCGCAGCTGCGCGACGTGCCGCAGCGAGTAGCGGCGCGACCCGCCCTGGGTGCGGGCGGGCACGACGAGGCCGAGACGGTCGTACTGGCGCAGGGTCTGCGGATGCATCCCCGCCAGCTCCGCGGCGCCGGCGATGGCGAGGATCGGTGCGTCCTCGTCGATCTCGTCGGGGTCCACCATGTGCTCACCTCGTTCCGTTTCGTCTCCTCGCTCCGCTCGTCGCTCAACGACCGGAAAGGTTGATCCCAAGGTACTCCGCGGCCACCGGTCACCCCCACCGGTCGTTGAGCGAGCGGAGCGAGACGAAACGCTACGTGCGCGCCTTCGCCATGAGGTCCGCGCGCGGGTTCTCCTTCGGCTCCAGCGCCTGATACGCCGCGAGCGCCTCACGGGCCGCGTCATCCAGGTGCGACGGCACCGCCACCTGCACCTCCGCCAGGAGGTCGCCGGTGCCCTTCTGCGTCTGCACGCCACGACCCTTGACCCGCAGCACGCGCCCCGACGGGGTGCCCGCCGCGACCCGCAGTCGCACCGGGTCTCCGCCGAGGGTCGGCACCTCGATCGTGGCGCCGAGGGTGGCCTCGGTGAAGGTCACCGGCACGGTCACGCGCAGGTTCAGCCCGTCTCGGGTGAACACCGGATGCGGCCGCACGGTCACCTGCACGACGATGTCGCCCGATTCCCCGCCGTCCGGCGAGGGGCGACCGCGGCCGCGCAGGCGGATCTTCTGCCCGTCGCGCACACCGGCGGGGATCTTCACCTTGAACGGCTTGCCGTCCTCACCCTGCAGGGTGATGGTCTCGCCCTTGGTGGCGGTGATGAAGTCGATGGTCGTGCGCGCGGTGACGTCCGCACCGCGCGACGGACCGCCGAATCCCTGGAACCCGCCGGAGGGCTGCCCGAACCGACCGGAGCCGAAGCCGGTACCGCGACCGCCCTGCTGCTGGTTGAACATCGAGAAGATGTCGTCGAAGTCGGCGCTGCTGTAGCCGCCGCCCCCACGGCCCTGCCCGAATCTCGAGAAGACGTCCTCGAAGCCCCCACCCTGTCCGGATCCGCCGGCCGTGAAGCGCGCGCCCGAGCCCATGGCCCGGATCTGGTCGTACTCCTCGCGCTGCTCGGGATCGCTCAGCACGGCGTACGCCTCGCTGATCTCCTTGAATTTCGCTTCGGCCTTGGCATCCCCCGGGTTGGAATCGGGGTGGTAGGTGCGCGCGAGCTTTCGGTAGGTCTTCTTGAGGTCGGCGGCGCTGACCTCCTTGGAGACACCGAGGACCTTGTAGAAGTCCTTGTCGAACCAGTCCTGACTCGCCACGTGTCCTCCTACTCCGCCGGAACGGCGACGACGACCTTGGCCGGACGCAGCTCGACAGAGCCCAGGCGGTATCCGACTTCGACGACCTCGAGGATCGTCGGGGTCTCGGTGCCGGGGGTGGGTGCCTGGAAGATCGCCTCGTGGTGCTGGGGGTCGAACGCCTCGCCGGCGGCACCGTAGGGCTCGATGCCCATGCGCTCGACGACGCCGCGCAGCTTCTCGGCGATCGCGGCGAAGGGGGTGCCCTCGTTGAGGTCGCCGTGCTTCTCCGCGCGGTCGAGGTCGTCGATCACCGGCAGCAGTCCCTTGGCGACCGAGCCCTTGGCGCGCTCGATCTCCACCTCGCGCTGCTCTTCGGTGCGGCGGCGGTAGTTGGCGTACTCGGCCTGCAGGCGCTTGAGGTCTCCCAGCAGCTGCGACTCGAGGTCGGCGAGCACCTGGTCCTCGGCGTCGGCACCGGCGGCGTCTTCGGATTGCTCCGCACCGAGGATGTCGTCGACGGTCAGGGCCGGATCCTCCGGCTGAGGGTCGGAGGCCTGAGCCTCCGACCCCTCGTCGCCGGGGACCTCGTTCTCGGGGACCTCGTCGGGTCCCGGTTCGAAGTCCTTGGGCATGGTTACTTCTTCTCCTCCGAGCTGTCCTCGTCCTCGTCGACGACCTCGGCGTCGACGACATCCTCATCGGACTCCGTCGATGCCTGCTCCTCCGACGCGCCGGCGCCGGGGGCGGCCTGCTCGTTCTGCGACGACTGGTAGATCGCCTCGCCGAGCTTCTGCTGGCTCTGGTTCAGCTTGTCGAAAGCCGTCTTCACGGCCTCGTCGTCGTCACCGGCGAGCGCGGACTTGAGGGCGTCGACGTCGGCCTGCACCTCGGTCTTGACCTCTTCGGGCAGCTTGTCGGCGTTGTCGGAGATGAGCTTCTCGACCGAGTACGACGCGGTCTCGGCCTGGTTGCGCACCTCGGCGGCCTCGCGGCGCTTCTTGTCCTCGGCGGCGTGCTCCTCGGCCTCGCGCACCATGCGGTCGATGTCCTCCTTGGGCAGCGACGAGCCGCCCGTGATGGTCATGGACTGCTCGGTGCCGGTGCCCTTGTCCTTCGCGGACACGTGCACGATGCCGTTGGCGTCGATGTCGAAGGTGACCTCGACCTGCGGGATGCCGCGCGGGGCCGGCGCGATGCCGGTGAGCTCGAAGGTGCCCAGCGGCTTGTTGTCGCGGGTGAACTCGCGCTCGCCCTGGAAGACCTGGATCGCGACCGACGGCTGGTTGTCGTCGGCGGTCGTGAAGGTCTCGCTGCGCTTGGTCGGGATGGCCGTGTTGCGCTCGATGAGCTTGGTCATGATGCCGCCCTTGGTCTCGATGCCGAGGCTCAGCGGGGTGACGTCGATGAGCAGCACGTCCTTGCGCTCACCCTTGAGGACACCGGCCTGCAGGGCGGCGCCGACGGCGACGACCTCATCCGGGTTGACGCCCTTGTTGGCGTCCTTGCCGGTCTCCTTCTTCACCAGTTCGGCGACCGCGGGCATGCGGGTCGAGCCACCGACGAGCACGACGTGGGCGATGTCGGCGACCTTGATGCCGGCCTCGCGGATGACGTCTTCGAACGGCTTCTTGGTGCGGTCGAGGAGGTCCTTGGTGAGGTCTTCGAACTTGGCGCGCGACAGCGTCTCCGACAGCGAAACCGGGCCCGACTCGGTCAGCGACAGGTAGGGCAGGTTGATCGAGGTCGACGACGAGCTGGAGAGCTCCTTCTTCGCCTGCTCCGCGGCCTCCTTGAGGCGCTGCAGCGCGATCTTGTCGCCCGAGACGTCGACGCCGGTGGTCTCCTTGAACTGCTTGATCAGGTAGTCCACGACGCGCTGGTCCCAGTCGTCGCCGCCGAGGCGGTTGTCACCCGAGGTGGCGCGCACCTGGATGGTCGAGAAGTCGTCGTCCTTGCCCACCTCGAGCAGCGAGACGTCGAACGTTCCACCACCGAGGTCGAAGACGAGGATGAGCTCGTCCTCCTGGCCCTTGTCGAGGCCGTAGGCGAGGGCCGCCGCGGTCGGCTCGTTGATGATGCGGAGCACGTTCAGGCCCGCGATCTCGCCGGCCTCCTTCGTGGCCTGGCGCTCGGCGTCGTTGAAGTAGGCGGGAACGGTGATGACCGCGTCGGTCACCGTGTCGCCGAGGTACTCCTCGGCGTCGCGCTTGAGCTTCATGAGGATGCGCGCGGAGATCTCCTGCGGCGTCCACTTCTTGCCGTCGACGTCGAAGCCCCAGTCGGTGCCCATGTGGCGCTTGACGCTGGAGACGGTGCGGTCGACGTTGGTGACGGCCTGGCGCTTGGCGGTCTCGCCGACGAGCACCTCGCCGTCCTTGGTGTAAGCGACCACCGAGGGGGTGGTGCGGAAGCCCTCGGCGTTCGCGATCACCTTGGGCTCGCCGCCCTCCAGCACGCTGACGACGGAGTTCGTCGTACCGAGGTCGATTCCAACAGCACGGGGCATGTCTTCTCCTTCTGGGTGGGGCCGAAGCGGATGCGCGGCCCGGGTTGTTGCCGAAAGTCACGGGTCGACTCAGGGACCTGAGCCGAGACGACTCAAGCGTAGACCGCGAGGTTCGCGGTGTCAAATGAAGTTGATATGCATCGGCTCAAGTTTGGGTGCTGAAGGAAACCTGAGGAACGCCTGACGCCCGGGCATTGGAGACCTGAGGTGCGCTGGGGACAGTGGATGCCGCGGGGACCTCCCGCACCCTCGACACCGCTAAGGGAGACTCGCATGACCACTTACATCGCCGCCCTGCGGCGTCGCAAGGAGAACGGCGACGCCGGCTTCTCGCTCATCGAACTGATCGTCGTCGTCGTGATCCTCGGCGTCCTGGCCGCGATCGCCGTCCCGGTCTTCCTGGGCCTTCAGGGGCAGGCAGAGCAGAGCGCGCTCGACACTGCCACGGCCAACGGTGCAAGCCAGGTCGCGACGGAGATCGCGACTGCCACGACCGCCCCGACCATCGACACGCTCAACACAAGCCTCGACGGCCTGGAGGCTGACGGGATCACCCTCAGCGTCGCAGCTAACCCTACGACTGCTGCTCCCAGCGTCGACAACTACTGCGTCACCGGCACGAAAGAAGGCTCTGAGACGGCTACCTCCGGCCCCGGCTGCTGACCCAGCCGCTTCACTCCGGCCGGGTCGACGCGTGGCGTCGGCCCGGCCATCCCGCATCTCCCGGAAAGGATCCGGCATGGCCGGCACCCGCGACACCCGCTCCGACGAGGGCTTCGGTCTCGTCGAGGTCGTGGTGTCGATGCTGCTGTTCGCCGTCATCGCCGTCGCGATCCTCCCCCTGGCTCTTCAGGCATCGGTGCTGAGCGCCGGAAACCGCGACCGCGCGTCGGCGCAGTCGTTCGCGGCGGGGCAGCTCGCGGATGTGCGGGCGGCGCATCCCGACGACGCAGCCAACTCGTGCACGGCACTGGCCGACGCCGCGGCGACGGGCGTTCCCGATGACGCCGACACCGGACTCGTCGCCGACATCGCCGTCGACACGTGCCCGACCTCCTACCCGGCCGCCGTGACGGTCACCGTCGCCGTGCGGGATGCGGACGCCGACCCCGGCTCCCCGGTCGTCGAGATGGCGACAAAGATCGTGGTGACGGCCCCATGAACGCCGACGCGTCCCCGCGAGAGATGGCCGCCGACGACGCCGGCCTCAGTCTCGTCGAGCTGCTCGTCGCCCTCTTCGTCGGCGGCATGCTGCTGACCCTCATCGCCTCGCTGTTCGTCTCGACGATGCAGGCCACCGCCGCCACCCGCGACCTCGACCTCGCCACGGGTCGCGCCCAGGCCCTCAGCACGTCGCTGCAGACCGACATCCGCAATGCCGCGGAGATCGTCGTGCAGGACATCCCGGGCGGCGGCACGCTCGTGCGGGCCCGCGTCGCCACCGGCGACACCGGCTGGCAGTGCCGCGCGTGGGCGCTCGTCGACCTCACCACGACCGACGCCGACGGAACCCGCGACGGCGCCGACGGCGGCCTCGAGGCCCGCACCCACACCTCCGCCCCGCTCACCGGCACGCAGACCGCACCCGCCCCCGCGACGACGTGGGGCGCCCTCGTCGACGTCGTCGAACCCGCGACGGATGCCGCCGGCACGGCGCTGCCGCCCTTCACCCTCGACGACCGCCACCTGTCGTGGAACCTGACGGTCGTCACGTCGGAGCAGCCGCAGCTGAACGCGCGCAGCACGACCTCGCTCTCGGGGTCGGCCGTCGCCGGCGCCCGCGACGACGGAAGCGGTGCCCGATGCTGGTGACCCGACCGAACCGCGACCGCACCCGCGACCGCGCCGTCGACGACGACCGGGGCGCGGCCCTCATCTCGGTGCTGATCGTCTCGCTCGTGCTCGGCGTCATCGCCGTCGGGCTCTCCAGCGCCGTCGTGAACACGACGCTCACCACGAGCGGCGTCCGCGCCACGCTCGAGGCGCGTGCCGCCGCCGACGCCGGCATGGCCGAGGCGGTCGCCGCCGCGAAGGGCGGCGACCTGTGCGACGCGACCGTGCCCGACGGCGCGCTCGACACCGGCGCCGCCTATACCGCATCCCTCACGTGCGCCGACGACGGCAGCACGGTGACCCTCACCGCCACCGGCACGGCCGACGGCACGTCGGCGACCGTGCAGGCGGTCTACGCCCTCGTCGCCGAGACCATCGAGGCCGTCGATCCGTCGCTCACCCCCGTCGGCCTCGTGCTCTACGACGCCTCGACGATGGGCCAGGTGACCCTGCTCGCGCACGGCGGCAACGAGCCGCAGGTGGTCGCGGTCACGGGAACGTTCGGCTGCCGGCTCGGCATCCCCGGCAACCTGCTGGTGGGCGGCAACGTCACCTCGAGCGACGGCTGCAACGTCAGCGGCGACATCTACGCCGGCGGAACGGTCACCTTCAACGGCGGCGCGACGACGGTGCTCGGCGACATCCTCGCCGCAGGCACCGGCACCTCGAAGATCAACAGCAGCATCGGCAGCGCGAACGCCGACGATCCGCTTTCGACCGTGCACGTCAACGGGGCACTCGACCTGCTGTGGAGCGGCGCCCGCGCGCACACGAACGTGATCGCGAACGGCTCCGTCACCGTCAACAGCCGGGTCATCGAGGGCGACGTGACCCTGCCGGCCGGCAGCTTCCCGTCGGTCAACGGCGGCCGCATCGAGGGTGAGACCATCCAGACCGACGACGTGCCGACCGTGCCCGCGCCGAGCCTCCCCGGCTGGTTCGACTACACGTACCGCGCCGCCGACTGGCCGGGTGCGACCGTCGTGACGCTGCGCAACGTCAGCGCCAACGCGACCGACACGTGCGATTACTACAACAAGCACACCGGATGGAGCGTCGACGGCACGTGGGTCGGCGGCGGGAACCGCGGATGGAAGGACCTCGCGAACTACACCGGCACGGTCGTGATCGACGGCCGCGCGTGCGACCAGCTCACCTCCAACGCGGGCGGCAATCCGGCACCGGCGCTGAAGGCCTCGAACGTCGTGCTCCTGGCGAAGAAGTTCGACACGACCGGCCTCACCATGACCGCCGCCACGGGCGCGACGCCCCGCGTGTACTTCATCACCGAAGACACCGTGCCCGACGGCAGGCCCTCGTGCGCCCTCGGCGCGACGGCCACGAACGTCAACACCAACGGCGCCAACCTCGACGGCGTGCGCTCGCTCATCTACACCCCGTGCCGCCTGTCCGTGTCCGGCGGCGGCGTGCTGCTCGGATCCCTCTACACGAACGGGTTCAACTCCGGCGGTCAGATCACGATCAAGGGCGAACTCATGAGCCTGCCCGGTCAGCCCGCCCCCGACGGCGGATACGGCGGCACGCCCACGATCATCGAGACCGGCGAGCACGCGCTCGGCGACGTGCTGTGGCGCCGGGAGGTGGCATCCCCGTGACCCCGCTCGCCCTCACCCTCGTCTCCGTCGGCGCCGGCGTCTTCGGCGCCGTCATCGGCTCGTTCCTCAACGTCGTCGCCTATCGCGTGCCCGCCGGCATCTCGCTGCTGCGCGAGAGCCGCTGTCCCACGTGTGACGAGCCGGTGCGGTGGTGGCGGAACGTTCCGGTGCTGGGATGGCTGGCCCTCCGCGGCCGCTGCGCGCGATGCCGTGCGGCGATCCTGGTGCGCTATCCCCTCGTCGAGGCGCTCACCGCGATCGTGTTCGCCGTCGTCGTCGCGTGGGGCATTCTCGCCCTCCCCGGTCCGCCCGCGGCCACTCTCGCCGTCATCGCGGCCTACCTGTGGTTCGCGGCCTCGGGGATCGTGCTCACCCTCATCGACCTCGACACCCGCCGCCTCCCCCACGCGATCACCGGATCCGCCCTGATCGTGTGCGCGGCACTCCTCGGTCTCGCCGTGCTGCTGGGCGCCGACAGCGCATCCCTGCTGCGCGCGCTCGTCGGCGCCGCGGCCCTGTGGGCGTTCTACGCCGCGATCCGATTCGTGCGTCCCGACGGCATGGGCGGTGGCGACGTGCGTCTCGCGGCCGTCGTGGGCCTGATGCTGGGGTGGCTCGGATGGGGCCCGCTGCTCGTCGGCGCGTTCGCGGCGTTCGTGACCGGCGGCGCGTTCGGGGTCGGCATGCTGGTGCGCGGCCACGCCGGTCGCCGCACCGCCATCCCGTTCGGCCCGTGGATCATCGTCGGCGCCTGGATCGGCGTGCTCGCCGGCGACGCGATCGCGCGCGCCTACACCGGCCTGTACCCGGAGCTGTGAGGACGATCATGCCGAAGACGCAGGTGGCGGTGGAGATCACCGAGGAGAGCGTGCGCGCGATCGAGGTGAGCCTCGGACGCACCCCGACCGTCGTGGCGGCCGGCGAGGTGCCGGTGCCGCCGGGGGCGGCGAAGGACTCCGAGGTGCTCGATCGCGATGCGGTCGCCGTCGCCCTGCAACGGCTGTGGGCCGAGGCGCGCATCTCGCAGCGCAACGTCGTGCTCGGCGTCGGCAACCGCCGCATCCTCGTGCGGGAGCACTCGACCCAGCTCACCAACCCCGCGCAGATCCGCCAGGCGCTGCCGTTCGAAGTGCAGGACCGCCTGCCCGTGCCGGTGGATCAGGCCGTTCTCGACTTCGTGCCGACCGCGCAGGACGACCGTGGCGTGCACGGCCTGCTCGTCGCCGCCGTCGCCGAGCACATGGAGGAGCTCGTCGGCGCCCTCGACAAGGCACGCCTTCGCCCCCTGTCGATCGACCTCGTCGCCTTCGGCTACGCCCGCGCCCTCGCGACCCTCGTCGAGCCGGGCCGCACCGGCCTCCTCGTGGGCATCGGCGAGCACACCACGCACATCGTCATCGCCACCGACGGGGTGCCGAGATTCGTGCGCGTCGTTCCGCTCGACATCGTCGACGCGGCACCCCCCGACGAACCGGCACCCGCATCCGAGCCGCTTCGCCGTCGCCGCGCCGCGACGGTCGAGTCGGATGCGCGCGACGCGCTCTCGCCCGCGGTGCAGACGGCGCTCATCGACCTCGTCGGGCGCCTGCGGAGCACCGTCGCCTTCTACCGCGACCGTGCGAACGCCGCGCCGATCGACATCGCCTTCGTGACCGGGACGCACGCCGCGCATCCGCGACTCGTCGAGGCGATCGCGACGGCCGCCGGCGCCCCGGTCACCCCGGTCTCGGTCTCCGATCTCGTGCCGGCCGCTCCCGGTCTCGCGCTGCCCGTCGGAACGGCCGCGCGCCTGACCGGCACGGCCGCGCTGCTGCAGGGCGGCGTCTCGTGAACGTGCGCCGCACCCGGCAGCCTGTGCTTCCCCTCGGCTCCCTCCCCCGCGTCGACCTGCTGCCCCCGTCCGAGATGCGACGGCGCGACATGCTGGCGCGCGCCCGCGCGTGGATGGTCGTCGGCATCGCCGCCGTCGCCGTCTCGGCGCTGCTCGTGGGCGGAGCCGCCGCCTATCACGTCGCCTCGTCGGTGCGGCTCGGCCTCGAGCAGGCCCGCACCCAGCAGATCCTCACCGGCATCGCGGAGCTGTCGGAGGTGAGCGAAGCGCTCGCGACCCGCGGAGACCTGCAGGCGCTGCGCGCCGATGCGATGGCCGGCGACCTGGAGTGGACGCCCGCGGTCGCGCTCATCGCCTCGCACCTGCCGGCCGGGGTGACGATCACCGGCTTCTCGCTCGATGCCGGCGCCGCGCCCGTGGCGGGGTCCGACCCGACGTCTGCGACCGGGATGTCGGGCACCGTGACCGTTCAGACGCCGGCCGCGATCGACCTCGTCGCGGCGACCCGCGACCTGCGGGAGGCCCCCGCGGTGATCGCGGCCGACCTCGAGTCGCTGACCGCCGCCGACGGCGTGTTCACCTACACCCTGCGCATCGCGCTCGACCAGTCCGTGTACACCGGCGCCTTCACGGCCGAGGAGTGAGATGACCAAGCAGCTCGTCAACCTCATCGGCGCGGCCACGACCCTCGCGATCCTCGTGCTCGCCGTGCTCGTGTTCGCGCTCCCCCTGTTCACGCAGGCGACCCGCACGGCGGGCGAGGCCGACGCGGTCGCCGCGCAGAACCGCTCGCAGCAGGGGGTGCTGGATGCGCTGGTCGCCCAGTCCGCCGACATGACGGCCCTCGAGGCGCAGGTCGCGACCCTCCGCGCGGAGATCCCCGCCGAGGCGCGCGTCGACGACGTGCTCCTGCTTGCGATCGACGCGGCCGCCGCGCAGGGCGGCTCGGTCACCTCGGTGACGCCCGCGAGCAGCGAGGCCTTCGCCGTGCGCACGGACGAGGCCGCCACTCCGGCACCGCAGCCCGCAGACGAGGCAGCCGAGACCGACGACGCCTCCGCCGCCGTCGGGCCGAGCACCACCCTCGAGTCGAGCACCCCGGCGCCCGTCGCGGCGAGCGACGGCCCTCAGCAGACGTCGGTGACCGTCGTGGTGGCCGCGCCCACGGTCGAGGCCGCCACGCGCATCCTCGACGAGCTGCGCGCCGGCCCCCGCCTGGTCGCGGTGACGCAGGCCTCCGTCACCGAGGGCGCCGAGGGCGGGGCAAGCCTCAGCGCGACGCTCCTCGTCTTCACGCGACCCTGACCCGCGCCGCCGCGCCGCGGCCGGCCCCGGTCACTGACCGAGCTGCTGGTACATCGTGAACATCGGCATGTAGAGCGCGACGACCATGCCGCCGATGAGGAGTCCGAGCACCGTCATCATGATCGGCTCGATCATGCTCGTCAGCTGCTCGGATGCCGCGTCGACCTCGGCCTCGTACATCGCCGCGATGTTCTCGAGCATGTCCGGAAGCGACCCCGACTCCTCGCCGACCGACACCATCTGGCTGACCATCGGCGGAAAGACGGCGGCGCGCGCGAGCGGCGCCGAGAACGACCGGCCGAGGCGCACCGATTCGCGCACGCTGCGCAGGGCGTCTTCGATGGCCTTGTTGTTCGCCGCCCTGCCGACGAGGTCGAGGGCCTGCATGAGGGGCACCCCGGCCCCGAGCATCATCGACAGGTTGCGGGCGAATCGCGCCACGGCGATCTTCGTCACCAGGGAGCCGAACACCGGCATCCGCAGGCGGAAGGGATCGACGACGCCCCGGAAGCGGTCGGTGTGCTTCACGCGCTGGTACCAGATCCACCCCGCCACGGCGAGCACGATCAGCAGCGGCAGGATCCACACCATGTTGTGCGACAGGGTCACGAGCATCTGCGTCGGGAGCGGGAGCTCGCCGCCCATGCTCGCGAACATGTTCTCGAACACCGGCACCACGAACGTGATCATCGCGATGACGCCGACGACCGCGATGACGAGCACGATGATCGGGTAGGTCGTGGCGGAGCGGATCTTCTGCTGCAGCTTCACGTCGGCCTGGTAGCTGCGCGAGATCGCCTCGAGCGAGTCGGCGAGGAAGCCGCCGGTCTCGCCGACGCTCACGAGGCTCACCATCAGCGGCGGGAAGACGTTCGGATGCGCCGCGAGCGCGGTGGAGAACGACGACCCCGACTCGATGTCGACCTGCACCGCCGTCAGCGCCGACGCCAGCCGCCGGTTCGGGGTCTGCTCGGCGAGCAGGGCGAGCGCCCGCATGAGGGGGAGCCCCGCCTGGATGAGTCCGGCGAACTGCTGCGCGAACACCGCGAGGTCCTTCGTGGCGACGCCGCGCTCGAACCCGGGGATCGTCACGTCGCGGTTGAGCCCCGTCTTGGACTGCGCCACGACGCTGAGCGGAGCGAGCCCCTGCGCCCGGAGCTTCGCCACGACGGCGCTCTCGCTCGCCGCTTCGAGCACCCCCTTCGCCTCCGCCCCGGTAGCGGTGGCCGCGCGCCAGCGATATTCCTCCAGCGGCATGTCACAGGATCCAGTCGTCCGACGGCGGCGCGGGGTCGGCGTTTCCGCCGAGCCACGCCTCGGCGTCGTAGTCGCGCGGGCGCACCCGCACGCCGTCGAGGGCATGCGGGTCGGTGAGGTAGTGACGCGCGAGCGAGGCGGCGACGTCGCCCGATTCGACGAGGGTCTTCAGCGACTGATCCAGCGTGTGCATGCCGTGACCCTCCCCGGCCTGCATCGCGTTGTACAGCTGGGCGATCTGGTTCTCGCGCACGAGGTTCGCCACCGCCGGCGTCGACACGAGCACCTCGGTCGCGATCACGCGGCCTCCCCCCTGCGCCTTGGGCAGGAGCGTCTGGCTGATGACCCCCTGCAGCGTGTCGCCGAGCTGGCTGCGCACCTGGTTCTGCTGGTGCGCGGGGAACGCGTCGACGATGCGGTTGATGCTCTTCGCCGCCCCCTGCGTGTGCAGGGTGGAGAGCACGAGGTGGCCCGTCTCGGCCGCGGTGAGCGCGGTCGAGATCGACTCGGGGTCGCGCAGCTCGCCGATGAGGATGACGTCGGGATCTTGCCGGAGCACGCGGCGCAGCGCCTCGGCGAAGGAGGTCGTGTCGGCGCCGACCTCGCGCTGGTGGATGAGCGAGCGCTGCGACGTGTGCACGAACTCGATCGGATCCTCCACCGTCACCACGTGATCCTGCTTGGTGCGGTTGATGAGGTCGATCATGGCGGTGAGGGTCGTCGACTTGCCCGATCCGGTCGGCCCGGTCACCAGCACCAAGCCGCGCGGTCGCAGCGCGAGATCTCCGGCGATTGCCGGCGCGCCCAGCTCGTCGAGGGTGAACGCGCGGCTCGCGATGAGACGGAAGGCGGCCGCGACCTGCCCGAGCTGGCGGAACACGTTCACACGGAACCGCCCGGTCCCGGGCACCGTGTGGGAGAGGTCGACGTCGCCGGTGGCGTGGAAACCCTCGCGGTGCGCAGCGGACATGATCCCCACGAGTGCGTCGAGCAGCACCGGTCCCGGGATCGGGCTGTCGTAGCCCGGCACCGGCACGAGGTGTCCGTCGTGCCGGTGGAGCGCCGGCGCGTCGGCGGAGAAATGGATGTCGGAGGACCCCATCGTCGCGGCCGTGCGGAGCACCCCCTCCAGCACCCGCTCGGGCGCATCCTCGGCGACACCGCCCGCCGATCGCATCCGCAGCTCAGACCGTGACACGCAGCACCTCCTCGATCGTGGTGAGTCCCTCGAGCACCTTCGACCACCCGTCGGCCCGCAGGCTCGTCATGCCCTGCGCGAGCGCGAGCTCCCGCAGGTCGGCGCCCGATGCGCTGCGCACCACCGCCGCCTCCAGTTCGGGGGTCATCGCCATCACCTCGTGCAGGCCGACGCGTCCGCGATAGCCCGTGCCGGAGCACGCCGGGCACCCCTGTGCGCCGTAGAGCACCGGCACGTCGGTCGGATCGTGCGGCACCCCCAGACGCGTGAGCACCGCCGAGTCCTCGCGATAGGGCTGCCGGCAGGTCGAGCACAGCCGTCGCGCGAGGCGCTGCGCGACCACGGCCGACAGCGCGGTGGCGACGAGGTAGGGCTCGGCGCCGATCTCGGTGAGACGCGCGACGGCGCCGGGAGCGTCGTTGGTGTGCAGCGTCGAGAGCACGAGGTGGCCGGTGAGCGCTGCCTCGATGGAGATGACGGCCGTCTCACTGTCGCGGATCTCGCCCACGAGCACGATGTCGGGGTCGGAGCGCAGGATGCTGCGCAGCACCGACTGGAACGTCAGGCCGGCCTTGGCGTTGACCTGCACCTGGTTGACCCCCGCCATGCGGTACTCGACGGGATCCTCGACCGTGATGACGTTCACGCGCGGGTTCGACACCTCCCGCAGCGCCGTGTAGAGCGTCGTGGACTTGCCCGATCCGGTCGGCCCGGTCACGAGCACCATGCCGTGCGGCCGCTCGATGGCGCCGCGGAAGCGCGTCAGGTTGCCGCGGCCCATCCGCAGATCGGCGAGGGAGAGGCTGACGGCGGTGTTGTCGAGGATGCGCATCACGATCTTCTCGCCCCACACCGTGGGGAGCGTCGCGACGCGGAGATCGACCTTGCGGCCGCCGTGCGAGACCGACAGCCGGCCGTCCTGCGGCCGGCGCCGCTCGGCGATGTCGATGGAGGCCATGATCTTCAGCCGCGAGATGATGCCGTCCTGGATGTTGCGGTCGGCCCGCTGCATCTCGTGCAGCACCCCGTCGATGCGATAGCGCACGGTTAGGTGGGACTCGCCCGGCTCCACGTGGATGTCGCTCGCGCGATCGTCGATCGCCTGGGTCACGAGGAGATTCACGAACCGCACGATCGGCGCATCGCTGTCCTGATCGTCGACGACCTCGGTCGCCGACAGGTGTGTGGCCGCGCTCTCCTCCAGCTCGGCGGACAGATCGGAGAGCTCCTCGTCGGATCGCACGTAGCGCTGGAACGCCAGCTGGAGCGCGTCGGCCGCGACGACGACCGGCTCCACCTGCAGGTCGGTGACGGTGGACACGTCGTCGAGCGCGATGATGTCGGTGGGATTGGCCATGGCGAGCACGACCCGGTCGGCCGTGCGACCGATGGGGAGCACGTCGTACTTCCGGCAGAGGCCGCCGGGCACGAGCGTGACGATCTCGGGTTCGAGCTGCAGTCCGGTGATGTCGACGAAGCGGTGGCCCGTCTGGCGCGCGATCGCCTCGGCGAGCTGTGACGGGGTGACGATCTCGCGCGCGACGACCTCGTGCAGGAAGCGGTCGCCCTCACCGTGTTCGGCGAGCAGCTCGCTGAGCGTCGAGGCGCGCGTGGATCCCAGGAGGACGAGCGTCTGCGCGATTCCCCGCACGGTTCTCCCCCCGTTCTCCTCCGGCGACCCAGGCTAGATCTCGGCCGTCTCGCGGCACGACTCCCGGGACCTTTCCTGAGCCAAAGCCGGTCGACCTGAGGAAAAACTGAAGTTGTGGGACGGATGGGGACTGTGTGAAAGCTGAGTTTTATGAGAAGTTACTCATGAAAGACAGAATTTCTTGCACGTACGCCTCGCCAGCTGTATCGACGTTCGCCCCCACATACGCCGAAGGCCCCCATGCGCCCCATCGCCACTCACCCCCTGTCGGATCCGTTCGCGCGGACCGCCCTCGTCATCGACAGTCGCGCCGATCGAGCCAAGGCGGTGGCCGACCGCCTGTCGCAGCAGGGCTTCCGGGTGCGTTCCGCTGCGACGGCCTTCAGTGGAATCGACGCGGCCGCGCAGCATCGCCCCGACCTCGTGATCGTGCAGACCGACCTGGCGGGCCTCGACGGCTTCGAAGCCGTCCGTCGCATCCGGGACTTCAGCGACGCGTTCGTGATCATGCTGTCCGACGATGATTCCGAGTCCGCGACGGTCGAGGGCTTCCGCGCCGGCGCCGACGACTACCTCGCCGGCCCGGTCCGCCCCCACGCGCTCCGCGCACGCATCGATGCGCTGCTGCGTCGCTCGCGCAGCCTGACGAGCGCCGGAGCTCCGCGCCAGGACGAGGGCGCGTGGCTCACGCACGGACCGCTGCGGATGCAGCCGCACTCGCGTCGCGTCGAGATGCGCGGCCGCGCGTGCGAGCTGACGCGGTCGGAGTTCGACATCCTGCACATGCTCGTGCGCGCCAAGGAGCAGGTCTTCAGCAAGTCGTCGCTCGCGCTCATGCTGCGCGAGACCAACGGGCTGCCCGGCCAGCACATCACCGAGCACGACCGTCACGCGGTCGAGGTGCACATCATGAACATCCGTCGCAAGCTCGGAGACGACGCCCGCTCGCCAGAGTGCATCGCGACGGTGCGGGGGCTCGGCTACCGCCTGGCTCCGGCGACCGCCCGCGTGCGCACCATCGAGCCCCTCTCCGCCGTCGGCTGACGCCGCTCACGCGCGGGCGGGGCGGCCAGCGCCCTGTCGACGTGCCGTCCATGCGGCGAACGCCTTCGTGTCCGGGATGCGCGCCAGCAGGGGGCCGGCGATGATCGTGATCAGCACGTACGCGGTCGCCAATGCGGCGAGGGAGCGGTCCACACCGGCGGCGATCGCGAGCCCGGCGATCACGATCGAGAATTCCCCTCTCGGCATGAGGGCGAACCCCGCGCGCCAGCGTCCGGCCTCGCCGATCCGGCTGCGACGGGCCGCGAGATAGCCGGTGAGGAGCTTCGTCGCCATCGTGACGGCGGCCAGGGCGAGCGCGGGCAGGAGCATCGGCAGCAGGTCGGCGGGGTCGGTGGACAGCCCGAAGAAGAGGAAGAACACCGACGCGAACAGGTCGCGCAGCGGGGTGAGCATCTGCTGGGCGTGCCGGGCGACCGGGCCGGAGATCGCGATGCCGACGAGGAACGCGCCGACCGCCGACGACACGCTCGCCTGCGCGGCGAGGCCCGCCACGATGAGGGTCACGCCCAGCACCGTCAGCAGGAGCACTTCGGCGCTGCGCG
>TARA_B100000749_G_scaffold71046_1_pt1 | contig 17930 bp, 16 predicted proteins | sample TARA_B100000749 | Tara Oceans TARA_B100000749 (sample SAMEA2621232) | marine metagenome | biome: marine biome (ENVO:00000447); feature: mesopelagic zone (ENVO:00000213); material: "saline water (ENVO:00002010), including plankton (ENVO:xxxxxxxx)" | depth 800 m
GAAGACATTCAGAACAGACACCCTGACAATGGCGTGGAAAGCCACCGCCAGGGCACAAGAGAAGCAGAGCGCAGGGCACCCTGATGAACCCGCTCCGGGTGGAGCAAGGCGAGCACAAACAGCCGCGGAGGCAGAACCCGGCTGCTGTGCTAATCCGGGCTAATCAGCCTTCGCCACGCTCGCGAATCTTTTCAACAATGGCCGTGGTCGAACAGCTTTCAACAAAGTTGAGCACCTTTACCTCACCGCCGTAGGCCTGCACGATCGGCGCACCAACGACCTGATCAACGCTGTAGTCTCCACCCTTGACCAGCACATCCGGCTTGACCTGTTCAAGCAGCCGCTCAGGAGTGTCTTCGCTGAAGCTGATGACCCAATCGACCGCCCCAAGCCCCGCCAAAACAGTCATGCGGCGCTCGACACTGTTGATCGGCCGGCCCGGCCCCTTGAGGCGTGTCACCGAGGCATCATCATTGATCGCCACAATCAGCCGGTCGCCCAGCGCGCGCGCCTCTTCCAGATAGCCAACGTGACCGGCATGGATAATGTCGAAGCAGCCATTGGTAAAGACCACCTTCTCCCCGTGGGCACGGGCATCATCCAATGCCTGCAGCAATTGCTCGACACCCAGTACTCCGCGACCGCTGCCCTGCGCCTGCTGCACGGCACGACGCAGCTCCGGCGCACTGATCGCCGCCGTGCCAAGCTTGCCGACCACAATACCCGCCGCCAGGTTGGCCAGCGCGACGGCCAAGGGCAGATCCTCGCCCGCCGCCAGCGCCGCCGCCAGGGTAGAGATCACGGTATCGCCCGCGCCGGTCACATCAAACACTTCGCGCGCCCGCGCGGGCAGGTGCAATGCACCCTCACCCTTGCGCAGCAGCGTCATGCCCTGTTCGCTGCGGGTGACCAGCAACGCGCCCAGGTCCAGCTCCTCAATCAGCGCCAGGCCCTTGTCGACTAGCTCCTGCTCACTCGCGCAGTGACCGACCACCGCTTCAAACTCGGACAGATTCGGGGTAATCAGGCTGGCGCCACGGTAAATGGAGAAATCACTGCCCTTGGGGTCAGCCAGCACCGGAATACCGCGCTCGCGGGCTGCAGCAATCAGCGCCTGATGATTGACCAGCGCGCCCTTGCCGTAGTCCGACAGGATCATCACCTTGACCTTGTCCAGCAGACCGCGAACCGAGGCCAGCAAGGCATCGGCGTCGGTGTCAAAGCGCTCTTCAAAATCAAGCCGAATCAGTTGCTGGTGGCGGCTCATGACCCGCAGCTTGGTGATGGTCGGCTGCGCCTCGTGTTGCTGAAAATCACAGTAGACGCCTGCAGCATTCAGCCGTTGCTGAAGGCTGTGTGCCGCCTCATCCTTTCCGGTAACGCCCACCAGCCAGGCCGGAGCGCCGAGCGCTGCAATATTCAGCGCGACGTTACCCGCCCCACCAGGGCGATCCTCGATCTGATCGACCTTGACCACCGGCACCGGTGCTTCCGGCGAAATACGATTGGTCGGCCCATGCCAGTAACGATCCAGCATCACGTCCCCCACCACCAGAACCGGCGCGGAATCGAATCGGGGCATGCTCAGTTTCATTGTCTCGGTTACCTGTTTCAGCACCACGCACCCATGCGCATGGTGATATTAATGTTGTACGTCGCTCTCTTCCTCGAACTGCATGCTGTGCAGTCGGGCGTAATAGCCATTGAGCGCCAGCAGCTCCGCGTGCGTGCCGCGCTCAACGATCTGGCCCTGATCCATCACCATGATCACGTCAGCCTTTTCGATGGTGGACAGGCGATGGGCAATAACCAGCGTAGTACGCCCCTGCATTACCCGATCCAGCGCGGCCTGGATATGACGCTCCGACTCGGTGTCCAGCGCTGAGGTCGCCTCATCGAGAATCAGCAAAGGCGCGTCCTTGAGCAGCGCGCGGGCAATCGCCAGACGCTGACGCTGGCCACCCGACAACAGCACCCCGTTCTCGCCAACCAGGGTATCGAAACCTTGCGGCATCAGCTCGATAAACTCCTTGGCATAGGCCGCCTCAGCCGCTGCTATCACATCCTCACGCGGCGCACCCGCCAGATCACCATAGGCAATGTTGTTGGCAACCGTATCGTTAAAGAGGGTCACATTCTGGCTGACCAGCGCGACCTGACGGCGCAGACTGCGCAGCGTCAACTCCTGGATCGGCACGCCATCAAGCAGAATGTCACCTTCGCTATGGTGATAGAACCGCGGAATCAGATTCGCCAGAGTCGACTTGCCGCTGCCCGAGCGGCCAACCAGCGCGACCATTTGGCCGGGTTCGACACTGAAGCTGATATCCTTGAGCACCTGTTTGTCGGTATCGGGGTAACTGAATGACAGGTTACGCACCTCAATGCGGCCCTGTGCGCGGCCAATATCCTGATGCCCCGTATCCACTTCCGGCTCTTCGTCAAGCTGCTCGAACACGCTCTCGGCGGCGGCAATCCCCTTCTGGATATTGGCGCTGACCTCCGATAGCTGACGGATCGGCTTTGGCAGCAGGCCAGCTGCCGTGATGTAGGCCACCAGATCACCGGCCGTTGCATCACCACGCAGAAACAGCACGAGGAACATCACTATGGCCATCGCACTGTAAGTCACCAGTTGCAGTGACGGCGTAAAGACCGCGCCAGTGCGCACCATCTTCAACCCGCGCTGACGGTTCTCCGTACTGGCCTTGAGAAAGCGGTCAGACTCATAGCGCTCGCCACCGAAACTGCGCACCACCCGGAAGCCGGAGATCGTTTCGGACGTCACGTGGGTCACATCCCCCATCGCGGTCTGAATCTTTTTGCTCTGCTTGCGAAACTTCTTGCTCGCGCTGGTCACCATCAGGCCGATGACCGGCAGAATCGCAATCAGCACCAGCGTCAGCATCCAGTTCATCCACAGCAGATAGAGGAACAGGAAAATCACTGTCATACCTTCGCGAAACACCACCTTGATTGCGTCAGTAGCCGCGCCCGTCACCATGGTGACATTGAAGGTAATTCGCGAAACCAGGTGCCCAGAGTTGTGCTTGTCGAAATAACGGTTTGGCAGGGTCAGAAGATTGTTGAACAGCGCGGTACGCAGGTCGTGCACCACGCCCAGCGACACCTTGGCAATAAAGTAATTACCCAGATACGAGCCAACACCCTGGTAAAACGCGATGGCAATAATAAAGGCCGGAAAGCCCCAGATCAGCGGCACACCAAGAAACATGGCATTAGCACCGCTCTGCAGCCCATCAACAAAATACTTCAGCATCCAGGCCATCGCCGGCTGGGCCGACGCGAAGATCGCGAAGCCGATGATGCTCAGGGCAAAGGCCTTCCAGTAGGGTTTTACGTAGCCGAGCAGGCGCAGATAGATGCGGGCGCTTGAACGGGCAAAGCTTTCTTTGGCAGCGTCAGTCATGTGGCCTTCAATAGGTAAAACGAATGCGCTGCAGTCTACCACAAGCCCCGAGAAGCAAAGCCTCTCTGGCAAAAGTACGATAAACTGCCAATTTTAGCTGGACAAGTGCGATGCAAATACTGACCACCGAGCAGTACACCTTTTGGCGCGAAAAAGCTCAAGTCTTGGAGCAGGATTACTACGGAGAAAAAGTACTCCTGCTAGCCGACGGCACCATGCTGAAGCTTTTTCGTCGCAAGACCTGGCTGTCAAAAACAGCATTTTTCACGCCAGCAAAACGCTTTGCTACCAACGCAAAAGAGCTACAGCGCAGGGACATACCTTGCCCTGTGGTGATCAAGCTGTACAGGATGAAGCGCCCATATCGTTCGGTGGTGCATTATTTTCCTTTAGCAGGAAATACACTTCGCCAGCTACTTCGCGGGGGCTACCAAACAGAGCAAGAAGCACTCTTTAAAAAGTTAGCACAATTCATTACAGCGCTTCACGACCTTGGGGTTTATTTCCGATCATTGCATATGGGCAATATAGTACTGACTCCAAACGGAGATCTGGGCCTCATCGACATTTCAGACATGCGATGTTTCCGAAATCCGCTTTCTAGGCGATTGCGCAATCGAAACTATCATCATCTGCTACGCTATAAAGAAGAGTGGGCCACAGTACCAGAGCACATACAGACGCTATTTCAGCCAACATAAATAATACACCAATATAACACCGCACAAAGATCCAAAACCACCCAAAAATTTAGAAACGCCCAAAAGGCACTAATCAGGCAAAAAAATGCGGATCATAGCAAAAATGAAAAGGGATGGATTCAGAAAAACGCTTGCGCGGAAACTGCTAAAAAAATATAGCAGACTGAGAGTCGCGATATTCAAAGGGATTTTCTCTGACAACAAGCCCACCCTAAATAACACCAAAATAGTCCAACCAACACAATTTGTTGGCGACGGTCGCATATCAGCAGACAGGGTGCGTCTTGGTTACTTTCCATCACCCGGTTTGCTAAACGGCAGCGGCTACATAGAAGCAAGAGACAAAAATTCCGTAGTAGAAATTAATGAATCAACAACGATCAATAATAGTTTCATAATAATTGCAGACAAAAGCTCAATTTACATCGGAAAGCGTTGTCTGATAGGCCCAGATTTTTTTGTCACAGACTCCGACTTCCACGGACTGTCCATTGAGGACCGTAGCAATGGAAACTATGACTGCGCGCCTGTAAAAATAGACGATGATGTATTCATTGGCCATGGAGTTAAGGTGATGAAAGGCGTACACATTGGACAAGGAGCGGTTATCGGAAGCGGTAGCGTTGTCGTAAATGACATAGAGGCCTTCACTATAAACGCGGGCGTTCCCGCAAAAAAACTCCGTGACCTGCCCACAGGACGATATATTAAGGGCAATGACGCGCCGACGAAAATGCATAATAACCCCTAATAACAAACTCAACACTCCACCAACAGGCGATCAGAAAAAGACCCATGAAAATACTTGTCACCGGCGGTGCTGGGTTCATCGGCTCAGCATTAATCCGCCACATAATACAAAATTCCAGCCAAGAAGTAGTAAACGTGGACAGCCTGACGTACGCAGGGAACCTGGACTCGCTTAAAAATATCGAGAAAGACCCACGTTACTCGTTCGAACACGCAGACATCTGCGACGAAGAAAAAATCAAACACATTTTCGAGCAGCATAGACCAGACGCAGTAATGCACCTTGCTGCTGAATCACACGTCGACAGATCAATCGATGGTCCAGGCCAATTCATTCAGACCAATATTATTGGCACCTACACGCTTCTAGATGTATCTAGACAATACTGGTGCACGTTAACACCCGAGGCTCGCCTGAAGTTTCGTTTTCATCATATATCTACCGACGAAGTATATGGCGATCTTGAGCGCCCAGAGGACCTATTCACCGAAACAACCCCATATGCGCCAAGCTCGCCTTACTCGGCATCGAAAGCCAGTTCAGACCATTTGGTACGCGCATGGAGCCGTACCTACGGCCTGCCTATTCTAATCACAAACTGCTCAAACAATTACGGTCCCTACCATTTTCCAGAGAAGCTGATCCCCCACATGATTCTGAGCGCATTAGCCGGCAAGGCTCTGCCCGTTTACGGTGACGGCTCCCAAATCAGAGACTGGCTTTTTGTAGAAGACCATGTAAGAGCTTTATTAACAGTATTAACAACAGGGAAACCTGGAGAAACTTACAACATCGGCGGGCATAATGAAAAACGCAATCTTGAAGTTGTAGAGACGATCTGCAACTTGCTTGACCAACTGGCAGCGACAGAACGCTCATCAGCGCTAGCATCGTACCGAGAACTGATCACCTTCGTTGAAGATCGTCCAGGACATGATAAACGCTACGCGATTGATGCAAGTAAAATAAAAAATGAACTCGGCTGGCAACCCGTAGAAACGTTCGATTCAGGAATACGGAAAACGGTAGAATGGTATCTTAATAATCGATCTTGGTGGCAGCGCGTTATAAGCGGCGACTACCGTCTCACCAGACTCGGAGACTCTAAATGAAAGGTATTATTCTTGCCGGCGGATCCGGCACACGCTTGTATCCCATCACCAAGGGCGTCTCCAAGCAATTGTTGCCCATATACGATAAACCGATGGTCTATTACCCCCTATCGGTGCTCATGCTGGCAGGCATCCGCGACATTCTAATCATCTCTACCCCGGAAGACCTCCCAAGCTTTGAGAAGCTGCTTGGTGATGGGGGCAACTTTGGCATAAACCTCACTTATGCTGCACAGCCGAGCCCCGACGGGTTAGCTCAGGCTTTCATCATTGGTGAACACTTTATCGGCAATGACAGCGTGTGCCTGGTACTTGGCGATAATATTTTCTATGGCCAAGGCTTTTCTCCCAAGCTTAAACAGGCTGCAGCTCGCACATCGGGCGCTACCGTCTTCGGATACCAGGTAAAGGACCCGGAGCGATTCGGCGTCGTTGCATTTGATGAAAACAATAAAGCCATTTCAATCGAAGAAAAGCCGGAAAATCCCAAATCCAACTTTGCTGTAACTGGCCTCTATTTTTACGATAACGACGTAATAGATATCGCAAAGCAGGTAAAGCCATCGCATCGGGGCGAGCTGGAAATAACTAGTGTTAATCAGGCATACCTGGAACGTGGTGATCTGAATGTAGAGCTTCTTGGACGCGGTTTTGCCTGGCTGGATACTGGTACTCACGAGAGTTTGCTGGAGGCAGGCAGCTTTGTACAAACAATAGAGCATCGCCAAGGCCTCAAGGTTGCTTGCCTAGAAGAAATTGCGTTTAACAATGGCTGGCTCACAAAAGAGCAGCTAAAAGAGCAGGGGCAGGCTCTAAGCAAAAATGAGTATGGGCAGTATTTACTAAGACTGGCTGGAGAACGCAAATGAGCATTGTTGAGCACCGTGTTCTAGGTGATCACCGCGGACAACTGATTGCGATTGAAGCGGTCCGCGACATCCCATTTGAGATAAAGCGCATATTTTACATTTATGGGGCTCAGCCTAATACGCCCCGTGGCCAGCACGCACATCACAAGACTCGCCAATATTTGATTGCAGTAAGCGGCTCCTGCCATGTCACACTGGATGATGGTGAAAACAAAGCTACCTATATCCTAAATCAGCCAAATTTGGGACTTATGCAGGAGGCAATGATTTGGGGAACAATGCATGACTTCAGTCATGATTGCGTTTTGCTTGTACTTGCGAGCGAGCATTACGATGAAGCCGACTACATTCGTGACTATGATCAGTACGTTAAAGTGGTGGGCGCATGAGTTACATTCACCCATTGGCAGATGTTGCTAGTGCATCAATTGGAGGAGGCACAAGGGTATGGCAATTTGTAGTAGTCCTAAGCGGCGCTAAAATAGGAAAAGACTGCAATATATGCGCTCATACCTTGATCGAAGGGGACGTTATTGTCGGTGACCGTGTTACGTTGAAATCGGGTGTGCAGCTATGGGACGGCACTCGGATCGAGGACGATGTATTCATCGGCCCCAATGCCACGTTCACCAATGATGCTTTTCCTCGCTCCAAGGAATACCCGGAAAAGTTCTCGGGTATCACTATCAAGCGCAATGCAAGTATAGGTGCGAACGCGACGTTACTGCCCGGTATCACCATCGGCGAACATGCCATGGTAGGGGCAGGCGCGGTTGTAACCAAGGACGTTCCCGCAGGCGCTGTTGTTGTGGGTAACCCTGCAAAAGTTATCAGGTACTTGACCAAATGATTCCATTTCTCGACCTTAAGGCAGTAAATGCCCAATACCGCAAAGATCTGATCGACGCTGCCACCCGTGTAATCGACTCGGGCTGGTACATTCAAGGCGCAGAACTCAAAGCATTCGAGTCAGAGTTTTCCACCTATTGCGGAACAAAACACTGCATTGGTGTTGCAAATGGGCTAGATGCCCTAACACTAACCCTCCGGGCGTGGAAAGAGCTTGGCAAGTTAAAGGCAGGTGATGAGGTCATTGTACCTGCTAATACCTATATCGCTAGCATTCTTGCGATCACTGAAAATAGCCTCGTACCCGTTATGGTAGAGCCATGTGAACGCACGTACAACCTTTGTCAAAGCAATATCGCCGAAGCTATTACAGGAAAAACCCGAGCCATTCTGGCTGTTCATCTCTACGGGCAACTAGCGCCTATGCCGCAGATACTGGCCTTAGCCGAATATCATGGCTTACTGGTCTTGGAGGACTCAGCCCAAGCACATGGCGCGCAAATTCAGGGCAGGAAAGCAGGCAGCTGGGGAGATGCGTCCGGCTTCAGCTTTTACCCTGGAAAAAATCTGGGAGCGCTCGGAGACGCAGGCGCAATCACCACAAACGACGACTTGCTAGCCGAAACACTACGAGCGTTAGGAAATTACGGGTCCCATGAAAAGTACCATAACCTGTACCAAGGCATGAACAGCCGCCTTGACGAAATACAGGCGGCAATGCTCAGAGTGAAGCTAAGACATCTGGATACGGAAACCCAACACAGACGCGAGATTGCCAGTTTATATCGAGAGAAGATCACAAATAATCACGTCCGATTACCACAAACAGAAGACGAGCACAGCCATGTCTGGCATCTGTTCATATTACGGAGCGAACACAGGGCCAAACTGCAAGAGCATCTAACAAACTCAGGCGTCCAAACCCTCATACACTATCCTATTCCTCCTCACCGACAGCCCGCGTATAAGGAACTATCGGTGCTTCAGTTGCCTCTTACTCAACAGATTCACGATGAAGTAATCAGCATACCAATCAGCCCTACGATGACCATTGCTGAGGCCAATAGAGTCTGCGAAATAGTTAATGCCTTCGAGCCAAGCATCTGATAGTGGTAGGCTGCAGGGGTAGCATCCTTCAAGAAAGATAAATACGGGCAATACCCCTGAGAATCCGCGTATCCCAACTGCTCAGGGGGATTTTTTGGAGGATCTCACGGGCAAGCGGCTTGTCCATCTTTGCCGCCTTTAGAAACATGGACTTACGGTGCAGCAGGCATACTTTCTCGAAATCCTTATGCCCCGAAAAAAGCGAATATACCTTAATCACTTCGTCAAGCATGAAGCGGATATTAGCGTGCATATTCTGGGAGTGCGTACGATAATATGCCATTTCTTCCGCCAACACATCAACCACATACCCTGCCTGACAGACTTTAAGCATCATTGTGAGGTCTTCAATTCGCAGATTTTCATCATAGCCGCCAACCTCAATAGCGGCGTCACGTCTGATAAGAAATGTCGGCGCAGGCGCGCCCGGCATAACTCCATTAAAGAGTCGATTAAAATCTAGGCGTCGAGCAGGGCGAATACGCCGTTTTTTCTCTATTACTTTTCCAAGCTGGTCAATAGGTATAATATTTCCACCACATATAGCCACTTCAGGATGTGCCTGCATGTGCGCAACCTGAAGCGCTATTCGATTTGGCAACATAATGTCATCAGAAGCAAATGGCGCAAAGTATTCCCCATCGATTTCCCCCAACGCAAAATTTAGCGTTGGCAATAGCCCTCTATTAGATTGCAAGCGCAAATCAAAACCATACTCCTTAGCCATTCTTTCCAGAATCATAGGAGAGTCGTCGGTAGAACCATCATCAATAACCAGAATTTTAATATTAGGGTACGTTTGCTCAAGAATACTACGAACACAGCCCTCTACAAAACGAGCATGATTATAGCTAGGCACAACAACATTAACCAAAGGCAGCTCGCTCATTCCTATTTTTTCCCGGAGGCCTGGATCATTTCTAGAATCAGATTTCGATAATTAAAGCGAAAGTCCTCAATACCGTGCATTCGGCACAAATAATCGTGCCCAGCTTTCCCCATGGCTTCACGTTGCTCAGGCGCCTTTCGTATCAACTCCAAAAGTTTTCCAGCCAGGTCAACGGAGTCCCCAGCCTTAAACTGCAGACCACCGCAATCTTCAAGGATGGCGGTGAGACTGTCTATGTCAGAACCTATGACAGGCCTGCCCCCAGCTAATGCTTCAAGCAGAGCAAGAGGAAGCCCCTCACTGAAAGACGGAATAGCAAAAATATCAAAAGCCTTAACATACTTCAGTGCATCATCTCGAGCACCGAGCAAGATGACGCGTTGTTGCAAACCATGCTCACGCACCAGCGCCTCCAACTCAACCCGCGTCCGCCCTTCGCCAATAATTGCAACTAGCGTGTCCGGATAGTCTTCCGCAATACGGGAAAAAGCACTAATCAAAGTAGCATGCCCTTTCACTGGTACAAGCCGGCCAATACTCCCGATGATCAATCTTCCCTCAGGTAGAGCCAATGCAGCTCGCGCGTCCTGAGCAGACAACATTATGGACTTCGCCCTATTTATATCAATGGCGTTATTAATGGTAACCGTGTTCTGCTCGCTGAATGCGTGCACTGTTCTCTGTAAATAGCTGGTCACAGCCCTTGAAACGCCCACTATTTTCCAGCGCCGTGAGATTAAAACAGCCGCCTCAACCCTACGAAAAAGCCGATCATAATCGCCAATTCCATGCTGCACGCCAACAAAGACCATGGACCTGAACAGCTGTGAGAGCCACATCATCATACTGATCGGTTTAAATCGATGTGCAATAACAGCATCAAAGCCGTTTGCGCGTAAAAAGCGATAAAGCCGAAATACGATCAACCAGCGCCGAAAGCCTTTAAGATCACTTGGCCCACACTCGAAATAATGAGAGTGTTGCGCTTTACTAGCAGGCATACCAGAAGCAGGCTTTCCGCGAAGAAACAACGTCGTAACTTCTATGCCTTGCGCCATCAACCCAACAACAAGCTGCTCAGCCAAGTCTGACTCGTTCACGTTGTAACGCAACTGCACCTGTAAAACTTTTTTGCCTATAGACATGCAGCTACTACCTCTCAATCTCTAATACCGGCATTATGACCAACACACCTTCCCCGATCACTATTGCCCGACCAGCGTCTAGTTAAAAAGCTGCACAAAAAGGGGCACAAGTAAGCGATTGCCAAATTCACTTAGATGATCCTCATCTCTGTACACTGGGCGCCCTTCGTAACCACCATAACAGTTCTCTCCGTCACAAAGATAAGGCCTTGGGTCCAGAATCTTTATGCCACATCGCTTGGCGGCTTCATCCTGCAACTCCATCACGAATGCATGACGGCGCTGATAATCTTCTAAGGATAGTGTGGGGTTTCGCATCTCACCAAAAAGCATTCCACGACCAACCAGAGTGGGTACATCAACTGGCATTTCAGGAATAGGCCTGACGACGTAAACCGGTCGGTACTCAGCCAGAGAACACAAGGTATTCACATACTGCGTTGAAAACTCTTGCAAAAGCTCCGCAGTAAACTCGGATTGGTCCTGCTCGAAAAAGAATTTTGGCCGCTCCTCGGCACTCACTTGACCTGCATTCACAAACTCCGAGGTACGTCCAAAGATAATGGCGGGAACCCCAAGAGTAAGCTCCGAATGCTCTTCATATAGTCGCTCGTTCAAGGCATTGCAGTGTGAAAGGTCATTGGTAAATTTCATCCCAAAGACGATCAAGCAGCCGCTCCCACCGCGAAACAACACACTACCGCCGTCGTCAGGCAAGGCCTCCACTACCGCTGTAACAGCCGCATCCGCATGACTATCCCCCATCACGATCGCACGTAGTGATTTACCTTCATCCCCGTAAATACAATACGCTTCTGCATTTAGACACTCATACATTCGCGGGTTATGGTTTTGTCGCTCCGCCTCTATTACTGCTACCTCTGGGGGAAGTCTATTAGGGAAGCCGGAATCTCTGACTATCTGTGCCAAAGCTGCCGTGGCTATTAGGCTCGCCAGCACAGCTGTCACTGATACTTTTTTCGAAAAAGATACAAGTCGCTTCTGCGCTGGGAGCTCCACGCAAACATAAGAAACGTGCCCCAGAATTAACGACAGGACAATTGCGCTAATAACCCAATACCACTCCGACAGCGCTCCAGCGTAGGTCAGCGCTACAACCAGCGGCCAATGCCATAGATAAATAGAGTACGAACGGGAGCCTAACCACTGAGCCACATCGCTGCCCGTAAGGTAAGAGCTAGGCCTGTTCGCAAGAAGTACAAGCATACTGCCTGCGACCGGCAGCGTAGCTCGCCAGCCAGGCCAAAGGGTCTGTTTCTGGAATATAACGAAGGCAGCAACTATTAAAGCAAAGCCGGCCCATTCAAGCACCCTCGAGTTTCGCACTGAAAAGCCTCTCTCCTGAGCCGAGAAAACCAGAGCACCGGCAAGCATTTCCCAAGCGCGGGACTGAAGTGTGTAGAAGCCTGCAGCAGGCTGCTGCTCGGTTATCCATACACACCAAAGGAACGATATAGCAAAAAAGGAGAGCAACACAGGCAGCAAAGAACGATGCGCACCGAACAACCTGGCAGCGCCAGCAATGAATAGAGGAAAAATCAGATAAAACTGCCACTCGACAGACAGCGACCAAGTATGCAGCAACCACTTTTCCTGAGCAGCAATATCAAAGTAACCACTCTCTTTCAAATACTTTAAATTTGAAGTAAATGTCAGGCTTTCACGAACATGCTTCCCTAGCAGCTGATACTCCTCCGGCATAAGCAAGAACCAGCCGAACACCAGACAAGTGATACATAAAAAAATCAAAGCCGGAAAAATGCGGCGCGCCCTAGCGAGATAGAACCCGCCAATAGAGAATTTTTCCTGCTTAACTCCTTTATAGATGATCCCGCACATCAAGTATCCGGAAATCACAAAAAAAACGTCGACCCCGGCATAGCCGCCAGAAATACCGGGTACCATGAAGTGATAAAGAACGACTGCAACGACAGCCCATGCTCTAAGGCCATTTATGTCGCGCCGAAACTCATGATCGCCAGTGCCGCTAGCTGTAACCATCCCAAACCTTATACAAGAAGATTGATAACAAAAAAATCAAAGAAGATCTCTGTCCCAGCATATTCCGCGACGGATTACACGTGCAGGCACCCCAGCAAGAATACTGTTTTTCTCGTCAAACGCCCCAGCCACTAGTGAGCAAGCTCCGACCACACACCCAGTAGGTATATTGGATCCTTTGAGCACCTGAACAGCCCTGCCGATCCATACATGATCACCAACGACCACGCTTGCTGCTCGATTAATTCTTTCCCCAGTGTCGAGATCGAGGATCGAATGCTTGTCACCTGTACGGATTATAATATCGGTAGAGAGCATACAATCGTTACCAATATTAATACTTGCAGCTTCATCCACCAGTAGGTACGCGCCTTCCACCGTAGTACCATAACCCAGACAAATATTCTGATTTTCTGTCTGCATCAAGTACAGCTTGCCCGATTTAAAGCGAACATCAGAACCGACATTTATAACATTGTTTTTACCATATAGTCGGATCTCACAATTAGTTATATTAGCGCCATCCCCAATAATCAGACGATTGCCTTTGCCACGCACTTTAATGGTAGTTTTTTTAAGTGCCGAGCGCGCTGAATCACTGACAACCACACTATTATCGGCCTCGATGTGCCATCGATTACGATAAAACAGGTCGCGCAACCTCCAATAAATCTGCTTGAAAAGACGCATACCTGTTACTGCCTCCGCAACCATAGCCGCAACGCTTTGCGGCTATATGACACGCGAAATATCACGCGCCAGTCAGCCTTCAATGCCTGCAAGAACCACTCCTTCGCAAGCTCGTATTCGCCCGCCAACCAGGCACTCCGAAACAGTGACAGGCAACGCTGAACAAAGAACGCCCGACGCAATGACTGAAATTGACCAGGTAAGCGGTGCGGAGCAAAAACCTCATCTACGAGTTTCAGGCCACCAGCTTTTGCATGGGAGAACTGATGACGCAAGCTATCTGCATGCTTATGAATCAACGCCAGCGGCTCATCCAACACCGAACAGGGATAGCTCGCCAGCACTTGAGTGAAGACGGGAATATCCTCTGCACTGCGAAAGGCTTCTGGGTAGTTTCCACGAATGAATACGTCACGATGCATCACGCAAGCACCATTTGACAGCGCAAGCGTTTTATCCAGAAGGTAAGCCCGTACCCTGGCCAAAGGGTCGTCAGGCATACTCCCCGGAGTATGAGCACTACGCCTGCCATTGGGGCTCACCGAAACATGCCCTCCGGCAACAAATCTAGTCTCGGGATTAGCATCCAGATGCTGACGGATATGCTCAATGGCACCATCTGCCATCTCATCATCAGCATCAAGAAAAATCAGCCAATCGCCGCGAGCTATTTCGATGCCTCGATTACGCACGGAGGCAAGACCGCCATTTATCTTACGCTCAGCTGCAATTTTTTCGGGATACTTTTGCTGCAGGTCCGAGATTACCTGCGGTGTATTGTCGGTGGAGCCGTCGTCAATGATGATCAGCTCACAATCATCAGACAATTGCGGCACTACGGACTCGACTGTACGCGGAAGTGTCTGCGCGTAGTTATAGGCAGGAATAACGATACTTATCAGCACACCCGTCGCTGTCTCGGTCACTGCTCCCTCCCCTTTACTACAAGCACATCTTCCATAATCAAAAACTGCAGATCCGACCCGAAGAACATGTTCAACGCATCGGTCGGTGAGCAAACCATTGGCTCACCACGGCGGTTAAGCGAGGTATTGAGCACCACACCGTTGCCGGTCATGGCTTCCAGTTCCTTCATCAGATCGTAGTAACGCGGGTTGTATTCGCGCTTGAGTACCTGGGCACGCGCGGTACCGTCCTCGTGCACAACCTCCGGTACACGCTCGGCCCAGCCTTCCTTGACGTCGAAGGTGAACGTCATGAAGGGCGACGGGTGATCAACGCTGAGCATCTGCGGGGCAACGGTATCCAGCATTGAGGGGCAGAACGGGCGCCAGCGCTCGCGGAACTTGATCTGCTCGTTGATGCGATCGGCTACGCCTGCAACACTCGGGCAACCGATAATCGAACGACCGCCCAGCGCCCGCGGCCCAAACTCCATGCGACCCTGGAACCAGGCGACCGGGTTACCTTCAACCAGCACCTTGGCGATTTCCTGCGGGACATCGTCGATCTTTTGCCATTGGGGCTTGTCAGGATGACGGGCGCAGGCAGCAATGATGTCTTCGTTACTGTATGAAGGGCCCAGGTAGACGTGCTCCATCTTCTCGACCGGCACGCCGTTTTTGACCGAGATAAAAGCAGCAGCCCCCACAGCGGTGCCGGCGTCACCGGAGGCGGGCTGAACGAACAGCTCCTTGACATCCGGCCGCGCGATGATGCGCTGGTTAAGCTTGACGTTCAGCGCACAACCACCGGCAAAGGCAAGTCGGCCGGTTTCCTTCAGAATATCGCCGAGATAGAAGTCGATCATCTCCAGCGCCAATTTTTCGAACAGCGCCTGCATCGCAGCCGCGTAATGAATGTAGGGATCGTCGGCGATATCGCCCTCACGCTTGGGCCCCAGCCATTCGATCAGTTTGGGCGAGAAGTAGTAGCCCTTGCCTTTTTCCTTGTAGCGGCGGAAGCCGATCACGTTGGCGTAATCGGTGTTGATGATCAGCTCGCCATTTTCAAACTTGGCCAGACGGGAAAAATCGTACTTGGCGGCGTCACCATAGGGCGCCATACCCATGACCTTGAACTCGCCGTCGAGCATTTCGAAGCCGAGGTATTCGGTAATTGCGCCGTACAGACCGCCCAGCGAATCCGGATCGTAGAACTCCTTGATCTTATGGATCTTGCCGTTTTCGCCCCAGCCAAAGAAAGTGGTGGCGTACTCACCCTTGCCGTCAATGCCGAGAATCGCAGTCTTTTCGCTAAAGCCAGAACAGTGATAGGCACTGGATGCATGCGCGAGGTGATGCTCCACCGGCTCCAGACGCACCTTTTTGGCCTCAAAGCCCAGCTGTTCGAGGCACCAGAGAATCTTCTTGCGATAGCGCTTGAAGCGGCGATTGCCGGTCAGCAGCGCGTCCAGTGATCGATCAGGGGCATACCAGTAACGCTTGGCGTAGTGCCAGCGCGCCTTGCTGCTAAACAGACTGATGGGAGCAAACGGAATGCAGACAACGTCAACATCCGCAGGCGTGATGCCGGCCTGCTCAAGACAGAACTTCGCCGACTCGTAGGGCATCCGGTTCTTGGCGTGCTTGTCACGCACAAATCGCTCTTCTTCGACGGCGGCGATCAGTTTACCGTCAATATAAAGGGCCGCAGAAGGGTCATGGCTCAGGGCGCCAGACAGGCCAAGTACAGTAAATCCCACGGGAATCCTCTTTTTTCGAAGTCCAAAATTAGGTTAAAAACGCGGCATGCGCTCTTCCAGCCAGCATGCAAGCGGGCTTGCAGCAGGCCAGTTACGGATAAACCGTTGTCGATCCTTCTGCCATGCACGCTGCCAGCCAGCATTACGTGTGTGCGCCTGCATCGCGTCCAGATCGATCAAAATCACCCTTCCATCCAGCCACAGCAGATTCGTTGCCTTGAAATCTCCGTGACTGATTCTGGCCTCGACCAGTTGAGCAAAAAGCTTAAGCAGTGCTGTCGCGGTAGCATCGTCTGGCAACCTCTGACCATCTTCGCCGAGATGGCGCAGCAGGTCGACCCCGTAACAGTATTCAGTTATCAGCCACGACCGTCGTCGCAGCGGCCCGAAACGCTGCTCCATCATGGCCAGCGGTGCCGGCGTGGGGATGCCGAGAAACTGCAGCCGATGGGCGGCGAGCCAGGAGTGCCAGGCGCGGCTTGGTCGCCAGAAGCGGGTCAGCCAGTGACCGAATCCCTTGATGTTATAGCGCTTGATAACCACCGACTTTCCATCAGCGACAGCGCAGCCAACCGTACTGCTTCCACCGTCCTTGAGCAGCGTTTGGCCGGCCAACGCGTCATCTGGCGCAGCGAGCAGCGACGCCAGACGTTGATACTCGGTGCGCACAACTGCGGCAAACCGCGTCCAGCTGCGTTTGATCGAGAACTGGGTGCAATCACGCAGGGTCTTGCGGAGAAAGTCATCAAGCCGGCGCTGGCGCACGCGCTTGATCTGTGCTGCCAGCCGGTCGGGGTTGAGCGCCAGCGGGTTGTGCTGCAGGTAACCGATCAGCAGCAGTTCGCACAGTTCATCCCACGCGGGGTCAAGCTGGGCGAAGAAAATCGCCAGGTTGTCTTCTGCCTGTGCAGGGGTAAGCGGTGCGCCCGGAGTCACGGCCTCTACGGCATCGCCATCAATAACGTACAGCTGCGTCTCGTGAAGCAGGAAGTTGCCCAGATGCAGGTCGGTCTGTACCAGACCACGTTGGTGCATGGTGCCAATCAGGCTGAGAGCTTGACCAAGCAGAGTGAGCGCGTCAGCGTCGCCCGGCTGCCGGGCGGGCAGCGCTTCCCAGCGTTGCTGCAGGGTTTCAGCACCATCCAGGTAGGCGCTCAGCAAATAGCGACCGCCCCCGTCAATCTCGCCCTCGCCTACCAGCTCAGGCGTAGCAACGCCCTGCGCTTGCAGCGCCCGAATACCGGACGCCTCGCGCGCGCAATGACGCTCGGCACCGGCAGCAATAAACAGCTTGAGCAACCGCTCCGAGCCGGCAATTTCAACCTGAGCGACCAGTCGCTTGCCGGGCAATACGCGCAACCAGCGGAGCACCCTCGCCTCGCCTTCAGACAGCGGCAAGACAAGCGACAGAGGCGGTTCGCGACCAGCGCCGCGCAGATCGGTTGTCAGGCTCATCGATTCATTCTCTTTCCTGCAGTACGACGAGCCAATGCACGGACAAAGGCTCGTGCTTCTGCGTCAAGGCGGGGCTTGCCCAGATAGGCCAGAACAAAACGCAGGCGCTGAGATCGACTTGGCACCAGACTGCGCCGATGCAGGGTTTCCAGATCCCGAATCAGGTCACGTTGACCGAAAATGGCCCGTCGGGTTTTTTCCAGATCGATAAAACGCGCGCCGGCACCGTCGCCATGCAACTTGAG
>TARA_B100000749_G_C18450006_1_pt1 | contig 17439 bp, 12 predicted proteins | sample TARA_B100000749 | Tara Oceans TARA_B100000749 (sample SAMEA2621232) | marine metagenome | biome: marine biome (ENVO:00000447); feature: mesopelagic zone (ENVO:00000213); material: "saline water (ENVO:00002010), including plankton (ENVO:xxxxxxxx)" | depth 800 m
GTTCGGGTTCGGGTTCGGGTTCGGGTTCGGGTTCGGGTTCGGGTTCGACTGGCTCCCCAAGACTTCCAAATCGGCTATCCACCTTCTGGCCAATTACGGCCAACAAGGCGAGCTTGCTCCCAGCGTCCAGTTCTGCCGTATCGAGTTTTTCAATCCAGAGGTCAGACGCCGCTAGTATTTGTCCCTTGATTCCCATGTAACCGTCCTCATGAAAAAATAAGTGATTTCCGATTCATTCTCCCGTTAACCCATGTCCCAGTCAAACTTAGCTTCGAACACGACCGTGGCATAGCCAGCTTCGCGGTCGTCTCGCGGCGGGACAGTGGCGGAAAGAGGGTGTAACGCCTGGGACAGCTGCTCGTTTGACGATCCGTCCTGCAAATCATGGTCCCCCAGTGCTTTCAGGATACTCCGGACAATTGGAAACGCCCCGAGGGTGGCATGTCGCAGATAGCTGTCGTCTCGCCCTGTTTCATCTTTTTGCTGCGTAATGTGAACCGTAACGGTCAACTGCATGGTTGTGTTGAGGGAGTCAAGCCCAGCACCAACAAATAGACCGTAGTCAAAAGAAAGGTTTTGACCCGGAGAAATTTCAAACATGACCTCGTCAGGATTCGGTGGAAGCTCCTCCGGAATTGTCGAGATGTATGTATTGTCAGCTGTAGCCGCTGTAATACTGGCTATCAGTCGAGTCTTGACCGAATTCAAGATGTCTTCAGGCCGGTTCGTGTTGTCGGATTCTCGTCCCATGCGAATTAGGAGATAAGTGAGTCTGCTTGAGTCTCTCCGCCAGCACTGTTGCTCGGAATGAGGAGGTCCTTGCTGCGGAGTCCGTAAATCCTATTTGCCCATTCATGCAGGGCGCCCGCCCTGTCATTGGTGACAGGAAGCGTTATTAAGTCGTCAACTTCCCATCGCAGCGGCCCCGTAAATAGCGATGCGGACAGACCACCTATATACAACTCATCCATCGGGACGAGACAGACCTCATCCATGAAAATACTAGTCCCAGCAGAAACTGCTGTTGAGATACGAATCCTTAAATACACCGTATCAGGAATCGTAAGTGGTGTCCGAAATACACCCGCCTGATGTGTGAATGCCGAATTACTAATAGCTGTGGCATCAATCGTGTAGGAATTCGCCGTCGACTGTTTGTCGTTAATGACCGTTCCCGTGACGCTTTCAACGAGGTCGACAGTAAACACGCCGGCAGCAGGAACCACATCAGCCTTCATCCAAATGCTGCAAGCATATTGCGATGCCTTATCCAGGACAACCGGAACCAATACAGTGGTTGTTTCTGAACCGTTAGAATCGAACTCCAAAGATCGCGCCCCTTGCATGACGTGCGCGCTGCCTGCCGTAGTGGTCGCGTGTGCTATAGACCCGCTGGTTGTGTTGTCAATGCTCGTCAACTGGCCAGGACTCGGAACGCCTGTGAACGTAATAGTGTGCGTAAAGTCCGGCGATGTTCCTGTCGTCACATTGGTAATGCTCCCTAGCCCTGTCAATGCCCTCAATGCTGACTGCACGTCTGACTGGCTGGCGTTGTAGGCGAGAGGCGCAGTGCTCTGGGTATTGGAATCACCATCGACCCATTGAAGAATGTAATGACCCGCGCTTGGTGTGGACGATATAATTACCGTCTGAACTTCGACCGGTGTAATCTTTAGAGTCGTGCCCAGAGTGGCTGTTTGCGCTAACCACCCCTGTGGGACATGCGGCGAAGTGGTGTCATCATCAGCCGTTTCAATACCGCCGTTAGTAACAAGGTTGCTTCCGCTAGACGACATGTGACTGGTAAGTGAGCTGGACACTCCAGACCCCTTCGGCCAGTCGTAATTCAGAATCGGCGTTGCCACCTCTCCGTTGACATCGAGAGATGCTAGGCCACTGATCGGACTGTCAGTGATCTTACATTCAATGTGTTCCGCTAGGATATGCTCATTTACCAGACCGTCTCCTCGCTTTGTGGAAATTAAAACTTTGCCTGTTCCGACGTTACTTCCTCCGTAACTGGGGGTACACCCTGGACTCGATGCGTCCAACGACTGTGATGCGGCATTCATCTGTTTTATCAGTTCCGCCAGGGCATCATCGATCCCGTCAGATGGCTGTTGATTGTCCGCTTTGATTGTCTCAATCAAGTCGATAATCATGGCAGACACAACACAGCTCGACTGCGCAGGTGCGAATGCCGCCTGAAACGATCGGAGCCCGGGCAAAACCCTAGCCCTCCCTTTCTCTTTGGCGATAGCATTCGACCCCCCCATTGACTGGATTGCATCCTCTATCTCAGCTTCTATCGTTGCCGCGGCTGTTTGCATCGTGTTGCCGGCGAAAGAAAACTTCCCAAACACTGTCCAGAACGTTGTGAAATTTATGGCCATTATGTCTCCGCCTTCACACCTTCGGTCAAAATTCCAGAAGCAGATTTGAACGCGGTAGCTGGAATAACAAAAATGTCACTTTCGCCATCCTTCGACTTTCGGTAGGGCAGCAGCGCAGCGGGGATCTCCCCCTTGGAGTAGTCCGGCCGCCGCGACAGACCAAATCGCAACTCATACCTGACGTGATACAACGTCTTGCGGCCATCCGCGCTTAGCAATGGCGCTGAAGGGTAGATTTTTTCGCTTAACAAGCTGTGGTTAATCTTGCTTGTGGTGTCTACAAAATCTTTCGGCTCTGGAAGTGTAGGCCAAGCTTCCAGCCTCTCGGCGTCAATGCGAATGACTCGTTCTGTGACCCCTTGATGCAGAGAAATAAAGGCCACTGAAGGGTCTGTTGGAACCTTCCGTAGCCCAAGAGGCATCTGAATCACACCTAAATCAGTAGTAATGTCCGACGACATCTTATAGACGTTATAAGCAGAAGCCATATGTTCATCCGAGTAACCCGAGTCAGATGCCTGCAGCTCCTCTCCCTGGTCGACGACCTCCACCGAGGCGTTAGATCGTTGCGTTTCTTTCCCTTGCGAGGATGGGCTATCACCAGGAAACCCAAAAACATGACACGGATCGTTCAGAAACGCTAGAAAAAGACCTTTGAGCGTTGCGGTCTGAGAACCAATGACAGCTTTGGTGTGATCATACCCGGCCAACCGCACTGCCCCGTCATCTAAAGGCAAGCCAAACGTATTGTTGAGGTCAGCGACATTCCACAGCTTTATATCGGCGTCATCCCCAATAAGTTTGACCGTCGCATTTGCTTCCACCTCATTCTTTTCAAAAATCTCCTTATAAGAAGCGTACTGCAGCCAGCTCTGCTTCAATCGCCGCAAGTCTTCATAGTGCAATTTCGCGATCATGATCTTTTGCGCAAGCTGCATCAATGCGCGCTTCGGGACGTTGTTAGGCGCCTTGAGTCGGACGTGAATACTGGACGTAAGTACGGCACCGCCAGGTTCTGGACTCGTGATGCTGTGATAGCCACTCCATTCCGTCGCTGGAGCAGGCGCGACCGCCCATTGCTCCTGGTCTGTAATCGAAAACTCCAGCTCAAGACCATCGGTAGATTGATTCAGTGTAATCTTCCGCCGCTTGAAGGCCCTTTGAAGAGCAGGAAATCGGTAATTCCTCCGTAATTCAAGCAGGACATTTTTGCTTAAGTCAGCGACCCGTATACGACCGTGATAAACCCTAGTTGTGGTCCAGTCCGCACAGTCGATATCCTCAGCAATCCAAAAACGGAAACTAATAACACCTCCGGGCTGTTGGCCTGGTTCAGAGCAATATGGGAGACACATGGTGATCCCGAACTGAATCCGCATGCTCTGGGCGCTGACAATATCTAAAACCTTGACAGTTGTTACAGGACCGTGGTTTACATCAAGTTGATTCTGTGGAAGTCGTCCGGCCCCCTGAGAGTGAATTCCTGGTCGAGTGTGTCCTGCAGCGACGTCAAACAGCACACCGTCTCCGACGGTCATTTCGAAGTGGCGTCGCGGCTGCATTAGACGTTCAATAACTTGGTTGTAGCCCGAGGCAAGCGTCCCTGCTGACCCAAGGTTCAGCCCGAGACCATCCACGTTACTCATGTGGAACAAAGTTGTCACGGACACGTGAACCTTGACGTAGAGCGGATCGACTCCAGTCGGCTCTTTTACAAGCTGCTGGTCAATAGACTCTGTCAGGACATCCCGGAGTGTGATGCCATTGTAAGAGATGTTGGTTTCAGGCATTAAAGGTATGTTGGTCGCTTTGTTGTCGTGTCCGATTTTCCGGTTTTTGGGTCGATTCCGGCACGTAAAAAGTGATCAAACACCGCATCACCCGGCGTCGGACCGCCGCTGCCGGTAACCCAGTCGGATAGCAGTTCCAATAGGGAAACAAGTGCGCCGGCCGAGAGACTTGAATACTTTACCTGATCCTTTAAACCCAAAAGAGTCGTTTTGAAACCCCACGCCATGTTACCCAAAATTTCAACAACAGTTGTCGCAATAACATTAAGTGCGATTGTGACTGTATCACGAATCGGCTGCAATTCATCCTTTAAATCACTGAGTGATTTCACCAATGCGGCCTGTGATGCACCGATGCGGCCTCCACTTCCGATATTTCGCATAATATCGGCGCGTTCGGATTGCAGATATGCCCCAGCGATGACTGCGTTGTAGCGTACGAGATGTTGCTTTGAATCCTTTAAGCTCTCCGTCCAATCGAGTACCGCCCCTGGAAGCTCGATTGCAGTATCGAAAAGGCTCTTGAAGACGGTCGTGAGCTTGGTAACAGGTCCAGTGAACGGATTTATGACTGCGCCGGCGGTCTTCATCCCCCGGGTTACAAAATGTCCCATCTTGTCGGAGGCTGATGTTGCATCTCGTCCACCGAAAAACCCAGTGAGGTTGCTCCTCCTGCCGGGCATCTGTGGGCGCCCTGGATTCAGGTATCCAGCAACCCCTCCAGCGGTCCCGCCAGCGGCCATGCCTTGAGCAAAATCTACAGCAAAGTTCGACCATCCCTGGCTGGATGGACCAGAGCCACCTGCCCCGCCAGGACGGCCACCACCACCTGCTCCACCACCGATGAGATTTCTAACGGTCTCCGCCCAACCGCCAGGACGTCCGCCGCCGCCTGCCCCGCCAGGACGTCCGCCGCCGCCTGCCCCGCCAGGACGGCCACCGCCACCTGCCCCGCCAGGACGGCCACCACCACCGGCTCCACCACCGAAGAGATTTCCAACGGTCTCCGCCCAACCGCCAAGACGGCCACCACCACCTGACGAGCCTCCACCGCCCCGTGGCGATGGTCCTCCGACAACTGGAGGAACTGCTCCGCCTGGCGTTGGTTGGCTCCCGAGCCAGTCCCCGACGATGTCGTGGACCGTTCTTCCTCCCGGTGCCTTTCCAGAACTAATCGGAGGCTGTGGCAGTGGCTTTCCCGACAGTGTCGGAACATTCCAGCTACGGCCGCCCTTACCTGCCATGTCGAATACTGGCGACTTTGTTACGGACTTAGCAGCCTTCGCGCCGCCCCTCCCGTATTTAAACGCTTTTGTCGCGTCACCAGCGTACGGAACGAAGCCCGAAACCGCCGAAATAGCAGCGTTTGTTAGGTGCTTATTCCTCTCTTCTGGACTGTCAGATTTCGCGGCGCGAAAAAGAGAAATGATGCCGTTAATACTGTCAACAACTGGAGTGGGGTCAAGAACCCCAGCGATATCGAGACCGAACTGCAGCGTGTCGATGCCAGGAGATTTGTCGCCATCAGCCGGACCCTGCGAGAGCATGTCCGACATCTTCGAGGCAGCGTCCTCACCTCCAGATGGCTTACCGCCTTTGCTGGACATCAAGGCGCTTGCAATATTAGGCCCATATTGGGCAGCTAGTTTTTTCAGCGACTGAGCGAGAGGGGGATTGGCCATTAAAAGTCGCCGCCCCCTTTGCCGACCTGGCTCATGCCATCGGCCTGTTTCTTCTTTGCCGTGAAATACTCATAGGCAGCGTCTGCCTCTTCCTGAGTATTTGAAGTCGCTTCGAAGAACGACTTATCGATTGACCCGCCTATAGCTGTACCGATCGCTTCGACGATACTTGCGGATCTTCTCTTGTCGGTCCTGGACTGGTTGAGGATGAGTCCGACTCTGAGTTCGTGTGTGAGCTCTCCTCGGGGGATAATGTCGAGTCCGTAGGTGCTGACTGCATCGGCAGTGGATCTTGCTTTTTTTTTATCGCATCCATGTATCGCATGAAGGACCATAGCAATTCGAGTGTCTCATTGATCGTGAGACCGCCGCCATTTTCAACCCACGGAGCAACACCGAACATCCTACGGGTCATATTCAGAACACGATCCTGAGCCGTAGGGTCGTATTCAATCAGACTGCCGTCATGACCGACCCCCGTGGCTGGACCAAAGTCTTCGTCAGGAGAGCATTCAGGATCCTCCCACATACTCCGCCAGCTAAGAAGCGGGTCGATGCTTCTCTTTTTTTGGCCGTCCCAGTAACGGAATAACTGACGATTATGCTCCCTGAAATGCCCGAATAGTTTCATGTAGTCACTTATGGGATGGCGCCTGGAGTACCCTCATTTTGATGTTAGCGGTCGAGCCGCTTTGCAATAGTAAAATACAGCGCCGGTACGTCTGCTGTCAAAAGGAGGGGCATCATGCGCCACCATCTATTCGATCCCAACTTGGAATAGTACTCGACTGCTGGGACTGTCTACCCAACACTCAAACCCAAGCATCACAGAACTAAATCGAGTTCCCTTGTTAATCTCAAACGCCTGCTTAACGATGGCGTTGCTAAATGTCCAATCCTCTTTGACTCCATCCAATTTAAGCACAGCAAGATAAGATTCCTGACGCATGAGCGAACCGAATGCGGGCAGAATACCTGGCCCACCGGCTCTCGAAAACGCCGTCAACTTGTGGACTTCCGTGGCGTCGTACTTAGTGAGATCACAGGTGACCGATGCCGTTGCTCCAATGAGTTGCGCATCGGAAGGGGGGCCACTGGCCCCACCGTAGTCATCAGAAGGAATCTCAATCCATCGAGGATCTATACGGATCTGTACACCGTCTCGCGAGTAACCAAGTTCGATAGTGTCCCAAAGCACTGTGACGGGACCTGCGAACACATGTTCAAGTGCCATAACTATCCACTCCTGTAGCTTCTGCGGCGAGGGTAAAACCGACCTCGGGCCTGATCGACTGCCAGCATCCACTCACTTTCGATTTCCGCGCGAGTGACCGTAGCGACCTTTGGGGTTCCGGCGTCAGTGATTCTCGGGACGTTAAAGACTTCAGCTCCGGAGGTCATCGCTGCAATCGCCAGGTCACTCGCCTCGCGTGCTTCTTTTCTATCAGAAGCGTGATTTCCACGATGAGGCTTGGCTTTCCAGATTTCCCAAAAAGCCACATCACACGTCAATGTCTTCAGATACTCAGAGGACTCTTCGTCATAGTTTGCGTGTCCCGAGCTCTGCATGTTGGCGATATCATCCACCGTGTACCGCTCGGCTCTAAGCACAGCAGCCTTTAGGCGGCCAGTGGCGGACTTAAGAGCAGCTGAGAGACGAGTGTTGGCTGCCATGTTGCCAGTGGTCACACGAGTCCCGTCGTCCGCGAGTAAGTCACCCAGGGTGCGGGCGTCGTACCGAGCCAACATGTCAGCGGAATCAGCAAAAGCTGCCATTCGTATTCACCCACCAAAAAGGAACCCGACACACACCCATAAGTAAGCGCCGGGCTCCCTAACGGGGTGAGTACCGAACAGCCGATACACGGTGGTTAGTCAGTTGCTGCTGTGAACAAAAATCCGCTAATGAACGCAGTTCCAACTCCAGAGAAGTCGTCCACAACTCGGCCCAAGTGGCGGCGGTTGTCGCGGTCGTGCTTCGATTCGACAGTCATCTCCTCTTTAAGGAAAATTGTCACCGTCGAGAATGACGGCGCGCCTTCGATCCCCTCCAGTCCACCGACCCGAGAACACATGAACGGGGTGGTGTCAGGCAGGACATAGCTAGTGGCCTTCGTGGCGCCCTTTTTCGAGGTCACCTTGACGGCGTCTTCAATTGCCACTTTGTACCCGTAGAGATTCTCAGGGAGACCAAACCGGTTGGCCCGGCTAAGGGTCTTCGTGAGCTCCTTCTCAGCTGACGGCGAGCCCTTAACATGGTCAACGATTTCCTGGCTGAGCGCGATTTTTTTCGCACATCCAGGACTCATGACAATCATCAAGTCTTCGGGCTTAACCGCACCCAGAGTGGACTTGAGGATAATCTCGGCACCATGGTCAAAGGACCTCTTAATGTCCTTGCGTGCCGTGGTGCTGACGTCCCACTTTCCAGTCACGCCAGAAATCGAACTCACAGCAGACGTGTGATCTGAGGCATAGCTTCCGGATGTCGTGGCTGTTGTCACGGCTACTTGAGTTCGCCATGTCATGCATCGCTGAGCTGCATATCTGGCATGATGCGCCAGAACATCCCAAGAAGCCTGCTCGGCGGCCAGTTCTCCCATACGGAATGGGAATGCATACCGTTTCGTGACATACGAGGACCAAGTGAAGGACTCCAGATTTCCATATCCGGTTGGAGCCTCACCCTCGTCCGGCCAGAAAAAATCACCGCCATTGGTATCCAGGATGCGGCCTGCCTGTTCGACTGTCATATCGACATAGCGACCTTCGTTCTTCTCGACCGGAACGTACTGAGCCCATTCCGGCAGCGCGAACGTGTCAGGATTTCGGCTGAAATCAACCACGAGGCCGTTGGAAGCCGCATGATCTGGAATGAACGTTGTGTATTGACCCGGAGTCGACGTAGGCATTGTTTGTCTCCAAATTTAAAAATCGGCCTACGACGACGACATGCTCGCCATAGGAGAGTTGGACAAAAAAGTCAGGCAGGAACGGAGTAGATCAGGATCATGACGTCTATCAAATCGCCAGAGATGCCGCTTTCCAGAGCGATCGCGCCGGCCACCGCAGCGGCACCGGCTGTGACGCCCATTCCGCTGTTGTCGGGCTTAATGAAGTCGCCCTGGGTTACAGTGCCACCCAGTTCCAATTTGCAATCATCCCCGTACGGATGAACACGGGCGTGGTCGCCGGATTCGGCATGCAGCGTGCTGCCGCCTGTCTGTGGAGCATTTTTGGTCGACTCATCGGTAATCCCGATCAACGCGGTATCACCGCTGTTGCTCTCCAAGACGGTATGTCGAGCTGCAGTGCTGACTGTAACGAACCGAGCAGGATTGATGTCGCCGCCAGCGCGAAATGTTGGAGTTGCCATCGTGTATTGGCTCCCGTGTGAGAAACAAAAAAGCCCGACAGACTATCCCCTGGGAAGGAAATAGGTCGGGCTCGTGCGAGTACCGAGTAAGTTTTACGAACGATTCTGCAAGCTTAGGCTTTACCGTTACCGTTACCGTTGCCGTTGATATTGAAAAGAGTCTCTTCTTTAACAGACCCGCTGTTCTCAATCAGATTATCCAGCACCTTCGCATAGGTGACATTGCGCCCGGAGTTACGGTATCGCATGACCAGCTTCCCGGCCTCATCGGCGTGCTTTTCCTCTGCGACCTTCCGATTGTTTTGGCTCTTGCTGGGCTTTCGGAGACCTCTTGAAATCACTCCCGCCGGTACAGCGAAATCGCCGGAAATCTTTGTATATTTGGTGGGGATGGTCTCAGTCGTGTGCCGGTCGAACTGGTCCTCGGTGTAATCCCGGGTAAGATCCATTTCGTCATCTGGTTCAAGGCAATACCCTTCGCTCTCCAGACGCACAAAGACCGACTTCCGATTGGCGTCCCTTTCCGAGCTCTGGAGGGAATCAATCCGCTCCTCCTGTGACTCCTTCTCAACCTGCAGTCGAGAATATCGAGCCTTGAGGTTCAAATGGTCCCGATTCAACTTCGAGTATTTCTTCTTGAGACTCCCCTGTTCAGCAACAAGTTTTTTGTACTTTTGAACGGTGGGCTTCCCTTTCTTCGAGCATTTCGTAGATTTTCCGACGCTCATTTCGTCCTCGTTCATGGATCCTGAGGGCGTCGAATCGCCCGATTTTTCGGTTATGTCGTCGCCACCAATTGGCGATTTCCCATACCGTTGTGTGTACTTTTGCTTTGCGTCGTCGTCGTCGCACAGATACTTGAAGTACTTGCCGAGAATTTCTCGGTCTTCGACATCCAGACCTTCCATGTATTTGTCCGCACGGGCTGGCGCCATTCCGTATTTCATGTACTGCCTCCCCAGTCCCCTGGCGTACATCTGATCCTCTTCGTCGAGGTCCAGCTCATCTCCTCCGATAGGTTCCGGGGGGGGGCCACCAATATCTTCTCCGAGTTCCTCGCCGCCGAGATCCAGTTCGCCTTCCATGTCCGGATCCTCCATCTCCAGTCCTGGATCACCGCCCATGTCTAGCTCATCCTCGTCGGGAAGCTCGTCCGTGAGCTCCATGCCCCCAAAAGCCTCAGGCCCAGGGGCCCCCATACCAAGACCTTCCTCGGGCACTCCCAACTCACCGCCGCCCAACTCACCGCCGCCCAGATCCTCGGCAAGTCCTCCTTCAGGGATGAGATCCACCGGCTCCGTGTCGTCTATTGCAACCGTCGCCTGCGCCACTTCTTCTTGGATAATGGGCTTCATTGCCTCGGCAATTTGTTGGATTTCTGCTTGCGAAAGCGGCATGGTTTCACCTTTTTCGTGGCGTTGACGTTTGGTTTCGCCTGGAATGTACGTATTTGATCCACCAGGAGTGCTGGAGATCTCTTGGTACTTCAAACGCTGTCCGGGGGTCTTTTTGGAGTACCGAAGCGGACCGGGTGTGAAATAAAAGTGCGGATTGCCACCGACAGCCTTAGGGCGAGAGTAAATCATCCCCAGGTCTCGCTTGGGTGTTTCAGACCCCAGGATGGCGATGGGGTCGAAATAACGGTCCTCCGGTCGCTCTTCGGGCCATATTTCAACCGAACGACGAGGATTCCGAAGAAATACCTTTTCGTATTCCGGAAAGACCCAGAACTTTGTGAAAATGCACGGTCTTGGGCGCTCTTCCCCAAAGGAAGAGACATAGAACGGACCAGCAAGTCCGATAACCGGAGGATCGTCGTTGGCGTGCTCCTTATCCTCCGCGTCTCGCGTATGTGCAAGGACCAGAGGACACCAATCTCCGCTGTCGCGGATGCGACGATTGCAATTGTCGGAGATGTGCTTTAGGAGCCTGTCGTCGTAGACAACACCGTCCTCACCTTCATGCTCATCAAACACAGCAACATGCTCGAACACTATGAAATCACCGTCATCTGTCGGCGTTCCTCGTGTGCGAGTCGGCTGGTATTGATCAGTTGCGATGGGCATTGCGCATAAAAAAAACCCAGGGACCCCCTATCGGGATCACCGGGCTTGCTTAACAAGTACCGTCTGTGTGATATATGCCTAAGTCTATCCAGTTTACTGCAAAACAGTCAAGACATAGATGGTGGGGGGGTTACGAAGTGTGACGGGTGCCACCTTTGGGAAAGCGCAATCAGCTCGGTCATTTGAGTTGCTAGTTGGCTAATAGCATCAGCACTCACGCGGGCTATTTCAGAATCTGTAACCCTCAGGCACAGCATTCTTCGGTCTTCGTCTGGGAGATCCATCACTTCCGCACGGCACTTACTGCACATTGCCGGGACCCGGGCGACAATATTCGCCAAGCACAGCGAGCACTGCATTTCTTATACACCTTTGGAGAGATGGTCCCAGCAGTATTTTGTTTGCTGCCGGGACATGTTCTTAAAGGTCAGTACCGCCGGAGGCATTCCATTGTGCGATGCAAACACAATGGCTTTCATCCCTACCGTGGTCTTAATTAGCCCGTGGCCGTCAAATACCAGTTGGGGGGGGATCGACCGTAATAGCCATCGCTCGTAGTTTCTTATAAAGGTCGAAATGTCCTGGTCTCCCTTAAGTTGACACAGGACATTATCGTGTACCTCAACCCCCACATCCACCAAATGAATCACCCCACCTCTGATGTGAATCTCAGCGAGACAATGAAATTCACGTTCGTTCTGAACGCGTTTTGGGACCTCGTGACGCATAAACGAGGCGACGTCATTAACGACAGTCTGCGTCATCGCAGTCGCGTTTGGTCGCCTTTTCCTGCCCTCCATGCTGCCCTTTTAACCGCTAACTTGATAGTGCGTCCTGCAGTAGCGCGTGACTGCCTCTCTATTGCGCGAATAACTCTCTGCTTGCGGCTTGTCCACAGAGACCATCTTTACGTTGACGCCAGTTTTGCGGAACGATTCAGGCAGGTTAAAACTTCCTTGCGGCAGCTCTTCTGAAGACCCTCCGAGCCCACTGACCCACTCATCGAATTGTTCTCGATTCCCTCCTCCTCCTCCTGACATGATGGCAACGAGACGACCGCCGGGCTTCAGTTGCTTATATGCATGCTGAACGTGCGATATATCAGCGCCTTTCTCAAACGGCGGGTTCATCACAATCCTGTCGTACTGTCCCTGGTGCGCTAAGAAGTCGCCATATTCGACATCATGACCCTTGGCAGACAATACCGGACTCAGCTCACGATTGAACTCCATGCCCTTTAGGTTGGCGTCTGGATGTTCGTCGCGAACAGCATCCAGGATATCGCCTTTGCCTGACGACGGCTCAAGGACATCATGCCCGGAGCGGATATCAGCCTCTGATAGCATCTGGTCGATCAAGCCTGGTGGCGTCGGGAAGAACCCTGGTATCTTGCGACCAATCAGGTCTCTTTCGGCTTTCGCTATCGGGTCCTCGGCTCCTTTTTTACCTCGGATCGGTATGTACTCTCGCAGCGCAGCGCGGAGTTCGTGCTCGTTCGTGATGCCCGCTGCATGAAGCCTCTGCATCGGCTCGGCAGCGCTTTTTAGGCTTTCGATGGTCCATTTGTGCTCCCTCGGATTCACCTTTCGGAGTTTAGCCGTGACGCTTTTTAACGCTTCCCATTGGTACTGACTCTTTAATCGTACGATACCGCGGTCACCCGCCTTCTCTGACAACTTTTTGAGGTAGTCACGTTCGTATTTAATCCCCTGCCTGCCTCGGAGCGCTTCGGACATGCGATTGATATCACTGGACTGCAGTACGGGGTAGGGATAAGACGCATGATCCGCGTGTCCTGCCGTGATAGGCTCCTGCTGGGCATTTTCGTACGTCTGGTTGGGTAATTTTCTTCTGTCGCCTCCGTATTCTGTTTCGACGAGGTGGTCTAGCTTGTTCCACCTGGATCGATTCAAGACCGACTCTAACGCTTCGATGTGCGTACCGGCCGAAATACCGTCGAGGTACTTTGCCTGTCCGCTGTCGATAGCACTGGCTATGTTTCGCATGGTCGCAGCTCGCGCAATGTTCGACCGAGCCCTACCCTGAATTCCTGCCGCCATTTCAGCCTGTCGGGACGTGTTTGTCCTCCGGTCGGCAGAGAGGTCGGCATTGGCCGACTCGTGAAGCCTGTCCGCCATCGCATTCATCCGTTCGGCCGCGCTGGCTGACTTTAGCCGCTTATCCTCTTCCAGTCTTGCTGAAACGTCTGCATTCTCACCTTCAGTGAGTCCGAGAAACTTCTCACGGCTTTCTTCATTCTCGAAATGGAATCCGCCAGGAGTCCCCTTGTACGGCTTGTAATACCAGCCGCCAAGACGCTTAGCTTTGCTGCTCAGGTCACGAAATGTCTCACTGTCAAAGCGATCCTGGGGACTCGCCGTATAGACGTCGTAGCCTCTCTTGCTGTGGTAGTTGGTTGACAACTCAAACTCCGTGTTGCCTACCTCCACAGCCTGAACAGTCGCCTTCTCGTCCTCCTTTGCCTTTCGTGACTCACGAGACTTGTCGGCCGCCAACTGGTCGTACTGCTGTCGCTGGTCCGGTCTAAGATTCAGATATCCACCCTTTGCCTTCTCGGCCGTTTTGTACTCGTCAACCGTGGTGGGATTATTCAGCGAGCGCTCTTGGTGGGCTTTGTGTTCTTCGATTTGCTGCTTTCTATCCGCAATGCGTTCCGCGCGATCTGCCGCATGCTGTTTGATGTGTTCATCTGTCGTGTTTGCAACTGCCTCTGACAGGGCTTCTTCGTGAGTTTCCCCCCTCGTGGGATCATAGCGAACTGATTCCCCGGTCACATGCAACTGGTCACGGATGCGGCCATAGATAGCATTCACCAGAGCTTCCTTGTTTCCACCCTGATACCTCGCGCGCGCCATCGGCCCTAAGCCGCTCAAAAGCTCCTTTTTGGTCTTGGTGCCAAGCTCGGCCTTTATTCCAGCACCGTTGTCCATGACCTTTGCATGGGCCGCTTTGAGGTCCTCAGCCGATATCGTCCCAGAATTAAGACGATCCATCACGTCATCGATATTTTGTAAGCTAATGCCGGATCCAGCTATTTTCTCCTGTTCTTGAGCTTTGAATACTTTCGGGTCGATCCCCAATAGCTTGTTCTCTGTCGTCCCGTGAGACTTCAGCGCCGAAGCGTACCGGCCGGTGAATCGCTTGTAATTTTTATTCCCAAAATGTTCGTTTTCACCAGCCACATCTCTTCGTAAATTATTGATGGCATGTACGACGGCTTGATTCTTGTTGTCAGCCGTCCCGTGAATGTATCCCGACCCGTCGCGTTTCAAAATTCTCCAGTAGTGGCCGTGCTTCTCGACTCGACCCAACGCATCCTCAATCTCATCTAAGGTCGGCATTCCCTGGGAGTTGATTTCGATCTTTGACGAGTCCCGTTCGGTCTCTTCGATCCCTTGGTGTGCTCTCCACTCCTCGACTGACTTGCGGATTTTGTCGCGACTAATGCCACCTTGAGAACTCATAAAGATGGATTCGGTGATGGTGCCCAGCGCTGCCGTCTTGGCTTCCCGGACAGACTTCTTACCTGCCTCGGTTAGCATGGAGTCGAGATAGCTGGCATTGGCCGAGAGTTCTGGGGGTGCCGCCTCAGCTGGTGAGGATTCCGCAGTCGCCTCTGCCTTTTTAGAGACGATTTGCCACTTGCCAGGAGAATGCTCGCGGATAGCGTATTCCTGCCCTTCAATTCCCTTCATGCCGTCGGCCATTTTGGCTGCAACTGATTCACTGGCCAGGCCAGCATGAGCGCGATCCCAATCACCGTCTACCCATTCATCATTTGAAATCCGTGGGGTGTCATCGCCTTGACGAGCGATTGCATCGTCGATCGATGATTCCTGGTCACCTTGAGAAACGGCAATCGGTTCATCTCTCTGCCGGTCCATAGCTCGCTGCCGGTCCATAGCTCGCTGCCGCGCGGGGGATGGTTGGGGCTTTGCCGCTTCTAGAAGTCGAGGCCGTTCTTCAGCTACCTCGGCGCGGAGTCCCATTTCCTTGATTGGATCCAGTCCGTGGCGCCGCATGGTGTCGCTGATATTCTCATTGTTGTCGATGGACTCTTGAGCTAGGTCGGTTGCTGCAGGTTGCTCTTTTCCTCTTGATGCTTGGGCACTAGCATTCTTTAATTCATCTTCTAGTAGACGTTTGCCTGAGGAAAGGTACTCAATATCTCGATTGAGAGCTCCCGCGCTGCCGCCGATATTTCTACCAGCCTTGACTCTCGCTTGGATTTTCTCGTCCTGTTTTTCGATGTCTTTCTCTATCGCTTCAGGACTTCGGTTAAAGCCTTCATCAATTAACGATCGAACGGCGAGAGCGATGCCATCAAAACCATCAGGAGCCAAGGAGCCGATTGTATGTGCTAAATCTGACGAACCCTGTCCTCGTTCGAGCTTTTTGAGGTTCGTCCTATTAAGCTTAAGGCCCTTCGATTCCAGGTAATCCTTGACGGCCTGCTCTGCTTCCGGCATGAATTCACTGGCATGGCGTTTTTCCTGCGGTTCTTCGGCCACTTCTTCAGTGGCAGCCTCTTCGACAGGATCCTCATCACCCCATTCCTTGGCGCCGTCCCCTGGCTCTGGGTTTATGTTCCCGCCCTGGCTCTCGACGATTGACGGCCCGTCAAAACCTTCCATTTCGGCCGATTTGTTAAACTTCTCTAACTGTTCTCGCGCACTATCTACGCTGTCGCGGATCTTCTCCCAGGTTTCCCACTCGTAGCGGCCGTCCCCACCGAACTTCTTGTCTGCATCGCGGCCTTTTTGGAGTGACACCTCTGCGTCCTTGAGACCGTCTACGGCCTGGGTGACCATCTCCTGGACGAAGGCAGGCATGTCCTGAAATGTCTTTGTGGCTCCCTCTTCTGGTTCCGGTTCGGACGGTTCCTCGCCTTCGTTCTTGTCTTCACCAACCGGGTCACCGGGCTGCCTGGACTGTGTCGGGTAGTCCTCGATCGAGTTCTTTCCCATGTCATCGTTGGTGGCCGGTTCAAGATCCGACATGTTCACATAGTGCCGATTGCCCTTGATATCGATCAAACCGACACGGTCGGATCCCATTCCGCTCCCGCCACGCATCACACCGACAAGACCTGTCGGATCCTTAACCAGACTCCCATACGACACTTCTCCCATCCGTGCGGATTGAGGAGACTCTGGTTCCTCCGCCGATTCTGGTTCATCCTCTTTCGGAGTGTAGTCAGGAGACCAAAACGGTTTCTTTGGTGCAAACTTAGACTCGTCGATATTTCCCGCATGCTGCTCGGTTAAAAAGTGATCAACAAGACGGTTGTAAGCTGGTTCGCCGTATCCATGGATGTCAGAAGGGTCGCGATCTTTGCGGACAATGCCGCGACTTTTTCGGGCGTTGATGCCCCTTAAAACTGCCGACCGTTCAGAATCACTTAGACCCTCAAACCACCTCGGGGCGTCTACTATCGCTTTGACCCGTTCGTCTCCCTTGACTTGGCGCGGGTTCCATTCTTCTTCCGGTTCCTCCGCCGCCTTCTCCTTGAAACTACTCAGCAGCTTCAACGCCTTTTTCGGCTCCCATTTAACCATGGAATCAATTGCATCAAGAGCTTCCTTGGGGTCCCCACCGTGCTTTGCTATCGTGGCATCGGCTACTGCTTGACCCACCTCATCGAATAGCTCTTTAGCCTGGGCCTTGGCTTCCCTGTTTTCACTGAAGGCGACCTTTCGCTTATCTTTGGCGATTTTCGCTTGCTCTCGCTTGTCGCGATCGATCTGGGAATCGAGAGACCCACTCCCGCGTTTATCGACCGGGACATTAGAAATGGCCGTATCCCCGCCAGTGTCGGTCACTGGATCGCCTTCCCGTTCTCGCTTGGCTTCCAATCGCACTTTTAATTCGTTATGGAGGTGGTCAAGCAGCTTCTCACCGTGGCCACGTCCTGCAGCATTGAAGTAGCGGTTATACGAAGAAGCGATATTGCGGTCGTAGTTCTTTCCTTGCAGTGAGTACGGCTTGGCTTCGTCTAGGACTTCCGCGTGCCGGTCAATCACACCACCAGTCGGCTCTTCGTTTGGCTCGGCGACTTCCTCTGCAGGTTTCGATTCTTCAGGCACAGGTTCTGGCGAACCCTCTTCCTCT
>TARA_B100000749_G_scaffold200493_1_pt1 | contig 17284 bp, 13 predicted proteins | sample TARA_B100000749 | Tara Oceans TARA_B100000749 (sample SAMEA2621232) | marine metagenome | biome: marine biome (ENVO:00000447); feature: mesopelagic zone (ENVO:00000213); material: "saline water (ENVO:00002010), including plankton (ENVO:xxxxxxxx)" | depth 800 m
GATAGCGCCAACTACTTCAAGGGAGGGCTGGTGGCGATCGGCGACGAAGTGAAGATAGCACACGGAGTGCCGGCGGAAGTCATCCAACAGCATGGCTCGGTTAGCCAGCAAACCGCGGACGCCATGGCCGAAGCGGTACGCAAGGGATTAGGGGCCGACTACGGTATCGGTATATCCGGAGCAGATGGCTCACCATCCAAAGATGGACAGCCCGCCGGGCTAGCTTACCTGTCCATCACGGGACCTAACGGGTCGAGACAGATGGAACTTCGGGTGCCTCCCCGACGCGTGACGGTGAAAAGGCGTATGTCCAACAACGCCCTTATAGAATTACGAAAGTTGATTGTCGCGGAAGGCTAAGCGTTGGGGCTCTAAACAAACCTCGCTTTCATGCCCTAGGGGCGGGTTTGAAACTCGCCTCTACCTGCGCAAGAGCTATGCCGGTCCAGCATTGAAAGCCAGAAGGGGCACCGCAAGTGGTGCCCCTTCTCCATCATAAACAGATAATCCAGTCCTGAAGCCTACTGAGTGAGCTGCCGGTACAGCATTGGCAGCCGCTCCGGCAATGCCCAAATCTCCCCCAGAACCTCGTATCCCATATCGCCGCACATGCTCTTTAGGTAGTCATGTCCAGCCTTGTCCACCGTGAGGCAGAAGGGGGTGATGCTCTTGCGTTTGGCCTCCAACAGGGCCATGTGGGTGTCGTGGACGGCGTACTCCTTCTCCACACCCTCCCGGCTGTAACCCCGGTCCTGGGGACGACCGTCGCTGATGAGGAAAAGAATCTTCGTCGTCGCGTCTATTTTCTCCAGCTTGGTGATCGAGTGGCGTATCGCCGCGCCCATGCGGGTGGCATGGAGAGGTGTTACCTTGTCGATGCGCCGCTTCACCTTATCTCCGAAGGCTTCATCAATGTCCTTTATTACGTAGAACTCCACGTTCTCTCGACCGTAACCCGAGAAGCCGTAGATGCCATAGGTATCTCCGATAGCTTCCAAGGCCTGAATCAGCAGAGCGGTGCTCTCCTTCTCCAGGTCGATTATGCGCTTGTAGTTGCGGCGCACCAAGCCCTCGCGGCGGCGGCGCAGCCATACCATGTACTCCACCGGATCGTCCGGGGCGTCGCGGTCGTCAACCACCTGGCGGCCTTCGTCGATGGCCTCGGCGGTGGAAGCGCTCATGTCCAGCAGGAACACCACTGCCACGTCCCGCCGGTTCCGGTTGCGATGCCAGTAAATCTTCTCGTCCGGCGTAAGGCCCATCCTTAGGTCGGTCCAAGCTTCCAGCGCGGCGTTCAGATCGAGATCCTCGCCATCAACCAACCGGTAAATCTTCTTCATGCTTTCCGGCATGATTAGCTCGAACTGGCGCTTGATGTGATTGGACAGGGACAGGTAATTCTTCAGTGCGTCGTTGTAGAAGGTTGAATCTCCCTCCTCCACTACCTTCTCTTTAACGATGCACCAGCGCGGCTTATAGTCGTTGGCTCGGAAGTCCCACTCATCGTAGGCAAAGGTCTTGGGTTCCCGGGCCTCCAGTTCTCCGCCTTGGTCGTCGTCATGCAGCAGGGGTCCGTAACCCTCTCCCGGTTGGGAGTTGGGCGGCGGCGTCCCGGCCTCTTTCATCAAGTTCTGGGCAAAAGCGCTCATGCTGTCGTTAGCGTCGCCTTGTTCAGCGTCCAACTCCAACTCCGAGCTTTCCTGAAGGAGTTGTTCCAGCATCTCCTGGGATATGGGCTCGCCCTCACCTTGCTGGTCTTGGTCGGACGCCAGCTTGGTTAGCAACTGAACCATCTCCGGCTTAAAGTCTCCCCGATAATCCACCGGTTCAGGCGACTCACGGGACTCTCCCTCTCCCGATTCTCCGGAAGCGTCCTGTCCTGCTTGCAGTTGATCGATGAGGGATTCGTATTCTTCTTCCGAGAAATCGCCGGGCTCCTCCAAGTCTTCCTGTTCCCAATCTTCTTCCGGCGGGTTCTCATTGGATGTCCGGGATATGATTTCGTAGGCCCTTAGCGTAGCCTCCGCCGTGTCTTCAACCTCGGCTGCGGCGTTGCGCAGTTCATGCAGCACTTGGGATAGAACCACTGCGGCTTCCTTGTATTCCGTGGGTACCGGCAATTCGGTGAACTGTTCAAGGCTCATATGTATGAGCAACTCAACCAGAGCTTCTTGCACACCCATCTCTTGGATCTTTGGCCGGCCAGCCAAGGCCTCATCTTGGACCCGGTTCGCGGCGGCTCGAATGCCTGGGTATTCCACCTTGATTCGGTAGTCTAGGCGGCAATCCTCCAGCACGGTGAAGAGATCGAAGGCCAGGCGGCGGTCTTGGAACAGAGCAAAGAACCGGCCGATGTCGGTGAAGGCCTGAGTAGGTTCAAGGCCTTCCTCGCCAGCCGCTGCCTCTTTTCCGGCATTAATCTCGCTCTCAAGTTCGAAGCGCCGATCATCGAAGAGTTCGCTAGGCTTGGTAAAGTCGAATTTGAAGCTGCCGAACTCCAAGTGGCCCACTTGGTGGGTGGAAACCACCTTGAACCAGGAGAAGTTGTCTTGCTTGTCGGAATAATGGTCCACGATCGTCGGCAGGAACACTTTGGTCCCGTCGGTGGAGGAGGTATCCTCATCCACCCAGCCGATGTTCTTGCTCACCAATTCTTGGGTGTCTAGTACGTCGATGGACGTGCCGGTGAGGGCACTGCAATAAAGACGGATGATACCCTTCACCCGGTCCAATTCCAGGCTTGAGGAAAGGGTTTCCAACATGGCAACGGATGTATTGGACTCGATCTTGAAGAAAGCGATGCCGCTTTCCGGGTTGTCCTTGAGCAGGTCCACCCCGTGGTGGAACCAGGAGTCCAATTGGCTCATGGTAATCTTTTCCAGCACCGTCGCCAGGCTCTTGAGGAAGGGCGGTACTGCCTCGGGCGATACCGACAATAGGGTTTCGCAAAGATCCAGGATATAGCCCTGGGATCCTGCGGGAACCCGGCTCAGCGACTGGGTGCCGTCGGACAAGAAGCGGGAGGTGTCTCGCAGCCCCACCTTCGCCAAACGCTCACCTAGTTTCAGGAACCGGCCGGTCTGGTTTTCGTCCACCTGTTGAAGCGCACGGGGAACCAATTCCAAGCAGGTTTTAATCTCCCGCCAGCTACCGTCGATCAACGCCCTAGTCATGGACAGGAAGGCTTCCCGCTCCCGGCCCATGGCCGGCAAAACGTCCCGTCCCAACACCAAGCATTCGCCGGCGACATCATAGGACTTGTAGGACATCGCCTCAATCAGAGACGCGAAAACTTCCACGTCCCAGAAGGGCAAGTTCCGGACCAAGTCGGGGCTAACTTCAAAGAACTTGGCGGCCAGGGTGCTGGATTTCCAGGTGCCCTTGTACAAGCTCCGGCCCAAACCAGCCCAGCGGGGTATGTACTGTGGCCGTAGGTTGGGCACGATAGAAGCGCTGGCCTTGAAGAAGGCTACGGCCAACGTAGGTGAATCCTGGGCCAGATAGGTGCCGCACCGCGCCCACTGCATGAACGAAGGGAACGACAGGAACCGGGAGACCTGTGGGCCGACCTTGTAGTATTCGACGGCCGATTCCCAAGACCGTACGGTCTGGGTACCGATGGCCAAGCCCTCTTTCGCCCAGAGGATAAGTTCCTCTTCACCGAAAGCCGACTCTATCGACTCCACAGCCTCTTTATAGGCTTCTAATACCGCAGTGGGTAGCTTGGCAAGCTCAGTTTCTATACCCGCCAGAGGAGACGTACTCAACTCAGTGTTCCTCCTTTGCTGTCCCGTCCTCCAGAAGCTCTAAAAACTGCTGGAGAATCTTAGCTGTAGCGCCGAAAACTAGATGCTCATTGTAGGCGTAGGACCGGCTTGTGACCGGTACGCCGTCGTCCAACCGGGTCTCAACCCGGTGGTTCAACGGTTCATTGAGATCAGTCAGGGGAATCTCCAAAACCTCGGCAATCTCGCCCACGCTGGGATTGAAGGCGTAAGGATAAGGAATAGTGCCCACGTACACGTTTACTTTGAAATGGCTCCTAGTGACGACTTCGTCCATCTCTCCCAGAATCGTCACGTCGGACCGGTCTATACCCATCTCTTCTTCGGTCTCTCGCAACGCCGTATCTAAGGAGTCCCGGTCCACCGGATCTCTGGCTCCACCGGGAAACGAAATCTCACCCTTGTGGTGCTCTACCAACTGGGACCGCTTGTTCAATAGTACACAATATTCGCCGTCTTTGGGGTAGAGCAGTAGTAGAACCGAGGCGGGCGTTAGAGATTGGCCGCCCACCGTCTGTTTAGGACGGTGGGCAAGAACTTGGCTTACGATGTCCGGAGGAGATAAGGCCATCAAACCCCTACTCGAATATAGAGGACACGACCTCTTCGATGCTGCGCTGTAGCTCTGGCTCGTCGGTCAGGGTCCACACGATGGCCACCTGGCAAGCCCGGCGGATATTGATGCCCTCAGAAATCAAACGCCCGGCGTAAATCAACAGGCGAGTGCTGGCGCCTTCTTGAAGACCATGCTCTTGCAGATTGCGAATCTTCTCACCCAGCTTGGCAAGGGATACCGACACCTCGGTGCTGCATCCGCTCTCTCGTTCGATGATTTCGCATTCAACATCCGCCGGTGGGTAGTCAAACTCGATGGATATGAACCGCTGCCTGGTGCTGTGCTTCAAGTCCTTCAGAGCACTCTGATAACCGGGGTTATAAGATATACACAGCAGGAAGCGATCATCCGCTTCGACGATGGAACCGGTTTTCTCTATGGGTAATATACGACGGTGGTCGGTCAACGGATGGATGAGTACCGTGGTGTCCTTTCGAGCTTCCACGACTTCATCCAGGTACAGGATGGCGCCGTTCTTCACTGCACGCGTCATCGGACCGTCGATCCAACGAGTCCCATTGGCATCCAGAAGATATCGGCCAACCAAGTCGCTAGCGGTAAGGTCTTCATGACAAGCGATGGTGACCAGAGGAACCCGGACCTCTCCTTCCTTGAGTTCCGGAGTGCCGTCATCTTTCATCACGCTCAGGGGACGGCCGAGCTTCCAGGCCATGTATTCCACGAACCTGGTCTTGCCGCAACCGGTAGGCCCTTTAAGCAGCACCGGTATATGCTGATTGTAAGCTGCAGTGAAAAGATCTAACTCGTCTCCAACGACCCGGTAGTACGGCTCGTCTCGGACCAAAAATTCCTCGATCGCATATTCTTTATACTGCGGCTCGTCTACTTCTACCATTAGCCTCTCTCTGTCCTTACGTTTACTCTGCTATCCCACAGAGCGTTCACGGTCTGTTCCAATGTGGATACGTCGCCGGAGTTGTCTACCACCAGGTTAGAACGCTCTATGCGTTCGTTCCGGTCCATCTGGGAATCGATGCGGCGGCGCGCTTCCTTTTCGTCCATGCCGTTGCGGGCTTGAAGCCTTTCGATCACTAGCTCGACTGACGAATCAGTGGTCCATACTTCATCGACTAGGGAGTCCCATCCGGCTTCGAATAAGAGGGCGGCCTCAACCACCACCGTCGCGACTCCTTGACCCCGAAAGACCTCTATGCGGTCCGCCACCATTCCCGCCATGCGCGGGTGCATTATCGCATTCAGTTTTTCCAACTGTTGGGGGTCCGAAAACACTATGGCTCCCAGCTCTTGACGATCAATCTCACCGCTGGGTTGCAGGATTTCCTTACCGAAGGTATTTACAACCTCATGCCAACTTTCGGAATTTGGAGTATACGCCTGGTGGCCGACTTCGTCAGCACTGATGACGGATGCCCCTAGCGACTGCAATAGGCGCGCTACCTCACTTTTCCCCGTCCCGATACCCCCAGTGAGTCCGATGACCAACATGAGTTTCCGGCCTCCGGCCCACTAACTTTACCGGTCATCATTAGTCTGAACTGACTTTGACCAGCATTTCATGGTTCTAACGCCTGAGCCATTCTACCAACGTGTCTCCAGATGGTCAACAGCAGCAGTAGTCACGAAACTCGAAGCATTCGGCTGGCTCAGTGCCGAAGGGGAAGGGGTGGAACCTAGCGGAGGAACGGCGGAGGGGGCGATCGGTCAGTGAATCTCAGAATCGAAGTTAATCTCGCCCCATCGGGTGAGGAAAGATTCTTGTAACTCGCGAAACATAGCTTGGTATTCTTCGCTACTGATGGGATTTGTGGTCATGATAACCGCGTCTTCCCGGTTATCCGAATAATAGGCTTTGCGGGTGCCAACGTTTTTGAAGCCATATTTTTCGTAGAGGCGCTGGGCGATGAAATTGGAAACCCTGGCCTCCAATGTCATTACCTTAGAGCCGTATTTAACGGCTTCCCTCAGTGATCCGATGAGAAGCAACTCGCCTATGCCGTTGCCTCGCCTCGTCTCCCGAACCGCAATCTCAGTGATGTGCGCCTCTTCCCCTTGGTACCAGACGCTCACGTAACCAGCGATGGGGGTTTGTAGGTTAGTCTCCTCGTCTTTACCGGGGACCAGGCGTTGGGCGCCCGTTACTACCCGGGACCACAGAGAACGGTTCTCCTTAGAATCAGTGCCCGTGGAATCTTCTTCTTCGGGCTCTTCCGGTTCGCATGCCACCAGATAGCAGGCGTACTGGTTGTTCAATTCCCGTTTAAAAGGAGTGGTGATCCAGAGGGGAGAAAATGCCTCCCGCTCAATCTCAATCACCTGGTCTATGTCACCGGTTTGTAACCGCCGCAGTGAAACTTCCATTGATTGCTACGACCGAAATGTAGGATTCAACTGGAGCATAACCGTCTATTTAGATGCTCCTGAGCCTGATCTCATTCTAGCATAAGGGTGTCTTTTTAATGTAACTGGTTTGTCAGCCAGTTACGGGAGAATACTTCAATCACTTATACTTGAAGGGAACGATACCGGTTCGGTGGGAACTGGGGGTAATGGGAGAGTAGGGATGCGGGTTCGAAACTTCCCGGCTAGGTTGCTGCCAGTGGCAGCAGTGATGATTCTTATACTAACCGCGTGCGGCGGCGATGAAGCCACTCCCGCTGGGATAGAAACCGAGCAGTCTACCTCCACCACGCCGCCGGTCACCCTCCCGGCCACCCCAGCCCCAACTATCGCCGTCCTAGCCGAATCAACCCCCACTCCTTCAGTAATCCCAACCGTAGTCCCAACTGTGATTCCCACGGTTATACCAACCCTCGCCCCGCCCCGTCCGGCGGCCACACTCACCGTACCGACAGTACCCACAGCAACTCCAGAACCGGGAGCACCCGCAGGGCCTACTCCCATGCCTCAAAGCGCAGCATTAGATCTGGATGTGACCTTTCCACCGGAAGACATGATTGTCGACAGCGAAACCATCACGGTCACCGGCATCGCCTCACCCGACGCCACGGTGAGCGTCAACGGCAACCTGGCCATCCCTGATGCGGACGGACGCTTTTCCTTGGAACTGATAATTTCGCCGGATGAGAACCCGCTGGCGATCGAGGTGATTGCCACTTCGGTGGCCGGGGAAGAACTATCCCTGGTTCGAACAGTGATTTTCGTACCCTAAGCCCAAGGGCAAGACCGCTTGTCCCCAGCCCCCAATAACCGGAGGCGCCAATATGTTAAAGCTTGGATTCGTGTCCTTGATACTGGCTTTGGTCTTGACCGTTGCCACGCAACCGGCCAGCGCCGCCGTCCTCGGCCAGTCGTCCCAGACAGGAATCTTCGGCGAAGTCGTAAATATCACCGGGGACCATCCCCGAGCCGTCGCCGGTGAGATTGACATCACGCTGAACACAGCCAAAGGCTCGGTGGAGGTTACGGCAAACCCCGGAACGATGATTCGGGTTCCGGGTTTGGAGCAGCCTTCAGTAGAAGACATCCCTCTGGGCAGCTCGGTCGCGGTCTTGGCATCCAATGGTCAAGCAGATTCGATTCTGGTCATACCGGTCCGGCCGGTGCGCTCCCGCCACTTCACCGGAATAGTGACCGGCGCCGGGGAAGACGGCATCGTCGACATTGAGGACGACAGAGGGCGGATGATTTCAGCGCCCTTGGTCACCGGCCCTTCCTCATTAAGGCCAGGTTATATGGTCACCGCAGTTCTGGAGCAAGACCTAAACTCCGGCGCAATCTTGATTACCGGGCTGGACCAAGCCTTGGACAATCTAAAGCGTCTTGAAGCAGCCTTGGAGCGAGCGGAGAAAGATCAAGCCGCAGGCAAATTGCCGGCCCTTCGGCAGAGACTCAACGAGAACGGTAATCGCCACTTAACCATGGCCCAAGCCTTCCTCAACCCGAGCCATTCCTTACGCCAAGGCCAGCTTAAGGAACAGTTCGAAGCAGCGCAAAATGCCTACTCCCAGGGAATGTCCCGGTTTGGAGCCGGAAAACCCTCGGCCACCGTTTCGGGCATCGTCATCTCCATCGACCAGCAACGAAAGCAGCTTACCGTGCAGCCAGCAAGATTCCCCCCGGTTCAGGTAATCATTGGCGGCGATACCGCCATCAAGTTCCAAGGAAGGGACATCCCCTTCAGCCGGCTGGACGTGGCCAACCGGGTTCAAGTCCGCTACGGGCTGGAATCCCGGACCGCCAGCCGGGTTTCGGTTTCGGCAGGGGCAACGCTGGACAAGACCGCCGCGAAAGTGTTATTGGCAACGAGAGACCCGGGAGCGGTCACCGGCACCGTCTTAGACATAGAACGATTCCCCGGCGAGCTTCCCCACATCACCCTTCGCGACGACGACAGCCAGGACACCGTGACCCTGAATATGTCGACCGAGAGTGTGGTTCTGATTGATGGCGCTCCATCTGCTGTAAACAGAGACCTTCTGGACACCGAAGTGACGGCAATCTTCCACCCGGATTCTCTGGAGTTGATCGAGTTGGATTCTCAAGCCTCCGATGGGGATAACAAGCCCATCCGTGGGGTGATTCACCGTTTCGTCGCCAAAAATCTCCCCGGGAACCTGACCATCCTGACGAGAGACGGGACGATCCGGACTTTCAGCAGGACCACCGAAACGGTGGTCCGCCGAAACGGCCGCCGAGTATCTGTCAACGAGGTCAGGCTGGGCGACGTGGTCCGGGCAAACACCCGCATCGTAAATGCGAGCGGGGACGCCGCGCCGGTACTGGAAGTCCTCAGCCTCAGTTCACCGCCCCTAGCGCCGATACATGGGACCATCACGGGAATCACGAATGCCGGGCAAGGATCAATGCGGGCGACCATCACGACCAACAAGTTGGACATAATAGACATTCTTGTCGACGCCGATACCCAGGTAGTGCAGAAAGGAAAATCCATAGGTCTCGACGGACTGACTTTGGGCCAACGGATAGTGAACGGCGCCTACCAACCTATAACACGAAAGGTAGACCGGCTGACCGTCCAACCGCCTCGCGCCGCCAGCATCAGCGGGGAGATTACTCTGGTGGAAGAGTACCTGTCAGCCGTAACAATCCAACCGCGCCAAGGCGGTCCGGTCATATTAATCTTCCCCCAGACCAAACCGCCGACCATAACACGCCAGAACAAAGGCAACCTAAATCTAAGCGACCTAAAAGCCGGAGACCGTGTGCGGGCCGCTTTCTACGACCCGGCTACCAACCGCGTATTGCGGCTAGTCCTAGCCCCAGTTCCCGGTCTTGACTACTAGCGCCACTCTAAAAAACACCCACAGAAGTACAATACTTACCCTTAAGCCAAAAGCCCCCATTTCGGAAAGGGGGGTTGGGGGGATTTCCACCCACCGGCGGCAACCCACCGCGCATAACAGCCCAATTGACAGAAGCTAGAATCCATATCCCCCTAACCAGCGACGCTAACCTTCCCATACAACCCGTCATACCCCGGCTCGACCATCACTTCACCCACCCGTGCCTTCAAGATGTTCCTAGCCAAAGTCTCCCCCGCAACGGTCACCAGGTCGGCCTCTCCTGCCCACGCCAGAACGTTGAGTTCACTTTCCAGTTCACCGATGATGCGGCTATATTCCCTCTCAACCCACTTGCTGGCCGGACCGAGACCCATCGTTTCCGCAATGACTTCGATCAAAGGCACCAAACGGATAAAAGGCGGAAAGCCTTCTTGGTTCTGCACGAAGCCACCAGCGTCCCGATGAGAGGATTCTTCGCCATCCGAAAGCCCACTGATGCGGTGCAGCACGCCCAGCGTGAGAGGCCGGTTGCAAACTGGGCACCGTTGGCCGATACGAGCAGTATCCTCCGGTGAGTGGCTGACGCCGCACTTTCGGTGCCCGCTGTGGTGGTACTTGCCTTCTTCGGGGTAGAACTCCACCGAGTAGGCTACCCGGCGATGTCTCAAGGCATCCGCCAATTCCCCGTAGCCCAAGTCCCCATCAAATACCGTAAGTTCCCGCCCCAACTTTGGGGCTGAGTGGGCGTCGGAGAAAGAGACGATGGATCTGTCGCCCAGCCCTTGGATGTTCCAGTTCATGGCCGGGTCGCTGGATAATCCGGTCTCGATGGCGTGGATCTGGGGCGCCATGTCCAGAAAGCACTCTTCCAGGTGGTCGAAGCCTGACTTGGAGCCGAACAGGCCGAACCAGGGCGTCCACACGTGGGCCGGGATGACCATGCACTGGGGGTCTATGTCCAATGCCAGAGCGGTCAGGTCCCTGGCTGACATACGCAGGGTTGGCCGTCCATCTGATTCCAACTTAGCCCCTGCATCGGAAAAAGCGGCTCGGAGCCTGTCCACGGTGGCGAAGCCGGGAGCGAAGAGCAACATATGTACTCTCCGGCTTCTTCCGCCCTGTTTGTACACGCAGCTGACCTCGGTCCCGAGAACGAAACTGACGCCGCCGAACCGATACAATCCCGGGGATACCGGGACAAGTTTATCTTCTAACTCCCGCCGCCAAACAGGGTGGGTGAAATCGGCGCTGGATAGCAGGTCGATGCCCTTAACCCGCGCCCAAGCGGCCAGGCTCTCCAAGGTTATATTCTTGCTGGTGGCGTAGGCATAGCGGGAGTGTAGGTGAAGGTCGGCGGTATAGGACATCCGCGCAGTCTAGCACAGCGGCTTAGCGGCTTAATAGTGGTAATGTTAAGGCGATGGTTCTACTTATACCTAACTAGAGAACGCATTTCCTTTGCCCCGCAGACGCTTCGGTCCCGCAGTATCTTGACCCGTGGGGCTGCCTGACTTATCATTCTGACCGATAATAGTGCTAACATAGGGTGACTAGAAATCCTGCCACCCCATCACATCCCAAGGGGCAATAATGGGGCCGGCCAACATCCGCCAAACCGTAGGAGGTCTTAATAAGATGCCCCCCAAGCATATAATTCGCGACGCAGAGGCCCAGAAGGCCTTATTACATGGAATACAGGCGATAGCCGATGCGGTCAGCCTAACCCTTGGCCCCAAGGGACAGAACGTGATTCTGGAGAAAAAATGGGGCGCACCGGTAATCACCAATGACGGCGTATCGATCGCCAAAGAGATCGACCTGCCCGAATCTTTTGAGAACATGGGCGCTCAACTAATCAAAGAAGCCGCAGCCAAAACCAATGAGTCTGCGGGTGACGGCACCACCACGGCCACCATCCTGGCTCATCTGATGGTCCGAGAAGGAATGCGGCTAGTGGCCGCCGGCGTCGACCCCATGGCCCTCAAGAGGGGTATCGACAAGTGCGTAAAGGCCATCGTCGCCGAGCTGGAAAACCTGGCGACTCCGGTGAACACCCGCGAACAAACCGCCCAAGTCGCTTCTATCTCCGCCAACGATAGCGAGATTGGCGAGATGATGGCCGACGTTATGGAACATGTGGGTCGGGACGGCGTCATCACCGTGGAAGAGAGCAAAGGCGTGGAGTCGGAAACCGAGTACGTGGACGGCATGAACTTCGACCGCGGCTACATCAGCCCCTACTTCGTTACCAACCCGGAAAAGATGGAAGCCGTTATCGAAGATCCCTACATCTTGATTACGGACAAGAAGATCTCGTCGGTGGCCGACTTGGTCCCCATCTTGGAGAAGAACCTCCAGGTATCCAAGAACCTGGTAATCATCGGGGAAGATGTGGACAGCGAGGCCCTGTCGGTCTTGGTAGTTAACAAGATGCGCGGCACCATCAATTGTTTGGCGTTAAAAGCTCCCGGCTTCGGCGACCGTCGCAAGGCCATGCTGGAAGACATCGCCATCCTCACCGGCGGAACGGTCATATCCGAGGAGCAGGGCCGTAAGCTGGAAAACACTGAAACGGTGGACCTTGGCCAGGCCCGAAGAATCGTCTCGACCAAAGACAAGACGACCATCATCGAAGGCAAGGGCGATAAGACTATGATTACCGCCCGAGTCGACCAGATTCAGGTCCAGATGGAAGATACAACTTCCGAGTATGACAAGGAAAAATTGCAGGAACGTATGGCTAAGCTTGCCGGTGGCGTCGCCGTCATCAAGGTTGGCGGGGCCACTGAACCGGAGCTGAAAGAGCGAAAGCAGCGGGTAGAGGACGCTCTTTCCGCAACTAGGGCGGCCGTGGACGAAGGCATCGTGCCCGGCGGTGGAGTGGCCTACGTCCGGGTGCTGCAGGTTCTGGACAACGTCAATCTAGAAAGGGACGAGGCCAATGCGGTAACCATTCTCAAAACCGCTTTGGAGGAACCCCTCCGGATAATCGCCTCCAACTCCGGCCAAGAGGGCCCAGTCGTCCTGAATGAGATTCGGAAGAACGACTCCCCCAACTACGGATTCGACGCCGCCAACATCGAGTACGGCGACCTTCTGGAGAAGGGCATCATCGACCCCTCCAAGGTGGCCCGGATCGCGTTGGAGAACGCCGCCAGCGTAGCGGGCATGATATTGACCACCCAATCCCTCATCACCGAGGAGAAGCAGGATGCGGCAGCGCATGGCGGTCACGACCACGGTCACGACCACGGCGCCGGCGGCATGTTCTAGAAAGCCGTCCTAACTAGACCAGCAAAAGCATCAGGCCCCGGCTAACGCCGGGGCCTGATTTGATTTCAGCCATTGATGGAATACCTGGAGTACCGGTCAGGCATATTCCAACAGGATGTCAGCCAACTCTCTAGGTTGTTGCAGCATCGCCTGATGGCAAGCTTCTAGCTCAACCACGTCAACCCCCGGCACCCGTTCCGCCATACGCCGCTGCGTGTCCGGCGGTAGAATCTTGTCTTGAGTCAGAACCACGTAGGTCACGGGGCTAGTAGGTTCCGGTTGGTCCAGAACAACCTTCGTCTTTAGCACCCGCTTGGGCATCGGTCCGAAGCGGCCTACCGAATGAACAACTTCCATGTGGTCCATGCCGTTGCATAGGTAGTTGTAAATCACCGTGCGAGGCAGCCTCAAGCCCTTGCCAGAAAAAGTGCTCAAGACCGACAATAGACGATAACTCACTCTAGATTTCTGTGGGAGCACACTGAGCATGTTTCGTTGGTATAGGGGCACCATGCCAGCCACCAAGACTATTCGATTGGGAGGCGTAGGTAACTCACCAGCAGCTTGAAGCACCAGACTGGCGGAGAAGCCGTGCCCCACTAGCACCAAGTCCTTTAACTCGCGGCGCTCCACTGTCCGTGTAATGGCGTGAACACATTCTTCCAGCCTGACGTCGGTGGTATCACCGTTGGCATCCGCCCCATGGCCTGGGAGGTCCAAGGTAAATACCCGGTTCGCCTCATGCTGAGAGTAGAGCCGGGGTGGATGCTCCACCGGCGCTGTCAGATATCCCCAAACCTGCCCCCAACTCCAAGCTCCCTGCCCGGCGCCGTGGACCAAAAGATAGTCTGTCATATCCTCATCTTACCGGGAAACCTCCAGGCCAGCCATCTAGATAATCGCTTCATCCCCATATCCAATTAGGGCGAAATGGCATCCCGCAGCGCCGTCAGGAGGGAATCCTCTTCCTCCGGCAATACGGTCCGCGGGTCCAGAATCACCCGGTCGTCTTCGATGCGGGCAATCACCGGGGGCTTCGCTTCCCGCAGATTTCGCATCACCGCCTCGGGACCTCCAGCGCTCCCCTCGCAGGAAAGGGCCAGCACCCAAGTTGGGAGAGTCTCACCGGGAAGACTGCCTCCGCCGACGGCGGATTTGCTGGAAATCACTTCCCCGGGAAGGGCAAGTTGGGACTTCCACCGCTCGGCCCGGTCTTTGATTTCCTGCTCGCCTGCGGAAATCATCCTCCATATAGGAATTTCCGACTCGGCTTCTTGCTTGAGGTAATGCAACAACGTTGCAGTCAACCCTGCCAGGCTCATCTTGTCGATCCTGATGGCTCGGGCCAGGGGGTGTCTTTCCAAGCGCCTAACCAGTTCTGAGGTGCCAACGACCATGCCGGACTGGGGACCACCCAGGAGCTTATCGCCGGAGAAGAAGACCAGTCCCACGCCAGCGGCAATGCTTTCTTGGGGCGTTGGTTCGTGAGCAAGTCCATAAGCCTCGGTGGGCAACAGCGCACCGCTGCCCACATCGTGCAGCACCGGGATGCCTTTTTCCTTGGATAGGGCCACCAACTCGCTGGGTTCAACCTCGGAGGTGAATCCTTCCACCCGAAAGTTACTGGTATGTACCTTCAACAGGGCCGCCGTATTTTCGGTGATGGCGTCTTCGTAGTCTCGGAGATAGGTGCGGTTGGTCGTTCCCACATCAATCAGCTTAGCCCCGCTTTGTTTGAGAACGTCCGGTATCCGGAATCCTCCTCCAATCTCCACGGCCTCGGCCCTGGAAACGATGACCTCTTTGCCTACCGACAAAGCAGACAAACCTAACAGGATGGCGGAAGCGTTGTTGTTCACCGCCAACGCCCCCTCGGCTCCGGTGACCTGCTGCAACAAAGACTGGAGGTGCGCCTGCCGGGAGCCCCGGCGGCCGGTGCTTAGATCCATCTCAAGATCGGTATAGCCCCTAGCGGCCTGAGTCATGGCTTCGATGGCCGCCGGACTCAACGGGGCCCGGCCCAGGTTCGTGTGAATGATTACCCCGGTGGCATTAATCACCTGGCGTGGAGCCGGTTCGGTCATTGACCGAAGCTCGCCGCTAACACCGTCAGCAACATCACCGGCAGAGGGAGCTGTGCCGCCATCCCTTATCTTCTGACGGGCACGGTCCAGTTGACGCCGCACCAGGTCCACCACCCAATCGCGGGGATAGGCTTCGGTCAGCGCGGCCATACCGTCACTGGCCATCACCCGGTCCACGCTGGGCAGGTCACGAAACTGCATCTATTCAAACTCCTTGCGGTGGCCCCTGGGCAACCGAGCTTTATTCTAACATGAGGCCAACCTAACCCAGTCTGCCCGGAAAGCTATTATGTTAAGTACTTCGAGTGTTGTTTCACTGGCTTTGGATTTCCCGGCAGTATAGAATAAGCCAGTCTCGGAATATCTATCAGAGACGTACCAAAGCCAGGTTCGTCTTCGAAACATCTATAAAAACTCAGGAGCAACCACTATGCAAACAGGGCTTCCACCGGAACTAGACGCACTGAAGAACACCATTCGTCAGGTGGTTAAAGACGAGTGCGTGCCCTTGGAAGCCCAGTATCTGGCCAACCCGCCCCAGGAAGGGCAGGACGACGGCGGCCCGCGGGGAATCGCCCAAGCGGTCATGGGTATCGTCGGCACCCTGGACAAGGAAAAGTGGGATCGGCTGAACACTATCTCCAAGCAGACCGGCATCTACACGTCTTTCGTACCCGAAGAGTACGGCGGCGGCGGCATGGGTGCCTTGGGCCATATCATTCTGGACGAGGAAGTGCACAAGAGCATCGTCCAGCTACCGACCTCGCCCGTCCCCATGATGATGATTGGGGCCTGCACCCCGGAACAGGAGCAGCGCTACCTCTACCCGGCGATAAATGGTGACTTGCAATACGCCTTCGGCCAAACCGAACCCGAGGCAGGCTCAGACCCAGGCGGCATGATGCAGACCAGAGCGGTTAAGGACGGCGACGACTGGGTCATCAACGGCACCAAGATGTTCATATCTGGAGCGGCGACGTCCGACTTTATCCTGCTACAGGCCGTCACCGACCCGGACCTCCGCCAGCGGGGCGGCATCACGATGTTTATCATCGACAATCCCACGCCCGGAATGACCTTCGACCCCATCCGCATCTGGACCAGTCCGACCCGGTCTCAGCAACACATGATTCACTTGGACAATGTCCGGGTGCCCCAGACCCAGGTTCTGGGTGAGGTGGGCCGGGGATTCACCTTGGGACAGCAATGGCTGGTGCACCACGACCGGTTGCTTCGGGGGTCCATGGCAACGGGAATCCTGAGCCGGGCCCTGGAGATGGCCATCGAGTGGGCCAAACAACGGATAACCTATGGCCGCCCCATCGCTGACCGGCAGGCCATCCAATGGATGCTCACCGATGTCTACATGGATATCATGGCCCTTAGATCCTTTACAAGGGAGACCGCCGCTCGCGCGGACAACGGCGAGGACGTACGCGTTGAAGCCTCCATGATTAAGTATTGCGCCGGGGAGTGGGGTTGGCGGAGCATCGACAAAATCATGCAGATATTCGGTGGCATCGGGGAATCCCTGGACATGCCGATTTCCCACTGGTATCTCCTGATGCGCCACGCCCGCATCGGCGGGGGCACATCGGAGATTCACAAGTTTGTCATGGCACGGGCTCTGCTCAACGGAAGTGTTTCATTCCAAGGGTAGAACAACCCGTTGCGGCGATTCGCCACAAGGCACCAATGCGGCCTCTTCAGGCCGCAGGTTAGGCTGAATGGTAAGCGCGGCCGAAGTTTTAGACTGCACCAGCCATGAGCCGTTGCCGGTTCTGGACCGTTCCGGCAACACTCACTGCTATAACTGCATCATCGAATCGATGCAGACCCAGGCTTACAACCTGGCACGGCGGATGCTGGACGACTGGTCTCTGGCCGAAGACGCAGTGCAAGAAAGCTTTGTTTCCGGCTACCGGGCTTTCCACCAGTTCCGGGGCGACAACCTCAATGCATGGGTGATGCGCATCGTCGCCAATACCTGCCGGGACATGCTGCGCTCCCGAAAAGCCCGCCCCACCATACCTCTGGACCCCATTTCATCAGATCCGGACGACCCAACCGCGCCTCTTCGGCAGCCGACCTCCCATCCACCGAAGAGTCTCCGGAAGACCACACAGTTCGGGAGGAACTGGCCCGGACAATCCAAGCGGGCCTGGATTCACTCCCCGAAGAGCAGCGGCTGGCAGTGTTGCTGGTGGATGTTCAGGGGATGGACTATGAGGAAGCTGCTTCGGCGATGGACTGCTCCCTAGGCACTGTAAAGTCCCGCCT
>TARA_B100000749_G_scaffold10165_1_pt1 | contig 17142 bp, 15 predicted proteins | sample TARA_B100000749 | Tara Oceans TARA_B100000749 (sample SAMEA2621232) | marine metagenome | biome: marine biome (ENVO:00000447); feature: mesopelagic zone (ENVO:00000213); material: "saline water (ENVO:00002010), including plankton (ENVO:xxxxxxxx)" | depth 800 m
CTCAAAAGATTGTACATATGAATGGTGCGTACGATTTGGATGGTGACAACATGCTAGAGTTTTTAGCATTGGAATTGAACCCCGAAACCCATGTTTTTCCTACATCTGTTCGTTATTATGAGATTGATTCAGATAGTTATCAATCACTTATCTGGGAGTTTGAGCCACCAATTGAGTTAGAGGGATATTTTGTGGATGCACAAATAGGTGATTTAGATGGAAATGGTATTCCAGATTTGGTAATTGTTATGAATCTATCCCGGTTTGGGGCCAATGCCACCCCACATGTTTTTATTGCTGTCTATCAGTGGGACAATGAATCGTTCTCGGAAATACCATCTGCAACTTTGGATGTTGGGAAACAGGATCGTTCTTTGAGGTGTAATAATTTTGCTTTATTGGATAAGAATAATGACGGTGACCAAGAGTTGGTTTTATCTTTAGGAAGCCCTTTCCGTGGTTTTGCTTTTGTGGATGTCAATTCGCAAGGGCAATTAGTAATGTCCAAAAAAATTCGACCAGATGATCTTCTTGTTGGCTCAGGGCTTCTTTATGCTGCTGTTTTAGACTATGATAATGATGGGTATGAGGATTTGCTAGCAATTAGTCCGGAGGGGAATGTGATTAAAGCACAACCCTTTTATAATATTGGAGGAGTATTTGATTCCGGACATTTAATCCGTAAAAAATTCGATGGTGTTAATGGGATTTTGCCTCGATCATTTAAGCTTACGGATTGGGATGCAGATGGGTTTAAAGATGTGTTAGCGCCATTTAGTTCTGGTGATATTATAGCTTTCACACTTACCCCCGCCACACTAGTTGTGGATAGGGTTCCTGTACAACCGGGACCATTAACTCAGATAGATGTTGCTGATTTTAATCAGGACACATTTCGTGACCTGCTAATGCTCTCTGCGGATATTAATGCTTTAACCCTTATCTCTGGGAAAGATGGAGGTGTAGAAGGTGTGCGGAATGCAATGTCCAAAGTTCCTACCGATATTCAAGTGTTTGCAATGATTCCGTTAACAAAAATGGGACAATATACCGGTAGTGTACTGGTGTCTGGATGGAGTGGAAAGGAAAATTCAATTTATGTGCTTGATCTCGGTGAAAAATCAGCGCAATATGATCAAGGATTTTTACTGAGTTCTGAGTTTATTTCTGAACAATTACCGGAACTACTTTCAAATGTGAACGAAGTAAGACCAGAGATCCCTGAGATTTATGTTGAGGTCATCCCCGAACAAGCACCTCAAGCCCCACAACCGGAAAAGGAAATCATATTTGAAATGGGAGAACAGCCCGATAAATGGGTCCCAAGAGCATTAGAACCAACAGTAGCTGAAGGGAAGGTATTAAAGGAACAACCTAAATCAATACCACCAAAAAAAATAAGCCGAACTCTGGAAACCCCCAAGAAACCTAGGCCAAAGGAAACACTCGGACAGCGATTACCAAAACATGTTCTTCCGCGATATGTTTTGACCCTTAATCAACAGTTTGAATACTTGATTCTCAGGGATAGTACTGAAAGGTTTCATAGTTTTCGTTGGCAAACACCTCCACCAAAAGGAATGTTCTTTCATTATGAGACAAGAACAATTCGCTGGGTGCCTATAGATGAACAACTGGATGCATTCCCCTTAACCTATTTTCTGCGAATCAAGGTAGATGAAATAATGGAACCTATCTCGGCGTCTGCTCAGCCCCAGAAGGAATATAAGACCGTTCCAGTTTTGGAAAGTAGAGATGAAAATCTCTGGTTATATGTCAATGATCCCCCTATGTTTTTGACTCAACCCTTAGGAACAGAATTTGTTGCGGGGGGTGTTTTTCGCTATGAACCTATTGTCCGAGACCGCAATCGGGATGCTTCAATACAGTTTTATCTTGAAATAGGACCACCTGGGATGACTATTGAAAATGGTGTATTGAGCTGGAAATCGGACAGTATTAGTGCTGAAACATATGACGTTCGACTAGTTGTTTCAGATGGGTTTGATCGTGATATTCAAGAGTTTCAACTATCTGCTAGAACAGGGATAAAAATATTGTCTAAAGCTCCGACCATGGCAACAGTTGGTGAAAAATATCAGTATGATGTAAAAATATGGCGTCAGCGTACAAGCCAAGCAGCAAAATATAAATTATTCTATGGGCCAAGTGAAATGGCCATCGATGAAAAAGGTATTTTATCCTGGACACCTACTCCTACGCAGATAGATACTGTAAAATATGCGGTTGTAACAATCCATGGAGTAGCTTCAGACACGCAGTTTGTGGACATATTTGTAAATCATCCCCCCATCATACAAAAAGCCCCACCACCCATGACAAAGATAAATGTTAGAGGAGTCTGGGATTTTGATCTACAAGCAACAGACCCCAACAAGAATGATAAGTTGATTTTTACTGCTCATGTTCTACCAGAGGGTATGCGCATGGATCCATATACAGGCCGCTTGCACTGGGAGCCAATGGTTTCTCAAATCGATTTTCATAGACTTAAGATAGAAATATCTGACGGATATTTAAGCCAGTTTATCGAATCAGAATTTTTTGTTAATGCGCCAGTTAAAATTGTATCGGTCCCGACAATGACCGCTACTGTCGGAGATGAATATGTTTATAAACTTATCACGGTGGATAGAAATAATGGTTCGCTTCTTCCTTTCAAGAGAGTTGTAAAAGTTGATGATGTAAACAATACCAGAATTTATTCGATTAATATTTCAGATGATGTTGCCATTCAAAATATTGATCGCTATTTGGGTGATTGGTATAATGCCAATGCTGTTTATTATGTAGACCCAAACTACCCGGCTGATACCCTTGTTTCTAGGCTTAATATGAAGCGATATGTACATTCTGTCTTTTTTGAAGATGAGAGACTATGGGTTCTAATATCGACATTAAATGGACGAACAATCAAAATAAAGGATTTCTTATGGGAATTCTTTCAGGGGAACAAAGGAAAGCCCCCACGAATTATTGTGGAAAGAGTTAGCCCTATGCGTTTCACTATGACTGAGTTCCCGAATGGGATGGAAGTGGACGAATCATCTGGAACGATTCGCTGGACCCCAAAAAAGAAACAAATAGATACTCATCGCATTTCGGTTGTCGTTTCTGATGGATATACAAAAGATGAACAGACCTTTGAAGTTTACACGAACCATTTACCAACTATTGTATCAAATCCGCCAAGGATGGCTTTAGTTGGGGAATTGTTTAAGTATCAGTTACGTGTTGAGGATTTAAATAAAAATGCAAATCTTAAATACACAATGGTAAAGGGTCCTCATGGTATGCAAATGGATAAGAATGGAAAGATTCTATGGGTTCCAAAGGCAGCACAAATAAATTATAACAACTTTGAAGTAGCCGTCACAGACGGATACGGGTCAGACTCTCAATCCAGCCGAATTTTTATCAATAATCCTCCAATGATTATTTCGACTCCGAAACCAGTAGGATTAACAGGACATACTTGGCGATATAAAATGACTACAGAAGATTTGAACGGGGATAGGGTTACCTATCGTGCGGTACGACTACCAAAATTTGCCAAGTTTGACCGTAGAAAAGGATTATTAGAGTGGACACCCCGAAAAAATCAAGATGGCGCCAATGATTTTATTTTGATGGCAGTTGATGAACATGGTGCTACCACTACCCATGATTTTCAAGTTCATGTTTTCTATGATCCAAGTGCTAAACAGCTAGTGAATACCGGATGGCCATTGATGCTGACATTTGTGGGTGTTGTTTTTGCTTGGGGTGCTGGTCAGATTTAATTGTTATAAAAAAGGTTGTAGATAATGCTCTAATTTCGATTTTGGATGGAACTCCAATCTGATTTTTACTGCGTATAATGGAATATTGAATTTGAAACCACTTAATTTGATTAAGTCTTTTTCAGTGGTTATCAGGTAATCCGCTCCATTGGCTTTTGCCATTTGCTCTATTTTTTTAATGTCTAACCTATTGTAATTATGATGGTCGGGGAATATTTTTTCCCCACATATTATCATTTTTGTCTGGTTTAGGGATGCTATGAATCCTTCGGGGTCTCCAATAGCTGAGAAAATGTAAATTTTACAATTCTTTATGTTTTTTAAATATATTTGATCGTTTGTGATAGACCGAAACGTTTTATCCAATTTTATGGTGTTTTTGATTATAGGTAATCCGGTCTCTTTCATTTTACGGATTAGAAGACCCTGTGGTTTATGAATATTTATTTTGGTCAAAACTAAAATGTCGGATCTTGATAGATGGTACCAGGGTTCGCGCAACGACCCATAAGGTAGAAGCTTTTGATTTTGGATGGTATCCTTTGAATTGATTAGCACTATATCAAGATTTCGATACAGTGCTCTATGCTGAAACCCATCATCCAAAATAATAATATCTAGTTTGAATTTTTTTACTAGTACCATTCCACCACGATATCGTAGCTCATCTACTACAATAGGAACATTGTTCAGGTTATGGGCGAGCATGAATGGTTCGTCTCCTACATCTTGCCACAATTTTGGTTTTGTTTTCCCATCAGTAACTATCACTGTACCCGTGGTTTTCCGTCCGTAACCTCGGCTAACTATACCAACACGCATTCCTCTTGACTGTAAATATTTAGTTATATACTCTACAAAGGGGGTTTTGCCAGTTCCACCCATGGAGATATTGCCAACGCTTATTACAGGACAAGGTAGTGACCGAGTGACAAAAAAACCAAAATGATAAAATAAATTTCGCCAGTAAATAAGACCCCAATAGAACAAAGCCAAAGGGAACAGAATAAATACCAAATATTCCTTAGATATTCTGTTTATTTGCATATTCTAGATTACTATGTTCTATATTATTCATTCCTTTGATAAAATCTTGTTTGCACTGATCGAAATCCATATTCTTTTCAAAAAAGATAGGACTACCATATTCCATGAAAATAGTACCAAATGGTTTTTCAATATAAAACGTGTCCCAGTTTATAAATTCCCAGTTTTGAGTTGAATGAACAGCAACAGGAACAATAAAAGCGCCAGTTTTTTTTGCTGCCTGAATAACACCTGGTTTTGGGATACGCGGTGGGCCTTTGGGGCCATCAGGTGTAATAGCGAATAATACTGGTGGGTTTTGTAAAACTTGCACCAGCTCAATGAAGACATCTGGTCCACGTTTTGAGCTTGACCCCCTTAACAAACGCCACCCCAGATTATGACCAATTCTGGAGAGGATTTCAGCATCTCGATGAGTACCAGCCAATCCATAGTACCCATTTCCAGATAAATGCATAAATGGAGCCAGTAAATGCCCATGCCAACAAGCAATAATCACCGATTGTTTTTTTTCTAGTAGAGAAATATAATGTTCTGTCCCTCTGATATTCCATCGGTTTGTACCATACAGGAGCTTCAGTATCCATTTCCCTATAAATGATTGAAGCCGAGATTTAACTATATTATCAAATACCGGCATTGATTTATAGCTTTTCTATAATTGCTTTTGCAGCTCTTTTATAAACACCCGATTCACCTAGTGCGTTTCTTATGAGTTGGTAGCCATTCAATATTTTTTTTCTTTCCAAACATTTTTTGTCCAATAAAGGGATGATATTATTGACAAGGTTGTTTGGTGTCATCTTGTATTGAATTAATTCATGAACAATCTGTTCTCCAGCAATCAAGTTGACCATTGATATATGAGATACGTTAGATAAATATTTTATGATTATCCAGGAAAAAAAAGACATCTTATAGCATACGACCATGGGTATTCCTTCTATTGCGCACTCTAAAGTAGCCGTTCCCGAAGAAGTAATAGCTACTGTTCCAAAGGCCATTGCTAGTCGAGCTTTATTTTCAACAGTGATGTGGTCTGGCAATGGATCCAGAACAACATTTGGTGCTTTTCCCACTACAGCCTGCAAAGATGGGACCTTTTTTTGTAAAAGGTATAGGGTTTTTAAAAAAATTGGCCAATGCTGGTCTATCTCTTGTTGTCTGCTTCCTGGGAGCAATGTGATAATAGGATGGTTTGGGTCTAGATTGTGCAAATTCAAAAATGTTGTTCGTGCTTTTTTCACTGGCGGTCGATCTGCAAAGGGGTGTCCAATATAGTTTATCGGTAGACCTCTAATCTCAAACCATTCCTTCTCAAAGGGGAATATGGAAAGAGCTTGATTCAATAGGGGTTTCATTTTTTTCACCCTTTTTTCTCCCCAGGCCCATGCTTGTGGTAAGATGAAGTAGGTAATAGGGATGTCTAGTTTTCGAATTTTTTTTGCAAGACGCAGATTAAAACCAGGATAATCAATAAGAATCACTCGATCCGGCATAGTATGTTTGATAGTTTCAACAGTTTCATCCAAAATATGAAACATGCGATGCAGATTGTGTATTACTTCAGAAAAACCCATAATTGATAGATTATTAACATGTTCGATAATTGTTACCCCCACCGATGCCATTTCATCACCACCATGTCCAACAAATAAAATATTTGATTGTCCTTTTTTCATGGCTGAAACTAATCTAGCACCATGAATATCTCCGGAAGGTTCCCCCGCAACAAGAAAAATAGTTTTTTGAAGGGAATTCATAACTATCTGTATTAGTTCAACAATTTGTTTTTAAAAGAATATCGGTTTAAATATTATAATTACAGAGATTATTACAATGTTTTGTAGAGTGCGTTTTTCATTTCTTAGCGTTTGTTTTACCGTTAAAGGTTGCCTGTGATTTTTGTTTTTCCAGGCATTTAATCGGGGAATTAATCGTGGAACATTATCACTATAGATTTTATATGCGCTACTGAACTTTAGGGTTAGCGTTTCTTCTTCAAGAGAGATAATAAGAGCATATTGTAAAATAAAAAAAGTTATTGTTAAGAGTAGTAAATACCACATCCAAGCTCCCCCAGAAACGAATACCATACCAATATAAATAACTATATTCCCCAAGTATAAAGGATTTCTTGTCCGAGCATATGGTCCTGCAGTACAGAGGGCGGGTGCTCCGACCGTTGTTGTCCGCGTAGCGCCACCAGCATATCTTACTGCATGGAGCCGTATTACCTCTCCTATTAGAACCAATAATAATCCTATATGAAAATAAGGTACCGCTGGTGACGAAAAATGGATAACTATTAAAACAATGGGAATGGGTGTAAAACTTCGATTCTTAAAAATAAATCTTCTGATATCCATTAATGAATATCCTGAATGATCATATCATGAATTTTTATGGCTATGGCTAAAGCAGTACGCCCAGCAATTCCATCTACAATAGGAGTTTCTTTCCCAGTCAATGAGAGAACAAAATTCTTGAGTTCAAGTTGCAATACGTCTTTTTCATCAATCGAAGGTTTTTCATATGCGATGAGTTTTTTATCTCCATTGTACGTAAATGAAGCTGTTTTCAATGCTTCAGAGCTATCATCAGGTTTATCTATAACATGGTATATTTCTGTGAGCATTAACAATAGATCGATTGTCGCATACAGATTTTTTTGAAATAGTTTAATTTTACGGACCTTATTCTGAGAAATTCTGCTTGATACGATACTAGCTACTGTTCCATTTTCAAATTTTATTCTGGCATGTGCAATATCCACTGAGTCAGTCAGAATTGAAACACCACTAGCGCGAATGTTTTTAATCGGAGATTTAACTATCGATAGCAAAATATCAATGTCATGAATCATAAGGTCAAGTACGACAGGGACATCTGTTCCTCTCACTGTATAGGGAGCCAGCCGTTGAATTTCTACAAATTTTGGGGTGATTTTATAAGGTTTTAGTGCACTTAGTGCAGGATTAAACCGTTCGATATGCCCTACCTGAACCAATACATTTTCTTTTTCAGCAAGTTTCAATAAATGATCGGCCTCTTCCAGTGTTTTAGTGATAGGTTTTTCGATAAATACATGACAACCTTTGTTTATGGCTTGTTCAGCTACGTGTTTGTGTGTTTCAGTGGGTGTTACGACCGAAACCGCATCACAAATCGTTAATAAATCCGAAAGGTTATTAAATGAAGTTGATTTGTACGTGTTAGCAACTATATTAGCCTTTTTTGAATCAATATCATATAGACCGGCAAGGTTCACATCGTTAAGCAACTTGTAGTGTTTAACATGGTGTTGCCCCAAATGACCTACACCAATAACGCCCACGACAGGTTTTTCATTCCTCATAATAGCTGGAAAAATTACAGATTTCAATCGCCATGCAAAATTGAAGATATAAATAGATAAAATCCCATTATATAGTAATATTAAAAAAATCGGAAAAAACTTGCATTTGGTATGAAAATCAGGCAATTTGGCAAGTAATCCGTAGGTAAAATTGGAGTTTCGTTATGGCTAACGACTTAAAGTCCGGGATTGGTTATATCATTCCGGCAGCGGCCGTCGTAGGCTTTTTCACTACCCTCCTTCTGGGAGAATACTTGCTGAGCATTGTAATTGCAGTGGCTGGGATACTTGTATGGTTTGTATACATGCTTGTAATGGAGTCTTCACCACCACCCAATCTGGGGAATCTTATAATACTCTTTGGCACATTACTTTCACTTGGCATATTTATGGGCTTTGGTGTGGTCCAGAATATGTGGGGCGGTATAGAGTTCCAAACAGAAGGAGCCCTGTTTGCGCTGGTAATCTTATTTTTTTCCATTCTGACCGGGATGCTGTTCAGGAATCAGACCTTTTTCGACCAGCCTGTTACTTCAGCCGGTGGCTTAACGAACCGCGAAAAACAATGGGTACAAAAGGCTTTAAAACAAAGTAATGAAAAAACGGATGATGTTGAACCAAAGGTCATTGTGATGAAACAGACTGAGGAAAATATCAAAACTGATGATTCTACCAGCCACGATGAAGAGAACACTCCCTATAATAATCCCTATATGTATGCATACCCTCCAGAATATTATTATGATGATGAATATGATGAAGAGTATGATGAGGATGAAGACGAATAAATTACGTTTGAAATAAACTAAAAAAGCCCCAGATATACTGGGGCTTTTTTGTTAAGGGTTGCTTATAAAAAGATGATCATTAATCTTTTGATATAGGATCAGGGGAATCTTATATAGCTATATATTATAAAGAAAATAGATACAATCCCCATCCCTAACAAAATAGGATTTACCTTCTTGTCGTGTTAGGCCTTTTTCAGAGACAGCCTGTTCTGAACCGTATTGTACCAATGCTTCATAGGGATAAATCTCTGCTTTGATAAACCCTCGTTCAAAATCGGTGTGGATTTTCCCAGCTGCTTGCACTGCTGTTGTTCCCTTTTTGATTGTCCAAGCCCGGACTTGTTTATCTCCAGCAGTGAAAAAGGTCTGTAAGCCCAACAATTCAAATCCAGCGCGAATAACTTTATTTAAACCAGGTTCTGACAAACTATATTCTGCTAAAAAAATCTTTTTTTCTTTTTCTGGAAGTAATGCTATTTCTTGTTCGATCGTTGCACAAATACGGATTGCATTGTTACCCTCGCTTTTAGCAAGGTCAAATAAAACTTTAACATTCTTATTCTTATTATCGTACATGATTTCGTTGTCATTGACATTTGCGATATATAGTATGGGTTTTCCACTCAATAGCTGTAAGGAACGAAAAAATACAAGCTCGTTATCATTGGCATGAAATGTTCTTGCTCTGTGTCCAGCATTGCAATGTTCTATGAGCTTGTTTAAAACCCCCAGTTCACGAATAATTACTTTATCACCGGATTTGGATAATTTTTCTTTTTTAGACCTTTGTTTCTCTAAGGTATCCAGATCTCTAAGAATGAACTCTGATTTTATTGTTTCTACATCTCTTATCGGATCAATATTGCCATCAACATGACCAATATTGTAATCTTCAAAACAACGCACAACTTGGATAATAGCCTGGGTCTGTCGTATTTGTCCTAAAAACTGATTCCCTAATCCTTCTCCCCTACTTGATCCCCGTACTAATCCAGCAATGTCAAGAAATTCAACTGTGGCGGGTATAATTATTTTAGGTCGGTAGATTTTTGCGAGTTCATAAAGACGTTGATCAAACAACTCTACATTCCCGATATGGGGAGTGATTGTACAAAAAGGATAATTTTCAGCCGGGACAGAAGAAGCTGTCAAAGCATTAAACAAGGTAGATTTCCCGACATTAGGAAGCCCGACAATTCCACATTGGAGAGACATTTTATGTAATAGATAAATGAATAACGGTAGACCAGTTAAAATGCATCCAGGCCAGGATTCCCACCAAAATCATATATAAGATTCTCGAACAATCCTACTTGAAGACTTTTTGCAGAATAAATGATTCGGTCATCTGCATATAATTCAGCATCACCCCAGATGACACAAGTCGGTTTTTTAACAAGTTTTTTTATATCAATTTTATATGTTACTTTTTTATGGTATGGACGTACCTGACCCCTAAATTTTACGTCCGAAACCCCTAAGGCCCTTCCTCTGCCTTTTGCCCCGCTCCAGGTCAGAAAGAACCCAACAAGCTGCCACATACCATCTAGACCCAAGGAACCCGGCATAACAGGATCCCCCTTAAAGTGACAATGGAAAAACCATAAACTTGGATTGATGTCAAGTTCAGCAGAAATCTCTCCTCTCCCATATTTTCCGCTATTTTCACATATATTCAATATTCGATCGACCATTAACATCGGCTCTTGCGGGAGTTTGGCATTTTCTTTCCCAAACGTTTTTCCTGCTGACATTTCAATTAATTCATTTTTTGTATAGGAATTCTGTTGTCCCATAAAACAATTTCCTTTGCTCTTAATTTGTGATTGGAGAGTACAAAATTATTTTGAAGGAATGAATCATCATTTCAATCGTTATGATTATGATGAAACGGGTAAATTGATACTTAAATGTCGGAGGCAACATGTCTAATTGGGTTTTAATTCTTGGTGCATCTACAGGGCATGGTGGGGCAACAGCCGTCAGATTGGCTAAGGATGGATATGGTATCCTTGGTTTCCATTTTGACCGTGGTGATGCAAAAACAGAGGCAGAAGAAACTATCAGTAAGGTTAGAGAATTAAGTGGTGGGGAATGTCATTACTGGAATACAAATGCTGCTGCTGAGGAGAACATGGATAAATTTATTCCCAAGATCAAAAAGATTATAGGGAAAAAACCATTGAAACTTTTACTCCATTCAATAGCTTTTGGAACAACAACCAACTTTTTTGGAGAAAAACCTGTCACACAGCGACAAATGGACATGACAGTAAATGTGATGGGCAATTCATTGTTGTATTGGACGCAAAAATTGCATAGAGCAGGTTTATTAGGACAAGGGTCCAGGATAATGGGACTGACCAGTGAAGGTAATTATATGGCTATGGATGGGTATGGACCCGTAAGCGTGGCCAAAGTTGCAATGGAAGCTATTATTCGACAAATTGGCTGGGAGCTAGGTGAGCATGGAATTACAGCTAATGCTATACAAGCTGGTATTACACCCACACGAGCGTTGACAAAGATAACTAAGAAATGGGAAACATGGGTAGAAAATACAAAAATCCGAAATCCAATGCGCCGTACAACCACACCAGAAGATGTTGCAAACACTATTTCATTATTATTACATCCAGAAGCGGATTTTATTAATTGTTCAGTCATTTATTGTGATGGTGGTGAACATCGTTCAGGGATTTTTTAAAATAATATTGATAAAATATATCTTACTGATAAAATCCATTTAGTTGTTGTTTTCATATTATGGATTTGATTCTTTTTCTACAGCAATTTGATTTCCCAGTTGTTATTTATGTGTTCAAGGGTATCACTCTTGTAGGTGATCCCGAGTTCTACTTTATTGCGTTGGCTGTGATTCATTTTTTCTGGCGGAAGGAAGAAACATTACCGTTGTCAATCCTACTACTTGTATCTTTTATTATTAATATTGGTTTGAAAGAATTCTATAGTATTTCTCGACCTCCGGAAGAGTTATTTCTAATCACTGCGACTGGCCATGGTTTTCCCAGTGGCCACGCTCAGGTATCAATTGTTTTATGGAATTATATTGCTTGGCGCCTGCAAAACTTTTTCTGGCCAACACTTCTCGTTTTGTTGATTGGCATGTCCCGCGTCTATTTAGGAGTACATTATTTTGATCAAGTGTTGGTTGGTTGGTTGGTCGGGTTTGCAACTGTGGTGCTTGGGATTATTACAATAGATTATATTCAGGGGAAGCTGGTACTAAACAGTCATGAATCTTGATTCAAAGCTAATTTTTCTTGAATCAACTCGACCAGTTCATGAGTGTCTTTTGATGGCTGAAGTTCAAAACTATTCTTTGCTTCTTCCAGAGCATACTCCCACCAGCCCTTTTTTGTATATGCAAGGGCAAGTTTGAAATGTGCCGTACCGAGTATCTGGTATTCTTCTCGTGTTAACTTGCTGTAATCGGCTGGGAACATACGATCCACTTCCCGAAATTCTGTAATAGCTTCATCAACCAGGTCTTTTTGAAGATACCAATTACCTAATTCTAAATGCCGTTCCGGACTATCCTGACAAGCACCCATAAAAAATATAATTAAAATTATTAATACTGTTTTCAAGTGATGTGACATAAATATCATAATTTCTTAATATGAATTTTCCATTGCATTAACTCGAAAATCAAGAAGAAAATCCATCGATATGTATTGAAGTCTGTTTAACATGCTGTGGATCAAACACTAAGAAATGGAGTAGTAAAATACCTATAAATAAACTACTCCCCAATATATAGAACGCAATCATATATGCTCCCTGGTCTATTAAAATCCCAATCCCAATTATATATATCATAACAAATGGTGCGAGAAAAGAATCAATAAGCGCCATATAGGATTTTGTGTCCCTATTTTCAGCAAAATCATAAACCAAATTCATGGCTGATGGCATGAAAGCACCCTGTCCAGCTCCGATTGCTATAAATATTCCATATACCCAATTCATATCTTGAGCAAAAATAGCTAAAAGAACGGCTAATAAATGACTGATATAAGCTACCATCATACTAGATTTATGGCCCCATTTATCCCCCATCTTTCCTACTACGTAACTGGTAGTACCCGATGCTATAACATTTAATATTGTAAAAATTCCAACTTCGCTTATATCAAAATTAAACTTATGTTGACAGTAGATCGCATACAACCCCATCCCGGGTAAACTGGCACAATAGAAAATCCGTGAAAAAAGGTATTTCTGGAAATTCTTGTGTCCCCAAATGATTTGTTTCAGCTCACTGATAAAATCCTTGATTGTTTTATTGCTGTAGGTTTCAGGTTTAGGCTTAGTACGATAAAAAATAAAAAGTAATGTTCCGATACTAAGACTACCAAATAATATAAAAAATCCAACCCCGAAATTTTGTGGGAAAGGGATACTACTGGAAAGTAATGCACGCAGTGCAAATCCCCCGATGAGACCACCTAAACTATTGAACGCAAATCCAATACCAAAGAACTGTCCCCGTTCTGATCGTAATGTAGCTTTATTCAAAAATTCTGCCCAAATAGGGACAATGATTCCAATGGCAAGCCCATAAAGCAGGAAATAAATAAAATATACCATCCAGGCTGATGAAAAAGTTTCCAGTTTAAAATATGTAAAAGTAAAACCCATTATAAAGGACACAGCAAGTATTACGCAGTGAACAAGAATGACAGCACGTTTAATATTTCGAATATTTCGGCCTAGTGCGGCAATAACTAACATGGGCAAGGCAATAAGAATCGAGAAAAGACCGGGTGAAGACATAGCAATATTTTCTGGTGCGCCTAACGTTCGCAGGAAAAGTGGGATTATAGCATAGATAGTGTGAAATGCCACGCCAAACCCCCAGAAAAACTCGTGAAAGATATTATATCTTAAGTTGTGATTGTGATCTGCAAGTGTGAATTCAGTCATTTCTCTTTTCCTGGGCCAAAAGTGTCATGGAACCAAGAATCAGTGTCGCACCTATAATTTGCGATAGTGAAAGTATACGTCCACGTACTACCCAATCGATGATGACTGCAGATAGAGGCCAGGTCAGTTCGTAAAGCGTGGCATGTGAGGCTGGTAAATGCTTTAATCCATAATAGTATATGAAAAGAGCGACTGCTCCAGTTGATAATACAATTAAAATCATTATTCGCCATTGATGAGGATCAAGCGAAATATGTACTACGCCACCTTGAGTTATTACAAGTATAATCAATGCCACTATGGCTGTTAATAGTAAACGCAGGGCTGTGACAGTGGTGAATGGGAGCTGTTTTAAAGCATGTTTCCCCAGCACAGTGGAGCTACCCCAGCAAAAAGCGGCTAAGGTGGCTAGCAGGGCAGCGATGAGTGTTTTTTCATCCCAATTCGCCATGGGCTCGGTGCCAAAGGTGACCAGATATCCTCCGGCCATTGCCGCCCCGGCTAGAAGAAGAAATTTTTGGGTAATTTTTTCTTTCAGGATAATCGATGCCAGAGCAATAGCAAAAAGCGGCTGGAGCTTCTGTAGCAATACTACCACCGAAAGATCGATATATTGTATATAACTTAGAGCTTTGGTATAGAAGAAGGTTCCCATGATCCCACCACAGATGGAGATCCACAGCAGCGAGATCCAGCCCCGCTGACCGATACTCCGGATTTCGTTCCAACTCCGGAAAAGCAAAGGAAAAAAGATAATTGCCCCCAGAGCGTGTTCTAAGGTAATAATGAGAAAAGAGGATACAGAATAAAGTTCCTGCCTGAGAAATCCATCCATGCTCCAAAGCAATGCCGCAATGATCACAGCTATAGGTGGGGTAAATCTTTTCATTTTTGAATTACAATTTTTCCAGGCTTAACTTTTTAAACTAAAAAGTTTTTTCTTAACATTTTCCTAATAAATATGTGCTTTTTATATTGTGCTGTTTAATGGTTTTCCCAACATATGGGGAAAAGAGAATGAATCATTGAATCACCTTGCTTAAAAGTAAGTTCGGGAAAAGGAGGTGACGTTTTCCCGGGCCGTTCAGCAAAGACAGTATCATCTCCCAACCAGCGGGAGGAGAAGGCCCTGCGCCTATTGGATCGTTGAAGATTTCCAGCTCCCGAATGAAGGGTTTTAAAGTGGAACACAATGCAATCTCCCGGCTCTAGGTCCCATGACAAGATGTCGTATTGATCGCGATCAGATTCAATATCAGGAATGGGATCAAAACTTTTGGGTTTGTAATCATATTCTTCATGGGTTAGAAATTTTTTTGGCATGAACATTTTCCCCCATATGTGAGATCCGGAGATAAATTCTAAACCATGCTCTCTTGGAACAGGGTCAAGAGGTAGCCAAATACTACCTACCTGCTCTCCATCCACACAATAGTAGGGTTGATCGTGGTGCCACGGTGTTTTTTCCGATGTTCCTGGTTCCTTGACTAAAATATGCTCATGAAAAAGCCGGATCTGACGACTTTGTGTCAATTGCCCCGCAATCTTTGCTGCCGGTGAATTAAATAGAAATTCTTGGTATTCAGGAATCCTTTGCCAGTTGCAATAATCATCGTAGAAATCCCCTTTTTTATCTTTTGGAGTATATTGACAAGCATAAGGTCCTGGGTCTTTTCGATTCTTCTCTATCCCTTCAGCCAAAAGAGAAATCCATCCTATGTTGAATACCTTTTTGAGTAAAATGGCTCCTTTTTTGGAGTATTCTTGGATTTGGGAATCAGTGATCAACCTTGATTTACCCGGCCATAGAATAATTGTTGTACTTCCGGACTGTTCATAACGTTTGGCCTATCCTTATAACACAGTGTTCCCACATAGCGAGTTGTTTCACCTATAACCGGTGTAACGCGGTGTAGCGAATAAAATCCTGCAAAAATAAGTAAGTCTCCAGGTTCAACATTCAAAGGAACTAGCCCCTCATCAGAACCATTCAGTATGGCTCCCAGTTTTGAATAATCATCTGTATCGAATTTTCGCAGATCAGGAACACATTCAAATACTCCGCCAGCTTCAGGTTTTTGTATTAGCAGAGTAATCGTTACTTGGGACTCATCGTAGTGCCAACCATGGTTTTGATACTCATTCATTACATTCAATGTGAGCGCTGCCATGGGGTCTGCCATACGATAAAGCGTGTGTCCTAAAATTGCAGATAAAAAGGTTATAAGGGGATACCAATTGTATAATTGGTGTAAAGCATCTGCAGGGTCCATGAGATCATAGGGAATCGAATTGAGAGATGTATCTTGTCTTATCCTTAATGGATGATCAACAGGCAAAGAAACATCATCCTTTTCAAAAAAAACATTATGGTTGTCCTTGCAAAAATGAGATTTATTTACAATATGCTCAGTTTCTATCACCATTCTATCGAGAATGGACTGGTGAACAAAATTCTTAAGTATGCATGCACCTGTTTCATTCAACGACTTTTTACTTATATTGACAAGCTCTGTCCATGTTTTTGATTCCGGCTGACCCAGAGGGTATGTGTTCCTATCAAGAAAATCTGCTGGGGTTCTATGTGTCATAACAAGATAATATAAAGTATTTTCATCATTCTCTTGAAGATTAAATTCCTGTTCTTATTTTTAAATGAATGAAAAAGACCAACACGTAAAACTTAAGCGCCAACTTGGATTGTTTGACAGTTCAATGATGGTAATTGGCATTGTTATCGGTTCAGGTATTTTTATGACCACTGGACTCATGGCTGATGCGCTGCCCTCAGCTTCATTGATCTTGATTGTATGGATTTTAGGTGGTATTCAAATGATAGCAGGTGCCCTTACCTTTGCAGAATTAGGCGCTGCAATGCCAAAGGCCGGAGGTCAATATGTATATTTACGAGAGGCATATGGGCACTTGCCCGCTTTTCTTTTTGGCTGGGTTGCTTTTAGTGCTTATGTGACAGGAACCAATGCAGCTATAGCTGTTGCTATTGCAGAACATTTAGGTTCGTTTTATCCGAGTCTTTCAACACACTCTAATTTAGTAAATATTGGGAATTTTGGGATCTCTGTGGGTCAATTGGCCGCTGTTTCATTATTAGTGGTTTTATCTGTTGTTAATTATTTAGGTGTCATTCTTGGTAAGTGGGTACAAAATATTTTTACTGTAATAAAAATCGGAA
>TARA_B100000749_G_scaffold236879_1_pt1 | contig 16507 bp, 13 predicted proteins | sample TARA_B100000749 | Tara Oceans TARA_B100000749 (sample SAMEA2621232) | marine metagenome | biome: marine biome (ENVO:00000447); feature: mesopelagic zone (ENVO:00000213); material: "saline water (ENVO:00002010), including plankton (ENVO:xxxxxxxx)" | depth 800 m
GTAGCATGCTCAAGGAAAACGTGCCGATCAGTTTACCGTGGGCAAAGATCTTCAACAGTCATCTTGGAATCTTCGGCAATACTGGAAGCGGGAAGTCGAACACGCTTGCCAAGCTCTACACAACACTCTTCAGCGAGAAACTGGAGGGGCTCAAGAACAAGAGCAAATTTGTCATTATCGATTTCAATGGAGAATACACAGAAGGGCAAATCCTTCCAGCGAAAGACAAGCGTGTCACTGTTCTTGATTCAAAAAAAGGTGCCGATAGATTCAAGATTGAGAGCTCCCATTTCTGGGATGCAGAGACTTTGAGCCTGCTATTCCAAGCTACAACCAACACTCAACAGCCGTTTTTACGGCGTGTACTGAGCGGCAGGGACAGGTATAGAGATGTGCCACTTAAGCACTACCTTGAAAGAACTCTTGAAAAAGCATTTAGTGCAAGCGAACCAAAGCCTGATGCTCTGGAATTGAGTCGAGAGATTGCGAGAATTGCTGACTGCGAGGAGCTGCAGGATCATCTCAAAGGCATGACTTACAATGCTCATAGAAAGTACTTCAAGGACTCTTCAGGGAACTACTATAACTCTGACGGTGATGGGTTCTTAACCCATCTGAAGCCAATTATTGCCGAGCATATTGATTTGGATGGGTTGGATCCATTCAAAGAACTCATATTGAGATGCTACCTCCAGCTCTGCTCCGATGTTGTTCTAGGCTACGCCCAGTACGAACACATCCAGCCCGTACTATCCCGAGCCAAGTCCTCTCTATCGGCCCTCCGCAAAGTGCTTGAGATCGTCGATGTCCCATCTCCGCCCCATTTGTTGCACGTTATTTCGCTGAAGAAGTGCAAGAACGAGGTCAAGAAAATCTTGCCGCTGCTCATCGCGAAAAACTTCTACAGCAATCACAAGGACTCTGAGAACCTCAAGAGTCCGCCGACGCGCACTTTGCACCTAATTATTGACGAAGCTCACAATATCCTTTCTGAACAGTCCACGCGAGAACATGAAATCTGGAAGGATTACCGGCTGGAACTTTTTGAGGAGATCATTAAGGAGGGCCGCAAATATGGGGTCTACCTCACGCTGTCAAGCCAAAGACCAGCGGACATTTCTCCTACTATCGTGTCCCAGATTCACAACTTCTTCATCCACCGCTTGGTCAACGAACGAGACCTTATGCTTCTGGACAATACCATCAGTACTCTGGACTCATCTTCTAAGGCGCTGATCCCCACTCTAGCTAAAGGATGCTGTGTCGTGACGGGGACAGCGTTTGACCTACCCATGATCCTGAGGGTTGACCCGCTCCTCCCGGACCTTCGACCTGACAGTGATGATGTCAATCTGGAGGAGTTGTGGGCTACCCCTCCGGCATAACTCGTTCCACGCGTGGCCTGCCACTCAACTGGGGATGTTTACCAAATAGTTAGCCTGTAAATTTGATCAATCATCAATGCTGCTCGATTCATTGGAAATTTCCAAGGGCTCCCGTCAGTAATCGTTGCGCCCCTTACGCGACGTAAGACTGGTGTGAACTTGTCAGTCTTGTGATTAACTATCGATGTGCATGTTAGCTTCTGCAATAAGCCTCAAATCATCCAGCTATTCATCTCATCTAGCTCTCCAAAGGAGACGAGAGTCCCAATTGGTTCTGTGTCTGCGTTTCAGAGAGGAGCATCAAAACTGATCCTCCTCGCAGACCAGGTATTCCAGCCGGTCACTCTCCACCGCCAGCACATGAGCACAGTAGACGAACTCCCGCCAGTGCAGGCTATCAACCGGATGCACGCAGCGGCCAACGATCTCTTGCTGGTCATTTAGCATGAACTCGACCACGTCGGTAAATCGATTGCGCTCCCAGGTAAGCTCTACAACTTTCTCAACAGGCATTGCGCTGACGGCGTTTGAAGGCACTGCCGGGCTGATGAAAATACACTGCCCGTCGCACTCCGACAGAAAAACAGTCTGAGATCGCTTCAGCTCACCCTCTCTGAACCAAAACCGGAGTCCGATCGTGTTCCCCGAATCGACCACATCCACTCTCAAGGTCTGTTGGCCTACCTGGATTTCTTGATCTTGCCGAAGTCGTTCGAGATGTTGGGAAACGACAGAGCCTGGCGGTCGGTATTGCTGCGGGTCGTGTCTTTCATGAAACCGATCAAGGAGCGCCGTCATATCCCTCTCTACCGTTACGATCTCATCCCCCACCAGCATTTCGGCATCGTAGGCCAATCGCCAAACATCCCTGGCAGTTTGGTAGGCAAAGGTTCTATGGAGCGTGGTCCAAGACTGTTGGTGCATCAACGAAGCCAGTTCACCGTGGGATGCTATCTGGACTTGCGTGCCACGACCGTCCTGGTGATCAACCACGACTCGGGCAAGGATTTCGCCTGATGCCCTGGCTGTCGTCAATCGAATTTCGGCCATATCGGATACCTGTCCGACCAGGTCGCTGACCTTCAGGTTAACGATCAGTGGCCAGCGACCGCGCTCACCTACACCGAGCGCTGAGGCAATCAGTTGCTTCGCCTGATCGACGTTCGCCTGGACTTGCTCTTGAGTCTCCCTGATCTGCTGTTTGAGAAAACTTAGGTGTCCCATATCAGATCTTGGATCTACCGGATCAAAAGGACTTTCCAGGAAATCTCTTATCTGAGGCTCTATTCGGGTGCGATCGGCGATTTCAGATTCGGCAATCTCCTCCCTTTCTGAAGCGACCGTGTTTCCGATCTCATGGAGCGATGCCATGTAACGATTGATATTTTCCGAGAGCCGACGAATCTGAACCCGTTCAATGCTCTCCTTCACATGGGGGAAACTGACCTGTATTAAGTCATCCTCTTCCGGATCAATGAAGCCTTCACGAGTGAGCCGCCGCTGTGCCAATGAGCCAACACGATCAACCCGACCATTCTTCTGCTCGATGCTTACCGGCGAGCCTGATACGCCGTAGTGAACAACGCTGTCACAGAACAGGTGCAGGTCTTCCCCTTCCTGAAACACGTTCGTGCTCACCAGTACCAATGGATACCCCGGCATACGAAACTTGCGGGCCTGGGCTGAGCGCTGTCCCGGCGCATTAGTCTCGCCCGTGGCACCTATGATCGGAGCGATTGGGTTTAGCTGGTTACTGAGATAGCGGCGATATTCATTGGTGCCCAGGTCAAAAATGCCTGGAAGGTTGGCTTTCAGTATCGCCGGCAGCTCATCCGCCAGCCCCTTTAGTTCACGATAGGTGGAGAACCCTGGAACATGGGACTGTCGAGTCAGCTCCGTGACGAAATCTTTAACCCAGCCAGTGAGGACGCTGCTACTGAGATCTCCCTCTCCCTGCCTCAGACGTGACACGTACAGATCAATCATGCCGTGGCCCGTGCGTAGCACCGTCGATAAAAGTGCCGCGTGTATATCGACGGTCCTCAGAAGCGCTTGAATGTCCTCAGGGTTATTGCATTCTGCCGTTTCAGTCAGCTTACGAAGCAGCTTTCCTAAACTTGGCAGAATTTGCCCCCTCAGCGCATCGCTGGCTTCTAGATCAGAGAACAGTGTTGGTATGCCGAGTTGCTCTCGAACATCCTGAGGGTCTAGTGGAGCACCATCTTTCTGATATTTCTGATGACTGACGGAAGCTCGAAGATGATCTCGAAGTGGTGCAAATGCGCTGTATCCGAGGTGGTTGACCCAGGCATCGAGGAAAAACAGTTGTGACAGCCTGAATTTCCGGAGGTACTCCTGTGCCTGAACCTTTCCAAGATCGGCAAGGGACGTTTCGGTTGCAGCGGCCAAGCATTGCTCGATAACTTGGCGTGGATCCACGCCGCTGAAAAAGCAGATGAGCTGTGCCCAATTCACCTCTAACAGAGGGCTGGCGAGGCGCGTGGGTTGGGAAAGGCTTTGCCTCACCTGATCCGGCGTTAAAAGATCCCCCCCGTTCTTCTGTTTTTGAGGCTTTGGCGCATCGCCCCGGAAGAACCAGTTGAAGAGGTTGTCGTTCTTGGGGGGCTGCCGGAGTTCGGCCTCCCCAGTGCTGCCCTCCTCAGCGAGGCCTTCGTCTATGCGCTCGTCCCTGAAACGGCTGATTTCACGGTATTCGCCGATCACGCCTTGCATAGAGCTCAGGGCTTTCGGGCGATCTTGCAGGCGGAAGTTCAGATAATTGATCAGCCAATCGTCGTAGCATTCATCGAGTTTCTGTTTGAGTTCTTTGACGCTTTTTACCCGACGCACGAATACAAGCTGTTTGCGATTCTCCTGGAAAACCGCGTTGGCCAACTGCTTTGCAACGGTGTCCATTTTAGGGTGTGGCAGTGACCGCCCGAGGTTTGCATTGACATAGCTGTCGACAATAGCGCCAACCACGTTCCGGTCCTGCGCATCGCGTCCCCTGTCATCGGGGTCTTCGCTATCGAACTCCACCCGGGGGGAGCGAGTGGTTTCACCATAGCTCTCGAAGGATGCGAGCATGCCCATTTGAAATGACGGCGAGCCATGTTTGTGACCAAGTGCATCGCCAACCTTCTTCTGAACCAGGGCGGTGACCAGCTTCTGTTCATCCGTTTCCAGTTCAATCGCTGCCTTTTGCCCATCGCGCCACTCCGCTCGGTACATATTGCGGGTGTATTCCCGGTCGCCGATTTTCAACCGGTTAAGGCGGCGCACCATGAACCGGGCGATCTCTGCTTTGTCCGTTACGGACTGGGCGTTCCTGAGGAGGCCGTCCTTCCCTACCAGAGCAAGTTGGTTTCGTAGCTGTTCCAGGTTGCGGTCGTAAGGCGTGGCGGAGAGCAGCAAGGCATTGCGTACGCGACGCTGAAAAGGTCGGTCCTCAGCGTTTTGGTTTTGATAGAACCCCAAGACCTGAGAAAGTACGCGGTTTCGGTCACTGCTATCCGCGTCATGCTTAAAGTTATGCGCTTCATCGATCACTACGAGGTCAAACGTAGGCAATAGGTAGTTCAAGGCTCTTGCGAACTCGTCTTTTACCCCTTGATGCGTTGGGGGTCCACCAGGTACTGCAAACGCGGGAACCAATCCTTGTAGCTTTTCACGCTGTTTCTTCCAGCTTTCGATCGCTCTCTGCCCATCATCTCCATCTGCTTTTTGAAGCCCAAAACTGAAACTCCCATTGCGAACGAAAAAGTCAGCATAGAAGCCCGAGGCTGCTGTGCGGATGAGGTCTTCCAGGCTATCGCATTTGGCCACAGGGGCAGCCGGCTTGCCCTCCGGAGTACGCACTCGGTAGCTAGCAGTACAGACGTTCCTGTCGATAAAGCTGGCATGTTCCCGCAGCCATTTGTCCTGAACATTGGCACTCGGGCAGATATAGAGAACCCGCAGAGCCGGGTTGAAATACCGCATCAGCGCAACAACTCCGAGCGCTATGTAGGTTTTTCCCATTCCGACTTCATCGGCGAGATAACCTAACCCGATATTCTCAGTGTTGATCATGTTGTAGAGAGCAACCGCGCCACGGAGCTGGACCTCGCCGAGCGATTTGAGCTCATCCCTACCACCACTGAAATCAAGAATATGGCGTGCAGAGTCCAGGTCGAGAATAGGGTAAGGTTTCATGCGCTACCCTCCGCTCTTTCGATCCGGTACTGCTGCAGAAATTGAGCCTCAAACCAATCGAAGAACCGTTCTCGATCAGCCTCACGCTCACTGGAAAGCTTGATCAATTTGCTCTCGCGTATCTGTTGAAGCAGCGTTTCGATAAACTCCAACTGCTCTGTGACATAGGGGCGACCTGCAAATTCGGCTGATCGATAGACTTCCTTGGCACTGAGTAATAACAGATACGCACTGACTGGATGGAGCTGCTGATCACTCTCCTGCGCGGGTTCGAGTGCAGCTGCAGCCCGGCCTATTAATGTTGGCAGGCTATCCACGCCGGTGCCGGTGAGGTAGTAATCCCGTTTCTTCGGTGAGGATTGCTCGTTGCTGAGGTCACGCCTCAGCATGCGAAATGCGTGGAACAGTTCGGCATATTCGGAAAAGAACTCGTTCTCCAGCGGTGCCTCTTCGATCAGGCTGGTTTCCCCTCGCTCGCCCAGTTCAAACAGTCTCTTAACCCGTGCATCCGTCAGCAGCAGCTGGCGTCGTTCCGGAGACATTCCGGCATAAATCGCCAGTATCTGTTGAGGAGACAGTGTGGCGAGCTCAGGCTGTGGTTTGTGCGACCAGTGCGTTTGCTGAAGCAAAACACGGTGCGGGGCGATTAGTTCATCGGAATCACAAACTCGTCCAGACACGAGGATCAGGGAGCCGTTGGCTAGCGCCTTCTCCAAAGCTTCAGTGTCGCCAGTGTAGTCGCTCAAACAGTTGCCGAGAGGCCAGCCCTTCACTGCCGTGCTATCTACCCCGTCAGGGCCGATTAAATCAATTTCGATCGGGCTTTCAGAGTCCACTTTCCCGCTCAGGGTTTTGGTCAGCCAATCAAACGTGAGGGAGATCTGCGGCATGATGCCCTGCTCTTCGCCGTCAGGTTCACCCGGTGCTGGATCGAGTGATCGTTGGCTAACCTCCGGCAAATCGTCGGATATTGTCTCCAGCAGCGACTCGGGATCTGTAGCTACCAGAAAACCGGCTTCGACATTCTCATTGAGCGCTTTGTACGTGAAATTCACTGACCCAACAAAGGTGAAAGCCCGATCAGCGCCAATGAAATTGAAAATCTTGGCGTGCAGTTCCCTATGAGGCTCTTTTCCTACTCCCAATGGGTTTGATGTTGTTTTAACCCAATCGGACCAGGAGACGTTCTCCAACCTATCAATATGGGCCAGATAATCGATGTTGCAAAGAGCCTCTTGCTTATCATCACGCGGCAACAATAGGCGCACATTACTTACGCCCAAATCCTGAAATGCCTCATGCAGATTATTCCTGGAGTCGTCGGCGAAAAATGGTGAGATAATCTCCAGTTCAACGGGTTCTTTAAGCTGGGGGATCTCTTTCGATAGAAAGTCCAGAAACCGTGTTGTACTCGACAACCAGAAATAATGAACCGGCGGTGCTTCGGGGTCTTCTACGCAGCTAGCCAAAAATCGCTGTATTTTTGCGACAGCACTATTGCCCGACTGGAGTATCTGTTTACCTTGCAGATAGTCCAGATCCCGTTTCAATGCCTGCAGAAACTCCCCGTCACCACCGCGCTGGCCAATCTCCTCCCAGTGCTGGCATTCAATGTTATCCCACCAACCAGCCTTCGTGAGGTTATTGGAACCGGCGGATATCAGTAAGGAGTCACTCTCCCCAGCGCCGTTACCTACAAGCAGAAACGATAGCTTCGGGTGGAAAGCACGATTTCCTTCTGAAACACCGTGGCAGCCGTATTCCATTCCAGGTGAGCTTTCACCCTGAATACGGAAAATGTTCTGATCGTAAAAGACATCAATCGGCAGTTCGGCTTCCCTGAGGGATTCTCGCACCTGGAACTGTTTGACCCGCTCATCGATCGAGAACGAGCTGTTTTCTGGCAATAGAAGAGGAGCAACTTCCAGCTCAAAAAATGCGGGATCGAACGTGTAGGTAGTAAAGACAGCGGCTTTTACTAAGCGCCCTCCCAGCCGTTCTTCAAGGTATTGGGATATCTGCGCATTATCCATTACGCCCCCTCCAAGTTCGCTTTGGCAATGCGAAAATAAGATCCCAGGAAGTAATCGTAGTCCCAGTCACCTAAGAGAGCCTTCTGGGACCGAAGAACAGCTGTTTCTGACTTCACTTTGACGTTGAGAATATCGCCGTCACAGGTTACCCAGGGAGCACCGCCCCTCGCTTTCATAACGTCCGCATTTAATTTAGTGACGGCTTTCACTGCTCCCCAGTGGTTGCCAGCTTTCAGATTGTCGTTGATCTCACAAAGCGCGTTCCGTCGCGTCATCCCTTGGGGCAGAGTCTCTGGCAGGTGCTCATAGTCATATTTTCCTTTGCTTTCAATCGCCTTAACAACTGAAGAAACAGACTGGCGATCCTGTCTGAGCAGGTAATAAAACACATTGTTGGCAGCGACCAGTACACGTTCTACTCGCTGGATTTCGTCCAGACACTTCTGCAGTTCAGGCGACGCGATGCGTTGAATTTCATTCAACTTTTGTTGAAAGTCACCAGTCAGTTTGCCTTCCCTCACTAGTGTCTCGGTTGCGGAGAAAAGATCCTCCTGAACTGAGGCATTTTGATTCTGGCGTCCACGAAGCAGAATATGAGTGAGTTTTTGTCGAACAGTCTCCGTTCGAATTGCCTGCCAAAACTGAGGTGCCAAGCGTTCACATTCATCTCTGGAAAGCTGACCGTCACCTCTGAACAGCGGGATGAATTCATTGGCGTTCAGATCCCTCGCGATTGTGTCAGCGAGCGCCATCCCTTCGGCTGTAGGCTTCCGATCGCTCCCTTCCGCAAGCCCGGAATCTTTCAGGGCCGAACTGTACAAGCCCCACAAGCCATAACTTGCCTGATTGCTCAGAATTTGAGCCTTCAAGCTAATAGCTAACGACCCCACCTGGGCTGTCATATTTTTGTGAACGCGGGTAATACCCATGATTTCTTTGCTACCGGACTGGTAGCGGAGGTAGGCGGCAAGCTGCTCGTAGCGAAGGAACGTCTCCCTGATTAGCCGCTCGCGACTGTCTTTGTCGGCATTCCCATGGATCTGGTGTGCCCAATAAAAGCCGAGCAGCGCAACGGTGAAGTTCTCAACGGAACTGGTGATGGTGGTCAGGTTACCAACCACCTTTCGGCCGAAATGGGTCCATACCAGCTCGAAGCCCAGTGGGTCACGTGAACCTTTGGGTTTGGCTCGGTCATCAAGGAGTGAAAGAAAAGGCATATCGTTTCCGATTCATCGGTTTGTTATTCTGGCCCCCCGGTATCCATCAGAGGGTTGCGACTACTTTTTTCTCCACGTCAAAGGGCACGACGCCCTCTTCGAACGTTTTCTGCAGACCATACGCCATCCCCTCAAGCGGTGCCTTTTCGCCGTACCCAAATATTTGTATTTCTTCCATATAGCGCTGTATAAATTTACGCGCGCCGAGCGTTCGCCATTGGATTACATGCACAAGTTCATGAAAGTGGATACCAACATCTCTGGCTGCCTCTGGCACGAGGTAGTAAGTATCTTTGTAGGTGATACCACCGAAGTGGTCCTCGTTATCTATAAAGTCACCCAACCCTGCTTCTCTGAGCTCCGGCATCTTTGGCATGGGGAGAGCGTTCACGACCACGAAATAGGATGAGCGGAGCAGCTCTGGGCGATAATAGCCTCCAAATTGATGCTGCAAAACTGAACAGGGGTGGCGGTCGCTTTTGTGGGCCTCATTGATCTCATCAATCCAGGATTCCAACAAATCAATCATTTACTCTCCCAAAACTTAGAACCATCCATTCAGCAGCTGCACCAAAATTCTGCCGAACAATAGTTAGCCTGCAAACGTTGGTCGGCCCCTCAATACTGCTTGAACTGATGAAGTTTGCCAATAGATCCAGATAATCCTTTTGCTGTTGCGAACCAGGAGCGTCAGGTTTGATGTGTGTTCCTTACGGCCGTGCTTTACTATCTCGTGTTAACTGAGATAACGGCCGCACGCACTTTCATCAGGGGGGGGCAATTCCTATGACTGACCAACAGACCGAGCTTGAAAATCTGCAGGCCGAGGTAAAATCCGCTGCAGTGGAGCTTTTTGAGGGAGACAGGCAAATGGCTGAGAGCTGGCTTTCGAGTCCAGTACGGATAATCGGTAACGAAACTCCATACAACTACATGGACTCTCCTGAACGGGCGAGGCAACTACTCGGCATCATCAATCGATTCGAGCACGGTATTTGGACGTAGAGATTTTGGTTCACTTGCTTCCAGCCATACCACACGCGAGTCGGAGTCAAATTCTTCCCAGTTGCACCGTAGTGTCCTCGGAGTGCACCGGCAGTGGACTTAACTGGCAAATGTGCTCGCTGCTCCATACCGATAGCTACCCCAAAATCCATTTCGAGTCTACTTGGAGGCCACTAATCAACCAAGGCTTGTATCCCCGACCCACATAGTGCCGAGTGGTTGCACGTATCATATTGGTCTTATTGTAGTAATTCCGCGTTTACACGAGTGGACAAGCCCACACTCGGTTCTGATAATGAACACTCAACCCGGGTGATATCACTCGGCGAGGTAGCGGGCCTCGTTAAATCTCAAACAGCATACGCCTCACCGTCGATTCTCGACCGGTATCCTTTAGGGCAAAGCCCGATCCAAACTGCTTACAGCAGCCGAGCGGAATTTATTTCCGCCAACCCAATCGCCCTTTTGGGCATTCCTCATCTCTACGAGCGACAACCGAACGTTAGAGAGATGCATTGACCTGGAACTGGGAACCCCAGTATTTCCAATGCTTCCAAGCCGATCCTCGGACTAGAACTGGTCGAAGACCCTGACTAAAACCGGATTCGAGCGGAATCGTTCCCCCGGTGCGTCACCACCGGCATGCTCGATTCGACCTGTTCGCCCCCAAGCCTGATCCGTATCAGGCACCCATCTTTTGCATCGTCACGCTGACCCCGTGACGGCTCCGCTACCCCAACGAACAGCATTCGCTGATTCGTTAGCCACGGTTCGCAATGGACAAACACGGTGCCTGCAGCGGCACGAACGACACTCCCAACGACCAGAGGAGATTTCCCCATGGTTTTGTATCTGACTGCGGCGACGGGGTGGAGTGTCAGCGAGGGGACCAGGCTCTGCCCCGACAGCCGCAGGGTTTGCCTCGCAACAGCTGCAACTAATCTCAAACCATCAAGAACAGGTAATTTTGCAATGAAACGGAAACGTAAGACGCCGCGCAGCCAGAAACGCAATTTTGGCTACGGCAAACAACTTTTGTACGCCATTAAGAGGGCACTGGCAGCGCTCTTTGGTCAGCACGACCATTTCGCGACGCGCCGAACTCACGGCATTCGCATCCGGCTCTTCGTCGAATTCTGCCGGCGGCATGGTATACGGGATGCTCGGTATATCGATCTGCAGCTCGTGGAGGCCTATGGCAGCTACCTGCGCCACCGCCTATATGATGCCTACGAGTGGGCCGATGGTAAGCGTGACATGACGATTTCTGTGTCATATGCACACAATCTTATCTCGACAATGAACACCTGTCTGTACGCGATGCGTCGAGATGAGAAGTTGTACTTGTCCGCTCGCAAAGCGCTGGGCGTGGCCAGATCCAATGTCCGCAAAACCCAGATTCAGGCTGACATTGCGGATACAAAGACGGCAGCCGATCTTATGATCGCGTCCGGCAATGAGCGCGGAGCTGCCGTGGTTCTGCTAACGCGTGCCTGGGGCATGAGAGCGAATGAGGCCATTTTGCAGGACCTGGATCGCATGATGCGAGAGGTAGCTGCAACCGGGACCGCCGCTATCCTGGAGGGTACAAAAGGCGGTAGGAGGTGCCGGAGCCGGACTATCAAGGCGGGTGAGTTTCAGCGCGAGGCCCTTGAATTCGCTCTCTCCGTTCGGCCTGCAGGTTCCAAGTGCCTGTTGTCGGAAACCGACACCGCGATCAGCTTTTACCGTCGGGAACTCGGGCGCTGCAGGCGAATCCTGAAAAAATGCGGAATTCCGTCCTTCCGTGAATTGCGCAGCGGATTTGCTCAGGACGTGTACGAGGAAATCGTGCGGGGGCCCAGCCCACTCCGCGGCCCTATCGGGGATCGGGTACTGGATCGCATCGCCCGTGAAACGCTCGCTCGTCTGCTAGGGCATGGTCGTCCCCAGGTAGCCTCTTCTTATATCGGGGGCTACTGATGAACATTCGGGACATTACAAAGAATATCAAGTGGCACGAAGACGCCTCTGAGTCGACCAAAAGCCGCACAGTAAGACGCATTCAGACGATGGCTGATGCTATCGAGGCCCAGTTTCCGGCGGTTCGGTACTGCAACCAGATTAAGCTTAAACACATGGAGTACCTCAAGTACGCCTGGTTCGACAATGAAGGCTTCGCTCCGTCGACCATGGCTGATTACACCCGTGCCATGCGACTCATGATTCAGGCTCTCGGGAAAGAGCAGCATTGGTTCGGTCGCCTTGGGCTGATCCAAGACCGGACACGCGGGGGGCGGCGAGTAGTTTCACGAGTGACGAAAACGAGGTCACGAAATCGTCGATAAACGATCGTCCGACTGTTCGGGTGGGGTTCTTTGGAAAATTTCACAGGCCGAGCCCCCTCCCGGCACTGGTTCAGATTTCCGATGATCGCGTTAGGTGATGAGAGAGCTCATTGCCTGGAAAACGCAAATCCACAATCTGAACTGGAGTACCCGATGAGACACACATTCGACAGTTGCGTCAGCAAACGAACAGGCAAACCACTGGCAGCCTACGACTGTGAGTATGAGGCTTGGAGCGCTTCGGACCATGCGAGCCTGTTCTACGGTCAAGATTTCACATATTACCGGTGTCCTCAATGCCAACATTGGCATTTAACACCCAAGGAGCGAGACACACCCAGTAAACCCTGCGAGTTCTGCACCGATAGCGACGGAGAAACCAAGGAGCTGTATTCAACTAAGGCGGGAGCGGAGGCCCGGGCGAAGATCATTGGTCGCGACAACCACATTCATTTGCGGGTCTATGAATGCCCCTACCAAACAGGCTGGCATCTGACCAAACAGTAGTACCCGACGAAGAAAACCCTCAAAACGCACTCAAGAACTGGAGTAGATTCCTATGTCAAAAGGTAAAGGTAGCGCTCGCCCCTCCAACGGTCATCCGGGTGGCAACTGGCCAAGCACAACCGGCCGGCCATCCGGAGGAGGCCGAGGGAACGCCCCCTCCAAGGGTAAATAGCGATGCAAGATCAGGCCGCTGAAATGTCGGCGGCCTGTTTCTGATAACGGTTCCAGTATGTGCTGTAGGACCCAATGGCATTGAAACATTGAAGATCTGGATGCGTAGTGAAAATTGAGGCGAGGGCCTCTTCTTCCTCATCGATCAATCGCCCCCATGCCAGCGCAACCTGAGCTTTAATCCACGCCAGATAATGGTCTGAGTCGTGGCCAGCGCAGAGCCTGGCAATGAATGTTTCAAAATCCGATAAATCCGGAATAGTGCCACTCCGCCATCGTTTCAGTTTGCGATACTTGAGCATTGCTAGTGTGTACCCTGCAGGAGAGACAAACTCCTCTCCAGCTGAGTCACCAGGCAACGGCAGGTAGCTGGCCATTCGTCTGTAGCCAAAGTCGCAACCATTAAGCGCAGACAATCGATGCTTCCAGGCCTCAAATAGCCGAATTAACGGTCTGTCCTGTTCCGACAGAGTTCCCATGGACGATGACTGGGGGGCAATATCTCCCACAAATCCCTGATCGACCAACTGTTGTCTGTGCGCCTCATACACCCCATGCGCTGCAAGATACTCAGCCACATCCAAAGCCAACTCACAGAGCAGCGTGTAGTAGAAGTCAAGTCGCAGTTGGTGGTTAACCAAGTGCAGTATGCTCTTTCCCCTGTGCCACTCTGCGCTTTCTGGATTTCTGGCGGTGTGGTCGATCTTGGCGATCAAGGAGATGAGTTCCGGATCCACCAGGGTGTGCTCCCTCAAGAACTCTTGACCCCGTCGAATCCAGACGGCGGAGTCATGCTGTTTATTCGGCTGTCGGCTGGTCTCCTGTTTGACCCAGTCGAGAAAAGCCTTCTCTTGGGCCATCCGCTGCTCAAGGAAGCTCGCAACTCTGGATCCTTTGAGGGCCGAGCCAATTTTCGACTTCTCAGCACCCGCCAGTGCAGCTACCCACGAGGAGCCATTGTTCTTCAATTGCAGGCCGTTCCATGGTTCCACTGCAGCTTCGATCAATTCCAGGAATTGCTTGTCGGGAATACTTGCGTGCCAGACGCGTTTAATTTTCGTCGCTGTGCTGAGTGTTACTGGCTTCTGCTCAGCTTTCTTTAACGTGTTCAGATGCGGTGCCTCAACCCCGGCAGCATTCGCCATTGTCTTTACCAACCGGGGAAACGAACCTGAGTCGCCGAGCGCGATTCGCAGAAAATCAGACACGTGCGGCAGGAAGAACACATCGAGTGGCGGAAGTGTAACCCTGATTCTGTTCTTCATATGCTCCTCGATACAGTGGCGACAAAACCCAGAATTCAGACGCTGCCACATTTGATCACATTTCAAAAGGTTTATGGCCATCATCCTCCAGTAGGCTTTGAAGCGTCGATAAATCAATGTTGCTGAAGGTCAACCAACAATAAAACCGGAGGAACGAAGGCATGAAAACCGGCATATTGGAACCCAAGAACTTCCCTCACCTTCTGACGCTCGCCCGGGGTGCCCGAGCAGGCAACCTGGAGGCATGCAGGAGTTTGGCCCGCCAGCTTCGCAACGCATCGAACGCCAAAGCGGTATTACGCCAACTTAAGCAGCAATTACGTCAGGACGAGATTAAGCGAGAGAAACTGGCACTGCAGCGTCGAGCTGAGAGAGAAGAAACAGCGTGCTCGATTCCCACCAACACACCCGCTGTTCCGGAATAGCAGGGCCACCGGAGGCCGGAAAAATCATGATGCGATGAAAAGAGCGGTACTGTGCGGCGGGTTCGAGACGAACAAAACCCGCCATTAGCTCAATTATGGCCAATCGAGATTTTCAGACCGCTACTTTTTGAGGCCCTCCTCATAAGCTTGCAAGTCGGCCTCGTGCCAACGAGCGGTTTTAGGTGAAAGTTTGAGCGGTTTCGGAAAGCGCCCTTCGCGAATCCAACGCCAAATGGACTTGGGAGCAACCCCGTAACGCTCGCTGACTTCTTTGATGCTGTAGAACACGTTATGTACCTCATTCCGATTAATTGGTACTCAATAAGTTAATCGGTAACAAGGACCGGTTGGCGCGTGTAATTGCTAGAAAAGTGCAGAAACTCCGGATTTTTGGTTAATAATCCTTGCGCTGGCGTTTCCGTGGCAATTTTCCTGTGTATGCATACCTGGCGTAGGCGTTGAGCAGTTGCAGGCGACGATCCAAGATCTGCTCGCTCAGATAAGCTGCTCGGGTCTCATCGCTGTCCAGGTGCGCCAAACTGAGCTCGGAGACCACATCATCAAAATCTGTCCTAGCTGCAGCAAAATTTTTGAAGCAGCTTCTCATTCCATGGGCGCACGCGATCTTGTTATATCGAGGGTCCATAAATCCTTTGCCGCCAGACTTCAGAGACTCTTGATGAATTGCCTTCACCGTGTTGTTCAACGCGTTCTCGCTAATCTGCTCTTTTCCTTGATAACCCGGAAATACGTAACGGCCCGATTGAGGCATACTCCGTAGGATTTCTATTGCCCGTGGCACCAAAGGCACTACGTGGAGCTCATTCGGATTTCTGTTCTTCATCTTCGAGCCTGGGATCGTCCAAGTTCCCTCGTCGAGATTGATTTCCGGCCATTCAGCAAACTGAACCTCTGTCGGTCTGGCGATAGTCAGTATTTGAAACTCCAGTGCGCGGGCGGGTGTCGTGTCTCGCTCCAGCAGGAATTTCATAAACTCAGGCAAGTCATGATGCCGCATCGCAGGTTTATGCTTAGTGTGATGGATACGCTTTGCCGGTGGCAGCCAGCCATCCAAATTGTCGTCCCAATCTGCAGGATTCTTCCCGGAAACCAAGTTGCGAGACGCCGCCAGCTTCCAGACTTGGGCAATAGTCTGACGGATTCTAGTGGCCGTTGGTGTTTGGGTGGTCCATAGCGGATTCAGAACTCGTACAACGTCCTCAACGGTGAGGTCGCCGATTTGGGTATCACCAATCTCCCCTAGACAGCGATCAATCGACTTCCGTAAGCGGTTTCGCTGCCGCTGCGGATTCTTGCCGCGAAAAGTCACCTCTTTAATCTTGTAATATTCCTCCGCGAGCTCTCCGAAGGTGACTTGTTTCCGCTGACGCTCACGGTCTCTGGCCTTTCGCTCTTGATTCTGTTCAACAGGATCTACGCCATTACGGATTTCCTCCTTTTTCTGGCGGGCCTGCTCTCGCGCCTCCCCTAGGCTCACATCGGGATAGCCTCCGAGGCCAATCTCTCGACGACGTAGGCCCACCGTTGTGACCAGAAGCCAAGAGCGTGAACCGATTTCCTGTCCAGCCGCTGGCGGACGACATTGCAAAACTAGACCGTCTACCCCACCCACCCTGTGATAAGCAACACAAGGCTCTCCGGCTTTTCGCGTTTTACTGTCCTTTTTCACCACCCCATGGCGTAGGTTGCGAACTTGAGCGGGGCTCATTTCAGGCACTTTTTTTGGCATCGTCTAGCTCCACCTTTCAATCTACCCATCATCCTACCCCCCAAAACACCTGTCGTTAGATGGGCATACTTGTTACTCAACGATACCACCAAAATCAAATTACACAATTATTTTATTTTAAAAACAGTTGGTTAGTTACCATATGGGGCATTCTGAGACTAACTGGGACATTAGTGTGGAACCTGCCGGGGGTACCACCTCTCTTAACCCCGATTCTCGGTCCGTGAT
>TARA_B100000749_G_scaffold274779_1_pt1 | contig 15696 bp, 17 predicted proteins | sample TARA_B100000749 | Tara Oceans TARA_B100000749 (sample SAMEA2621232) | marine metagenome | biome: marine biome (ENVO:00000447); feature: mesopelagic zone (ENVO:00000213); material: "saline water (ENVO:00002010), including plankton (ENVO:xxxxxxxx)" | depth 800 m
GTATTATGAGGCCAGGAGGTGTCTACGAAACTAGGGGCGATTCACTGTTTACCTGCGCGAGGCTCTTTCTGCACCGCAGGGAATCAAGCTAGATATAGCAGCATTGGCGAAATGGCACATTCTTGAGCGCTGCGATGAAGCACTAGCCGAAGCGTTAGCCGGTCAAGTGCACTCCGATAATGACGGTCGAGTGCAGCCCCTTGCTGAGGCAGAAGGTGCGGCCGCTAACCAAGGGGGATTGCCCGAGCCCTTCAAAGACAACCCATTCACTCGGCAATGGCTCCAATTGCCACCTGCACTCGGTACAGAGGATCTACGTCCACTGCTTCATCTGAGCCGTGACTCGGGCACTCGTGATTTCGGCGATGACAACATGACGCCCGATTCAAGAAAGCTTCGTGACGCGCTGAAGACAGCAACTAGCGCGCATCAATCTCTCACGGATCTCATGAACAAAGTCGGACCTGATCAGACCGAGATGGCGATGACTAAGGCATGGCAAAGCCGCAGCGCAACACGTTCATGGAAGCGCAACGACGAAATCTTGATGCTCATCGAGTGCTGCAAGGCCTTTCCCACGCTCGGAAGAAAGGCGGCCAGCTTGTTGGATCAAGCCCCTTTGAAGCAGGTCGGGCCCGGCATCATCCCTACCTTAGGCGCTCAATCTTGGGCGCGCGAGGTCTTGGAGCGTTGGAAGGATCTTAACGAACTGTCTAAGCCAACCAAGAATGCGATTCTGAACCTGGGAGCGAAACCCTGATGGGTACTTCAACATCCAGTAGTGGCGGCCGGCCAGGCTCTCCTTTTGACCCCGAATGGCTTGCTCCAGATGGAGCTGATGGTGCTATTGACAGCGATGCTCCTGCGGCTCCCGAAAACACAATAGCCCCGGATCGCCGCTTTGGGCCTGCTCGCTCGCAATTGGGCGCATTCCTTAGGAGCGGAAACCGCGACGACCTCCGTGGGGCGACCCGGAGCATGGTGTCAAAAGGAATGGGAGGAGCAAGCCGTGCTGCTTCGACTATGCGTAGCACAGCCAGAGGGGCTGGGGCTCTCGGCCAGTTCCTGATAGCTGCCCGTGAGGGTACCGACCAGCGAGTGACGGACTGGGTCACGCGTTGCCGGGCGGCCAATCTTTCCGCCAATGACCTGGCGCTTGAGGTTTTAAAAGAGGCCATCCCAGAATCGGGAAGCATTGACGAAGAGTCTTTACGGGACGCCGGCGCTGAGGCGCTGGCCAAGCTCTACGAGAATCATCCGGACGTAGACATTTTTGATCTGACGGACGCGCAAATTGCAGAAGTGGTTGGACTGACAATCGCCATCCAAATCTGCCAGCGCATCGATATGCAACTCGGGCAGACCTACGAGAAGCTCAAGCATGATCCTGCCCAGATCCAAGAGCGCCGAGCAGACATTAGGGAGTGGGTCTGGGCAGAGGTACGGGTGGTCATGGAGGAGAAGAAAGCCTCGCATGCAGACCCTAAGAGTTTGGCTCAGTCAATCCTCCAATCCGCCTTGAAGGTGTTTGCCGAATGAATAAGGTTCTGTGCTCCAAAGCGGAAAGGATTCCGCAACAGCTACAAGCAGACGAGCGAGTGTTCTCCTATTTCAAGGGTGCGCATCGCAATGGAGTCGGTGCCATTGCCAACCGCTGGCGTGGCTCATTGAAGGGATCGGGGTTCCGGCCATCACCGGCAGTTTGGGACTTTGTTCAATTCTGTCTTGCGGTCTGCAGTGCTGACATGGCTAGCCCCCGAAGCGCCAGTGCAGATGGATGGACCCGTACCATCCAGCTCACGGTGGGCCTGTGCGAACCGCTACGATGGGTTCCTCTCAAGCATCCCCTTGAAGAAATGCTCAAGGTTTTGACTGGCGACTATTGGACCCTCGTTTTCAACGATGCGGGGGTAGAGCCACCCGATGGCGACGGTGCCTATCTCTCAAACGACTGCGTGTCTTTGCTGTCAGGTGGGCTCGATAGTCTGATCGGTGGCATCAATTTGACCACGGAACAAAGGCGTCCGCTGTTCGTTTCCCAGCTTGCGCATAAAGACTCGGCGCGGCAGCGGGACTATGCAGCGTTGCTTGCAGGCTCTGGCTCGCATTACCAATGGAGCCATGGCATCAGCTTCAAGGGGGCACGAGAGGCTTCGACTCGTGCGCGATCCTTGGCTTTCTATGCATTTGCCGTGCTTGCCTCGACGAAGATCAATCTGCCTAGGCCACAAATCTACATTCCTGAAAATGGGTTTATCTGCATCAATCCTCCCCTGGTCCCAGGCAGAGTCTCGAGCCTGAGTACACGCACCACTCATCCACTTTTCATCAGCGCGCTTCAAAGCGTGCTGGACGAGCTCGGGATATCCGTTGAGTTGATACTGCCGTATCGCTTCCAAACTAAAGGCGAGATGATGCGAGGCTGCCTAGATCAAGGCAGGTTGAGAGAGTTGGCTTCGGATTCCACAAGCTGCGGGCGCTTCCGGACTAATAATCGCCAGCACTGTGGCCGATGTGTACCTTGCCTTATCCGTCGAGCAGCTTTCTTGGCGTGGGGACCGGGGACCGATCAAACCAAATATCGCTTTCCGTCAGTACGAGGCAGCGATAAGTCAGGCGGTCCTGACGATCCCATGGCAGTAGCTTTGGCTGTCCTCGATGCCAAGCAGAGAGGGCTGGATCGGTTCTTGGGTGGCACACTAGCCTTTGCATCTATTGAGGAGCGTCCATGCTATCGCCGAGTCCTGCAGCAAGGACTTGTTGAGCTGGAAGCTGTTCTTATTCAGGACCAACTGCTTTGATCGACTTCCATTGCCATGTAGATCTCTACCCAAAAGCTAGGGAAGTACATGCTGAGGCTCTGAGCCGCAATGCATTTACCTGGCTGGTAACCACCAGTCCGAAGGCTTTTCAGGCAACGAGCGCGGTGCTTGGCCAGCATGAAGCAATGCTGATTAGCCCGGGCCTTCACCCAGAGATCGTCGGCGAGCGCTTCCAGGAATTGGATCTGCTCACAGAGCTGATTGATGGCACCATTGCTGTCGGTGAAGTCGGTTTGGATGGCTCTAAGAGGTATGCCTCTAGCTACCTAAAGCAGAAGCAAGTTTTCGCTGCTGCCGTGAAACGATGCCATGACTTGGGAGGGCGTGCGCTCAGCATCCACTCGAGGCAGGCCGTTTCAGACGTATTGGCGCTACTCCGTGAGTTCCCTGACCACGGCATCCCAGTGTTGCATTGGTTCACCGGCACAGCATCAGAGCTCAAGGCCGCTGCTGGGCATGGCTGCTGGTTCAGTATTGGCCCCGGAGCTTTCCATTCTGCGGCTGGAAAGGCGCTAGCCAAGAAGCTTCCCAAGGATAGGGTCCTCCCTGAAAGCGATGGGCCTTTCGCGCAGTTGGAAGGGCGTCCGGTTATGCCCTGGGATTTCGACATTACCGTCAATCTGCTGAGCGAGGCTTGGGGCCTACCACCGCTAGAGGTCCGGCACCAGTTACTGAGCAATGCCAAGGCTCTGCTTAGCCGGATGGGTAGCAAAGCTTCAACGTACGTCCCCACCCACTAACTCTAAGTATCTCGGCGCCGAGCTAGACGGCCTGTATTAAGGTGATGTGGGGAATTGCAGCCCACTTGACCACATATTTGCATTGCCACTGACCAGTGAATTGCATTCGTGCTGACCAAGCGCTTGCATTCGACTTGACCAGCACACGGCGTATTGACGACCGGCAGAGATCGGCCAGAAGCGGCCATTAATCATGATCTTCTCCGCTGAACTATTCCACTCGACCCCATTCTCGAACTGCTTATCGAGTAAATGCAAAGCTGGAACACTGCAGTGAGGTATGCAGGAAGGATCTGCGTTCGTGCCGGTAGACTTGATAACGCCACGTCTCTGCGCTGGGATTCAAGTGGAACCGGCGATCGCTGTCAGCAACCTGTGTATTGCCGGACGCAGAACCGTCGACTCGAAATTCTTTCGTTGTAAGGCTAGTTGACCGATGACATGGCCGTTGATGGTATTGGTGAGTAGGGCCGCGTCGGCATTGGGGTCGGAGGATCCGAGATTGGCCAGGATGCGGTGAATAATCCGCGCGTAGGCCCTCCCCCAGTCGCGCAGAACCGGCCGTAGTTCCGGGTAGCGAGCGGCGGCTAGGTGTAATTCGATGATAGTGATCCCCATACTGCGATCTTCGATCATCTGCTGGGTGGAGTGGCGTGCAATGATCTCGGCAAGCGATTGCGGATCGCCTGGAACAGATTCGAATTGTTCGAGCACACCGGCCAGCGCTTCGATATTACGGTTCGCGACCAACACCATCGCTTCCCGGATCAACTCTTCGCGCGTACCGAAGTAGTACGCAACCGAACCATGACTAGCCTTGGCTTCGGTAACTACTGTTCTGAACGTCACGGACCCCGGCCCGTCACGAACGATGATTCTGAGCGCCGCGAGGAGCAGCGCCTGCCGGCGTTCCGATCCGCGCTGGGTCAGGCTGGCGGGCGCCCTGCTTGAACGCGGGCGAGGGGCATTTTCACCATCCGGAAGTTTGGTCATGGGCTCACTGTTGAGTTGAAAGTGGCTGATTCTAGCACAGCCAGAATCAGCCACTTCACCTGCTATACCGCGCCTGCGCCAGGCCGTCGCGGCAGCCGGACATGCACCTCGCTGATCCCGACGATGTCACCTTCCTGATCAGTGGCCTCGACGTTGATGATGGCGTAGTCGTTACCATTGTTCAGCACATGGATATCACGCACCTTTCCGCGGCAGGTGATGGTGTTGCCCACGGGACCCGGTTTGGTGAACTTGCTGTCGACCACCAGTATATTAGCTAGCGGACCGAAAGATCGCAGGACGACCGAGGCCATGAAGGACATACTCATCATGCCGTGCTGGACGGTTTTCGGGGTTCCGAATACCTGGGCGCGTTCACACCAGGCGGGATTCATGTGTACCGGATTGAGATCCAGGCTGGCCAGGCCATAGCGGTGAATCAGATCCTGCGTAATTTCATATACCAGGGGATCGAGCTGATCGCCTGCCTTAAGGTCGTCCAGATAGGGAACAGGTCGGTCAAGTGCTTGGGTCGATTGGGTCATGGTCATTTCCTTTAGAGTCAGGCGGTAGCGAAGGGACGAACGTCGTCGGCCGTAGGAGGCAGGATCAAGGTTCCCCAGAACTCCACTTTCTTGCGGTCGTTCTGGTCGGTGAGAACCGAGTGGGTGGTGATGTAGGCCTTGTCGCGGCGCCAGAAACGATCGCTGGTTTCCTGCTTCTGGGTCAGACGATCGCCGACGCGGATCGGGTCGAAAATCTCGATATGCTGAAAAGGGTTGCGCGCGCCTGGTGTGCGTATCCATGACCCGCCGTCGCCAGGCTGGGCAAACCAGAAGGCTATGGTGGTGATAAACACCGGATGCACGATGACCGTACCATGCGGCGCGTGGCTGCGCGCGTACTCGGGATCGATGAATAACGGGTGGGTTTCGCCGAGAGCCTTGTTGTAGGCCAGCACGTCTTCCTCCTGGACTACGAAGGTGCGGGGGTTCTGGCGCAGGCCTCCTACTTCAACGGTATTCCAGAACTCGCATTGCTCCCAGGTGGCGAGAAAGTCTCGCGAGAAGCCACGCTGCCTTTCGGTCTGCACGAGATGTTCGAAAACCTCGGTGTTCTTGCTCATGATATACTCCTTTGGTTGATATTCTCCGATCGGTGAATAATCTGCCTGGCGTGTCACGCCGGGCGATCATCATCGACCGGTTGGCAGCACTAGGCTGTGTACAGTTGCTCTATATCGCTGGCGTACTTGTGCTCGACCGCCCTACGCTTGAGCTTCATTGTCGTGGTCAGCTCGTCTCCACCAGGCGGCCACTCTCGCTCCAGCACGGTAAAGCGTTTGACCTGCTCCACCCGGGACAGGCGCTGGTTCCCGCGTTCTACACCAGCTCTGACGGCGGCCAAGATCTCCGGGTGCCGAGCCAGTTCACCTATGGACCCTTCGATCTGCCGCGCCGCTGCCCAGGCGAGCGCGTAGTCCGGATCAATAACGATCAGCGCGGTGTTGTACGGACGTGCATCACCGATCACGCATACCTGGCCGATAAGCGAATCACCGGATTTGATCATGGCTTCGATGTTCGCTGGCGACATGTTCTTGCCGCTAGAGCTGATGATCAGCTCCTTCTTGCGATCGGTAATCCATAGAAATCCGTCTTCGTCCAGCCGGCCGACGTCGCCGGTGCGGTACCAGCCATCCTTGGTCAGAACCTCTGCGGTTTTGGCCGGCTGCTTGTGATAGCCCTGCATTACCGGCTGGCCGCGAAGCAGTATTTCGCCATCGTCAGCGATCGCGACTTCCATGCCGGGTACCGCCTGCCCGGCACTGCCTAGCCTGAAGTTCGAAGGCTGGCCCATGGTGCCGCAGGCACAGGTTTCGGTGGCGCCGAAGATGTCGCCGATCGGTATGCCCAGTCCAGCGAAGAATTCCAGGACGTGGAGAGGCGTGGGCGCCGTGCCGGTGTTGAGCACCCTCGCCTGATCCAGCCCGAGCTTGGTACGTAGCGGTGCGAAGTGTTTCGCATCGGCCTCTTCAAGCCAGAGCGCATGATCCTCATCAAAGCCGTCCGGGTCGCGGATCTGCTGCAGGCGCGCGTCGATAGCGTTGTGCAGTTCCGTTTGCGCCAACTGCGGAAGCCGCGCGAACTCCGCCTCAATGCCGGCCTTGAGCTTCTCCCACAGCCGCGGCACGGCAAAAAACCAGTTCGGTCGAACCGTCGGAAGCAAAGCTGGCAGTTGTTTGGGATCCTCGCACAGGGTCACTTCCAGACCGAACACGACTGCGCAGTAATACTGCCCGTTGCGACCGGCAACATGTGCGTGCGGTAGCCAGCCAAGAATGCGGTCGCCTTCAGAAAGTTGCATAAGAGCACCCATGCTGCGCGCTGCGCTGAGCAAATTGGCGTGGCTCAGCCCGACACCTTTCGGGGAGCCTGTGGTGCCCGAGGTGTACACGATGGTAAGCAGATCATTGGGGCTAGTCGCTTCAGCTGCCTCTGCCAGGTCAACATTCAAACCAGATTCATCCAGCAGGCTACCCAGGCTGAGCACGCTGCAGGGCGCATTGGCCGCATCCGAAGGCGCCGCGTCGGTGAGGATGACCAGACTGAACATATCGAAGCTGAATTCGGAATTGAAGAGCCGCTCCAGATACTTCGCCTCGGTCACCAGTACAGTCATGCTCGCATCGCGGGCCATATAGTTCAGCTGCTCGGGCGACGAGGTCGGATACAGCGAGACAGGCGTGCCGCCTGCGGCCAGCACGGCCGTATCCGATATGTAGTACTCGGGCGAGTTCCCTAATAGCAGACCGACCGTCGCCCCGCGCGTCATGCCCAGTTCAATGAGCGCTCCTGCGAGTCGGCTTGCCTTTTCGGCAAAAGCCTGACGAGTCAGACAGGTCGTCGATCCAGGCGTACGCAGGAAGACGCGAGAAGGATCACGAGCCACGAAATCTTCAAGCTCATGCAGAAAATTGCGTTGTGCTGTGGCGTCGCTGTCCATGTGAACCTTATCCATGGGGCCTCCCTTCTTCGTTATTTATTTTCTTCTCCGATCGGAGAATAGTTGGGGTGTGCAGGACTGTCAATACCGTTATCGGAAAACCGCAACGAGCCATCAACAGCTGAACGGAAAACCTGACGGTAATGGTCGCACCCGTGAGGGTGGCGCAAGCGCTCAGCTACGCGGTGCGAGGCCCGCAATACTGAAGATAAGCCGCTCAATGGCGGGACGAAACACTCGATTTTCGAAGTCTTTACGCGGTAGCGACAGCTCTGCAACGATCAGTCCGCCGACGGCATGCAACAAGAATGCATAGTCGGCCGCTGGGTCCTTTGAGCCGAGCCTGGCGAACGCTTTCTCGCATATTTGTGCATGGATCTTGCCCCACTTGTACAACGTGGGGCGCAACGCAGTGTCATGCGCGCCAGCCAGATTGAGCTCGTAGACCGCCAGGCCCATTTCCCTGTCGTCGATCAGCATTCGCGTGTTGTATTGCGCAATGAGCGAGGCAAATGTCACCGGATCGCTCGCATGCGCTTCCAGTTGGGGCGCCAATTGGTTCAGCGAAACGGCGATGCGATCACAGGCCTGATCGATAGCAGCGCACATCAGCGCGGTGCGCGAGCCGAAATAATAGGCCACCGCGCCGTGGCTGCTTCCCGCCTCCCTGGCTACGGTTCGCAGACTCAGATTGTGATGACCGTCGCGCAGTATTATCCGCAGAGCCGCCGCCACCAGCGCTGCGCGGCGCTGCTCTCCCTTGACTGAGAGTGCTTCGCTTGACCGCGACCCTGCTGAGTCACCTTTCTGTTGGACCATCTACAGCACCTCCCGAGGTTTCGATCCAGCCGTATGTCCTGCGCCACGGTAATTGAAGTTTGACATATTTATCCGACTGGATAATAGTTCGGTTTACTCCATGTGGAGTACTTTAGCCCCGAGGAGGTACGATGGACACGCCTAACCCCGTTTCCCAGCGGGAAAATCTGCTGGCGACCGCAGATGCCGCCGCTTCGCGTTTTGGTACGCGGGTGGCGGAAATCGAAGCCACCGGTTACCTGCCGCAAGACATAGCGGACGATCTCGCTGCAGCCGGACTTTATCGCCTGCTCACCCCAGCCGAATACGGCGGGCACGAAATTTCAGTCGAACTGTTCGTCGAGATCATCGAACGCCTGGCACAGACCGACGCTTCTGTAGCCTGGTGTACCTTCATTTCCTGTACCTCCTGCGTGCTGGCCGGTTATCTCGATCCATCGGTGAGCCGGCAGCTATACGGCAAGCCGGACATCAAGGCAGCAGGCGTCTTCGCCCCCCGCGGCAAGGCCATCCGCGAAACGCGAGATGGCGAGCCCGGATTCCGAGTGTCTGGGCGCTGGTTCTGGGGTTCGGCGACAAAGAATGCCGATGTGATCCAGGGTGGTTGCCTGGTGCTCGATGCAGACGGCAAGCCCGAGCTGCTCCCCGGCGGGAGGCCCCGCGTACAATCCATCCTGTTTGATCGCAGCCAGGTGACCCATCTGGACAACTGGGATGCCTTCGGGCTGCTCGGCTCTGGCAGTGGCGAATTCGAAGTCGAGGAGGTGTTTGTACCCGAGGCGCACAGCGCCTGCCTCATGGCGGACCGCCCCCTCGACCGCCCCCTGTATCGCTTCCCTGTGTTTGGCCTGCTCGGCATCGGCATTGGCGCCGTCGCACTCGGCGGCGCACGGCATGCGATGGACACGCTTATCGAGCTCGCTGGCGACAAGACGCCTCAATCTAGCAGCAAGACGCTGGCCATGCGCGCCTCGACCCAGCAGGCAGTGGCCCGCGCCGAAGCCCTCTGGCGTTCGGCCCGCGCGTTCATGATGGATGCCGTCAGAGCCGGCTGGAACGAAGCGGAAACCACCGGGGAAATTGCCGTGGACACGCGCCGAGACATCCGGCTGGCCACCACCCACGCGGTGCACAGCGCGCAGAACATCATCAGCTCGATGTACCAACTCGGCGGCGGCAATGCGATTTTTAGTCAGTCGCCGCTGCAGCGCTGCCTGCGCGACATACATGTCATTACCCAGCACTTCATGGTCAGCGATTCGACCTATGAACTCACCGGCCGGCTCCTGCTCGGTCTGGACACCGACGTCACCATGCTTTGACAGGAGTAAGGCACATGGCAATCCCCAACGAATGGACCGGGCTGGCGATTCCTCTGATCGCAGCACCGATGTTTCTCATATCCGGCCCGGACATGGTTATCCAGGCATGTCGCAACGGCATCATTGGCAGCTTCCCGACGCCCAATGCGCGGACTCCGGAAGTGCTGGAAGAATGGCTCCAGCAGATCACAGGAGCGCTGTCCGAGGGCGACGCGCCCTGGGCAGTGAATTTGGTCGTGCACAGTACCAACAATCGGCTGCCCATCGATCTTGAGCTGGTGAAAAAGTACAAGCCACCGATCGTCATCACTGCGCTTGGCAGCCCCAAGGGTGTCATTGATGCGGTGCACAGTTACGGCGGACGGGTGCTGGCCGACGTGAACTCCCTGAAGTTCGCCCGGTTGGCGGCGCAAGCCGGTGTCGACGGGCTGGTTCTGGTCGGCGCCGGTGCCGGCGGTCACACCGGCACCATGAACGGTTTCGCCATGGTTGCCGCGGTGCGCGAGTTCTTCGACGGCATCCTGGTGCTCGGTGGCGGCATGATGAATGGTGAGTCGATTCGCGCGGCCGAGCTGATTGGTGCCGACCTAGCGCTTATGGGTACGCGGTTTATTCCCGCCGAGGAAAGCATGGCGAACGACGACTATCGTCGGATGCTGGCGGATTCCACCTTCGAGGATCTGATATTGACCCATAAGGTGACCGGCGTGCCGGCCTACTGGCTCAAGCAGAGCCTGGAACTGGCAGGCATTTCGCTCGACTCGATCCAGAGCGATACCAGCATCGACTTTGCCGACCCCAAGGGTGACGGTCGCCGCTGGACCAGGGTGTGGTCGGCTGGGCACGGGGTCGGCTCGATCCGCAAGTCGGAGCCACTCGCACACATTGCCCGGTCATTGATAGACGGATACCAGGCAGCGATTGAAAAACCGGCCTTCGCATCGCTGGCGCGCTGAACCTGAATACACCTGCCCGCACCGAACCATGTGGAAGACAACAATGACAAGAACCATTCACGACCCACGTATTCCCGACCCAGACAGCTGTATGTTGATCAACGTGCTCGCTCGGCATGCCCGTGAGCGCCCGGATAGCACCTTCGCTGTATTCGAAGACGGAACGAGCTGGACCTACTCGGACACGCTCGACGAAGTCCACAGCGCTGCCGCTGCGCTGGCCGTCCTGGGTGTCAGGCCCGGCGACTACGTCGGTATGTGGCTGCCCAATAGCGCCGAAGCGGTGCGCCTGTGGTTTGCAATCAATTATTTGGGTGCGGTTTTCGTCCCGCTCAACCTGGCGTACCGGGGTGCCTTGCTTGAGCATTGCATCCAAACGGCAGGGATGCGGCTGCTTATCGCGCACGTAGACCTAGTGCCACGGTTGACGGATATCGACACTGGCAATTTAACCGACGTGCTCGTGCTGGGCGGCGAACCGCCGACCCATCCGCGGCTGACCATGCATGCCCCGGACGCGCTAACCTCAACCGACGCAACACCGGAGCCAGCGGACGTAGCACCCTGGGACACGCAACTGGTTATCTACACCTCAGGTACCACCGGACCATCGAAAGCGGTCCTGTTGTCCTACCTGCATATATTCACCGGCAGCGAGGCCACCTTCGGCTATACATCAGCCGATGACCGATTCCTGGCCAACCTACCACTATTTCACGTCACCGGTATGGCGATGGTTATGCGCACGGTCCTGACCGGTGGCTCGCTTGCGATGGTTTCGGCGTTCAGTACCCACGATTTCTGGGACGTAGTGGTTCGGACCGAATCGACCAGCGTGCTGTTGATGGGCGTCATGGCCACCTTCCTGATGAAGCAGCCCACCAGCGTGGCCGAAAAACAGCATCGGGTTCGCAGTGCCCTGATCGTCCCGCTGAGTGTCGACTCTGTGGCTTTCTCACGGCGTTTCGGCTGCAGGGTGTATACCGCGTTTGCCATGAGTGAGATCACTACGCCTTTGTTCGCCGGGCCCAATCCGCAGCCCATCGGCACCTGTGGCAAGCCACGCGCAGGGGTTGAGGTCCGCCTGGTCGATACCAATGATTGCGAGGTTGCGCCAGGCGACGTCGGCGAGCTGATCATTCGCACCGACCGGCCCTGGTCACTGAGTCATGGTTATCTGGGTAATCCCGAAGCCACCGCCGCCGCCTGGCGAAACGGATGGTTCCATACCGGTGATGGCTTTCGCCGGGATGAGGAAGGTAACTATTTCTTTGTTGATCGCATGAAGGACGCAATCCGCCGGCGTGGCGAAAACATCTCCTCATTCGAGCTGGAGGCGGAAATCTGCACGCACGAGCTGGTGCAGGAAGCCGCTGTGGTGGCGGTACCAAGTGAGATGGGTGAAGACGAGGTGCTAGCGGTCATAGCTACCCTCCCAGAAACCGTGCTAAAGCCGGCCGAACTCATCGAGTATCTCATCCCCCGGCTGCCATACTTCATGGTGCCTCGTTATATCAGGATGGTTGAGAGCCTGCCGAAGACTCCAACGCAAAAGGTGCAGAAACATCTGTTACGCGAACAAGGGCTGACGGAGGAAACCTACGACCGAGAGGCTGAAGGGGTAGTCATCAAACGCGACCCGATCATTCGGCTCTGAACCTCCCTGGCTGAGTCGCCCTCGATCTGACACATCGGGGTGTCCGTTTTGGGCGTCATCAGCCAGTCGGCACAGGCGGTTTTCGGCCAAAAGCAGCTCTCCGAGTATCAATACGGTGGTCTGCCCCGATTATCTCTGTCTTTATATCTGCTCGGAAACTCTTGAAGGAAGCAAGAAAGGTATGCGACTACACAAATGGCTGCAAAACAACAGACTCAGGGGGCTGGCGTTATTTTTGCTAGGGGGCTGCCATGGAAAGTAGAGAGCAGCTGTGTGAGCAAGCCCTCATTCGCATTCTCGATAGTCTCTATCCCGATGGGGATCAACAGCTAAGTTCATTTATAGTTACCATGCCAGGGAGGCCGGTAACGCATTTCGGGTTAGTTGCCAATATCTTCGTCAAAGAACGTCAATACATCGAAGCCCTGATCTTTCTTAGGCGAAATGGAGCACGTCACCTCCGAGACATCTCGATTAGCTCGTTACGGTCGATCGTTACCAGCTTTGTGACCAAACATTACTACTACATATCTAACGGGCGTCTGAAGTTAGAAACAGGCGTTTCATTGGCTCAGCAGACCTCCCCGGAAGGGATCGCAGCACTATCTGAAACGTTGCTTCGTTCTTCGCTTTTTAGCCCAATTAACGAAGTCACCCTCTACCCGCTAGTGACAGTGAAGGTTGAGAGTGGGTTTCAATCTCGCCACTTCGCGTTTACAGGATCGAATGGATTAGCCGCCTCGTCGAACAGGCCGTAGCCGCCTGGCGTGCACGCCACCGGCCGCAACAAGCCGCGCAGCAGGAAGTCGCGCACGATATGCACGCTCACCCCGGCATCAAGGGCCAGCCGGGACACCGTGTAGGCGTTCATCGAACACCTCCTTTTCCTCACCCGGCGCAGCAGGAAAGCTGCTTCACGTCCTTGTTGAAGGTCTGCGCCGCGAGTTTCAGCCCCTCGACCATCGTCAGGTAGGGGAACAACTGGTCGGCCAGCTCCTGCACCGTCATCCGGTTGCGAATCGCCAGCGCGGCGGTCTGGATCAGTTCGCCCGCTTCCGGCGCGACCGCCTGCACGCCGATCAGGCGTCCGCTACCTTCTTCAACGACCAGCTTGATGAAGCCGCGTGTGTCAAAGTTGGCAAGCGCCCTCGGCACGTTGTCCAGCGTCAGCGTGCGACTGTCGGTTTCGATGCCGTCATGGTGTGCTTCCGCCTCGCTGTAGCCCACGGTCGCTACCTGCGGATCGGTAAACACCACGGCCGGCATCGCGGTCAGGTTCAGGGCCGTGTCACCGCCGGTCATGTTGATGGCGGCACGGGTGCCGGCCGCCGCCGCCACATAGACGAACTGCGGCTGGTCGGTGCAGTCGCCGGCGGCGTAGATGTGTTCCACGCTGGTGCGCATGCCGGGGTCGATGACGATCGCGCCTTGCGGGTTGAGCGTGACGCCCGCCGCTTCCAGATTCAGGCTGCGCGTGTTCGGCGCTCGGCCGGTAGCGACCAGCAGCTTGTCGGCGCGTATTTCGCCGTGCCCCGTGGTCAGCACGAATTCGCCGCCTTCATGCGCGACCTGGCTGGCCTGCGTGTGATCCAGTACCTCGATGCCCTCCATGCGAAACGCGGCCGTGACGGCTTCGCCGATGGCCGGGTCTTCGCGGAAGAACAGCGTGCTGCGTGCCAGGATCGTCACCTTGCTGCCGAGTCGGGCAAAGGCTTGCGCCAGTTCCAGCGCCACCACTGACGAGCCGATCACGGCCAGGCGTTCGGGAATCGTGTCGCTGACCAGGGCCTCGGTCGAAGTCCAGTAGGGTGACTCTTTCAAGCCCGGGATCGGCGGCACGGCCGGACTGGCACCCGTGGCAACCAGGCAACGGTCGAAGGCCACAGCGCGCTCGTTACCATCGTTCAAACGAACGACAAGGCTCTGGCCGTCCTTGAAACGCGCTTCGCCGTGCAGAACGGTGATGGCCGGATTCCCGTCCAGGATGCCCTCATACTTAGCATGACGCAGTTCGTCGACGCGCGCCTGCTGCTGGACCAGCAACCGCTCACGCAAGATCGTCGGCGGCGTGGGCGGCATGCCGCCATCGAACGGGCTTTCGCGACGCAAGTGGGCGACGTGGGCGGCGCGGATCATGATCTTGGACGGCACGCAGCCGACATTCACGCAGGTGCCGCCGATGGTGCCGCGCTCGATCAGCGTGACGTGCGCGCCTTGTTCGACGGCCTTCAGCGCTGCCGCCATCGCGGCGCCGCCGCTGCCGATCACGGCGATATGGAGCTTGCCAGCATCCCCGCCAGCCTTGTCATCACTGCCCAGCCATTCGCGCACCTTGCCGAGCAATCCGCCGCCCGCCGGAGCCACGGGCGCATCGGCGAGCGTAGCCCGATAGCCGAGTCCGGCCACGGCAGCGGTCAGCGTATCCGGCGATGTGTCGGCCTCGATGGCGAGCCTGGCGCTGCCCTTGGCATAGGAAACCTCCGCTGATTGCACGCCAGGCACTTTCTCCAGAGCTTCCTTGACGTGAACCGCGCAGGAGTCGCAGGTCATGCCGGTAATTTTGAGGGTGGTCATTCATCGTTCCTTTTCTGTGTTGGCTGCCGACTTCCGCCGTCAGCCTTGTTTCGTGGGGAGTTCGCAACCGTCCGGGCCGCAACGGCGATGTGCCGGCGAAACCAAGTCCCAGATCGACACGCCGACCATCAGCGCCAGGCCGGTGTATACGAGGTGTGCTGCCCACCAGTTGCCAAGCAGCCAGACAGTTCCAGCGAACACGATGGCTGGCCCGATCATGCCGAGCAGACTGCGGTGCCATTGGCGATGACTGAGCCAGCCCAATGCGTTCGCCAGCAAAGCCACGACAGCGAACAGCGGCAGCAGCTTGGAGATGAACAATCCTTCGTATTCCTGTAGAAAACCGAGGCCGAAGGCCGCGCCCAAGCTGGCGATGGCCGGGAAGCACACGGCGCAGCCCATCGCGGAAACAACGCTGCCAAGCGCGCCAGCCTTGTCGGCAATGCGTGTGATCAGTCCCATGATCGCCCCAGGTTCGGGTTCAGTGGTTCACTGCTTGATGCTGGAGGGATAGCCCGCATCGGTGGTGGCCTTGGTCAGCTTCTGCACGCTGGTCTTGGCATCATCGAAAGTGACAACCGCTTCGCGGGTCTCGAAGGTCACGTCAACCTTGCTGACGCCTTCGACCTTGGAAATCGCCTTCTTGACGGTGATCGGGCAGGCGGAGCAGGTCATGCCCGGTACAGACAGCGTGACGGTCTGAGTGGCGGCCCACACCGGGGCAACAATGGCGGCGAGCGCGAGGGAGGCAAACAGTTTTTTCATGGTGAACTCCGATCAGTAGAAAAATGGCATGACGTAGGGAAA
>TARA_B100000749_G_scaffold279378_1_pt1 | contig 15452 bp, 10 predicted proteins | sample TARA_B100000749 | Tara Oceans TARA_B100000749 (sample SAMEA2621232) | marine metagenome | biome: marine biome (ENVO:00000447); feature: mesopelagic zone (ENVO:00000213); material: "saline water (ENVO:00002010), including plankton (ENVO:xxxxxxxx)" | depth 800 m
CCAGCCCCAATAACCCGGCACCGCCGCCGGAGCCGGAACCGGAGGAACCCGCCGAGCCGACCCTGCCCGAGCAGCGGCCTTCCCAGGTCAGCGCGCCGTTCGCCGACTACGGCCGGGTGCTCAACATTCTGCCCCCCGGGCAGGACGACAACGGCGGCCTGAGCAACCTGACCGCCGACATCCCCGGCCTCTCCGACCTGATCAGTACGCTGCTCGATGACCTGGTGGCCGAAACCGGCCTGGTGCCGGCGCTCAGCAAAGAGCCGCACTTCGACGACCAGCTGAATCTGTACGACGCCCTGGTGCGCAGCCCGCAGGACCTCACTGACGGCGAGCTCACCGACTACTTCAAGGACGCCTCCCTGCTGGCGCCGGACGCCGGCGACTGGGAAAGCGAGATCACCGTGACGGCGGGCAACCGCAGCGTGGCGATCAAGCGCGACCGCTTCGGCGTGCCGCACATCTTTGGCGACAGCCGCCCGGATGCCCTGTTCGGTACCGGCTACGTGACCGGCGCCGACCGCCTGTTCCTCTTGGACGTGCTGCGCCGCGCCGGGCGCGGTGAACTTTCGAAATTCCTCGGCCCGGCGGATTTTTCCTTCGACCGCGACATCGCCGTGGACGCGCCCTACCGGGAGGAAGACCGTACCGAGCAGATCGCCAACGCCATCGCCCGTTTCGGCGACGACGGCGCGCAAATCTATCAGGACGCCGTGCACTACGTGGCCGGCCTGAACAAGTACGTGGAAGACGTGCAAAGCGGCCTGCTCAAAGCGCCCATCGAATACGTGGGCCTGGGCGTGCAGCTGGAACCCTTCGTGATTGAGGACGTGGTGGCCATCGCCACCCTGATCCAGGGGATCTTCGCCGGCGGCGGCGGCGGCGAGCACGACAACGTGCTGCTCCTGCAGGCGCTGCGCGAGCAGACCGGCTCCGACCAGGCCGCCTGTGCGCTGTGGCGCGACCTGCGCCACGCCACCGACGGCGACTCCTCGGTGACCACGGAACGGCGCTTCGCCACCCAGTCACCGCCGGAGATCGACGACACCCTGTGCCCGCTGTCCGGCGAACTGGCCGGCCGCTTCCCGGGGGCGGTGCTGTTCGACGCCGGCTCCTTCCAGAGCTACCAGCCGCTGACCACCGAGCCCTGCGGCCGTCCCGGCCAGCCCACCTGCCCCACCGCGCTCGGCAATGTACCGGCGCTGCCCGGCACCGGCGCCGTGGGCGGCTTGCTGGACGCGGTCGGCGAATTGCTCGGCGGCCTGTTGTCGCTGGCGTCGTCCGACCTGCCGGCCGCCGAGCCGACGCTGGCGGCCCGCTGGGCGCGGGTCACCATTGAAGCGGACAAACTGTGGCGCGACACCCCCGAGCCCACCGCCCTGCCCGGCGAACTGAGTGACGCCCAACGGCTGGCGGTGCGTGAGCGGGTGGGCCATCTTGCCCGCGGCGTGGCGGGTCTGCGCGACGGCTTCCCCAACGCCATCTCCAACGCCCTGCTGTTGAACGCGGAACACAGTGCCAGCGGCCGGCCGCTGGCGGTGTTCGGCCCGCAAACCAGCTACTTCGTGCCCCAGTTGCTGCTGGAAATGTCGGTGCACGGCGGCGACATCAATACCCGTGGCATGACCTTCACCGGCCTGCCCTATGTGGTGATCGGGCGCGGCCCGGATTTCGCCTGGAGCGCCACCTCCGGCAGCTCGGACCTGACTGACGTGCGGGTGGTGCGGCTGTGTCAGCCCGGCGAAGCACCGGCCCACGGTGAAGGCGGCTACCAGGTGGGCGGCCAGTGCCGGCCCTTCGATGTGATCGACGACACCTGGGCGGCGCGCTGGAACCTGGCGGTGCCCACCGACGACCCGGCCACCATCGGCCAGAACGTGGCGGTGCAGCGCCGGGTGATCCGCACCGCCGAGTACGGCCCGGTGATCGGCTTCGCCACCGTGGCCGGCCAGCCGGTGGCGCTGACCCGCCAGCGCAGCACCTATTTCGCCGAGCTGGATACCGCCCTGCCCTTCATGCAGGCGACCCGCAACGACGTCCATGACGTGCGCAGCTTCCAGGAGGTGTTCAATAACACCACCGGTAGTTTCAACTGGTTCTACATCGACGACCGCGACATCGCCTTTTTCCATTCCGGGCTCTATCCGCGCCGCGCGGCCGGGGTGCACCCGGAGTTGCCCAGCTGGGGCAACGGCCAGTTCGACTGGCAGGGCTTTATCGACCTGGAAGCGCACCCCAACGACGCCAACCCGGCGCGCGGCTATCTGGCCAGTTGGAACAACCGCCCCGCCCGCGACTGGTGGGCCGCCGACGCCAACGCCACCTACGGTTCGGCCCACCGCAACGACATGCTCGATGTGCGCCTGCGGGACCTGGTGGAGCAGGGCAACGTGACCCGCGCCAATATGGTGGAAGCGATGCGCGACGCCGCGGTGGTGGATCTGCGCGGCCAGGAAGTGCTGCCCAAGGCCCTGGCCCTGCTGCAGAGCACGCCGGTGACCGGCGACGAGGCCTCGGTGGTCGAGATGATGCAGGCCTGGGTGGACGGCGGCGCCTTCCGGCGCGACCGGGACGGCGACGGCGAGTACGACGCCCAGGCGGAAGTGGCGCTGATGGACGCCTGGTACACCCGCATGATCGAGACGCTGCTGCCGCAGGTCACCGCCCTGGAAGACACCGGCAGCGGCAATGTGTCGCTGGTGGGCCGCGACAACGCCCCCGGCGCCATGGGCTCGGCCTACCAGAACGGCTATTACGGCTATCTGGAGCGGGTGCTGGAACAGGCCCTGGGCGACAGCGCGCAACCCTACCAGCGGCTGCGCTGCGCCGACAGTGACACGGCGGAGGCCTGCCGCGCCGCCCTGGCCGAGAGCCTGACGCTGGCCCTGGACGATCTCGGCGGCCTGGCGAACCGGGACAACTGGGACGTGGACGAAAGCGCCGACGCCATCCAGCACCGCGCCATCGGGCTGTCCTCGGTGCCGGCGATCCACTGGCAGAACCGCCCCACCTTCCAACAGGTGGTGGAGTTCACCAACCACCGCTAAGCCCCGAGAAACAAAGGATGGTGGGAGCGGGCCTTGCCCGCGAAAGGGAGCGAAGCTCCCGGCAGGATTCCAGAGACGCTGTTGGTACGCGTTAGAAAAGTCTCTGGGATCCTACCGGTCGGCTTCGCCGGCCTTTCGCGGGCTAGGCCCGCTCCTACAAAGACCGCTTCGTAGAAAGGTTGGGACGGTGTTATGTCTCGTGGCGGGAGAGTACTCTTTCACCATTAATAACCCGTGGAGCGATGGCTATGCGTTGGATGATCTACGGTGCCAATGGCTACACCGGCGAGCTGATCGCCCGCAATGCCCGTGGCCAGGGATTGAAGCCGATTCTGGCCGGCCGCCGGGAGGCCAAGGTGGCGCCGCTCGCCGAGCAGGAGGGGCTGGAGTACCGGGTGTTTTCCCTGGACGACCCGGACACCCTGGCGGACGAGCTGGCCGACGTGGATCTGGTGCTGCACTGCGCCGGCCCGTTTTCGCGCACCAGCCGGGCGATGCTGGAAGGTTGTCTCAAGGCGCGCACCCACTATCTGGACATCACCGGCGAAGTGGCGGTGTTCGAGCATGTGTTCGCCCAGGCGGCGCGCGTCGAGCAGGCCGGCATCATCGCCTGCCCGGGGGTCGGTTTCGATGTGATTCCCACCGATTGCGTGGCCGCCCGCCTCAAGGAAGCCCTGCCCGATGCCCGCGAGCTGTCGCTGGGCTTCTCCACTCGCTCGGGCCTGTCCCCCGGCACCGCCAAAACCCTGGTGGAAGGCCTCGCCGACGGCGGCCGCGCCCGTATCAAGGGGCAACTCGCCGAGGTGCCGCTGGGCTGGAAGGTACGGCGCATTGATTTCGGCGCCGGCCCGCAATGGGCCATGACCATCCCCTGGGGCGACGTGACCACCGCCTGGCAGAGCACCGGGATTGAAAACATTCAGGTGTTCGTGCCCGCGCCGCGCTGGCTGATCTGGGCCGCCAAGGCCGGCAACGTGACCCGACCGCTGATGTCGCTGCCGGTGATTCAAGGCTATTTAAAGTCCCTGGTGGACCGTCGCGTGAAAGGGCCGGACGAGCAAACCCGCGCCCGCCTGACCACCCACGTTTGGGGCGAGGCACGTAACGGCGCCGGCGAACAGCGGGTGATCCGGCTGCGCACCGCCAACGGCTACGCGCTGACCGTGGACGGCGCCCTGGCGGTGCGGCGCTTTATCGAGGAACAGGCACCCGCCCCCGGCTGCTATACGCCCTCGAAACTCTGCGGCGCTCAACTGGTGGAGGAGCTGCCGGGATCCGGGCACTTCGAAGTAAGTGAGTGCTGACACTCGCCGGCCATGATGCACACTGCTTATGCCGTTCGATGATTCTTATGCATTTGTTTAATTGACGGGCCGGCGTTAGCGTGTCCGTTTCACAGAGCTATTTTTATAACAGGCACTATTCGGGAGATAAGCATGCGCGCCATTCTCTGCAAGGAACTGGGGCCGGCGGACAAGCTGGTGATCGAGGACGTACCGTCACCCCAGGTGAGCGGTGACGGGGTCAAAGTGAAAGTGAAGGCGGCCGGCCTGAACTTTCCCGACACCCTGATTATTGAAGGCAAGTACCAGATCAAACCGGAGCTGCCGTTCTCACCGGGCGGCGAAATGGCCGGCGAGATCATCGAGGTGGGCCCGGACGTGAAAAACCTGAAGCCCGGCATGCGGGTGATGGGCCTGACCGGCTACGGCTCCTTCGCCGAGGAAATGGTGATCGGCGAAAGCCGCGTGATCCCGGTGCCCGACGGCATGAAGGACGAAACCGCCGCCGCCTTCAGCATGGTCTACGGCACCAGCTATCACGCCCTCAAGCAGCGCGCCAACATTCAGCCCGGCGAGACCCTGCTGGTGCTGGGCGCCAGCGGCGGCGTGGGCCTGGCCGCGGTGGAGCTGGGCAAGGCCATGGGCGCCAAGGTGATCGCCGCCGCCAGCAGCGACGACAAGCTGCAGGTGGCCAAGGAAGCCGGCGCCGACGACCTGATCAACTACACCGACGAAGACCTCAAGGAAGCGCTCAAGAGCCGCTACCCGCAGGGCATCGACGTGATCTACGACCCGGTGGGCGACCGCTTCACCGAGCCGGCGTTGCGCAACATGGCCTGGAACGGCCGCTTCCTGATCGTCGGCTTCGCCGCCGGCGAGACTCCCAAGATCCCCGCCAACCTGACCCTGCTCAAGGGCTGCAGCGTGGTGGGCGTGTTCTGGGGCGCCTTCACCGCCAAGGAGCCGAAAGCGCACATCCAGAACGTGAAGGAACTGATGCAGCTGTTCGCCGAAGGCAAGATCAACCCGCGCGTCAGCGAGGTGTTCCCCTTCGAGCAGTACGAAGACGCCCTGGCGGCGCTGAGCTCGCGCCGCGCCAAGGGCAAGGTGGTTCTCAAGGTCAGCGACTAAGTCGCTGCCGGAGCCCCGCCACTCTGGTCGATGATCTTGCCGGGCGCGCCCTCCAGCAGGGCCGCCCGCAGATCATCGGGCACCGTGGTTTTCTCGAACGGTTCGGTGGTCATCAGCACATAGACCACTTCCGCCCGGCACAGTGTGGTGCCGTCTTCCGCCTTCACCAGTTCGTGTTCCAGCGTGAACGAGCTGTTGCCTACCTTGAGCGTGCGCACGTGCACGTCGATGACGTCGTCGAAGCGCGCCGGCGCCTGCCATTCCAGGGTCATTTTCACCACCTGGTTGTCCAGCCCCCGGGCCAGCAACGCCTTGTAGTCCCGCCCCAGGGAGCGCATGAACTCGGTCATCGCCAGGTCCACGTAGTCCGCGTAGCGGGCATTGAACACCACCAGTTGGGCGTCGCATTCGTTGTAGCGGACCCGGAAACGGAAGCGGAAGCGCTCGCTCATGAAAACTCCTATTCAAGTTGTTCGGGCATGCCCGCGCGGCGCCGTTCCGCGAGCCACTGGCTGCGCGTGATGGCGGCGTCCTCGCCGGACATGCGGCTGATAATCTCAAAGAAATTCTGCCGGTACTCGTCTTTCATGACCTGGTCACGGGCCTTGATGCGCACGGCGTAGACACTTTGCACGTTCTGGTGATCAAAGGCACGCCACTGCTGTTGGTCCTTGAGCAGCGTGTAGCTGTGGCCCTCCAGGGCACGCCGCACGTTGCCGGAGGCGAAACTGCCGGCCCGTTCCACCGCGTCTTTCCACTGGTAGACGATGCTGTAGGCCGATGCCGCCGAAGTGGAGGGACGGGTGCGGTAGCGCTGGGAGAATTCTTCCACGAACTGCTGGCCGCGCTCAAAGCCGTATTCGTAGGGTACGTTCCAGGTCCAGGGCGCGGCGCCGATCACGCCGGCCATGATGAAGGGCCCGGTCTGCTCGACCATGCTGAGGGTGAGATTGGGCACCACGATCTGCATCCGTTCGGGCAGCTTTTTCTGCTGGGCGATGGTCATGCCGCGCACCATCTGCTCGCCGAACAACACCATCACCAGGACGTCCGCGTCGCTGTCCGCCGCCGCCTGCATGGCTTCTTCGATTTCGTGGTAGCGGCCGCCGGGGAACGGCACCAGCACCGAGCCGTGGCGCTCGCCGTCCTTGGTGTCGGTGAACTCCCGCATGGAGGCTTCGGTGGTGTGGCCCCAGGTGTAGTCGGCGGTGACGTAGAAGTACTTCTTGTCCTGGTACTCGCGCTTGAGGTAGTCGCCCAGCACCCGCGCCGCCATCCAGGCGTTGTAGCACTCGCGGAACATGCCCAGGTGGCCGTCCTTGCCGGTGGTATCGTTGGAATAGGTGAGCGTGCCGAAGTAGAGCAGGTCGTGCTTGCGCGCCTGCTTGCTGGCGGCGATGGCGACGCCGCTGGACGAGCCGCCGAACAGCATGGCCGCGCCTTCGGCGGCGAGCTCGTCCACATTGCGCCGGGAGCGCTCCGCCTGGGAGGCGGAATCGCGCTCGATCAGTTCCAGCGGCCGGCCGCGCACGCCGCCGGCGGCGTTGATTTCATCAATGGCCATCAGGGCGCCGCGCTTTTGCATCAGCCCCTCTTCACTGTATTCACCGGTGTGCGGGTAGTTAAGGCCCAGCTTCACCGGCGTGGCCGCGTGCGCGGCGCTCGCCAGCAAGCAGGCAGCAACGATACCCAAGCTTTTTTTGAGTCCCATGGCGGTTCCCCAGAATTGTTGTTATGTGCTTGTGGCCGCGGTGACAGCAGACCCGCAGGCCTCTTACGAGACAACTAGCACGCCCCCTGAAAACGGTGTTATTAGCCTTTGGTCGAGCGGACGCCGGCGGAGCGTGACCGGTCAGTATTGAGCCCGGGCATACCGGAGAGTATGCTTCCTGGCCAAATTTAAAACAAAATTCCACTTTAACGGAATTCCAGCTAATCGGGAGAGACCCATGACCGCGGTAAGTGAAGCGATGCCCGTCTACGCACCAGAAATGGACGCGGAGGCCTTTGTATCCGTGCCCGAACGCCTGCAGCAGCTGGCGGCGGCCCAGCCGGACAAACCGGCGGTGTACGACGAAACCGGCATGCTCACCTGGCGTCAGTTCGTGGATAACGTGAACCGGGTGGCCAACCGCCTGCGCGCCGCCGGTCTGCAGCGCGGCGAGACCGTGGCCGGCCTGTCCGAGAACAGCGCCCGCTACCTGACCCTGTTCATGGGCACCCTCACCGCCGGCGGCTGCATGGTGCCGCTGTCCGGCATGGCCGCCGGCGAAACCCTGGCGCTGATGGTCAACGACTGCGACGCGCGTTTTCTGTTCGTGTCCGCCAAGCACCGCGACCTGATCGAGCCGCTGCTCGACGGGCTCGACAACATTGATAAGAACACCCGCATCAGCCTGGATTTCCAGGCCGACGGCTGGCTGGCCTTCGAGGACTGGCTGGGCGACCCGGCCACGGACGCGCCGGACCACACGCCGTCGCTGGACGACCCGTTCAACATCATCTACAGCTCCGGCACCACCGGGGTGCCCAAGGGCATTCTCCACGATCACCGCCTGCGCGCCCGTCAGCTGGAGCGCGTGGCGGCCCTGGGCTACGACGACACGGCGGTGAACCTGGTGTCCACGCCGCTGTACTCCAACACCACCCTGGTGTCGGTGCTGCCCACCCTGTTCGGTGGCGGTACCATCGTCAGCATGGCCAAGTTCGACGCCCACCGCTTCCTGGAGCTGGCCGAGCAGCACCGCGTCACCCACGCCATGCTGGTGCCGGTGCAGTACCAGCGCATTCTCGCCGAACCGGATTTCGACCGCTTCGACCTGAGCAGCTTCAAGGTGAAGTTCTCCACCAGCGCGCCGCTGCGCGCCCACGTGATCGCCGACGCCATGGCGCGCTGGCCGGGCAACATTCTGGAGTTCTACGGCCTCACCGAGGGCGGCGTGACCACCACCCTGAACTGCGCCGAGAACCCCACCAAATGGGCCACCGTGGGCAAGGCCAGCCCGGGCTGCGAGCTGCGCATTATCGGCGAGGACCTGAAAGAGCTGCCCGCCGGCGAGATCGGCGAGATCGTGGGCCGCAGCGGCGCCATGATGCGCGGCTACTACAAGCGTGAAGACAAGACCAGCGAGCTGCTGTGGACCAGCCCCGAGGGCGAGGTGTTTTACCGCACCGGCGACATGGGACGCCTGGACGAGGACGGCTTCCTGTCGGTGCTCGACCGCCGCAAGGACATGATCATTTCCGGCGGCTTCAACGTCTACGCGGAGGACCTGGAGAAGGTGCTGCTCAAGGACGACGACGTGGTGGACGCGGCGGTGATCGCGGTCCCCAGCGAGCAGTGGGGGGAAACGCCCCTGGGCCTGGTGGTGCTGCGCGAGGGCGCCGAGGGCGACCTGGAGGCGATCCGCGAGCGGGCCAACCAGCAACTGGGCAAGGGGCAGCGTTTGTCCGGCCTGGAGCGCCGCGACGAGCTGCCGCGCAGCACCATCGGCAAGATCCTCAAGCGCGAGCTGCGCGACCCGTACTGGAAGGATCTGGAACAGAGCAAGCGGGACTGAGCGCGCCCGCGCTCACCCGCGCTACAGCAGGTTCTCGATCGGCAGCAGCGCGCACAGTTGCGACGCCAGCCGCCGCAACGGACTGACCCGGGGTTCGCTTCGGTACTGAACCGGGCCCCGCTCGTCCCCGGCCCCCCACAGCAGCCCCTGGTCGTCACTCGTCACCCGGTAGCTGTTCTGGGGCGCCATCCCCTCCTCCACAAACGCCGCCACTTCCCCGGCCAGCGCTTCGCTGTCCACGTAGTAGCCCATCTCCGTGTTCACGTTCACCGAGCGCGGGTCCAGGTTGAACGAGCCCACGAACAGCTCCTTGCGGTCGAGCACCATGGCTTTGGTGTGCAGGCTGGACTTGGAGCGGCCCCGGCCGCGCAACAGCCGGGCGTGGTGGCGGCGGGCGCGGGCGTTGGCCTGCAGCTCGTGGACCTCGACACCGCCGCGCAGCAGCGCCGGGCGGTAGCGGGCGTAGGCGGCGTGGGCGGCGATCACGTCGTTGGTGGCCAGGCTGTTGGTGAGCAGCGCCACCCGGCAGCCATTGCGGTGCATGTCCGCCAGGGCGGCGGTGAATTCGTCCCCGGGGATAAAGTAGCTGGCCTCGATCAGGATCTCGTTCAGGGAGCGCTGCCCGAGCAGCCGGCCGAGCTGGTCGCCCATCAGGCGCTGGGTGGCGCCCTTGGCCTTGTCCGGCGGATCGAACAGCAGCGCGGCCGGCGCCTGAATCTGTCGTCGGTCGGCGGCGCCGAGAACGTCTTCGAAATGGGCGACATCCTGTTCGTAACGGTAGGGAAAACCGTCCAGGCTTTTACGCCACGCCACCAGCCGCTGCCACAACCGGTCGGCGTGGACCCGGGAACGGCGGCGCAGGGACCGCAGGCGCACGCAGACGTCGCTCTCCCAGTAGGCGTCGAAGGCGGCGCGGGTTTCCGCCACGATCGGCCCGCGGGCATAGATGTCCAGGTCGCGGAAATTGGCTTCCGGGTGGACGCCGAAATAGTGCTCGGAAAGGTTACGCCCGCCGACGATGGCCCGTTCGCCGTCCACGATCCAGGCCTTGTTGTGCATGCGATGGTTCAGCCGGGGGGCGTGGTAAAGCCACTGAATAAAATGCTTGTAGCGGCCCCGGAACGGGTTGAACAGGCGGATCTCCACATTCGGGTGGGCGTTCAGCGCCGCCCATTTCACGTCCCGGCCGAGCTGGTTGGCGTGGTCGAGCAGCAACCGCACCTTGACGCCCCGGCGGGCGGCTTCCAGGGCCCGGTAGACCAGCAGCTTGCCAATCCGGTCGTCCTCCCAGACGTAGTACTGCAGGTCCAGGGTGCGCTGGGCCAGCCGCGCGGTGGCGGCGCGCAGCACGAAGGCTTCCTCGCTGTCCGCGACCAGACAAAAGTGAGAGTTCTCGACATTCTGGCGGGGGGCACCGTGCCCGTGCCCCTGGGCTTGCTCACTCATCAACGCTTGAGGTTATCGCGGATTTCGCGCAGCAGCAGAATGTCTTCCGGCACCTCGGGGGTGGGCGGCGGCTCCACCGGGGCGGCCTGTTCTTCCTTGCGCTTGACCCGGTTGAGCCCGCGCACCAGGAAGAACACCGCCCAGGCGACGATCAGGAAGCTGATCACGTTGTTGATAAATACGCCGTAGTTGAGCGTCACCGCGCCCGCCGCCTGGGCGTCGGCCAGGGTGGCGAAGGGCCCGTCGCCCTTGAGCACCAGGAACAAATCGACGAAATCCACGTCCGCCAGGAGCAGCCCCACCGGCGGCATGATCACGTCGGACACCAGGCTCTTGGCGATGGTGCCGAAGGCGCCGCCGATAATGATCCCCACGGCCATATCGACCACATTGCCGCGCACGGCGAATTCACGGAATTCCTTGATCATGCTCATCGTCATCGCTCCCTTTATGACCGGACCGGTCCCGGCTGGAAGTATGGTAGCCCGGATGCGCGCCGCGGCGAAACGGTTAGCGGCGTTGTCGCCATCCACACGGTGGGCGGCGCACAATCACGGGAGTGGCGGGCCGTGCCGACCGGGAGGCTGATGTAACATTCTCTCTCCGGATGCATCCAAGGTTCGCTAAAGGAGGCAACTATGATGCGCGTATTGGTTTTCCTAATGGTGTTGGTGGCCGGGCCGGCCGTGGCCGCCCAGGCCAGCGCCGTGTTCGCCGGCGGCTGCTTCTGGTGTACCGAAGCGGATTTCGAAAAGCTGGACGGGGTGTCCGAAGCGATCAGCGGCTACGCCGGCGGCGAAGAGGTGGACCCCACCTACCAGCAGGTGGCCGGTGGGCAAACCGGCCACACCGAGGTGGTGAAGGTGCTCTACGACCCGGAGGTGGTGAGCTACGAGAATCTGCTCGCCTGGTTCTGGAAGCACATCGACCCGACCGACCCGGACGGCCAGTTTATTGACCAGGGCTCGCAGTACCGCAGCGCGATCTTCTATCAGAACGACGAGGAGCGTGCGCTGGCGGAAGCGTCCAAAAAGGCCCTCGATGAGAGCGGCCGTTTCGATAAGGACGTGGTCACCGAGATCGTGCCGTTGAAGGCGTTTTACGAAGCTGAGGACTACCACCAGGACTATTACAAGAAGAGTGCCCTGCGCTATAAGTTTTATCGCTACAACTCAGGCCGTGATCAGTTTCTGGAGAAGCACTGGGAAGACCCGGACGCGCGCCCCTGGCTGAGCGCCTCGGTGGAGGAAGAAGAGGAACAGGAAGAGTTGGATCTGGGTGCGCCCTGGGAAGGCCCGGAGAAGTTCAAGCGCCCCTCCGATGAGGTGCTCAAGAAGGCGCTGCCGGAGATCGCCTTTCAGGTGACGCGTGACGACGCCACCGAGCGGGCGTTCAAGAACCCGTATCACGACCTGAAGAAGGAAGGCATCTATGTGGACGTGATCAGCGGCGAGCCGTTGTTCTCCTCCACGGACAAGTACGATTCCGGCACCGGCTGGCCGAGCTTCACCCGGCCCATCGACGACCGGTTCGTGACCACCCGCGAAGACAACAGTCTGTGGTGGGCCAGCCGCACCGAGGTGCGCAGCCGCTACGCGGATTCGCACCTGGGCCATGTGTTCGACGACGGGCCGGCGCCCACCGGCCAGCGCTGGTGCATGAACTCCGCCGCCATGGAGTTCATCCCCCGCGAGAAGATGGAAGAGCTCGGCTACGGGGAGTATCTGTCCCTGTTCGAAGACTAGGGCCGGTTACTCCACGGTGACCGATTTGGCGAGGTTGCGCGGCTGATCCACATCGGTGCCGCGCAGCACCGCCACGTGGTAGCTGAGCAGTTGCAGCGGCACGGTGTAGACGATCGGCGCGATGCTTTCCGGCACCGCGGGCATGTTCAGCACATGGATGCCCTCGCCCTCTTTAACGTGGGCGTTCTTGTCGGCGAACACATAGAGTTCGCCGCCCCGGGCGCGCACTTCCTGCAGGTTCGACTTCAGCTTTTCCAGCAGCTGGTCGTTGGGCGCCACCGCCACCACCGGCATTTCCTTATCCACCAGGGCCAGCGGGCCGTGTTTGAGCTCCCCGGCCGGGTAGGCCTCGGCGTGGATATAGGAGATTTCCTTGAGCTTGAGCGCCCCTTCCATGGCCACCGGGAAGTGCACGCCGCGGCCCAGGAACAGGGTGTGGTGCTTTTCCACGAAGGCGCGGGACAGGGTTTCGATGGGCTTGTCCAGGGCCGCCGCCTGCTCCAGGAGATTGGGCAGCTGGCGCAGTTCGGACAGGATCGTTTCGATCTGATCGTCGCCCAGGCCCTTACGGCGGCCCAGGGCCAGCACCAGCATCATCAGCCCGGTGAGCTGGGTGGTGAACGCCTTGGTGGACGCCACGCCGATTTCCGGCCCGGCCTTGGTGAGAAACACCAGCTCGGACTCGCGCACCAGCGAGGAACCGTCCACGTTGCAGATCGCCAGGCGACCGACGTAATCCTTGCCGCCGGTGTCGCGCAGCGCGGCCAGGGTATCGGCGGTTTCACCACTCTGTGAAATGGTGACGAACAGGGTGCCTTCCGGCACCACGTGCCGGCGATAGCGGAATTCACTGGCCACTTCCACCTGGCAGGGAATGCCCGCCATGGCCTCCAGCCAGTAACGGGCCACCATGCCGGCGTGGTAGCTGGTGCCGCAGGCGACAATTTGCACCGTGCGTACCCGGTCGAAGATGGCGGCGGCGCTGTCGCCGAAGGCGGCGCTCACCGCATCGGGCGAATCGATACGTCCTTCCAGGGTGCGCTGGATGGCGGCGGGCTGCTCGAAGATTTCCTTCTGCATGTAGTGCCGGTACGGCCCTTTGTCGGCGTCCTCGTGGGTGCCGTCCAGTTCGTGGACGGTACGCTCCGCCGGCTCACCGTCGGCGTCGGTGATGGTGACGGCGTCCACGGTGACGTCCACCAGATCGCCCTCTTCAAGAAAGATGAAGCGGTTGGTCACCGGCAACAGGGCCAGCTGATCGGAGGCCACGTAGTTTTCGTCGATGCCCAGGCCCACCACCAGCGGCGAACCGGAGCGCACCGCCACCAGCCGGTCGGGTTCATTCTGGTCGATCACGCCCAACGCATAGGCGCCGTGCAGACGCGCCACGCTGGCGCGTACCGCGGCCACCAGATTGCCGGTGTCCTTGAGGGCGCGGTGGATCAGGTGGGCGATCACCTCGGTGTCGGTCTGCGAGGTGAAGGCGTAACCGTCGGCTTCCAGTTCGTCCTTGAGTTCCTGGAAGTTCTCGATGATGCCGTTGTGCACCACCGCCAGACCGTTACCGGACATATGCGGGTGGGCGTTGTCCTCGGACGGACGGCCATGGGTGGCCCAGCGCGTGTGTGCGATACCCAGGAAGCCGGCGCTGTTCTGCTCGCGCACCGCCGCTTCCAGCGCCGCCACCTTGCCCTGGCGGCGCACGCGGAGCAGGCCCTGGTCGTTGAGCAGGGCCACGCCCGCGCTGTCGTAGCCCCGATATTCCAGGCGCTTCAGGCCGGTGATCAGGATGTTGCTGACATTACGATGGGCAATGGCGCCGACGATTCCACACATGTGCTTTTCCTTTTTGTCCGTTCCGTGCCTATTTCTTTTCCGGCCGCGACCAGTTCTGAATGTTGCGCTGCTGGCCACGGGCCACCGCCAGGCCCTGGTCGGGCACGTCCTTGGTCACCACGCTGCCGGCGCCCACGGTGGCATTCTCGCCGATGGTGACCGGCGCCACCAGCGACGAATTGGAACCGATAAAGGCACCGTCCTTCATCACCGTCTGGAACTTGTTCACGCCATCGTAGTTGCAGGTAATGGTGCCGGCGCCCACGTTGACGCCCTTGCCGATACGGCTGTCGCCAATGTAGGTGAGGTGGTTCACTTTCGAGCCCTCGCCCACATAGGCTTTCTTGGTTTCCACGAAGTTGCCGACCTTGGCCCGGGCGGCGAGCTCGGTGCCCGGACGCAGACGGGCGAACGGACCCACCTGACACTCTTCACCGACCACCGCGCCGTCCACCACCGAGTTCGCCTCGATGTGGGTGCCGCTGCCGATGCGGGCGTTGCGGATCAAACAGTTCGGGCCCACGGTGACGCGGTCGCCGATCACCACGTCGCCTTCCAGCACGGTGTTGATGTCGAGGGTGACGTCCTGGCCGCACTGCAGATTTCCACGGATATCCAGGCGGGCGGGATCGAGCAGGGTGACGCCGGCGCGCATCAGCGATTCCGCGCGGACCCGCTGATAGACCCGTTCCAGGCGCGCCAGCTGCACCCGGTCGTTGACGCCGTCCACTTCCCAGGCATGGCCGGGCTGCTCGGTGACCACCTCCATGCCCGCGTCAACGGCCATGGCGATCAGGTCGGTGAGGTAGTATTCGCCCTGGGCGTTGCTGTTGGAGAGTCGCGGCAGGCTGTCGTTCAGGAAGCGGCGGGTGCAGGCGAGAATGCCGGTATTGATTTCGCGGACCGCTTTTTCGTCGTCGCTGGCGTCTTTCTGCTCCACCACCCGCCGTACCTTGCCGTCGCCGTCGCGAATCACACGGCCGTAGCCGGAGGGGTCATCCAGAGTCAGGGTCATCAGCGCCAGGCTCTGGTCGTCCACGCGGGCGACGAAGTCACGCAGGGTCTGCGGCTGGATCAGAGGCACGTCGCCGTACAGCACCAGCACCACGTCTTCTTCCAGGTGCGGCAGGGCCTGCGCCACGGCGTGGCCGGTGCCGAGCTGTTCGGCCTGCTCCGCCCATTGCAGCCGCGAACCGGTCACCGCCTGGCGGACGGCGTCGCCGCCGTGACCGTAAATCAGCACGGTGTTGTCCGGGTCGAGGGCGCCGGCGGCGTCCACCACGTGCTGCACCATGGGGCGCCCGGCAATCGGGTGGAGTACCTTGGGGAGATCCGATTTCATGCGGGTTCCCTTGCCCGCCGCGAGAATCACTACCGCCAGATTCATGCTCCGCTTCCTTGAGT
>TARA_B100000749_G_scaffold278525_1_pt1 | contig 15416 bp, 14 predicted proteins | sample TARA_B100000749 | Tara Oceans TARA_B100000749 (sample SAMEA2621232) | marine metagenome | biome: marine biome (ENVO:00000447); feature: mesopelagic zone (ENVO:00000213); material: "saline water (ENVO:00002010), including plankton (ENVO:xxxxxxxx)" | depth 800 m
CCCGGATGCGGCGGGCCATCCGCGTTCGCGCGCTCCGGGGATCGCGGCTTCGGCCGCGTAAGCACCCGACGCTCCTCCACCCCTTCTGCAGGGGTGATGTCTGTGTTCGTCGATGTCTGGCGTGGCCGCTCTGCGACCACCTCTCACCTCACCGGACGGACATCATGGACCTCTTCTCCTTCCCACCCCTCTCGGCCACCCTCGACGCGGCATACGCCGTGATGATGGGGTTGGCGTCACTGCTGCAACCGGTCACGGGCGGGCTATCCGCCGCCGTCGCCGTCGTCATCCTCACGCTCGTGGTGCGGACGATCCTGATCCCCACGGGTGTCGCGCAGGCCAAAGCCGATCAGACACGCGCGCGTCTGGCACCGAAGCTCCAGGCGCTGCAACGCCGACACAGGAACGACCGCGAGCGGCTGCAACGCGAGACGATGAAGCTCTACGCCGACGAGAACGCTTCCCCGTTCGCCGGGTGCGCCCCGGTGCTCATTCAGGCGCCGATCGTCGGAATCATCTACACGCTGTTCCTGCACGACGCCATCGCCGGCCACCCCAACGAGCTGCTCACCGAGGAGCTCTTCGGCGTCCCGCTCGGCGCGAGCCTCATCGGATCGATTGGAAGCGGATCACTGACGCTACCGGCCGTCGCCGTCTTCGGCATCGTGATCCTGGTGATCGCGGCGGTTGCCGAGCTCACCCGCCGGCTGCTGCGCCCGGATCCGTCGGCGTCGACGTCGACACCGGGCGGCGAGGGGATGCTGCGCATGGCAGGCCTCCTGCAGTTCGGCACCGCCGTCGCGGCGATGCTCGTTCCGCTCGCCGCCGGCCTCTACCTTCTCGTCACGGTCGCGTGGAGCCTCGGCCAAAGACTCATCCTGCGCCGCAGGTTTCCCCTCGAGCCTTCCAGCCATCGGAGTTAGGAACCCCAGGCGTGGACGGTTCGCGAAGTCCAGACAGGATCCTCGTACGGGCATGGCTCGGTAGAGGTCCGCGTGGGCATTGGGGTCAGCGCGGGCAACGTCCATGGCGTCGTTCTAGAGTCGCGACATGCGGATCGTCGTTTCCGGGACCCATGCGAGCGGGAAGAGCACGCTCGTGTCCGACTTCGCGCTTCGCCACCCGGAGTTCGTCGTGCTCCCAGATCCATTCGAGCTGGTCGACGAGGCCTGGGACAGCCCGAGTGCCGTGTTGTTCGCCGCCCAACTGCGCCTGTCGGCCGCGCGGCTCCATCCGAACGGGACCACGGAAAGCCTCATCGCCGAGCGCGGCCCGATCGACTTCCTCGCCTACCTGCTGGCGCTGGATGAACTCAACAGAGCAGCTGCTTCGCGGGAGCTCATCGAACAGTCGATCGACATCACCCGGGAGGCGATGCGACATGTTGATCTCCTCGTCGTCCTGCCTCTCGATACCGGCGCCGGAATCTTCGCTCCTGCCGACGAGGACCTTCCGTTGCGCGAGGTGATGAACGACGTGCTGCTGGATCTCGCCGCCGATGAAGAGATCGCCGGCGCCGCCATGAACGTCGTCGAGGTTACCGGCGGTCGGAACCAGAGACGCGCAGCCCTTGAGGAACTCATAACCCCGGCGCCCCCTCACCCCTGAAGATCGGGCGATCCGCATACGGGCGACGCTCGCGAGCGGGACCCTGGCGGGCAGCGGATCGCCTGCGACTGGGTGTTAGTCGTACAGGTCGGCCGGCCATTCGGTCGGCGGTTCTCCGTCGGGTCCTACAGCAATGACGCCTTGGAACGGCGTCAGAGTCTCCCACCCATCGTCGCCGTCGCGGAGGAAGAGCACCACCTGACCAGTGCCGACCGCGTCCGCCATGTTGGCGCCGGTGTCGCCGCAGCTTCTGGGGAGCGAGGTGACGACGATGTCGTTCGACGCCGCGACGCCCTTGATCCAGGTGTCGACATTCACGTTCCACGTTGTCGCTGGAAGGTCGTAGTACGTGGTCAACCCAGATTGGCTCTCTACGGTTCCGACGACGACGGCGTCAGCTTCGGCTGCCGCGTCTGCGGGGCTCTCGAAGTACACCCAGTCGATGCACACCGACGTCGTGGTCGTCGCGGGACTCGAGCACCCGGCCAGCAGCAGGGTCGCCGAAGTCGTGCCGATCGCCAGCGGACCCCACCATCCTCGGGACATCATGAGGTGATCCTGACAGGTCCAGCGCCTGGGGGTTTGGGCGCGTTATCGAAGTGAGACCCGCACCGGTGATCGTGCGCGGTGTCCGCCGTCGAGCACCTCAACCCCACGGATCCGCATGCGGGCAGTGCGCGTTAGCGGGGTGCCGCCTGCGTGGTTCGGCGCCGGAGTGTGCGGGCGGAAACGTCGTCGCCGGGCGCGTCCACGCGGCCTCAACGAGTGCGTACAGTTGCTTGAGCTTGTCCGACAGGACTGATGGAGCACGAGGAGACCATCGCGCTCGGTCGGCTGGTCTTCGGCATAGTGGCGGGCCAGTCCCGAGATACGTCCGACACGGCCACTAGGCTCACGCCATGACAGCCCGAATATCGGAAGGCAAGTGGACGCCGCTCGACGGAGCGCTCCCCGAAACTTTCGAAGTAGACAAGGTCTATCTCATCCCCACCCGCACTGCCGTCCAGACGGCTGAGGGTGCGGAGCCGGGACTCTGCTATACGGACAACGTTCGCTATCTTCCGAAGGCTGCCCGAGCCTGCGGAGTCCCCGTGGAGTTCTCGCAACCGGAGGGCGAACGACACTACCTCCAAGAGTTCAGCATCGACCCCGAGACCTGGTCGCTTGGCCTAACTCTGCTAACGATGGCCAGCGACTGGCTCATTCTCACGGTGAGCCTCTTCATCTCGCAGCGCGTAGACCATCAGGGCTGGACCGAAGATCAGGCGCGTCAACTGCCGTTGCGGGTCTACGTCGCGGAGTCCGAGACCGGACGCAACATCGAGGTCGAGGGGAGCGGCGCGGACGTGATAGAGGCTCTGGAGGTGCTGCAAGTCGACGCCAAGGATCGCAAGAAGAGGAAGGGTCGTGGCTGAGCGCGGGGGCCCTCGCTACAAGATGGTGATCATGCAGTGGGGCCCCATCCCGCCCTCAGGCGGGCCCAACCGCGAACGGTACCTCGATCATCACGGTCGTTCGTCCTTGCAGGTCGCCGCGGATGAGTATGAGGAAGTTCTGAAGCTTCTCGGCGCCGATGCTGCCATGATGCCCGCGCTCGATTTCGACCTCGTTGAACAAGACGAAGACGCGCGCCGCGCTATCCAGCGGGAGAAGCGCGCTGAGTGGCTGAAGTTCGTGGCCACGATCGACCAGGCAACGCTCGATGCGATCGAGCCGCACATCAAGAAGTCTGTATCGGCTGCGATGGACGGACTCAACTACCTGGAGGACCACGAGCTGCGCGAGAGCGCCCACGCCGCGATTCACCGCGCCGCGTTCGTGAAGCGCGGCTTGTTCGGCTGCCCGATTACCTACAGCGCGGACGAGGAGTACTGGACGGACTGCCCCATCAACATTTCGCACCTGCGAATGGGAGTCTCGGCAGGGCTCGTGAGCGACTTCGAGTGCTCCATCTGCGGGAAGCTCGTCGAAGACTGCGACCACGCGATGGGCGAGTACTACCCGAAGGTCGCGAGCCGCGACGCTGATGGCAAGTGCAGCATCTGCGGCGAACCGGGGTGTGACCACCCGGTAGGCGAGACGATCACGGTCGCGGCTTGGGCAAACGCCCGCAACGTCAAGGCGACCGAAGTATCGATGGTCGCACGCCCGCGCTATCCGCTCGCGCGCATGGTCGAGAAGTCCTATGACCTCGGACCGGCTGGCGAGGACCCGCGCGTGCGAAGCGCAGCCAAGCACGGCGTTCTTAACTGCGACGGAGACCTCGGCCCGTGCAAGGGATTCAACGAGATGACCGAGTGGGACGTGAAGAGTGTCTCTTCAACTGACGGGGACGCAGAACAGCAAATCGATCTACTTTATGAGCCGTAGGGCCCCGGGGCTGCTGGTGGCGCGCTGCACGGATAAGCCAGCCGGTCGATACTCACCGCGATCACTCGGCCCGTGAACGACGATGTCGTGTATTTCCGTAGAGGCGGTGGGCGTTCTCGCCCTCGCACTCCGGTCCAGAATGGGCGGGTGGCCGACCTGCTTGAACCTGACCTATGGAATGTAACCCTCCCAGCCCTCCGCGCTGCTCGACAGCGGGGCCGCGAGTACATCGCGACTGGCAAGTACGTGTCGCGTTTGAAGATTACCGAGTACTCCGAAAACGCTCAGGGCTGGTCGACTACGACCAAGAGAGACCTTTTCCCTTCCAACACCGCCCCCGTCGAGTGGGCAAACATTGTTGGACCGGACGTGGGGCAGTTCTCGCCGATCGCCTACGACGAAGTGCCCGAACTACTCGAGGCCGCGCGATGGGTTGGCGAGCGTGGTCTCGCTGACCAGCGCTTTCTTGAGCGCGTGAGCATGCTGTCCGGGATCGAGCAGGATGCCGACAAACGACTTAGCCAGGTGCACAGCGAGTACATCCGGTTCTTCGTCATGGAACTGGTGGGGTGTGCTGAGGCGATAGGCGCGGAGAGCGACGACGAGCTGCTCCATCTCTACGCGGAGCTTGAGCGTGCTCGGTTTGCGGACGAGCTCAAGGGCGACCTGCTTGTCCCAATCGCCCTCACGCCATTGGACCTCGCCGCGCCCTTTCAAGTCGCGAATGACGTGTGGATTGAACCTCTCACCACCGAGATTCAGCGAGCACGGGCGACCTCCGCGATGTACGGAGGACGGGTCTCCGCCCACGTAGTGGCCGCAGCCTCGCACGCCGTCGTTGTTCGCAACCTAGCGTTCGACAACAGCAACCTCTTCTGGCGGCGCTGGCGGACAAGCAGCGTTCCCGCATTGGCGCGGGTCAACCAGGTCCTTCAGTGCCTGCACATTCTCACTGGCAGGGATACCGGATTCGCACAAGCGGTGGTGCGCCCGTTGGGCTGGGCGGACACATGGGATCACGACCTTCCTCCGATCTGGAAGCTCAGTGAATATCACGCCTACCCCGAGTCGTTCGACAGTGGCGGGTGGACGGAGGACAAGCGAATGATCTCCGCCGACACAATCGAGGACCTTCCCAAGATCTTCCGAGCTCTTGAGTCGGCACCAGCCAACGTCCAGCTCGCTGCGCGGCGAAGTATGCGCGCTGTGACACGTGACGACGACGAGGACAAGACGCTCGACGCCGCGATCGGCATCGAAGCTTTGCTTCTCGCCAACAGCGACCGCGAGGAGGTCACGCACCGTATGGCGCTTCGTGCCGCTACCGCTCTAGCTGCCGATGGAAGCGAGCCCGAGATCGTCGCGCGGCTGCTCAAGAACGTCTACACCCATCGCTCGGCGATAGTGCATGGCCGGGCGCGGAAGAGCGACATGGTCTCTCTCGGCGAAAAGGAGTTCCCTGCCCGGGAGGTCGCTTCTTTCCTCCTGCGCGCGCTCCTTCGCGCTCACCTCATTGCGGAAGAGCCGTGGACGCCGGAGTCGCTCGACCGCCAGATAATCGGCAGCCTGCGCTCCGTACAGGTAAACAAGAAGGCACCCCGAGAAGGTTGACGGGCGCGATAGGTGCGAGGGCAAGTACTGACAGGCGACAACGTGCATGCGCTTCGCTATCTGGCAAGTCGCAGTGGCCTGACCGTCCGGCGTCGCCGATTGAACGCAAGCCGGTGCCTCAACGAGCGTTCTCTTGATCGGACACGCTTCAATTCCGACGTCACCGCATCAAGGGGTCGGATTCTCACAAAACCCGCCCGGATGGATTCTCGCTTGCCGGGGCCTTTGCGCGCAGGAGTCGTGGCGCTGCTGTAGGTTCCCGCCCAAGATGGCGAAGGATGCCGGGATTCCACAGGTAATGGCAGTGGTTGTCAGCTCGGGTTTCCTCGCGAGATGGCGGATTCCTACAGACGCGCACCGAGGGTATGTCCGGGCGGGCAGTCCTGCGTGGAATCAGGCTCGCGCCTTCTCCTGCGCTACCTGAGCTGCTGGCGGTTGCTCTTGCTGTGTCGAGGTGATCATCACTATCGCTGCAATCGCCCTGGTCGGGGTCTTGGGTTGAGCTCCCGGTGTTCACCTCGCTCTTGTCAGGCGTTGGGCTGATCAGGCTCCGCGTGGCAGGTGCTCGAGGTGCCCGATGGCTTCGTCGAGCAGTTCCGTCACATGGTCGTCGAACAGCGTGTAATGGATGTGCCGACCATTGCGGTCACCAGTGACCAGTCCGAGGTGCCGGAGCAGGCGCAGATGGTTCGACACAGTGGTCTGGCCGACGTCGAGTCGCACGCTGAGTTCGGTGACGGTGCTCGGCCGCTCTCGGAGCACGCTCAGGATGCGCAGACGCACCGGCGACGCCAGCCCCTGCATAATCTCCGCCAATCGCTCCGCATCAGGCAGGGACAGCGGCTCCGCACCCTGCTTCTCGCTCACAGCCACCATTGTGCCTCGATCACGATAATCATTCACAACTGCAATATATCATGACGTTGTGATGTATTCTCGTTGGCATGAGCGCCTCCGAGACCACCGCCCCTTCCACCGCGGATACGCAGGAGCACGCGCACGGCTCCGCACGGTGGGAGCTGTGGTTTGCGATCGCGTCCGGCGTTACCTACGGGGCCGGGATGATCGCAGAGTACGCGCTGGCGCTGCCCATGCTCGGCTGGCCGCTGGTGTTCTTCCTCGCCACGTACTTCTTTGGCGGCTTCTTCACTGTCCGCACCGCGATCGCCTCCACGCTGCGCGGGCGGTTCGAGGTCGACTTCCTCATGCTGGTCGCAGCCGTGGGTGCCGCCCTGATTGGACGGTGGGCTGAGGGCGCGGTGCTGCTGTTTCTGTTCAGCCTCGGGCACGCGCTCGAGGAGTACGCGCTCAGTCGCGCCAGCAAGTCCATCGAGGCTCTCGCCGAGCTCGCCCCCCGCACCGCGCTGGTGCAGCGCGGTGCGGGCGACCCGGTCGAGGTGCCAGTGGAGCAGATCGCGGTCGGCGACGTCGTGGTGATCCGCCCGAACTCGCGTATCCCCTCAGACGGGTTCGTGATCTCCGGGGTGTCCGCGGTGGATCAGTCCGCGGTGACCGGCGAGTCCATCCCAGTCGAGAAGGAGCCGGTCTCCGACCCGGAGCGGGCGATGCGCACCGTCGACACCCTCCCGGCAGCGAACCGGGTGTTCGCGGGCACGGTGAACGGTTCCGGTGTGCTCGAGGTCGAGGTGACCGCCACGTCCGCGGACTCGACTCTCAGCAAGGTCGTCGAGCTGGTCCGCACCGCCGATCAAGCCACCTCCCCCACCCAGCAGTTCATCGACCGGTTCCAGCGCTGGTACGTGCCCGCCGTGATCCTCGGCGTCGTCGCGACTCTGCTGGTGTCGATGTTCGGGTTTGGGCAGGCGTTCCCGGATGCGTTCTACCTCGCCATGACGGTGCTAGTCGCCGCCTCCCCGTGTGCGCTCGCGATCGCGACTCCCGCCGCCGTCCTTGCCGGGGTCGCCCGAGCGGCTCGAGCCGGGGTGCTGGTCAAGGGCGGCGCCCCTTTGGAGACGCTCGGCCGGGTGGAGGCGATGGCGTTCGACAAGACCGGGACGCTCACCTGGGGTCTGCCCCGCGTCACCTCGGTCACCTCTGCCGCAGGCGATGCCGGCGCGGCGCTGATCCCGACCCTGGTGGCAGTGGAGTCGCTCAGCGACCATCCTTTGGCATCCGCGATCCTCCGTGACCTGGGCGAGCAGGTGCCCGACACCGCGAGGCTGGAGGCGACCGATCTGAACGCGGTCGTCGGCCGCGGCGTGCGCGCCACGATCGGTGGGGAGCCGGTCGAGGTCGGGAACCTGCGGATGTTCACCGAGCAGCAGCTCGCCCTGCCGGGCGAGCTCGAGGCTGCGTACGAGGAGGCTCGGGACTCGGGGCAGACGCTGATGATCGTCCGCCGGGCGGGTCGGTTCCTCGGCATCGTGGGGGTGATGGACGCCTCGCGCGCCGAGTCCGCTCAGGTGCTGCGGGCACTGCGCGGTGCGAGAGTGGGGCAGCTGGTGATGATCTCCGGTGACAACCAGCGTGTCGCCGACGCGGTCGGCCGCGAGGTCGGCGTCGACACTGCGATCGGAGAGCTGCTGCCCGAAGACAAGGTCGCCCAGATCACTCGGCTCGCCGAGACGCACCGGCCGATCGCGATGGTCGGCGACGGCGTGAACGACGCCCCCGCCATGGCACGCGCTGACATCGGCATCGCGATGGGTGCTGCGGGCTCCACCGTCGCCCTCGAGACCTGTGATATCGCGCTGATGAGCGACGACCTGGGCCGTGTCCCGTTCGCGGTCAGGCTCAGCCGCGCCACCAGCCGCATCATCCGGCAGAACCTCATCGCCAGCCTCGCCATCGTCGCGTTCCTCGTCATCGCGACCTTCATTGGGCTGAATATCGGCGCTGTCGTCCTCATCCACGAAGGCTCCACCCTGATCGTCGTCGCCAACGCGCTGCGACTGCTCAACTTCGAGCGTGGCAAAGAGCACCACGGCATCGACCACGAAGACAAGCCCGCACACTGATCTTCGTGGGCACGATCCTTGATTTCGGCGCACCGAAACATATGATTTCGGTGTGCCGAAATCATATGTTCGGGGAGCTGCCGAGCCGCTCCCGTCGCGTCGTGCGTCGACTCCTCGCCTGGCGTGGTTGATCGGCCCGGCTCTCGTCGCAGGCGTGGCTTACCTCGACCCGGGCAACGTGGCGAGCAACATGACGGCGGGCGCCCGCTACGGCTACCTGCTGGTATGGGTCGTGGTGCTCGCCAACGTCATGGCCTGGCTCATCCAGTACCTCTCCGCGAAGCTCGGCATCGTGACCGGACACAGCCTTCCGGAGACCCTCGGCACCCGCATTCGCCATCCGTGGGCGCGGCGAGCGTACTGGCTGCAGGCCGAACTCGTCGCGATGGCGACCGACATCGCCGAGGTCATCGGCGGCGCCGTCGCCCTGTACCTCCTCTTCGGGGTGCCGTTGCTGTGGGGTGGCTTCATCACGGGCACTGTCTCGATCTTCCTACTGCTCATCCAGTCCCGCGGGGGCGCGCGGCCGTTCGAGTTCGTGGTCATCGGGCTAGTCGCCGTCATAGGGATCGGCTTCACGTACGGTGTGTTCGTCGCACCGCCCGATCCCGGCGGCATCGCGGGCGGTCTCACGCCCCGCTTCGAGGGCACCGACTCCGTGCTGCTGGCCGCCTCGATCCTCGGCGCGACGATCATGCCCCACGCGATCTACGCACACAGCGCCCTCGCGCGAGACCGGTTCGCGCCGTCGACGTCGCGGAAGGATGCGACAGGCATAGTGGCCCGAGGCGTTGCGCTCGATGATCTCCGCGGCATCTCGACGCCGCGGCTGCTGCGCGCGACGCGCTGGGATGTCACGATCGCGATGCTGATCGCGGGCACGGTGAACTTGTGTATCCTGCTGCTGGCCGCCGCCAACCTTGCCGGAGTGCCCGGCACCGACACACTTGAGGGTGCGTACTCGGCCCTGTACGACGGCATCGGCCCGGTCGTCGCGACGCTGTTCGCGATCGGCCTGCTCGCGAGCGGCCTGGCGAGCACCTCGGTGGGGGCCTACGCGGGCGCCGAGATCATGCGCGGCCTGCTACGAATCCGGGTGCCGCTGCTTGTCCGCCGGCTGGTGACGCTTCTGCCCGCGCTCGCTCTCCTCGCCTTCGGCGTCGACCCCACCCTCGCGCTCGTGCTCAGCCAGGTGGTGCTGTCGTTCGGCATCCCGTTCGCACTCGTGCCGCTGGTCGCCCTCACGTCCAGGGACGACGTGCTCGGCCGCTTCCGCAACCACATCGCGACGACGGTGGCGGGGATCGCGGCATCCGTCTTCCTCATCGCACTCAACGGCGTGTTGCTGTGGCTGGTGTTCACCGGAGCATGACTCAGCCGCATTCGACCTCTTCGGCCCTGTGCTCCCTCGCCACCGTGTCAACTGCGGCCGCGGGTGTCACGTGAGGCGAGTTCGAGTAGGCGCGCGTTGTACGCCTCCAGCTCTGCATCGCCGGTGCGGTCCGCGTGCCGGTCGCGGCGCCGCGTCTCGCGGTCGTCGCTGCGGCTCCACTGGATGGCGACCGTGATCGCGAGGATGAGGGTGGGGATCTCGCCGATCGACCACGCGATCCCGCCTCCCGCGTATTGGTCTTCCAGCGGTGTCGCACCCCAGGTGCGGCCCATCGCACCGAACCACTCAGCGACCATGAGACCTTCCTGCATCATGATGGCGATGCCGAAGAACGCGTGCATCGCCATGATGCCGATCAGCAGCAGCAGCCGGCCCGCATACGGCAGCCGGTACGGGGCCGGGTCGACGCCGATCAGCGACAGCACGAACAGATAGCCGGTGATGAGGAAGTGCGCGACCATCCATTGGTGTCCGAGGTGGTCGTACAGCGACCAGCGGAACAGGTCGGTGTAGTAGAAGATCCACAGCGACCCGATGAACAGCCCGGCGGCGATGAACGGGTTGGTGAGGATGCGCGCGGCCGGGGAGTGTACGGCCCACAGGATCCATTCGCGGCCGCCGCGGGTGCCGTCCTCGCGCTTGCGGATCGCGCGGGCCGCTAGCATGACCGGGGCGCCGGCCACCAGCAGGATGGGGATCGCCATCGTGAGTAGCATGTGCCCGACCATGTGCATGCTGAACAGGTAGTCCTGATAGACGTTGACCACGCCGCCGGTGACCCACACCAGCAGGACCATCCCGACCACCCACAGGATCGTCCGGTACAGCGGCCACGCATCGCCGCGGCGGCGCAGACGCCGCACCCCGGCGAGGTAGAAGAACACCGCGAACCCGGCCACGACTGCCCAGAGCAGGTCGATGTTCCACGCGGTGAACCACCGGTCGATCGTGAGCTCCGGGGGCAGCGGTGCGCCGGTGAGACGTTCCGCCGGCGACGGGGTCTCAGGAAGCGGGGTCGGGTTCGGTGGAGGCGTGCGCGCAAGCGCTGCGGCGGCGCCGCTGGCCAGGCCCAGGACCGCGAGCTCGAACACGACGAGGGTCCAGAAGGACCGGCTGACACGGTCGGAGTCGCGCATCGTGCCGATCAGGCGGGCGCGATACCAGACCCCGAAGAAGCCGAGCGTGACCAGCGCGACCACCTTCACGGCGAGGATGGCACCGTAGGGCGACAGCATTTCGGTCCAGTCCTGCAGGCCGATCGCGGCGCGCACAGTGCCGGACACGGCGACGAGCACGAACGCGGCCAGTGCGATGCTCGAGTAGCGGGCGACGACGTCGGCGAGGCTGCCCCGTGTGAGCAACGGGCGGACCACGACGAGCAGCAGGAGCCCGCCGACCCAGACCGCGGCGCCGATGATGTGCAGGATGAGCGCCATCATCGCCTCGTGGTGGAACGCATCGTCGCCGGAGTGCCCCTGGGTGCCCATCGGCACCAGGGCGGCGACCGCGAGGGCCGTCACCACGAGCGTGGCCGGCCAGGACCGCACCGCGAAGGTGAGGACGGTGAGCGCCGCGCCGGTGACCGTGGTGATGAGCCAGGTGCGGCCCACCTCGGTCTCGATGAGGAACCGGCCGAGCTGGGCGCCGAACACCGGTCCTGCGTCAAGCGTGGGGTTGAATACGTTGACGAAGGTAAGAAACCCCGTGACGCCGGCGGCCACGGTGAACACGGCGGCGGCGATCGAGGCGGTGTCCAGGGCGACGTCGAACTCCCGCTCCCCGGCCCGCAGGGTGAACAGGGCCGTCACAAGCACGCCGACCATGCCCGCGGCGGCAAGGTTCACGATCATCTTCGCGATCGGGAGTCCCCACCGCACGAGAGGGCCGGCGTCGCCGAGTTGGAGCCCGGCCGCGCCGCCGCCGAACGCCAGCCCGGCGAGCAGGGCAACGAGCCCGGTCATGCCGAGGAGCGCGGGTCCTGCGGCGCGGAGTGCGCGCGGAGTGAGCCGCAGCACGGTTGGGCCCTGCGCGGAGGGGCGGCGGGTGGTGGCCGGGGTCACGTCAGCTGAGGCCGGAGTAGGCGTGGAGCCCCTTGAAGAACATGTTGACGATGGTGAAGTTGAAGAGCACCGTGATGAACCCGATGATGCACAGCCAGGCGGAGCGGGTGCCGCGCCATCCCCGGGTCGCGCGCGCATGGATGTAGCCGGCGTAGAGCACCCAGATCACGAAGGTCCACACTTCCTTGGTGTCGAAGCCCCAGTACCGTCCCCAGGAGTCGTTGGCCCAGATCGCGCCGGCGATCAGCGTGAAGGTCCAGAACACGAAGCCGACGATCACGAACCGGTACGCCAGCGACTCGAGCGCATCGGCGGGGGGCAGCGTGGCGAGGAAGCGCGGATCGCTCAGCCGGGCGACGTCCTCCGACGACGCCCGGGAACGGCGTTCGCGGCGGGCCTGCATGAGTTGGGTTACAGCGAGGCCGCAGGCGATCGCGAAGCCGCCAACAGTTCTCATACCCGGATCGTTGTTCACGATACGGCACGCGTCTTCATCATTACAAACGCGACTGGTCCTCGTCTGATCACAGCGAGTCTCGGACTGCTCGCGACCAGCGGCCCGTACCGACGCTGAACAGGCCACGAGAGATCCAGGAGCCCGACATGAGCACCACCCCAGAGCCCGTCGACACCCGATCGTCCGAAGTCACCTACATGGGCCGCCGGCCGCTGAGCACCGGCAAGATCGGCTACGCCTACACCGAGGACGACGGGTCGCCGCGCTACTACAAAGCCGCCCTCGTGACCGGCGCGCAGATCGGGCAGCGCATCACGCTAGAAGGCCCCGCCGACGACCCGAACGTGTACTACTCCAAAGGGCCGCGAGCCCCCCGTGTCACCGGTTTCGACGAGACGATCGACCGCGACACCCTGACCCGGTGGCAGGTCGCCGATCGAGCGGCTTACCAGGCCAAGGCCGACGCGGACGCCAGCAACAGAGCGGCGAAGCAAGCCGCCCACATGGAGCACCACATCGAGGCGCTGACCCAGGCCGCCCGCAACCTCACCGGTCCTCAGCGCGCAGCGTTCGCCCGTTACGTCGAAGATCGCATCCGCGGGTGGTGAGCGATCACGACGGACGTGAGCGCCACGGCGCCGCCGGATCGGACAGCGTCTCGAGCGCGATCTCACACCAGGTGCGTGCGCCGTTGAACGCCAGTCGCGCGTGACGAACGCCCAGCCGAGGGCTCCTCGGACGCCCGTGACCGCCGCCCTCCGCGTTTCGGAGCTCATCGATTCCCTGCGCAATCGAGGCAAGGCCCCCCAGGATGCGACGTATGGAGGGCGCACCGTCGACCGACCCGTCGACCCCGCCGGCGCCGAGACCCAACGACTGTTGAGCACGAGGGACCAGTGCCGAGAAGTCTTCGCGATCGGTGTAGTCGACGCCAACCCGCACAACATCGCCCTGGAGCCCGCCGCGCAGGAGTTCGTCGAGGCGACCTCCACCCCGCCGTTCCTGTACCAGCTGCCGCCGGAAGAGGGCCGCAAGACCGTCGACCAGGTGCAGGACGAGGAGATCTCCAAGCCCGAGATCGACGAGGAGTGGATCACCGTCGAAGGCGGCCCCACCGGCAGCGTCCCCACCCGGATCGTCCGACCCAAGGGAGCCGCCGGCATCCTGCCCGTCGTGCTCTACACACACGGCGCCGGGTGGGTGTTCGGCGACGCGCACACCCACGACCGTCTCGTCCGCGACCTCGCGGTCGGCACCGGTGCCGCCGTTGTGTTCCCCGAATACGTCCGCGCCCCCGAAGCGAAGTACCCGTCCCAGAACGAGCAGTCCTACGCCGTCGCGCAGTGGATCGTCCAGCACGGCGCCGAGCACAACCTCGACCCCGAGCGGGTCGTGATCTCCGGCGACTCCGTGGGCGGCAACATGGCCATCGCCCTGAACCTAATGGGCCACGAACGCGGCGACGTCACCTTCCGCGCCGCCGCACTGTTCTACCCCGTCACCAACGCCGCGTTCGACACCGAGTCGTACGAGACGTTCGCGGAGGGCTACTTCCTCGCCCGCGACGGCATGAAGTGGTTCTGGGACCAATACACCACCGACGAAAGCGAGCGCGCCGAGATCACCGCATCCCCGCTGCGCGCCACCGAAGAGCAGCTCGCGTTCTTCCCACCCACCCTCATCATCACCGCCGAAGCCGACGTGCTCCGCGACGAGGGCGAAGCGTTCGCCGCGAAGCTGCGCCGCGCCGGCGTCGAGGTCACCCAGGTCCGCTACGGCGGCATCATCCACGACTTCGTCATGGTCAACTCCCTGCACGACACCCCGCAGGCCAAAGCCGCCGTCGCGCAGGCCGTCGCGCACCTCCAGGCTGCGCTGGACGCCTGACCGCTCCACGATCGAGAGGAGAGAACCCGCATGTCGTCACCAACGTCGGCCACTACGACGACCCGTCCCACCCCACGGGCCTGTGGCTGTCCGAACTCGCCCACGCCTGGGAGGTGTTCGAGGAGCGCGGTTTCGAGCAGAACATCGTCAGCCCGGGCGGCGGGGCCTCGCCGTTGGAGCCGCGGTCATTGAAGTTCCCGAATTACGACAAGACTGCCAAAGCCTGGCATGCCGATCCGGCCCGGATGGCGCTGCTGGAGAACACGCTCAGCCCGGATCAGATCGACTCGGCCGACTACGACGCGATCTACTTCACCGGCGGCCACGCCGTCATGTACGACTTCCCCGACAGCGAAGGGCTGCAGAAGATCACCCGGGAGATCTGGGAACGCGGCGGCATCGTCTCCTCCGTCTGCCACGGCTACTGCGGGCTGCTCAACACCCGACTCTCGGACGGCTCCCTGCTCGTCGCCGGCCGCAAGGTCACCGGCTTCGCCTGGCAGGAAGAAGTCCTCGCCCGGGTCGACAAGCTCGTGCCCTACAACGCCGAGGAAGAGATGAAGAACCGGGGCGCGCTCTACGAGAAGGCCAAGATCCCCTTCATCTCCTACGCCATCGTCGACGGCAACCTCGTCACCGGACAGAACCCCGGCTCCGCGAAAGAGACCGCCGAAAAGGTCGCGGCGCTCCTCTGAGCACGCGCGGTGTTTCCTGTCCACTCGCAACCAATCGCATGACTCACTCGCAACTGGACGTCGCGACCGCAATGCAGGAGCACAGAGCGGACTAACGCCATCCATCTGAGATAAGAGCGGGGCACGCGCCCAGCTATCCGATCCAAAGGATCGATCAGGAACCTCGGCAAATGGCAGAAATACCAAGTGCCTACCAGCTAGGGCGTGTCTGACAAAGGTTGACGGTTGTGGTTGAGAGTCTTGAGGGGTGTCGCGGTTTCAGATGCTCTCGGATGCTCAGTGGTCATTGATCGAGGGGATGCTGCCGCGCCCGACGGGGCGGCCGGGGCGGAGATTCTCTGACGCTCGGACCATGGT
>TARA_B100000749_G_scaffold162758_1_pt1 | contig 15181 bp, 19 predicted proteins | sample TARA_B100000749 | Tara Oceans TARA_B100000749 (sample SAMEA2621232) | marine metagenome | biome: marine biome (ENVO:00000447); feature: mesopelagic zone (ENVO:00000213); material: "saline water (ENVO:00002010), including plankton (ENVO:xxxxxxxx)" | depth 800 m
AAACGCCGCGATAAAAGCTTTTATGGGGATTCAGATCGAAATTACATCTTCCTCACACAAGAAGGAACACCTTATTACACTAGTAAGGCCGAGATTTCAGACCGTGAAAATCCCGACTTTAGCAGCCGCATTGCAGCCGCGAACCGCATTGATTTTCCAGTTGTGAGAGGTCGGGCACTCAATAATCTTACGAAAAGACTCGCTGACAAGATCCGGCAAAAGCACCCTAGCTTTAAAGATTTTCGCTTTCATGATACCCGCGCAACTTATGGGATGAATTTCGTCAGACACTTTATCGATGCAGGGCATCCGCCGAGCAAAGTTGTAAACGATCTATCTGCCCGTATGGGGCACGCCGATACCAGCACTACCCATGCTTACCTCTCCTTTGACTCAAACAAAGATAGAACGGACGCCGCTGAAGACAGTTATGCAGCTTGGCTAAAAATAAACAATCGACGGGAGGCTTAATGACAAGCCTTAGCCAACTTAAATCAATCCAAACCGAAGAAGTATTGGCAGCGTCAGACACCGAAGCCGAAAAGCCTAAAAACCCCGAAAATACCGTCGTGATATGGCCAAAATCTGAAAGCACCTTTCCAGCATTCCAGTATTGTTATTTGGAACGCGAAGCACTTTCGAATGGGAAGCTTCCGCACGAAAAAACTAGGAATTTCTTAGTGATCACAGAATCTCTTTGCCCTCAACGAAGAGATTTGGTGGCCACATGGATTCAAGAGATGGTACGCGGAAAATGCAGCATTAATAGGGCTATTCACATAGGCCAGGTATTAACATGGATCGACCAAAATAATCTCAAAAATCTTCTATTTGTCGAAGAAGGCGCAAAACGTCTGTATCAGCAGTATACAAGTCATCTCATTCAATTAGTGAAAGAGAAAGAGGAAGATCTAAACTCAGTTGATGGCATAAATCTGAGTCATTCTGGAAACCTACAACGCGGCATGCAATCTATCATTGAATACTCCATAGGGGTCAGTCGCCGGGAAATCAGAAAATGGGCGACCATTCTGAGTCGTTCAAATTTCGATCCGTGGTACGCGCAGTTTGATACGGTTGAGCCAATGGAATTATCTGTAGATTACGGCATACCACAAGGCTTTGAAATTAAGCCAGAAAATACTCGCGTCGTATTTAAACCCACATATAGTGGCAGTATAAATGCCTTCAAATTTTGCTACTTGGATCGCGCTTCCTTAACCTCTGTAGGCCGTGGTCGCAGCAATCAAGCCCAAGTGAGAGTTCGGCTGGCGTCCATTTCCAAGCAAAGATGCCGACTCGTCTTACGCTGGGTGAAGGACATGTTAACTAGCTCGAAAAGCCTCGATAAATCCAACACGATTTGCGTTTTATTTGACTGGATTGACAGAGCTAAACGAGACAGTGATCTATACGAAAAATCACGATCACAACTTCTTTATCAAGATTTCACTACTCACCTAAATGAAGCCATCTCGGACAATGCCCTATCTCTCGGGCAGGCTGTAAAGTGGCAAGCAGAAATGCGCTATATCTTGAGCCTGAGCAACAACACACCAGCCTCAGAAGTCGAGGAATGGGCCCCTAAAATTACTTTGCAGATCGAATATTCGAATTTGGATAATGCTTATGTGGAGGTGGAAACTTATGAGTTAATCGGTGACTCAGAGGACAAGGCCCCCAATGTCGTTGTGCCCGAACAAGTTGTTGTAAACTACCCTTTGCAACCGAGCTACAAAATCCATGCATATAAGTTTTGTTATTTAGATCGGGCTAGCCTGATATCGGATGTTTCTCCTTCCGCCGCATTTGCTCGACGGGTCAATCCAGAAAGTCTATGCCCAAAAAGATGCCAAATTATGGCAAGCCTTATAAGGCTTGCCGTAACCGGAGCCCTCGTTCCTTATCGCGCTTATAGAATAGTCTCCATCATGGACTGGATCGACGCAAAGGGGCGCGGCGGGGACTTGCACAGCGCAGATGATGCCAAACGTCTCTATGCAGATTTTACTCAATATCTTCTTCACATGGCGCAACTGTCTCAGGTCGGAGACAAAAAGGGCTTTAGCTTCGGCACTGCTTGCCATAAGCAAGAGGCAATGGCCGATCTCATTAAACTATCAACAAAAGTGCCTCTTTCCACCATTAGAACGTGGGCAACCCAATTAACGAGGAATGCCCAAGACCTCCCGCAGCCACGATTAAGTGAAAATGACGCGAAGACCGCGTACCACCTACATAGTCGGTTTTTTTGGGGATATAGCCAACTAGCGCTAAGCCATCATGAAGCTGCCGCCCCACTCAAAATTCAACTCAGTGATCTTGGATACGAAGATTTTGTAGCTTTCAATCACAATGTCACGAGCTACACAAAATATGGAGCAAGAGGCGCGGAGAAGAATTGGCGAAACGTCGCATTTTCTGAAGCAGGCTTCGACGATGATATCGAATCAGTAGCTCGCAAAGCCAAAGCCCAAGGAATCAGATTCGACGCAAACCAGAGAGAAAACTACAGAGCATCGCAAAGAGTCTTGGTCGTTGACAATTTCCAACTAAGCGAAGACACGATAAGGCACTTTGCAAACCGAGCTATCAAACATTTTGGCTACATGCTTATGTTTGCCTCTGGATGCAATGCTGACCATCTCTCAGGTATTGATTGTCACAAAAGCCTTCTACCAAAAGAGGGCGGAGCAAACCGTATAATCGCATTTAAAGGGCGCGCAAAAAATGAGCTACAAAAAGTTACCGTACCCAGCGCATTCCAGAAAGATTGGCGACAGATGATTCGCCTCAGAGAATGGATGTCCAGTTACTGCGACCGAGATGCTACAAAATTTGGCCTTTGCTACGTTCCCCTTCGAGGAAATAACAAGAATAAATTGGTCAAGTTAGATGATCGAACCCTGAAAGATTCGTTGGCGTGGCCTGACAACGGCCCGAGCCTAGCGTCAAGAACGCCCCGAAAATCAAAGATACAAAGAGTGTTAGAGATATCAGGTGGCGACGTTGGCCTTGTTGCAGGGATGGTTTCCAATAAGCCAAACACGATCCAAAAGCACTATGGTTTCAAAACGTTTGAGGACTCTGCCAAGCAACTGTCGCAATTCTTTGCTGCCCTAAAGACCTCGGCAAACTTGCGGGTTTCAGGAAAGGCTAAGCCACCCATCGTAAGTTCTGGCGAAAAAATCCCCACAGGTAAATGCGTTGCTAAAACAGAAGACGACCGAAGGTATATAGATGGGATCGATGAAGTCCGGGCACCTGAACTGACATGTGGAGCCCCGCTCGCCTGCTTTTTCTGCAAAAGCTTCGGCATCCTCAACAACTACGAGGATATCCACCGAATCTTATCAGTGGCTGCATACATTAAATTTCAAAGCATGCATAAGTCTCAGGCACTTGAAATCCATGGAAAAAAATTCTTGCCAATAATCGCTCGAATTGAAGAGATTGTTGAGGCATTCCAAAAACGAAGCAAAGCAGCAAAAGAAATTGTTTATCGGTCTTCAAGATCGATCGAAAAAGGAGATTTGGATCCTTTTTGGCTTGCCCAACTAAATTCCCTTCTTGATGCCATTGAGGTCAGTTGATGTCGTTTTTTATGGTAGGCAACCTGAATACTGAGTTCGTGCCTGATCGCCTTGAAGAATTAGGTGGGGTAATTCCTGGTGAATTTGTTGTCTCACGCAAAATAAATGGTGAGATTCTATCCAAGTTCGAAGATGACACTTGGGACTTGACCCCTTACGGAACCAGATCGGTTTACACCTTTAATACTTGGCAAACTGGAGAGTTTGATCAACTCTCGCGCGTCATAACCGACGAGATAAAATCCATCATTTGGCTGGGAATGTTCAATCCAAGAATAGCCCTCAAGAAAAACAAAAAAATGGTGAGCTTTGCCGGGTACATCAAAGCCCTCAAGGCAATTGCCAAAATCGCATATCACTGTAACGTTTCGATAGCCGATTCCCATTCAGATCCAAAGTTTCAAGTAGCACTCAGATCCTCTTTTTTGTTTGCTTCTAGCGACAAAACAGAGAAAGGCCATTGGATCTCAACCTACATCAAGGAGGTTTTAAGGGTTTGTCACAGCGCGGCAAACGATGATTTATGTGAAAAGCTACCAAAATGGAAAATTGTTCCCGAGGAGAGCTACGATGACTGGCTTAAAAGATTAACGATTACAACCAAATATGTTCGGAACAATGGCAAGAGAACGCCGCTGGTTCCCACTCGCATACTGGCAACCATCCTTGAGGAGACGGAAAAGGAACTGGACGACGCTCTTCCTCACATGGAAAGGTTCGTGGAATTTTTTGAGGCGATCTACGAAGACCCCCACTTGTTCAGTGATACTATAGGACGTGCTCGCAACGCTGTGACACGCATTATTGGAAGCGGACGGCCCAACCCCGGACCAACCTCCAAATGCAGACTCATATCGAGAAAAAAAACGCTTAAACGATTCGGTCTTGATGGCTATCTTGAGAAGAAAGGAGTTGACGCACACCTAAGAAACATCACCCATCATCTTTGCCAACTGCAAGCATTCTCAGCGATCCTTATTCACTTCTACTCTGGCATGCGTGCTAGTGAGGTAGAAGTCTTGCCCTTTGATTGTCACCAGGTCATCGACATTCCTAATTTTGGAAGGGTAGATGTTCTCTTATCCCACACAAAGAAGCTGGCCAGATCCAACTTTTCAAAATTGCTCCCTTGGGTTACTTCACCAATCACAAAGAAAGCCATGAAGGTCTCCCAAGCCATTGCGAGAATAAACTGGGTTAGAAATAGCCCTGACCGATTTCCAAGTCGGCATGAGACAGTCCCCCTCTGGCTCGCTCACCAATGGAAAAAATGCGCTACGCCTGCAAACTATAAATACCCCATTGCATATCGCTCCATTGTTCTCGCGAGTAGCATCAAGTCGTTCAAAAATGTCGAGATAAGACGATCAGACATTGAGGAGCTCGTTGCTTTCGATGCATTTCGAGATTGGGACGAAGAACCTGAATTTGAGATCGGCCAGCCTTGGCCACTTTCTTCGCATCAGGGCAGGCGATCTGCTGCTGTGTATGCCTCGCGCTCAGGGATGGTTTCTCTGCCATCGTTAGCCACGCAATTCAAACATCTGACACTCATGATGACAGCGCTTTATGCCGAAAACTCAGCATTTGCCGAGTCCTTCATCGTCAATGAGGATGGCCGCATTCCTGAAAGCCATACAGTCATCGGCGACTTTAGAGCCTCTAAAAACCTGAATGACTCTGTCGCTTTTGAAGAGCAAGTTATCAAGGCACATTGGCCTCTGCTGGGAGGACAGGGAAAAGCTTTTCAATCTGAGAAAGACAGAAACTTACCCCAGTTCCTGGACTATGCCAGAGCCATTCAGAAGGAAATAGAAGTAGGCAAGAGAAAATACGTCCCATTACCCACGGGTGGTGGGTGCATGAACGAGACTGGCCCATGCGATAGCTACGGTATCGACTGGACTTTCCCATGCCTTGGGTGCGCCAAGTCTGTTTTCGAAGACGATGTTTTGGAGGAGGCTGCGGCTAGTTTGGAGTTCTCGATGCAGGAGATGAGTCCAAACTCCCTCGCCTACAAATTTAGCAACGAAAAGCTCAGACTCATAAAAGCCCGACTTACTGACTAGAAAGGACCAAGCCATGGGAAGCAAAGCGCTATCTGAGTATTTCTGTGCCTTGCAGCGCCTAAAGCAAGGCGAGCCGGAACGCATTAAGAAAGGCTCGCTCATTAATAAGGACAATGTAGCCAGGGAGGCTGGGCGAGCAAGGGGTAGCATCCGGAATAGACCTGGCTTTGAATCACTGTTAGAGGCTATCGAGAATGCCCAAAAACAGTCTTCGAGACGTCGATCCTCACTAACCGAAAAAGAACGCATAAAAAGTCTAAACGAGAAAATACAACGCCTCAAAGATGAAAACAATCGGGTCAAAGCCCGCTATATGTCACTGCTTTATTTAAACTTTGAGATGGCAAAAAAACTTCGAAATGCTGGCATAGATGTACCTCAGTTAGGCACTGTTATGGATATAAAGATCGAAGATGAAGTTAAATTTTAGCCACCGCGCCGGTCGCTCATCAATACCCTTCCAAATTTCTCATCGGTTATTTAGCGAAAGACCATCGGGCGGAAAATTCTAATAAGCCGTGCTATGAGAGCAGAGATATTTACAATCGGCAAGCCGGGCTTTTGCCTAGGCCACGTCCACCAGTACGATTTCACTGTCCTGCTGAGCACTGACCTCCAGCAACACTTCATCGCTGATCGCAATCCCGTCGCCTGCAGAAGCCACCACCCCGTTCACTTCGATTTGGCCTCTCGCCGGCACTAAGTAGACCTTGCGTCCGGTGGTAATACGGTATTCGGTGCTCTGACCCACCTTCAAGGTTGCGGCTACCAGGCGAGCATTCGCGCGGATTGCCAACGCTTCTGAATCGCCGGGCAGGCCGCTGGCAAGAGTGACAAAAAACCCGCTACGCTCGCCTTTTGGAAATGGCTTAGTACCCCAAGTGGGTGGCAGGCCGGTTTCATTAGGCATGATCCAGATCTGAAAGATTTGGGTAGTTTCGCCCTCCTGATTGAGCTCGCTGTGCGCGATGCCTGATCCCGCGCTCATAACCTGCACATCGCCTGCCTCAGTGCGCCCCCGATTACCGAGACTGTCTTGATGTGTAATTGCACCCTTGCGAACGTAGGTGATTATTTCCATGTCGCGATGCGAGTGGCGGGGAAACCCCGAGTTTGGAGCGATGGTGTCATCATTCCAGACTCGGAGATTCCCCCAGTTCATACGCTTGGGATCGTAATAATCAGCGAACGAAAAATGGTGGCGGGTATCCAGCCAGCCATGCCGGGCACCGCCCAGTTCTCGATATGGTCTAAGCTCGATCATTTTGGATCCTCCTGACTTCTGGAATGGGATTAGTACAATGTCTCAGAGCCAGCTTCGTTCACTGCCCAATAAGCCGATGGCAGCCTCCGATAGTGGCAACTCGAGAAAATCTCTAGGATTAGAAGTGCACCCTTAAACGCCGCACCCATTGCTCTGACCACGAAACCATAAAATCGCTGCTAGACCTGATTAAGGTCCAGTATCAAATCTTTTGGCGAGCATTCAAGTAGCCCAGCGAATAGATAAATTTTTTCGAGCGTGATGTTGGCCTGCCCTCTCTCGATTTTGCCAACATAACTCCGATCTATCCCAGCATCGTGCGCTAAGCGCTCCTGCGAAAAGCCTTTTGATTTTCGAATAGCTCTCAGATTTTGACCAAACGCCTCACAAATCGGTGAGCCCATTTCTCGCCCTCACAAAAGACAAGACTATGGTTTCTTGAGGCATTTCGGACCACGGCATATACTACCCATTTTCGAAGGTCGACCAGATCGACCTGGAGAACAATCGGACCGCCTTATGAAAAAATCGCAACCACTGAGCGTCGACAAAATCCTGATCGAACTCCTGAGACAGCAGCCAGATACTCCTTTTTCCAATACCAGCATTCGGGATAAGTATCTTCTTCAAATACCCGAAGTTCAGCGGCCAAGCCGCAACCAAGTTCGCAAGCACATATACAGAGAACTTCTACGCCTTGAAAAAGCAAAAGTTATCGATCGCTACGAGGGATCGACTGGCCGGGGATGCAAGTTTATCTATCGTTCAAACAACCAAGACATTTCCCTAAAAGCCAAGCCTTCTCCATTTAGGGCTGCATATGGGCACGTTGAATCGTCGATGGATGGTGCTACACGGCGGGCGTTGCAGGAGGAGCTTTCTAAAAGAAAGGTAGAACTAATTGCCAGTATTGGTGAAGCGGAGGAATACCAGCGCCTATATCACAAGTACCCGGCGCTTCGGAGCGCCGTGAAGGCGCAGTACTTAGAGTCTCGCGAGAGAAGCACAAAACTTCTAGGTCAACTTCGTGCTGTAGAGTCGGTCATCACAAAAATTGGGTTTCCCGCATGATCCAATTGCGCGTTTGGCAGCGCGAGTGCGTCGATCAAGCTCTTCAAGCTTTTGAGTACCAAACCCACTTTCTATGTCACGCAACACCTGCGGCGGGCAAAACCGTCATGGTAGCGTCGGTGGCTAAGGCCCTTCTGGAACGCAATAAAATTGATTTCGTCCTATGCTTTTCCCCTTCACGGACAGTGTCGCAAAGCGTCGCCTCGACATTTAGCGAAATCCTTGGGCGAAGCTTCAATGGCCAGATTGGGGCCGCAGGTGGTTCTTACACCTATCAGTCGATGAACACGCTTCCCAGAGAGCTATGGCAAGTACTGAGTGAGCACAGAGTCTTCGTGGTTTTGGACGAGATTCATCACTGCTCCGGTAGTAGTTGGGACGAACTCACAATTGGCAACAGTTGGGGGCGAACAATTCTCGATAGGATTCAAGGAAAGGCCTCCCTCACAATGGCGCTATCAGGAACACCTTGGAGGAGTGACGACAACCCAATCGCACTTTCTCGCTACACGCAGCCTGACGGCGAGCTCCATTGCGATTACGAATACGGTTTGGAGCGGGCGGTTATCGACGGCGCTTGCCGAGCCCCAAAAATCGTGCTCACTGATAATCGGGAAATCAGCCTAAGGTCATCGGAACTCGGCCTTAAAACCTACTCCAGCATCCGGGAAACAATCAGTCAGGGTCATATTACCTATCCTGACTTTCTGTTCCGGGACGAAGTGATCGACCATACACTCTCGGAAGCATCCAAAAAATTATTAGAGATCCGGAAGCAGGCTCCATCCGCTGCTGGCCTCGTCGTAGCTGCGACAACGGCACATGCAAAGCAGATTGCAGTTCGGCTTGCGGCGCTCGGAGAAAAGCCTGTTGTTGTCACTTACAACACGCCCGGAGCCCATCAAATTATTTCAAACTTCAAAACATCATCTGATCGATGGATCATTTCTGTGGGGATGATCAGTGAAGGAACTGACATCCCGAGATTGCAGGTGTGCTGTCACCTCAGCAGGATTCGAACAGAGCTCCATTTTCGGCAAGTTCTCGGCAGAATACTCCGGCGTCAAGCAGGAGAGCCCTCTGAAATTGGTGGCTGGCTCTACGTCCTTGCAGAACCCAGTTTGACTGAGTTCGCACGCAGAATTGGTGAGGACCTACCAGGGCATCATGTGGTTTCATTTTCACCAAAATCATCAAAGCAAAGCACGGACGAAACTAAAAGGTCTGAAGTGCTGCAGAAAGAGGATTACACAACGGAGTGGGAACTCGATATCGATAATACGGGCACATGGGATGCTGCACCGGACCATAACGGCGCTAGGGAAACTACTGATTTTTGTGTGAGCAATCAATACTGGAGTGAGGTGTTGTCCCTATTCGGGGAGAGGGTATTGTAGCTTGGTCGGAAATTTTCACATGACAGGGAATCTGAAGGAGCCATATAGGCTCTATTCAACTTAGGTGATTCATTGATTTCGAGTGCCGCCCCAACATTGCTGGAACTCAATCCATGTTCAATCAAGTATGTTGAAAAAGGTATCGCGGAATCTGTATCCGTATTGGAACTTAATAAGTTTATGAAATAGAAAAATGGAGCCTCTAAGGCTCCCTGAAACTTGTCTTGGAACGTGTCTTTAGATCGCATCATCTTCCTTGGTGATTTGCAGACTGGTAGAGGTAGCAAGATTACATAGACTCTTCAGATCAAAACCGATTTCACCTAGGCCGGGTTCTGCCTCGTTACTGCGGATCTCTCTTAAAAGAGGCTAAATTTCTCCCGAGGGAAGTGTTGGTCTATCCGCTTGAACGTTCGCTTTGCGACCATTGTAAATTTTCCATCGGCAACGTGATTGGTGTCTTGGTACTCGCACCTGCGCCCCGGGGGCAACAAATTCATAGAAATCTGTCTGCCACTGGTATGAATGTCAGGATACTCTTATTATTTGCACCATTGTGATGCGACCCCCCTAGCAAACTGCTGCGTGAGAGAAGTTATTGGTCAAATATTGTCCAAATAATGAAGTTATTAAGTAAAAGTGTTGCCTGAAGCACCAAAGATGTTGCCGGAAGCACTAAAGATGTTGCCCTGCACAGGTGCGCCCCTCATGCGTCTAAAGCCAGTCGTAATGTGCGATGTTTACGCCCCTGCGTCGGAAAATAACGCTCTGGTCAGATTTATCTAATCCACCCTGGAGCTCAGAAGACTACTTTCTATTCCAGGGTTTCCACATTAACCTCATTTGACCGAACCCGGTGAAACTGTATGCCGAGATTGCTGGCTCTGCTAAATGACGAGACCATGACCGACCAAACTCTGCTGATTATTGACCTCGAGGCGACGTGCTGGGGCAGCCGGCACGCGCCGGACGGCGCGCCCCAGAGCATTCATAACATGGAGATCATCGAGCTTGGATGTGTATTGGCCAGCCGACGAGGCGAAGTATTGGATGCCCGCTCTTTTCTTGTCAGACCCACTCGTAATCCTTTGCTGAGCGATTTCTGCACCGAGCTGACAAGTATTACCCAGTCGATGGTGGATGCAGCACCGGCGTTTCCGGAGGTGATTCAGACAATGAACCTTTGGCTTGGCGATCTTTCCAGCGAATTCGTATGGTGTAGTTGGGGCAATTACGATCGCCTGCACCTGGAAGCGCAGAGCCAGCTGGATGGGGCTCAACCGGCGATGTTGGCTTACCCACATTTGAACTTGAAACGTATCTGGCGGCGCACCACTGGCCAGAAGAAAAAGAATGGGCTGGCCCATGCCCTCGCATTTCATGAACTCGCGTTTGTGGGCGCCCACCATCGAGGCATTGATGATGCCCGCAACATTTCAAGGCTGATGCCCTTTATGGATTGGTCTCTCGAGCGCGAGTTGCGGACACCGCCCTCGCAGTTTCCCCTTAATCAGTGAGTTAACCCTGGCTCCGCCGCTCGAGGAAGCGCAATGAAAGTGAATTACACATCGTCCGTTACCGGAAAAAGAGCGACCGTACACGTGGACCAAAGCACCTGGTCGATATTCAAAAAAACACTGGAGATCACCTGCGGTGCCAGGGCATCAACAGATCAGAGGCTATCCGTTTATTACTGGGTCACTGCTTTAGACACGGAATACCGCACTTGGGCGAAAGACGAAACACTGACGTTCGACGCCTACGTCTCAAAGCGCCTCGGTGAGGAAATTCTCATGGATCTGGATGCTATTGGTCGGCATCACCGGAAAGTTGTCTAACCGACGGGCTCTATCGTGACGGCACCAGCACAGTCCAGCCCGTTATTTACGAGTAATGTGAAGTCATCGCCCGGGTGGATTCCCTGGGAGGATGTCTGCACTTTCCGTAACCACCCTTCTGAGCAAAGACCGCTGAAATAGGCCGGCAAGCCTGTCTCTGATACATACGGCTCAGAACGTAATGGCATACTCCAGCTCAGCGGCTGGCCAGCCATGTCCAGATATTCTTCTGCGTACTGAAACTGTGATCCGCTGCCGACCCGCTCCAGGTAACCAGCCAACCGGCCGTACATATACACAACCGCTTTCGTGTGTGTTATGGCCATCGGAGTTACCTTATCGTTAGGGAATGAGTTAAAAAGTTAGAGTTCCATATTAGGCGACGAGGCATACGCAGTGAAGCTGATCTGTATTTCAGACACCCACAGTCTGCACCGGCGAATTCCGGAGATCCTGGATGGTGATGTGTTGATCCATGCGGGTGACTGTCTTGGTCAGGGCACACTGGAGAACATCACAGACTTCAACGACTGGCTGGGAACGTTGCCGCACCGATATAAAATCGTGATTGCCGGGAACCACGACTGGGCCTTCCAGGAAACGCCGCAGCATGCTCGGCAGGCCCTCACCAATGCTATTTATCTGGAGGACAGTGGTGTCGAAATCGAAGGCGTTCGTTTCTGGGGTTCACCCTGGACGCCCACGTTCCTGGATTGGGCGTTTATGCTGGATCGCGGAGAGCCGCTGCAGGAGAAATGGCAGCTCATCCCGGATAGTACCGACGTGCTGATCACCCACGGACCACCAAAAGGCATTGGCGACGAAGCTAATATGGGGTTCAAAAGCCAGAACGTTGGTTGTGCTGACTTGCTTGCCCGCATTCAGGAGCTTGCGCTCAAAGCACACATTTTTGGCCATATCCATGAAGGCTACGGGGAATACCAGCAGGGACAGGCAACGTTGATCAATGCCAGCACCTGCAACGCACGGTATGAGCCGCGGAATGCGCCGATCGTGATTGATCTTTGAGGTGGCCAACGTTGAATAGGGGTAAGTGATATGACCGCCGAAGAACTGATCGCACAGCTACAAAAGCTACAGCCGGAGACGCCGGTGCTCGTTGAGGGCTACGAAACCGGCTTTGATGACATTGTCGAGCTCACCCCCGAACAGGTTGTCCAATACCGGCATGCTCAGGAGTGGGATGGCGAATATCAGACGCTGGACCGGTTCTCCAGTACAGAGACCGAAAGGCTGAAAGCTGTGGTGATCCATGGTCGCCGAGGCCACCGGAGGTAACGTCATGACAGAGAGGAAGACCTATCGCTTGAATGACTTGGTAGCTCAGTGTGATCCCTGCGCACCCATGCCGGAGGCGGTTCAGGAGTGGGATCAGGCAGTCTCGGTTGGCCTGGAACAAACTGTGATGAGTGGCCAGGTGGATATCCGGAATGCGGTCCTGGTGTTTCGCGAAAAACTGGCGGATCAGTTCGAGGCCATCCAACTGATCCTATTTGGCAGCAGAGCCCGCGGCGATTATCACGACGAAAGCGACGCGGACGTCGCGGTTATTTTGGCCGGGCAGCCTGGTGATTTTGTGGATACCAAGCTGGCGATGGCTGCCCTGGCGTTTGATGTACTCACGGAAACCGACGTTATGATTCAGGCCTTGCCGGTTTGGGAGAGTGAGTGGGCCAATCCGGAAGACTACTCAAACCCGGATCTACTCCTGAACATCGTCCGGGAGGGTATTGTTCTTTGGCGTGCTTGATTGCTGTGCCGAACACTTCTCATTTAAATACCGGCTCAATAAAGCAACCATTTCACCGCCATTGATCGCCCCTTCTCGTTTCAGCGCGACAATCAGATCTTCAATCTCATCGGTCACCACCTCATCACCGGCCAGCCATGTGGCGATGTCTGCCAGTGCGTCTTCGGACGTAGCTTGATAACGGATGCCGAGTTGGTCGGCCAAGTCTATGACATAAGACCTGATGCTGGGCTGTGAATTCATTGTTCAATTTCCCCCAAGGATCTTTAGATTCAGCCAGCTCCACATGGACTCCCCCGGCGGAAGGGGCGAACTCTCCCAAAAAACGACCTATTCAGATCCGGGTCTTTGATTGGAATTACCTACCCTCATAACGTCCAGCCACGTAAAGCATCACGATGGAATACCGTGCCGTATCCGCCCGATTAGGGTCTCAACTTCATGAGCCCCAATTTCAGTTGTAGCGTGCTGGAGCGGAGTTTTACTTCTGAAAGCATAAGCTGGTCTACTCAGCCACTCACGGGCAGAATCGGCATCACCGTGGAACAGAGTGTGGGCAAACGTGTAAAGCCGCACATACCGGTAAACCCGATAAGCCTCGTCGCTATTCAGAACCCCTGATCGCTTGCGTTGATAGAAGGTAGAGCGCGACATCTTCAGGAGTTTTAATGTGTCTTTACAGTCGGTTTGGAGACAGCCTGCCAGCCCAGACACCACACCAGTGGGCACTTGGCCGGACTCAATTGCCTCTGCAGTAGAAGAAAACTTAAGCTCTGCACCAGTAGAACGCATCAGTTCATAGAAATTCAGATCGGCATTCGGCGAGAGAGTGTTTTCGTTTTTCACCACCATGATCCTCAGTATATAAAAGCGGATTGTGCGTTCATCTCTGTCTTTCTTCCCAAGGATCTTCAGATTTCAGCCAGTCCCGAATGGCCTCTCCCCGCCTTAACTGGCCAGAACGCTCCCAATCCCGAACCCAGGCTGTGATGCGGCCAAAGTCGACCACATCATCAATGTCAGTCGGCTGAATGTTCGGCAACACCCGGTTGCTCGGTACCATCCGGTTGTTCTGCTCAATGTAGTGATAAAGCAGATCAAACACAGCGCGTTCGTAGCTGGCACATCTGGACAAATCCACCGGCATTCCTGACAGCCTCAGGAACTCCGATATGTCTAAAATCTCTCGATCTCCGAAAAGATGGGAAGTGTCCGGAAAGTTTTGACCGGCGATTGCCCAGACAGTGGGAGAGCCCACGCTATGCCAGAGAGGTTTTGGGCGTCCCGGGTGCACCGTACACAGCGCAGTCTGAGCAGTGATGTATGGGATCGGCATGATGTCGTCCTGCTGTATCTGGCCACACCGTACGTTTAACATCAACGTACCGTTGAGGTCCTATCTTCGTCCATCCTTGGGTTGCTCCCGATCTTCCATGAAATCCTCGGTTGCTCTGTCATCGGATTCAAACCATTCGTCCCAAACAGGATCAGTCGGCCGATCATAGCGTTTGACGGACCCTTTGAGGCGTTCCAGTGGTGTTAATTCTTGGGGTAGCGGCTCGGCCAGCTCATCCGCATGGGCGGTGTGAGTATCGAGGCCGTCCAGGAGCTCTTTCTCAGAGGGGCGTTTGCTTGTCATGGTGAGAGGTACCTCGTCTCCGGTCACTCGAGATCTAATTGGTAGACGATTTCAATTACGGGTGCAATGACGTGGCCAACAGAAATCTCGGTTTAGTATCGTTTAGTAGAGCAGATTACTAATTAGTATTTCGCGTTACTAATGAGTATTAATCGGTCAACCTGACCCCGTCCAGAGGACCTTGTGGCAGCCAAACACCCCACCTGAGCCAGAGACCTCGACGGCGTTCCGGCTGCTGTCCGTGGCTGAAAGTCCGGGCGAATTGACGTTCGACGGAGTTCCAGTTCTCGGTTAAGGGTTCGTTTGAACTCCGCCCCAATCACCGGAAGAAGGCTCATCGGCCACACTCATTCAAAAATTTCTTAATCCAAGCTGACTCTGGGACCGATGGCTCCAGGTCGTACATTTTGACCACCCGAGCAAACCGCGCAACGTACCCGCATTGACCTGCCGGTGGTAACCATTCATCAGGACCTCTCGAGCCCTTGCTTCCTATAACAATATAAAATATCCCAAATGATCGTATGAGTGAGTGAATA
>TARA_B100000749_G_scaffold95689_1_pt1 | contig 14976 bp, 10 predicted proteins | sample TARA_B100000749 | Tara Oceans TARA_B100000749 (sample SAMEA2621232) | marine metagenome | biome: marine biome (ENVO:00000447); feature: mesopelagic zone (ENVO:00000213); material: "saline water (ENVO:00002010), including plankton (ENVO:xxxxxxxx)" | depth 800 m
CCAATAAACAAAAACGCCCAGCCTAGCTGGGCGTTTTTGTTTATCCGGCGAGCTCTCGGTGAGAACCCTCGTTCGACCGAGCCCGCTTGCAGGCGAGGAACGCCGGAGCATCGCGACGGCGGCCCCTCGAAGAGGGGTGAGGCGCGCAGTGCCGAATAATCCCTGACGGAGTATCAGGCTGCTCGGCCCTGAGCCTACAGCCCCGGCATTCGTAGGGGCGCGACATGTCGCGTCCGCAACGCTCCCTGAGGTGTAAAGCACCCTGACTTGCCGCATTCCTCTTATCCTGCCGGCTCTCACATTGTCGCCATCACTGCATGAAGTACTGATGCCCTGATTTTCGGGAGGACCGGTCGGTCGATGGCTACTCGCCGCCTTTTCTGTCCCACAGCGGTTGCCATGTAGTGTCAAATCGCTACACTCGAAACAGGGTCGGTTGCATGGAGCGCGGCCACGACAATGTGAAGGACTCACCGCATGGATGATTTTTCCCCTTCAGACCTGAAGACCATTCTTCACTCCAAGCGCGCGAATATCTATTACCTGCAGCATTGCCGGGTGCTGGTTAATGGTGGACGTGTTGAGTACGTGACGGATGAAGGCAAGCAGTCCCTTTACTGGAATATTCCCATCGCCAACACCACCACGGTTCTTCTTGGGACGGGCACATCGATTACTCAGGCAGCCATGCGTGAGCTGGCTAAAGCCGGCGTGCTGGTCGGGTTCTGCGGTGGTGGCGGCACACCGTTGTTCAGTGCCAACGAGGTCGATGTAGAGGTCGCCTGGCTCTCGCCGCAAAGCGAGTATCGTCCCACAGAGTATCTGCAGGCCTGGGTGCGCTTCTGGTTTGATGATGCCCAGCGACTGGCGGCCGCCAAGCTGTTTCAGCGCATGCGCTTGGAGCGTATTGAAAGGACTTGGCTTAACAGTCGTGTCTTTAATGATGCCGGCTTTTCAGTGCCTGCCGAGCGCCTCAAGCACCTGATTGCAGAGGCTGCTTCTCGGAATGAGGCGGCAGGTGACAACACCATGCTGTTGACCGAAGAGGCGCGCCTGACCAAAGCGCTGTTCAAACTAGCGGTTGATGCCACAGGGTACGGCGACTTTACCCGTGCCAAGCGCGGCTCGGGAGCGGACCCGGCCAACCGGTTTCTTGATCACGGCAATTACCTGGCCTACGGGTTGGCGGCGACTGCAACCTGGGTGCTGGGTCTGCCCCATGGCCTGTCTGTGCTGCATGGCAAAACGCGGCGAGGTGGCCTGGTCTTTGACGTTGCGGACCTAGTAAAGGACGCCACCATTCTGCCGCAGGCATTTATCTCGGCCATGCGGGGGGATGAGGAGCAGGAATTCCGTCAGGCGTGTATTGAAAACCTGAGCCGCAGTGAGTCGCTGGACTTCATGATCGAATCGATCAAGACGGTCGCTGATGCGCTGGGAGACGGTAGCCAGTGAATGTCTTGCTGGTCTCGCAATGCAGCAAGCGTGCGCTCATCGAAACCCGCCGCATCCTCGACCAGTTTGCCGAACGTCGAGGCGAACGGACCTGGCAGACACCGATCACGCTGGCCGGCTTGCAGACCCTGCACAAGCTGTTGCGCAAAACGGCGCGCAAGAACACGGCTGTCGCCTGCCACTGGATCCGTGGCAAGGACCATACCGAGCTGCTTTGGATTGTTGGTGATGCCCGGCAATTCAATGGTCAGGGTGCGACGCCAACCAATATGACCCGGCGTGACGTGCTGCGCGCCGGTGATGAGGATGACTGGCACAGCGCCGAAGACATTCGTCTGCTCGCCTGCATTGCCGCGCTATTTCATGATTTTGGCAAGGCAGTTCTGGCTTTTCAGAACAAGTTGCGCAACAACCGCGCGGTGGCAGACCCGTACCGGCACGAGTGGATATCCCTGCGCTTGTTCGAGGCCTTTGTTGATAACGAAAGCGACGAGCACTGGTTGCAGCGATTGGCAGCAGTGGATGCCAAGGCAACCAAGGCATGCGTAAAACTGCTGAAATGCGATGGGCTAGGTGAGCATCGTGGTCCTTTTGCGACGTTGCCGCCTTTGGCCAAAGCGGTCGGTTGGCTGATCGTCAGTCATCACCGCGTGCCTGGGTCGCCGGAACCGTTTCAGGAAAATCACATCAAGGTCTTGCCCGATGCTATTGGCAAGCGCTGGTGTGGTGAGCGTGCAGAGGCTACTCAGGCAGAGTTGAAACAGTGCTGGAACCTCAAGGCCGGGTTACCTTTTGACAGTCGGCATTGGTGCGAGCATGCCCGCAACCTGGCAGCTCAGATGTTGCGGCGGGCGGGGCTGCTTGGCGTGAACTGGTGCGCAAACGCCTATGCCATGCACACCGCACGCATGGCCCTGATGCTGGCTGATCATTATTACTCCGGCCAGCCCAGTCATGCGCGTTACGGGGATGCCGAGTTTGCCCTGTTTGCCAACACTGACAGGCAAACGCGAAACCTTAAGCAGCGCCTGGATGAGCATCTTATCGGTGTGGAGGTGAACGCCAACCGCATTATGCGCAGCCTGCCGCAGCTGACTGCCAGTTTGCCGAGCATTGCCCGGCACAAAGGCTTTCGTCAGCGCAGCGCCGACCGACGCTTTGCCTGGCAAGACAGGGCCTTCGATCTGGCCGAAGGGTTACAGCACAAAAGTGCTGAGCAAGGCTTCTTCGGTGTCAACATGGCGTCTACCGGCTGCGGCAAAACCCTGGCCAATGGCCGCATCATGTATGCGCTTGCCGATCCCGTGCGGGGTGCGCGCTTCAGTATCGCGCTTGGCCTGCGGACCCTGACCTTGCAGACCGGTGAGGCATACCGCCAGCGTCTGGCGCTGGGCGAGCAGGACCTGGCAGTGATGGTGGGTGGTGCGGCGGTACGAGAGCTGTATGAGCACAAACTGCGCAACGGGTCGGAGTCGGCTGCTCCGCTGTTGCCTGAGTGGCAGCATGTGCACTTTGAAGGCAGCATGGTCGATGGGCCGCTCAGCCGCTGGCTGGCCGAAAGTCCGGCAACCCAGCGGCTGCTCCACGCGCCCCTGCTGGCCTGCACCATTGATCACCTGATGCCAGCCACCGAGGGGACACGTGGGGGGCAGCAGATTGCCCCGATGCTGCGTTTGATGAGCTCCGATCTGGTGCTGGATGAGCCGGATGACTTCGGCCTGGAAGACCTGCCGGCACTGGCACGTCTGGTGAACTGGGCCGGCATGCTCGGTAGCCGGGTATTGCTGTCGTCCGCGACCCTGCCGCCGGCGCTGATTCAGGGGCTGTTCGAGGCCTATCTGGCGGGGCGCCGCCAGTATCAGGCTAACCGAGGGCAACCGGGGCGGCCACTAGCGGTGTGCTGCGCCTGGTTTGACGAGTTCGCCCCGTCAGCAGGTGAGCACGGCGACGCAGACAGTTTCCTCCTTCAGCATCAGGCGTTTGTGTCGCAGCGGCTGGGTAAGCTGGAAACCCGGCAGCTGGAGGATAATCGGCGCAAGGCGTTGATCAGGCCCCTGGACATTCAGCAGGGATTGCCAGAGGTAGAGCTTTATGGTGCCTTTGCCGCGCACCTGCGCCAGCAGATTGCCGAACTGCATGCGGCGCACGGCATGGCCGACCCTGATAGTGGCAAGCGCTTCAGTGTTGGACTGGTGCGCATGGCCAATATCCATCCGCTGGTGAATGTAGCTCAAGCGTTTTGCGCTATGCCGGCAGATGCCGACACTCGGATCCATTTGTGTGTTTACCACTCGCAGCACCCATTGCTGGTGCGCTCGGCGATTGAGGGGCAGCTCGACAGTCTGCTGGCCCGGCACGCGCCTGATAGCTGGTGGGCCAGCGCGGCGGTTAGAGACATTCTGGATGCTCACCCGGAGAGCAATCACATTCTGGTCGTGCTGGCCACGCCGGTCGCTGAGGTTGGGCGCGACCATGACTACGACTGGGGCATTGTCGAGCCCTCTTCCATGCGCTCGATTATTCAATTGGCGGGACGGGTGCGTCGGCATCGTCCGGGTACTGTCGCAGCGCCTAACCTTTATCTGCTGGACACCAATCTGAAGCATCTGCGTAGCGGTCTGGCGTCCGAGGCGTACTGCCGCCCCGGCTTTGAAAGCCGCGAGTTTCGTCTGCGCAGCCACCTGTTGCACGAGCTGCTCAGCGACGAGCAATGGCAGCATATTGATGCACGAAGCCGCATCCGGCAGCGGGACAATGCCGACCCGGCAGACAACCTGGTGGACCTGGAACATGAAGTTACCCGGCAATGGGTTCAGGGAGCTGCCGAAGGCTCACCGCTCAAAGTGGTGCCTGCCAGCCTTTGGTGGCGTACTTGCGCCGCGCTGAGCTCTGTACTTCAGCGACAGCAGCCCTTCCGTTACGACCCGCAAGGGCGTCAGCGCTATGTGCTGATGCCTGATGACGGCAAAACGGTATTGCATCTGCTGGATAGGGAAGGGCAACTGGTACCGGCAGACAATCTGAAAACCTTCATCAACCTTGAGCTGGCGCAAGGGATCAGTCTCTGGGGGGTGACGGATTATCTGACGGAGCTGGAGCAACTGGCCGAGCAGTTGGACATGGAGCCGGAGCAGGCGGCACGCCGTTATGGCTGGTTGGATTTACCGGCAACAGGGTGTGACAACGGATGGTGTTATCAGCCGCTCTTGGGCTTTAACCGGAACACGTAGCAACGCAGGGGGGCAAACATGGAAGAAACGGGTACTACCATCACAGTGAGCAAGATCAGGCAGGTCATAGGCGAATTCATCCAAATTCGCCTGCAAGCCAAGCTCGACAAGCTCAAGGAGGGGCAGCATGAGGAGCGTGAGAAGCTGCTGGCAGCCCATGAACCTGAGGCCTGGTTGGCGGATGCGGCTCGCCGGGTAAACCAGATTCAGCAGGTCACGCATGCAATCAAGTACATCCATCCTGATGCCAGGGGTACCAACTTGTTCAGCGCTGGTAACTCTCTAGCGGGCCATCTTTGCGTTGGGACCCATATTCTGGGTGAAGGCATGGCACCGGATGTTGTTGGCAATGCCGCCGCCCTGGATATCTACAAGTTTCTTCGTCTTGAAGTGGCAGGCCGCAGTTTGCTTGCCTTGGCACTGGAACGGCATCCGGCTCTGCGCGAAGCGCTGTCGGCGGATGCCAACAAGGCAGATGAGTCGATGGGTGCCTTTGCCGGGCTGGTCGAGGCCAAGGGCAAGCCGGCCTCGCATACGCTGGCCAAGCAACTTTACTGGCCGCTGGGAGGTGGCCAATACCATCTGCTGGCGCCGTTGTTTCCCAGTTCACTGGTCAGCACTGTCTGGAGTACGCTGCGCGAGCATCGGTTTTCCGATGATGCCAGGGCCGCACGCGAGGCTGCGCGCAACAAGACCGCTCACGCTCACGGTTATCATGAATACCCCAATGTGGTTGTGCAGAAGTTTGGCGGTACCAAGCCGCAGAACATCAGTCAGCTCAATAGTGAGCGCTACGGCGAGAATCATCTGCTGCCGTCAGTGCCGCCGTCATGGCAATCCCCGGAGGTACGCCCGCCCCTCAATAGCGACAGTATTTTTGTCCGTGGCTTTGCCAGCCAGCGCGTAGTGCGCGAGGGCATTGAGGATCTGCGCCGCTATCTGCAGCGAGTCAAGGACGTTAACAACAAACCGGTGCGTGAGGGCCGGGCGCGACGGGTGCAGGCACTGTTTGACGCCTTGCTGCACTACGCTGCCCAACTGTGGGACCTGCCTGCCGGCTGGACAGCCAACCTGGAATGCAAACTGAACGCCGCAGAACAATGCTGGCTCGACCCGCAGCGCTGCGCTCTGGATCAGGGGTTCGCCGAGCGTTACCAGCAGTCCGACTGGCAGGAGCAGATTTGCAGCCGCTTTGCCAACTGGTTGAACGCCAGGCTGTTTGAGGCGGGCAAAGGGTTGTCGGTGGGTGAGAACGAAGCGCAGGAATGGCGTCGTCTGCTGGACCGTGAACTGACCATGCTGCACAGGGAGTTGCGCCATGACTGAGATCAATAGCCTGCTCATCCTGCCGCGCTTGCGCGTTCAAGCCGCTAATGCGGTATCAGGGCCACTGACTTGGGGGTTTCCATCACCTACCGCGTTTACCGGTTTTGCCCATGCGCTGGAGCGGCGGTTGGCGGCTGACCTGCCAGCTGGCATTGCCGGAGTGGGAATAATTTGTCACCGGTTTGAGCCGCAGGTGTATCACCCGGCGGGCAATTACACCCGTGTTTTCTGCCTGACGCGTAACCCGGTGAACAAGGATGGTGCTACCGCTTCGTTGGTAGAAGAGGGTAAGGCCCACATGGAAGTGACGCTGGTCATTGCCCTGGCCGATTGGGTGCTGGAAGACGATCGCACCGCGCTTTTGGCCTCTATCAGCCGCACGGCATTGTCCATGCGGCTGGCGGGCGGCAGCCTGCTGCCACAGCGACATGGCCCCCGCTTTGCGCCTCGGCTGGAGGAATGGCCGTCGGCCCAGGCGGACCGGCATGAGCTGTTCAGAAAGTTGCGTCGACACTGGCTGCCCGGCTTTGCCCTTACATTGCGTGAAGACCGGTTGGCACAGGGGCTGCAGCGTCTGCAGGAAACACAACCCCAGGCCACCGCACTGGATGCGCTGCTCGACCTTTCGCGGCTGAATGTTGAACCTGCTGCCGAGCCAGAGCCTGACGGCAGCATCAAGTGGCATATTCGCCGCCGTGATGGCTGGCTGGTGCCCTTGGCGATTGGCTATGCTGGCCTGTCAACGCTGTATGAACCGGGCCAGGTGCTCAACAGCCGGGACGCCGAAACGCCGTTCCGTTTTGTAGAAAGCCTTTACAGCATCGGCGAGTGGGTCAGCCCGCACCGCCTCAGCTGCCTGGAGCAACTGCTGTGGCATCACGATGCCGATCCTCAAGGCGGAATTTACCGCTGTATCAATCGTTACACCGACTATCTGACCGATGCCGCTGAAGGCATAGCATAAGGAGATGTGATCATGGCCAAGAGTGAACTCAAAACTGCATCCGTACTGGCGTTTGAACGCAAGCTGGACCCGTCAGATGCGTTGTTTAGTGCCGGCCGCTGGGATGACCGCGACAATGGCGCCCAATGGCCGGCGGTCAGCGTGCGTGAAAAGTCCGTGCGCGGCACCATTTCCAACCGGTTGAAGGCCAATGCCCAAGATCCGGCCAAGCTCGACGCACAGATTCAATCACCCAACCTGCAGACAGTGGATGTGGCGACCCTGCCAGCTGATGCCGACACCTTGCGGGCACGCTTTACCCTGCGGGTACTCGGCGGAGCAGGAACCCCCTCTGCGTGTAACAATGCCGATTACCAGGCGGCTCTGCTCGATGTTATCGCCGGCTACGTTCAGTCGCATGGCTTTGGCGAGTTGGCCCGGCGTTTTGCCTGCAACATCGCCAACGGCCGATTCCTGTGGCGTAACCGAGTGGGGGCTGAAGATGTTGAAGTACGGGTTAGCCATCTTGAGCAAGGCAAGGCGGTGGCGAGCTGGACATTCAGCGCCCACGACTTTTCCCTGCGGGAATTCAACCAGAGCGATAACAAGGGGCTAGCGGCCATGGCTGCCGTTATTGAAGCCGGATTGGCCGCCCCTGATGGCTATGCCCTGCTGGATGTGCAGGCCTATGCCCGCATGGGCGACGCGCAGGAAGTGTATCCCTCGCAGGAACTGATCCTCGACCGGGGCAAGGGTAAAAGCAAAACCCTGTATGTCATCGACGAGGTGGCAGGCATGCACAGCCAGAAAATCGGCAACGCCTTACGCACCGTCGACACCTGGTATCCGGCCGAGGAGGGCTGTGTAGGCCCGATTGCGGTTGAGCCCTACGGCTCGGTAACCTCTGAAGGCCGCGCGTATCGCCAGCCAAAGCAGAAAGCCGATTTTTACAACCTGCTGGATAACTGGGTGCTCAAAGGGCAGGTCCCGGCGGAAGGGGATCAGCACTATGTGATGGCAATCCTGATTCGCGGTGGCGTATTTGGGGCCTCGGATAAGGATTAAGTCATGGATCATTATCTGGATATACGGTTATTGCCTGACCCCGAGTTTCCAGCTCCAATCCTGATGAACGCCTTGTTCGCCAAGCTGCATCGCACCCTGGTAGCCCAGCGAGCGGTCGACATAGGGGTCAGTTTTCCTGCTGCGCAGGCGTCTCATCTGGGAGGGGTAATGCGGCTGCATGGCTCCTCGGGACGGCTGAATGAGCACATGGCGCAGCAGTGGTTGCAGGGTATGCGCGATCACTTGGACATCTCCGACATTGCCCCTGTGCCCGAGACGGCCGGATACTGCCAGGTTCGTCGGGTGCAGGCAAAGTCCAGCTCGGAACGCCTGCAGCGGCGCTACCTGAAACGACACCCTGACGTTGACCAGAAGAGGGTGGCCGAGTTGTTTACGGCAGAGAAAGAGCGCCGACTGGCGCTGCCGTACCTGCGCATCAGAAGTGCCAGCTCGGACCAGCAGTTTCTTCTCTTTATTCAGCAGACGCCGGTAACAACGCCGCAAACAGGCGATTTCAATAGCTACGGCCTTAGCAGCACCGCCACGCTACCCTGGTTTTAACCCTTTATTTGGCGCTCTTTTGTATCGCCTTATAAATCAATTGGTTGGCGTTCGCTTCAAAAAAAGGGGCGAGCGCTAACCCGTTACTTCTGCTCTTTAAAAAACAATACCTTACGTGTCAGAATGCCTACTTCACTGCCGCACAGGCAGCTCAGAAATGCCCGAAGAGCTGCCACCCGCCACAGGTCGCCTTCACTGCCGCACAGGCAGCTCAGAAAAACAAGCCCAACGTCGGCTTCTACACCACCAACTTCACTGCCGCACAGGCAGCTCAGAAAAGAGGGTCATCGTCGATCAGCAAGCGGCCGGACTTCACTGCCGCACAGGCAGCTCAGAAAGGTGCGTTTAGCGCACTTACCATGCAGCTTAACTTCACTGCCGCACAGGCAGCTCAGAAAAGGATGAGGCGTGAGCGAAGCTCGGCAGCAATCTTCACTGCCGCACAGGCAGCTCAGAAATGGGCGCACTCATCACCTGTGCACGTAGAGTCCTTCACTGCCGCACAGGCAGCTCAGAAATTCAGTCCCTGTGCATTCCCTGTCACAAGCAGCTTCACTGCCGCACAGGCAGCTCAGAAATGTGCGTCGGCGCGGGCAAGTACAGCGTACAGCTTCACTGCCGCACAGGCAGCTCAGAAAATGATCGCTCTGGCACGTCTTCGGCTTCCTCAACTTCACTGCCGCACAGGCAGCTCAGAAAGCGCAAAAGGTCGCAGAAGAAGCGCAGACGCCCTTCACTGCCGCACAGGCAGCTCAGAAAATTGGCATCGGCAGCGGCGGCCGGCATGTCCTCTTCACTGCCGCACAGGCAGCTCAGAAAATAATGCAGGCGTACCAGCAGGGCGGCACGGCCTTCACTGCCGCACAGGCAGCTCAGAAAAATCGCGTGGCCGGGCGTGGACTTCACGCCGCCTTCACTGCCGCACAGGCAGCTCAGAAATAACCAAAGCCCAACTAGAACGCATCCGCCGCCTTCACTGCCGCACAGGCAGCTCAGAAATGCCAGAGGCGCGGGTCGTTGAAGAGCTGGACCTTCACTGCCGCACAGGCAGCTCAGAAAACGTCCAGAGCAGTCTGTTTTGGGCATCACTGCTTCACTGCCGCACAGGCAGCTCAGAAAAGTCTTGCCAAGCAGTAAGCCTCACACTACATCTTCACTGCCGCACAGGCAGCTCAGAAAGAGCGCATAACCGCGAAGTCCGGCGAATAGAACTTCACTGCCGCACAGGCAGCTCAGAAAACAGGAAGCGGCGTAGAAGCCGAGCTGGCCAACTTCACTGCCGCACAGGCAGCTCAGAAAAAGGCGCTCTGGCAGCCGCACCGCTGGGTGAACTTCACTGCCGCACAGGCAGCTCAGAAATGGAGGCATTCTTCGCCAAGTCCAAACGCTGGCTTCACTGCCGCACAGGCAGCTCAGAAATGATCATCATCGGCGGCCGACCTGGCACCGGCCTTCACTGCCGCACAGGCAGCTCAGAAAGAAATAGATGAAGTCGCCCGGCTTTGCGCGAACTTCACTGCCGCACAGGCAGCTCAGAAATGATGCCAGACCCAGCGCCCCCAATTGGTCAGCTTCACTGCCGCACAGGCAGCTCAGAAATGCGAGCACACGAGGGTTAAGGTCATGCCGATCTTCACTGCCGCACAGGCAGCTCAGAAAATGTCGAAGCGCAAGACCTATCGGCCGGAGGACTTCACTGCCGCACAGGCAGCTCAGAAAATATCTCGTACTGCCCCCTGAACAAACACACACTTCACTGCCGCACAGGCAGCTCAGAAAATTCGCGCTCCCAGTTGCGACTGTCGAGCTTCCTTCACTGCCGCACAGGCAGCTCAGAAAGCCCATTCTCTCCGGCTCTTCGGCTGAGTCATCTTCACTGCCGCACAGGCAGCTCAGAAATGGCACACCGGGACATGAACAAGCAGCTTGGCCTTCACTGCCGCACAGGCAGCTCAGAAATGCTTGCGTGCGCTGTCCCAGTCGAACACCAGCTTCACTGCCGCACAGGCAGCTCAGAAATGGACGGTGTGCAGCAACATCCCCCACCCAGACTTCACTGCCGCACAGGCAGCTCAGAAAGGAAGAGGCGGGGCCAGACCTATCGAAACACACTTCACTGCCGCACAGGCAGCTCAGAAATATCAGGCGAAGAGTGCGACCCCGACACCGGACTTCACTGCCGCACAGGCAGCTCAGAAAAGGTAGATCCCGGAGACCAGCAGCTTGAAGTCCTTCACTGCCGCACAGGCAGCTCAGAAAAGAGCCTGTGACGCTTGAAACCGTCACGGCGGCTTCACTGCCGCACAGGCAGCTCAGAAATCGGGCAGATGCCCAGCTGAACGGCACTACCACTTCACTGCCGCACAGGCAGCTCAGAAATTGTCGCCCTTGCTTCGCCGCGTCCTGTACCACTTCACTGCCGCACAGGCAGCTCAGAAAGCCACCGTTTCCGGTCAGTCCGCGCAGCAGTACTTCACTGCCGCACAGGCAGCTCAGAAAGCTGGTTTCTGCTGTCGCTGCTGATCCTGTCACTTCACTGCCGCACAGGCAGCTCAGAAAATCTACACCGGGGCCTCACGCACACGTCATGACTTCACTGCCGCACAGGCAGCTCAGAAAGGCTCCACCTCGTGTCCGGTCAACGGTGCCAGCTTCACTGCCGCACAGGCAGCTCAGAAATGATGCGAACGGCGAGACGCGTAGGCAGCGTACTTCACTGCCGCACAGGCAGCTCAGAAAGAAACATGAACGCGCAAGACGGCGAGATATTCCCTTCACTGCCGCACAGGCAGCTCAGAAATTGTGGTGATGCTCCATAACGTCGGCCAGGGTCTTCACTGCCGCACAGGCAGCTCAGAAATGTCGGCGAAATGCCCGACGGCGACGGAGAGTCTTCACTGCCGCACAGGCAGCTCAGAAAAAACAGCCATGGCGCTCTTGCTTCCGCGCCCGCTTCACTGCCGCACAGGCAGCTCAGAAATCGGCAAGCCGGTAATTGTGACCGATGCGCCTCTTCACTGCCGCACAGGCAGCTCAGAAAGGTTGTCATCAGGTCGCCAACGACCTCTTTTGCTTCACTGCCGCACAGGCAGCTCAGAAATCGGCCCGTTGACCCACGGCAATGACGTTCGCCTTCACTGCCGCACAGGCAGCTCAGAAAAGATGAGCGAGCCGGCATCCACGGCGCTGGGCCTTCACTGCCGCACAGGCAGCTCAGAAAAGGAGGCAGGCAGGGAGCGGAAGGTTGCCACCCTTCACTGCCGCACAGGCAGCTCAGAAAATATCGCACTTGGCCCTCTGATCAATGCGGTCCTTCACTGCCGCACAGGCAGCTCAGAAATGATTTTATGGATCAGTCGCTTGGTGATGTACCTTCACTGCCGCACAGGCAGCTCAGAAAAGCGAGATCAGTACCGCCTTCTGGACGGATGACCTTCACTGCCGCACAGGCAGCTCAGAAAACGCACCGGGCGCTGGTGTCTGAGCGATGCGACTTCACTGCCGCACAGGCAGCTCAGAAAATTGCCCAGGCGCCCTCGCCTGCCGCCTCACGCTTCACTGCCGCACAGGCAGCTCAGAAAAGGGACAAGGCTTGCGGCTGACACTCCGACGACTTCACTGCCGCACAGGCAGCTCAGAAAGGCCTGGTTATCCATTATCCCCGGCATCGGTACTTCACTGCCGCACAGGCAGCTCAGAAAATGAAGAACAGCGCCCCGGCGAAAGCACCGATCTTCACTGCCGCACAGGCAGCTCAGAAATAGATGGTCTGCAGCGATATACGGTGGTGACCCTTCACTGCCGCACAGGCAGCTCAGAAAAACGCCAGGCGATACCAGGGCGGCGCTACACGCTTCACTGCCGCACAGGCAGCTCAGAAATGGATGGCCAGTAACGTCGTCGCCAAGGTGGACTTCACTGCCGCACAGGCAGCTCAGAAACATTCGTTCAGGTGCTTGGTGCGAAACGTGGCCTTCACTGCCGCACAGGCAGCTCAGAAAATAGGTTTCAACGCGCACATGGATAAACAACTCTTCACTGCCGCACAGGCAGCTCAGAAAGTGTGCAGTCGTCTGCCGTTGTCCAGGCTACCCTTCACTGCCGCACAGGCAGCTCAGAAATGCCCGGCGTTGCCAAATGGGGCTTTGGTAAGCTTCACTGCCGCACAGGCAGCTCAGAAATTGAGCTGCTGGCGAATGCCGAGCATGTCACCCTTCACTGCCGCACAGGCAGCTCAGAAATGGCTCCAGGACAGGCTGTCGCGTCCGCAGCTCTTCACTGCCGCACAGGCAGCTCAGAAATCTGCATACACGCGCACCCGCACGATCCCGCCCTTCACTGCCGCACAGGCAGCTCAGAAAGCAGTCATCGTCGACCACATCAAGCCATACAACTTCACTGCCGCACAGGCAGCTCAGAAACAATGCAGAACGTGTGCAGCGGCCTGTGCGGACTTCACTGCCGCACAGGCAGCTCAGAAAAGAGAGGCCACACGCATGAGGCCAAAACAAAACTTCACTGCCGCACAGGCAGCTCAGAAAAGCAGTGACCAGCGCGACAGGCTGCCCAGCTTCTTCACTGCCGCACAGGCAGCTCAGAAAACGGGTGCGCCCATTGAGCGATCGCGCCGGCCCTTCACTGCCGCACAGGCAGCTCAGAAATTGCGCAGCGGCACCTTGCCAACGCGCGGGAGCTTCACTGCCGCACAGGCAGCTCAGAAACGGTACCGAAGTGGCCCGCAGCCGTGGAATCGCCTTCACTGCCGCACAGGCAGCTCAGAAAGTGCAGGGGATGGAGTGGCGGGACTATGCGCTCTTCACTGCCGCACAGGCAGCTCAGAAACGCACCTCGCGGAATCAGGGGTGGAGCAAGACCTTCACTGCCGCACAGGCAGCTCAGAAAATGACAGGTGTCGTCGCGTAATGCTGTTCACTGAAGTGGAGCAGCTTTGCGGTTTGCCGGATAGCGGGTTTGGAAATCCTCGCCGTCCATAGTTTGCTGGCCCTGGACATATTTCCCAAATAGCGTCTTCGCGCACTTTCGGAGTTGTTGCCGGCTACAACACCAATGGATGCACGTGGCGATTACCCGTGAGCAGCAGCGCTTAGGGGTGGGCACGGCTGATACGCTGCGCTTACTCCTCCCTACAGGTAGACGCTGCCCGGCGGCAGGCTGACGTGGACACCCGTCATCCTTAAAATCTGCTTTTATTGTTATGTTATAACAATTATATTCTGCCCCCTGCGGCGTGCCAGCCACGCCGTTGCCAATACCAAATCGAAAGGGAGCAGCCATGTTTTCAAGCAAGACGCCATTGACTCTGGCGCTGGCGGCGGTGGCCGCTGGTGTCTCTTCCGTGCATGCAGCGGATGCGCCGCTGGATTTGCCGACGCTGACGGTCAGCGCCAGTGCGCTGAATCAGACTCCGGAGCAAATGGTTCAGCCGGCGGCGGTGCTGCAGGGTGAGGACTGGTTTGCGCTGCGTGAGACCGGGCTGGCGGACAGTCTGGAGTCGCTGCCGGGTGTGCGCGCCGCCGGGTTTGGGCCGGGCAGCAGCCGGCCGGTCATTCGCGGTCTGGATGGTGCGCGGGTGCGGGTGCTCAGCGACGGTGCTGATGTGCTGGATGCTTCGACCATCAGCCCGGACCACGCGATCAGCGCCGATACCGCATTGATCGAGCGGGTGGAGGTACTCAAGGGCCCGGCCACGCTGCTGTACGGTGGCGGTGCGATTGGCGGGGTGGTCAACCTGATTGATCGTCGGGTGCCGACCTACGTGCCTGAGCGCGGCTACGAGGGCGAGATTGATCTGCGCGCCAATACGGTTGCCGATGAGCGCGCCGGTTCAGCGGGTCTGACGTTGGGTACCGGTGCCTTTGCCATGCGCCTTGAGGGTGGCAAGAGCGAGGCCGATCCGTATCGCATTCCCGGTCATCCGTCCCGTCAGGAAGGCGCCTACAACGATACCGATACCCGTTCTCTGGGGCTGAGCTGGATCGGTGAGCAGGGCTATCTGGGCCTGGCCTACAGCCGTCAGGATCGCGAATACGGTTTGCTGGCGCACGAGCACGCCGACTGTCACACCCACGGCCCTGATTGGCACTGCGGCGGTCATGACGATCACGACCACGACGATGATCACGACGACCATGATCATGACCACGAACACGCCGATGCCTGGATCGATATGGAGCAGCGCCGCTGGGATCTGCGTGGCGAATACCAGAATCCGTTTGCCGGGGTAGAACGCGTACGCCTGCGCGTTGCCGATACCGACTACCGCCACGTCGAGATGGAAGGTGATGAAGTCGGAACCCGCTTCACCAACCGCGGTACCGATGGCCGGCTTGAGGTTACGCATGCCCCGGTTGCCGGCTGGCGCGGGGTGATCGGCAC
>TARA_B100000749_G_C18449956_1_pt1 | contig 14947 bp, 12 predicted proteins | sample TARA_B100000749 | Tara Oceans TARA_B100000749 (sample SAMEA2621232) | marine metagenome | biome: marine biome (ENVO:00000447); feature: mesopelagic zone (ENVO:00000213); material: "saline water (ENVO:00002010), including plankton (ENVO:xxxxxxxx)" | depth 800 m
GTAACCTTGGCGCCATTTTCCATCACCTTCATGCTGCGGAACTTCCACACTTCAATAGGCTTGCCATCAATGCCATAGCGCTGTTGTTTGAACAGAGCAGGGCCCTTGGAAGTCATGCGCACGCAGAAGCCGATAAACAGCATCGGCACCGCGATAATCGCCAGAATCACCAGTGAAAGAATCACATCCTCGATACGCTTGACGATCCGATTGGCCCCATCCATAGGGGTATCGAAGATACTGATGCTGGGTAGACCGTTGATGCTCTCACTGCGGGCATGCAGCAGATCAAACACAAACACATCCGGGATTAAATAAACGGAAGCGGTAGTGTCACTCAGTTCATCCAGCAGACGACGGATCTTCTCCTCCGCGCGCATGGGCAGGGTGATATACACCTTGTCGATCATGCCCGCCCGCGCATCGTGAACCAGCGTCTGCATGGTGCCCCTAACAGAGACGCCCAGGTTGGCCTCGTTAAGTCTTACCGGGTCATTGGACTTGTCGTCGTAGAAGCCCACCACATTCAGACCCATCCACGGGCTAGCGACGATATTTTCTGCCAGTCGGCGGCCCAGCTCCCCGGCGCCTGCTATCGCCACGGTGCGGGTGTTATAACCCTTTGCCCGCAGTCTGCGCATGGCGACCCGAAAAAAGATCCGGTAGCTGAGCAGCCCGGCCATGCCGATAACAAACCAGAGTATGCGGTCCGTGTCCGGCAAACGGCTGTTCTGGAAAATGAAATAATCGGCGACGAACATGCCGGCGAACGCGGCAGCCCAGTTACCCGCAACCTTACGCAGCTCGACTAGGCTATGTTCGCCACGCCAGGAGCCGTAAAGACGACTGAAGTCGTTGATCAGGTAGAAGAGGAAAAGGGTAACCAGCAAGCTGATCCAGTGGTCGGGATGTTGGCGCGTGCCTTGCCACAACAGGGCAGCCAGAAAGGCCGCGCCGATAACGAAGAGATCCAGCCAACGATGCAGGACCGCCAGGAAAGGTTCATTGGATCGTATGATCCCGTTGTTCTGGTTGAGCATCGGTATCTCAGTCCTGAGTTGCTACTCGTTTAATGACCAATGGCAACGCTTCTTGCCAATCACCAACCGCCCCGGCCACATAATGGCTGAGTGATGAGTCATCGAGCACAGAGTATGCTGGCCGTTTGGCAGGGGTAGGGTAATCGCTTGTACCGATAGGATGTACTGTCGGGGTCGTGAAAGAGTTTAGCTCTTTATCCGCTACGCTAAATATAGCCTCAGCAAATTCGTACCAGCTACAAGAGCGTCCCCCAGAAAAATGGTAAACCTCCGATGGTGTAGCTTTCTCTGCTATTGCTATCAACGCAGCAGCAAGATCCCCGGCATAAGTGGGTGTGCCTATCTGATCGGCTACTACGCTGAGCTCGGGCCGGGAGGCCGCCAGCCGCAGCATGGTCTTCAAAAAGTTATTGCCATATTCACTGAAGACCCAGGCCGTCCTCACGACGCAAAAGCGCTTGGCGGTAGCAGCTGCCTGCTCACCAGCAAGCTTGCTAGCTCCATAAACTCCCAGGGGGCAAACAGGATCCGATTCTTTATAGGGCGAGGTGGCACTACCGTCGAAAACGTAATCGGTAGATATATGTAACAGGCGGGCGCCTACCAAGTTTGCTGCGGCGGCAAGATAGCCGACTGCATGGGCGTTGATCGCCCAAGCGTTTTCCTCGTCACTCTCGGCCTTGTCTACAGCTGTGTATGCAGCTGCGTTTATAATGACGTCAGGTTTGAAGTCATTTGCTTTGGCGTTCACAGCCAGGGCGTCAGTTATGTTCAGTGAATCTCTGTTGCACGCTATCCAGGTATGCTGCGTTCGGGCCAACTGGTCCTGCAAGCAACGTCCGAGTTGACCATCGGCTCCGGTCACGAGAATTTTCATCGGCCCAGATACTCCTTGAATGTAGGAGCACTCGCATCCTTCTCAGATAGCTTTATCTCCAATCCTGCGGGCCACTCGATTGCCAGGTCCTTATCATTCCAGGCAAGGGAGCCCTCATCGCTTGGGTCATAATAGTCCGTACACTTGTACTCGAAATCAGCTGTATCGCTGACGACAACGAAGCCGTGGGCGAAGCCTGGGGGCACCCAAAACTGCCGCTTGTTCTCTTCGCTGAGCGTCACTCCAGCCCATTGACCAAAGGTTGAAGAGTCGCGCCGCAGGTCTACAGCTACGTCAAATACTTCACCTCGTACTACGCGTACAAGCTTGCCCTGCGGCTTGTTTATCTGGAAATGAAGCCCACGCAGTACGCCTTTACTGGAGCGCGAATGGTTGTCCTGTACAAAAGGCAACGTAATGCCAGCCTGCGTGGCGTAACGCTCAGCCTGAAATGTTTCCAGGAAAAAACCGCGGTCGTCACCAAACACTTTGGGTTCAATGATGACACAATCATTCAGCTTGCTTTTAACGACATTCATTACTCTTCACCTGCAAGCCGAATGAGATATTGACCGTACTCGGTCTTTTTAAAGAAATCACCTTGCTTCAACAGTTGGTCTTTATCGATCCAGCGCTGGTTGTAGGCAATTTCCTCGAGACAGGCCACCTTCAACCCCTGGCGATGCTCCACGGTTTGTACAAACTGGCCCGCATCGAGAAGCGAGTCATGTGTGCCGGTATCGAGCCAGGCAAAACCGCGTCCGAGCAGGGTCACGTGCAGATCGCCACGTTCCATGTATGCAATGTTTACGTCAGTAATTTCCAGCTCGCCGCGGTGAGAAGGCTTGATGTTGCGCGCAATGTCGATGACATCGTTGTCGTAGAAATACAGGCCGGTAACCGCATAATTGGATTTGGGCTTGGCGGGCTTCTCTTCGATACTTATGGCTTTGCCCGTTGCATCGAACTCGACCACACCAAAGCGCTCAGGGTCATTGACGTGGTAACCAAACACTGTCGCGCCCGTAGAGCGGCTTGTAGCTTCCCGGAGCTTGTCGGAAAAATGCTGGCCGTAAAAGATGTTGTCGCCCAGCACGAGACAGACGTTATCGTCGCCAATAAAGTCAGCGCCGATGATAAAAGCCTGGGCAAGACCATCCGGGGAGGGTTGCTCGGCATAACTGAGATTCACTCCGAACTGAGAGCCGTCACCCAACAAGCGTTGAAAACCCGGCAGGTCGGTAGGCGTTGAGATAATCAGAACATCTTGTATGCCAGCCAGCATAAGCACCGACAAGGGATAGTAGATCATCGGCTTGTCGTACACGGGCAGCAACTGCTTGGACATGCCCATGGTGATGGGGTGCAGCCGGGTGCCAGAGCCCCCGGCGAGGATGATGCCTTTATACTTCTTCATGGGTATCCTTTCCTGGTAGGAATAAATTCAGACTTTGCTTGCACCTATACGGTCCAGTTTGTAATCACCGGATAAAACGCGTTGCCACCACTCGGTGTTATCAAGATACCAGCGGACAGTTTTACGAAGACCTGTCTCGAAGGTCTCTTCCGGGACCCAGCCGAGCTCTCTCTGAATTTTGCTTGCGTCGATAGCGTAACGGGTATCGTGGCCTGGACGGTCCTTAACAAAAGTGATCAGGTCTCGGTACTGCACGACTCCTTCGGGCTTAAGAGGGGCTAGTTCTTCAAGGAGATCGCAGAGGGTGTGTACCACTTCAATATTACGCTTCTCATTGTGTCCGCCGATATTATATGTTTCACCCACCTTGCCTTTGGTAACCACCTCGACCAGAGCCCGCGCATGGTCCTCGACATACAGCCAATCCCTGATTTGAGATCCGTCTCCGTACACGGGGAGTGCCTTACCCGCCAAAGCATTAAGAATCACGTGAGGAATGAGCTTCTCAGGGAAATGATATGGCCCATAGTTGTTGGAGCAATTGGTTATCAGCGTGGGCAGGCCGTAGGTACGTTGCCAGGCACGTACCAAATGGTCAGAACTGGCCTTGGACGCAGAGTATGGTGAACTGGGAGCGTAAGAGGTGGTCTCAGTGAATAGGTCATCTGTACCTTCAAGGTCGCCATACACTTCATCGGTGGAAATATGATGGAAGCGAAACTCAGCCTTAACATCTGGCTCAAGGCCATTCCAATAACTACGGGCCGCCTCTAGCAGAGTGTAGGTACCGACGATGTTGGTTTGAATAAATTCTGCAGGGCCGTCGATAGACCGGTCTACGTGGGATTCTGCAGCAAGATGCATGATTGCCGTGGGGCGAAACTCGTCAAACACCTGAGCAAGGGCAGATGCGTCACATATGTCCACTTGATAAAATTGATAGCGCGATGAGGCGGAGACCGGCGACAGAGATTCAAGATTGCCGGCATAAGAAAGTTTGTCAATATTACCAACGACGTGCGAGGTATTTTGGATGAGATGCCGAACAACGGCAGAGCCAATAAAGCCTGCTCCGCCGGTAACTAAAATGCGTGATGACATGGAGTAGCCTGAATTTAATTGGATGGATACCACTTAATTAAAAGTTCCTCGTACTCACCGAGAATTTTTTCCCAGGTGAAACGTTCGTTGAACCGAGAAATACTGGCAGCTTTCATGGCATGAACTGCGTCATCATCCGATAGAAGCTCGTCAAAGAGCAGAGAGCATTCCTGCTCAGTGCCAAAATAAGCTGCATCGGGACCAGCAACCCACTTATTGAAGTGATTATCATGGGCAATAACAGCACAGCCTGCTCCTAGCGCCTCTACTAGAGAGGGATTAGTGCCACCCACCCTGTGACCATGCAGGTAAAAACGGGCAAAAAAGCGAAGTGCCTGTACAACCGGAGCTTCATAGATAGCACCAGGAAATATTACTTCTTCACTCGCAGCATCCATGACGTCCTTATGAAAAGAGTTAATAGAAGGTTCGAAACTACCTAGTACAACCAACTTATGATCTCTTCGTTTACAACTGAAAGCCCTTACCATTTCAAGAAAGGAGTTTTCTGGTTCAGGGCGAGCAATGATTACCGAGTATCCATCCGGCTGCAGACCATAAACCGAGAGAAGGGAAGGGTTCGCTACAAGCACCTCATCACCGCCGTAGGGGATCATGGTGATTTTCTTAATGTTAACTCTAGATGAAAGGTGTTTTTGTATTTCGGGATGATCAGCTACCAAATGATTGCCGAACCAACAACCAGCTCGCTCGTTCAGCCAGAACCATGTTTTAGCAATCGGTCCCCACTTGTCCCGCCTCCACTCGATGCCATCCATATTTATGATATTTGTTTTTGTCATAACACGGTGAAGTAGGTTAAATACCGCAGTATTGTACCCAAGGGTTAGAAAAAGCCCGTGGTGCCGTAGTGAGTGAACGATAGATTTGAAATCAAATATTATTGTGCCAAGAGGCCCGTCTTTATCGATAGGTATATGTACCCTGTCGATATTTTCCCAGCGGGTAAAATAGGTAGGACCGGACCCTTTTTCTTGTACATAAACAATAACGGTCCAATTCCTTTTGATTAGATGTTTGCTTAAAGCTTCAGCGAAGGTCTCGAAACCGCCGTGTTTTGCCGGTATGCCGCGTATGCCAAGCAGAACTAGTTTGTAATTGGAAGTCATGAGAGGCCAAGTATCTCTTTTTCAATATTTAGCAAAAAGGCAGGGAGGCTAAACGCCTCTTGGTAACGGAGAAATGCTGCCTCACCTAATTCCTGTACTTTAGAAGGATTATCAATTAGGTAAAGGATTTCCTCTGTCATTTTACTTGTATCTAGAGGTGTAACGAGCGCTCCATTAACACCGTGTTGTATCATTTCGGAGCTTCCGCCGTGATCATAGGCAATAACTGGCGTGCTATTTTGAAACGATTCAAGTACTACAGTAGGAAGAGGATCGGGAGATGTTGAACCCATGATGGATATATCTGAAACTAAAAACAGCTGCCTAGCGTCTTCTCTGAAACCAAAAAAATATACATTTTTATCGATACCTAGACTGACACTCTTAGCCTTTAATTCATCAAATATCATCTCATAGCCGGGAAATGCAGATCCGAAAAATGCCACTTTAACATCTTTGTGGTGTACATTGACAAGAGCGTCAATGACATCCAAAAAAAGAACCTGACCTTTCCACGAGTGGAGACGAGCCACGTAGGCGATTAAGAAGGAATCAGAAATCGATAGGTTTTTAGATAGTTCCATTTTAAATCTATCTAGCTCGTCACTTTTAAGCGGCTGTTGGCTAGGGAGGCCGTTGTATATAACACTTGATTTATTAGCCGTATTAGTCAAGCTCATTGATTCAAAGCATGTTTTTACGCTTTGTGATACGCAGATCACCCTGTCCGCGAGAACGCTCGAGAGGGTATATAATATTCTAAATAACGACTTGGGGTGATCTTGTATTTCATGGAGGTGATGAATAACTTTGATATTACTTAGCCCCATACAAGCGATTAACGGAGTTATGACGGCAAGAGTGTTTATATATACTATATCGTATTTTCCATTTTTTATTTTTCTGCGGAGGTACATCGATTGGCGCAGTACATTAAATGTGGTTTTCAACAAGTTGGTGAAGCCTGAGAGCTTGACTCTTCTTAAAACAGCAAGGTCGTGACACTTAAGCGAGTTAATACTTGTGTTATTGAGGCGTTCGCAGAGCGGACCTTCTGAGTCTAAAATTACATCTACGGAATGGGTCTTTGAAAGATGATCTACTACTAGCAAAAATATTTTATCGGAACCATATAGTTCCGCCCCTTGATGTATCATCAAAATTTTCATTTGCTTAACTCAGCTTTTTAATTACTTTTGCAGGTACGCCACCAACTACTACTGAACTGGGTACGTCTTGTGTAACAACAGCTCCTGCAGCTATGATTGACCCTGGTCCAATTGTCACTCCGTCCAGTATGGTTGCTTTAGTGCCAATCCATACATTATCCGAGATCGTAATTCCTTTGTTACTAACTCCTTGCTCTTTAAAGTTTTTCGAATCTTCCGTATAAATATGGTTTTCCGCGATAATTGAAACATTTGGGCCAATCATAACGTTATTACCAATGGTTATTCTTCCAGAACATCCAATGTAGGAATAGGCGCCGATAGAAGAGTTGTCGCCAATCGTTAACCCCCAACCTAGGTTGCCTCGCCAGTAGCCGGTTGGACGAATTAGCGCGCCGTGACATACGGTTACGTTGTCACCTAATTTAATACCGTGAGAAGAAACGCTTTGAATCAAAGCGCAGCTTTCAATTTTACATTTACGGCCGGTAACCAGGAGTTTTTTGGGGCCAACAATTTTTACATTGCGGCCCGCGGAAAGAGGGCCGTTGGAGGTAATATGAAATGCTTTGTAATAGTAACCACGAATAACCGTGTTGAATAGATGCCAATAGACATACCGGTCGAAACCTTTTTCGTTATAACCTAAGTTGGCATTAATATTCTTAATGAGCCTTTTAATCATTGCAAATATGTTTCCATGTAAGCTTTGTAAAAGAACCAGTTCGGCACTTGAATTAGCAGGGTTTTAGATAACCATGCAAACATGACTATTAATGTAGATGCGAAGAAAATTGTGTTTTTAGAAAGTTTATCAAAATACAGATTGGCTAGTATTAAGAAGTTAAAGAAAAAGAAAATGTAAAAAATTCGGTCAGCTACCATTTGGTCAAATGAGAATACGGAGCAGATTATAAGCCCTATAAGCAAGTTGCCTACATAAAAACGAATTTTATTTGATGGGTCGTCTAGTTGGTCTTTGTAAATATAAATGGAGAAAGCTAAAAGTGCTATAGTAAGTATATACTGTGGTCTAAAAGTAAATGCTTTCGCTAAATCCCATTTGGTGTAGAGGTAAAGTTTTTCAAAGGACCAGTGATAGGGTGCTAGCATCTCTGCTATTGCAACAATGGGGTTGTATAATAAGAAAATCGGTATTAACACTGCTGCGATGAGCAAGATATAGCTAAATTTCTTTATTTTTAGGTTGAGTAGGCAGGCTAGAACGACTACAGAACTAACATGGAAAAAGAGACCAATAATGAAAAAGCATATGAAAGGCAGTGATTTCCTTTGGTGGGCATAGGCCAGAGCTACTAGAATAAAACCAAATGCCAGTCCTTGTCTTAGGATATTAAAGTGAACATTATAATATAAAAAAGAGAATGAGAATAAAGTATATACCAAGCACCATCTTTTTTGCTCAAGCAACAAAAAAGCTTTTATTAATAAGCTGTTGATTGCAAGATAGCAAATAAATAAGAATATTCGTGGGTCTTCAGTGAAGAATCTTACCAAATAAATTAAAGCTTTAAATAGGGGGTCGATTTGCAACGGATAATAAGAAAAATTTAAGCTTTCAAATAGTAGCGAGTAGACTATGGTATCAATTCCAATTTCTAAGGGCCTAACTGAAAGTATAAAGGAAGTGAATACAACATATACCGTATATAATATCCTTAATGAATACTTGGTGTGTGCGAAAAGGGATAGCACTAACGCCCCTGTGGCTATAAGCCAATAAATGGCTATGTAGATATTAAAGCTCATGTGGGTGCTTGCTCCTGCCAGTCATTTTTCATATTTATACATTAACCGTTATATCTTATCGTACGCTGCTCGTATCAGATTGCGTTCACTACCAAGAATTATTAGAAGTTGCAGCGTGATTTTTAATTGTTGTATGTAACCGGCTAATTTATCCTTCGTGCACGACATATGGAATTGAATAATAAAACTGAAATGAGAACAATTTTTTAATAAATGATGCGTTATTTTTGATAGCAAGGCGTTAACATTTTCATCGAGTTTATAGAGTGTTAGTGATATGTAATGAGGAAGCTTCTTTGGATAGTCCTATTCACTTAGAGCCTAAAGAAAATTTTAGTAGCAATTTCAATTTTTTAATAAAGGTTAGGTAAGTGTAATTTGTGTTTAATAATTCTGCTATTGAAGGTGCAGCGAACGTGCTGAGATATAGTTTTCGATAGAATACAAAAAAGTCATAGTCTTTATTTGTGAAGCTGGCGTATTTGAGGATCTCATAGCTGTAGTTCCGCTTTTCTTTTCGGCTGAAATAACTATTCCACTTCTCATAAAATTTGATTTTTGATGCGAAGTCTACATTCTTTGATCCGCCAGTTCTCCAGTCTATGTTTGTTGTTGGTATGTCATTTATAAAGCACCACCCATTACTTTTGTAATATATAGAGAAAAAGAAATCATAGTCTTGATTTCTTTTTAAATCTTCATCCCACCGTGGCACGCCATCTTCACACCTTGTTGTATCTATAATATAAGAAGATGTTTGGGCAAAACCTCTCGGATCCCCAAATAAAAATGATGCAGGTCCACTAGTTGAGTTTACATCGAACGATCGATATTGCTTTTTCAGAACGGCAATTACGTTCGCGCCACCGTAAATTGCAGTTTTACTACTGTGCTTTAGGATGGTAATTGATTTTTCTAAGTGGCTAGGCTCCCACCAGTCATCAGAATCAAGATATGCTAAGTATCTTGTGTCGGCAATATCAATCCCCAAATTTCGTGCGTAATTTGCGTTCCCGGTCTTTAGAGTTGAAAGATAATTAATTTTGATTTCTTTAATTTTCGTGAATTCCTTAATGACCATATAGGCTTTTTTAGCTTCATCGATATTTGAGCCGTTATCAATTATGTACACATGTGTCGGCTTTAATGTTTGTTGATAAACAGAGTCCAAAAGCCTGTGTAGAAAGCTGGATCGATTGTAGAATGGAATTATTACTGATATATCAAACGACATATTGTGCGCTTTTCCGATGTTGGCTTACAAAAGCCGATAATTGCCCGTTGGTATTTGTAGGGTTTTGGTGTTTTCTACGTAAAAGGAATATACAGCGCTATTCGGAAATTTTGTGAATTAGCTCGCTAATGCTAGTTGTTCTGTTGTGATTGAAATCTTGCTTAATTTATATAGCAGCTAGCTGTGTACGGCTTACTATCAAGTAAAATACACAGGCGAAGTGCCAAAATAACAATAATGATAACCAGATTTAGCGCAGTTTTTTTGTGTGAACTGTTTCGTTGAAGAGCAGAAAACCCTAAAAAGTTACAGCTTCAAGTAAAGCAAAAGATAGCATCGCGAGGATTGGTCTTTCTTTATCTGGAATTATAATTATCAATTTCATTGAATACTGTTTCCCACATTTCTTCAGACTTTGCTTTTAATATTTTTGACCTACTCTGAAGATTGCTAACAATTTCTTTTCGCGAGTCTGGATCTATCAAGAGATCTATTTTTTTTGAAAGTGCTGAGTCTGTATCCAATACTGATACTAGACCTTCCGTAAATTGATAATCTTCGAAGAGTCGGAGATATTTATGACTCCATCCCGTTGCTAAAGACGGAACCCCTTGAGATAACGCGCTTACTAAACCATGAAATCTACTTCCAATAGTGGCATCACAGCTACCTAGTATTCCCTTAATATGTAGAGGATCAGTTTCAACTAAAATTTCAATACCACCAGCCTGATTTGAGATCTTTTCAGCTAATAATTGGTCGTCTATTCCTTCGTGTACTAATATAAAAGGTTTAGCATTTTTGGCTAACATATACTTCGCGCACTTAATCATAAAGGGTAAGTACGCTTCACTTTCTTCTTTGTTTGTTTTATCTATCATTCTGTAGTTAGGAACAATTGCTACTCTCCGCTCGCTGGGGTCATAATTTTCGGGGAGCGTACCTTTGATCAGGTTTGTGAAATCAGGGTATAGCTTTATTTTATTTTGTTCACCTGCTATGTCAGTTAGATAAGCATATGAATCTTGCTCCCTAGCAAAAATTAGATCGCAGTTATTAGCCCAGGTGGAGACGTACTTTTTGATATTTTCCGTGTTGTAGGGACCGAAAGCTTGTGGCAATAGAATGATCTTTTTTGATTGCTTTTTCCACTTGCTGCTCGATATAGCTAATTCCTTGCTGCTCCCGACGCCCCATTGGTCACTGTAGGAAAAGCCTGCTGCATCTATTACAATATCTACTTCGCTATTTAATACAATCCCATACTTATTAAGAAAGCTTTTAGGCAGTAAGTTTGCAAAGATGCTGAAATCAAAGCCATAACGATAAACCCATAACTTAGGGTATAATTGCAGCTTTCTCATTTTCTCAAAGGTATCTTCAGTTCCCCCATAAGTTGGAGCCATAGTTAATTTCACGTCTGGATAGCGATTCCTCAATTTCTCTACGACCGAGTGCAGCATGAGTTCTGCACCTTTGTTTTTAAAACCTGCTTGCCTTATTTCAATAATCATATCGAGATATCTTCCAGGATTGATTCGTTGATCTTCTTTTGTGAAAATGGTACTTGTCCTTCTGGATCTGCGTAGCCGACCGCTAATAGCATGATTACTCTTTCATGATCCTTTAAGTTGATTATACTTCTGATACGCTTTTCGCTGGCTTCAACTTCGGGCCAATTTATCGAGCAGCTCGATAAGCCAAGGGACTCAAGGCATAGTATTAATTGCATCGAACCTAGTGAAGCATCGATATAGATCAGATGACGATCACGTTCAAACTGGTATGCTGAAAGATCACCCAAGACAACAATTATTGATTGTAGGTTATCAGCGAAACCAGACGTCCCTCCTGCACATTTTGCGATGTCTCTAGCCCTTTCCTTGTTATTGCAAAATAGGAATCTATAAGGCTGTCTGTTACAGGCTGATGGTGCCAGACTAGCGTAGTTTGCTGCCTGCATAACTAGTTCAGGAGGTACACTTATTTCTTTGTACCACCGCACGGAGCGCCTCCGCACTATTAATGATTTCAAAGCATCGAAATCCATTTTTGCCTTTGACAGGCTCTGATGTTGATAGGGCGAAAATTTTGAATTTGGACTTGGTAATATGCTGTAGACTTCGGTGAGCTGTAATTCTTTCCTATCGATAAATATGAATTTATCTCTTGCTTCTTTTATTATTGGAGTCATTTGAACTGCTGAAAAATATTCATTTAATACATCTGTTGCCCATTTTATCTCATCAGTTTGTATCTCCGGGTTTTTGAGGGCAAGAGTTAAACTGTCAACTGTTTCAAGGATAAAAGATTCCGCAAAAACATTTTTTCGCGGCTTCATTATCAGCCCTTTTTCTAAGCGATGAATGTTTCGTCGCAATAAAGAATTGATTTTTCCACCGTATCTTAACGATCTATTGTAAGCCGCTCGGCCTTTCAAAACGCTCTGATGCTCCGCTGAAAATTCGTTTGAGGCTATATAATGTAAATTCGCTGTTAGCTTTGATGAAGACGCTATTCTTAAAAAAATATAATTAAAATATATTTTTATTGATTTCAGGCTGCGGAGCAGATTAGCTGGTAAGAACTTCTTTATGGCTGACTTCATCTGTTTGCTCTGCTTAGAATAATTCTAGGAATAAAAATGAATGATTTGGCCATCATTAAAAAAACAGGTCTTGTTTTTTTATACATTGCTAATGTGAAAAATGACGCGAACGCATAGGCGATAAGTGTGGAATAAGCTGCTCCGATACCGCCAAACTTAGGTATAAATATAAAGTTAAGTATAACGTTGACGAGGGCACCGGTTCCCTGTGTAATAAGTGAGAACATTAACGCATTTTCAATTATGATCCACCTCGAAAACGCTGTTCGCATAAATATGAACAATCCTGCCCAGATATGAATTGTTAGTATGGTTGCACTGTCAACATATGCTTCGCCGTAGAATATTTCAATGAGTGCTTCTGATATCAAAGTCATAGTTATTGCTACTATGGCTGCGATCATAAAAAGGATATCCAGAAGCTGTTGGAATCTTAAATCAAATTCTATTTTGCATTTGGCTCTTAAATCAATCAGTTTTGGAAATGTTGAAGCGACGATCGCGACTGGAATAAAATACCATGCTTCAGAAAGTTGTGCAGCAACTGCGTATATTCCTACTGAATCAGCGCTGTCTAGCCACTTTAACATTACTTGGTCTACCTTCAAGTAAATTACTGCAAAGATTGAGCCTAGATAAACTTGCCATCCGTCACTTAAAAGTTCCTTGCATTTTTTCTTACTGACTCTCCATTTAGTCCACTTGCTTTCTGCATATCTTGCGTAAAGTGTTAAAAATATAATAGCTACAACGCTTGCTTGTATTACGTTCGCGCTGATTATATAAATGAGTCCTAATCCAGATGAGATACATGCTAACTTGGCTGCGGCGCCAGCGAACAGGCCTGTAGTTCTTGCTATCGTTGAGTACCTAGATTTCAAACCTGCTTGGAACCAATAATCTATAATGTCGAATGGAATCAAAAGAAGTGTTAAGCCAGTTATTGCTAAAAGTTGAAATTCTATGCTATTGTAACCTTCGTAAAGCAAACCGTAAGCTATTAAAATCAGGTAACCTATTAAGCCTCCAGATAGTTTTAGGAAAAGAGAGGACCCCATTGTCAAGTTGACTTCGGGCGGATGGACTACTATATGCTTAACCACTAAACCACTTAATCCAACGTGCCCCGCCGTAGCAAATATTGCCGCCACTGATATTGCATATGAGTACAATCCGAATTTATCCGGCCCTAGATACCTAGCCAAAAGCACCGTTAATAAGAACGTTACGCCTATATGAAAGAGCTTCTCGGCCATTATCCAAGCCGAGTTGTTTATATATTTTCGTAATTTGTTGTAGTATTGTTTCATAAGGCGCGGCTTGTATTCTTTTTAGATTTGATATTGCCCTTAATCAACATTGAAAAGATCTCTCGTGTACACTCGGTCAATTACGTCTTCGATTTCATTGGTTATTCTGTTGGCAACGATTACATCGCATTTATTTTTCATCAATGAAAGCTCTTTTGTTATCTTTATTCCGTTGTAGGAATCTGAGTCAAGAGTTGGCTCATATATCAAAACCTCAATGCCGCTTTCAACTATTTGATCCATTACATCTTGTATTGCTGAGGAGCGAAAATTGTCAGAGCCTGCTTTCATAGTTAAGCGATATATTCCTATGCATTTTGGGTTTAGCTCTATGATTGATTGCGTAATAAACTTCTTTCGAATTTTATTGGCCTCTACAATGGCTTTGATCATAGTGCTAGGAATATCGGCGTAATTTGCTAATAATTGCTTGGTATCTTTCGGCAAGCAATACCCTCCGTAGCCAAATGAGGGGTTGTTATAATGATTGCCGATTCTCTGGTCTAAGCATACCCCACTGATTATTTGCCTTGTGTCTAGTTTGTGGACTTTGGCATAGGTATCAAGCTCGTTAAAATATGAAATTCGCATTGCAAGATAGGTGTTAGCAAAAAGTTTTATCGCTTCAGCTTCCGTTGAGTTCGTAAGAAGTATGTGCGGGTTAGACTTTATAGCACCATCTTTTAATAGGTTTGCAAATATTTTTGCTCGGTCACTTTGCTCGCCCACGATGATACGAGACGGATGTAGATTGTCATACAGAGCCTTTCCTTCCCGAAGAAACTCTGGCGAAAATAAGATGTTCGTGTTTCCAATGCTTTCTGTTAGTGTTTTGGTGTAGCCAACCGGTACGGTTGACTTTATTACAATGGTCGCGTTCGGATTTATGTTTATTACGTCTGCGATAACTGCTTCCACGCTCTTTGTGTTGAAGTAGTTAGTTTCGGGGTCGTAATCTGTAGGAGTGGCGACGATTACAAATTGGGCCCCGGCGAATGCTTCTTCTTTGTTGGTTGTTGCTTTTAGATTCAATGTCTTATTAGTGAGATAGTCCTCTATTTCTGCATCCGCTATTGGGGACCTTTTCTGGTTTATTAGGTCAACCTTTTCTTGGACAATATCCAGTGCGATGACTTCGTTATGCTGGGCTAGTAGTACGGCATTGGACAGGCCCACATAGCCTGTACCCGCGACGGCGATTTTCATAGCTGGATACCAGTTAGTTACAGAATTGAAGTGGCGGCTGCAGGAGCTGAGTGCAACACGGTTATTGAATTGACGCAGGAGCATC
>TARA_B100000749_G_scaffold34911_1_pt1 | contig 14921 bp, 31 predicted proteins | sample TARA_B100000749 | Tara Oceans TARA_B100000749 (sample SAMEA2621232) | marine metagenome | biome: marine biome (ENVO:00000447); feature: mesopelagic zone (ENVO:00000213); material: "saline water (ENVO:00002010), including plankton (ENVO:xxxxxxxx)" | depth 800 m
AAGGTCTTATTCAAAGCTCAGGGTGATAACTCTGTTATTGAGAATATATACATCAGTAAGACTGCGTTCAATGGTTCTGAACCTCCTGCCGTTGTTACTGTTACGGTAGGGGTGAAGAGTTAATGAAGAAGATAGCGGCTGCTGCTATTGTTATGATAGTGGTGGTCGCTATTGTTGTTCTCATGATAATTGTATTTTAAGGAGAGTATATGATCGTGCATCGTTGTCCAAGTTGTGGATCTGATATCAGAACTGATCATGTAGATGATCGTAAGATATATAAAGAAGTTCTGTTAGAAGGTCCTTGTGATTTCTGTAAGCTCATAGTAAAGGAATGGACTGCAGAAGAGAAGTTACTGGAAGCTGTTTTTGGAGGTAGTAAATAATGACAGAGGGTGAAATCGGTATTGAAGAAAGAGTATCTATGACTGCATCTCTACTAGATGAAAGTCAAAGAGATTATGATAAGGCTGCGAAGAAGTTTGAATCTTCTATTAGGTTCTTAACTTATATTCAAGATACTCTGGATGCTCTTCCTGAAAGGGATGATGACGTATCGTTTTATAGTCATTGCGTAGTATACTATGATGGTCCTCATGTAACTGTTAATTATTCTACGGAGTGCGAAGAAGACTCTGATAAACTTAGAAGTAGGGTTCAAAGAGTAATGGGAATTCCTGCTATTAGGGCGATAGCTGCTTATAGTGGTAATATCAGTTGGAGTTTTCAAAAGGAGTTCAAGGACCCTGAAAACGGCGATAACCGGTTTGGTTATATAGATATTAGTATAGATCACGGACGTTTAGCTCCTGGTTGTAAGATTGTTGAAAGAGAATCTACGAGCAAGAGATTCGAAGTAGTCTGTGCTGAAGGAATGGATCCAGATGCGAGTTAGTTTGTTTCTTGTAGGAGTAGCGGAGTATGACGACACTCCTTCTGGGTGTGTTTCTTATGTAGACTTACCAGCAGAATTGGAGGAGTTGTTGGCGGTATCAGGGGACGATTGGGATCCTACAGTCTTCAAGATAGACTTTGTTAAGGGAATTGATGTAGACTATGCTGATCCTGAAGATGAGGATGAAGGTTCTTCGGAACATGATCAGTGGCGTGAGAAAGCTACACAGGAAGCTCTGGATATCTTGGTAGGTCATCATCAAACTATAGCTGATCTAATAAATGATAAAACGTAATAAGGAGGATAGTTAAAATATAAAGATGGAAGCTTTTGATAAAGAGCTAGAAATAATAGGGTCTAGAGAAGATCTTCGAGATCTTCTGTTTAGTAGGGTTCGTCATGGTGATTCTTCTATGGTAGACGGGCTCTTAGAACAGAGGAAAGAATTTCTAGATACTTATAAAGGTCCTCGGGATGAGGCTGAAGCTAGAATGCTCTACGAAGAAGCCTTTACAGATTTCTTTGGAGATTGTACTGTAGCTGGAATGGTTGAATATGTTTGGGAAACTGAATGTGTTAGGAAGTGTTTTCTAGAATATATATTAGGAACGTATAAAAATATACTAGTTCCTGAAGGAGGAGATTTAAATCCTTGGGACTCTCAGAATGAAAGCATTCTGAAACTGGTTAAAGACTATTTGAACTAGGAGAACGATTAATGGTTGCTAAGAAACCCCGAGGTAAGGTAGGACGTCCACCCAAGAAGGCTGAAGAAGGCCTTTCTGTTTCTGAAAATGGGAACGGTAAGGGTGCAAGTAACTATCAGGCCTCTATGTTCAAGCATCAGAGAGTTGAAGTAAATCCTTCTCTCGCTTTAGAGTGGTTAGACACTATGGAGGTAAACCGTAAGGTCTTAAACTCTAGGGTACAGCAATATGCTAGGGACATGATCAAAGGGAACTGGAAAGACAATGGAGAGACTATCAAGTTTGACGATGAAAATCGTTTAAGAGATGGTCAGAACCGTCTGTGGGCTGTGGTAGAGGCTAATACTCCTATTACTTTTGAAGTACTATGGGGCATAAGTCCAGATTCTCAGAAGTACATAGACATAGGTGCTTCGAGGAAGCCTGCGGATAGTTTGTTCATGGAAGGAGTTTCGTACTCAACAAAGCTTAGTACTCCCTTGAGTCTTCTTACGCAGTACGATGCAGGGAATAGGATTACTCTGAAAGGTGCTACTGGGAGATTGAACACTTTTGAAGTGGTTGATGCTCTTGGAGTGTATCCTGACATTGAGGAAAGTGCTAGGTATATCTTCAACACTACGGTGCTGCAGAAGTTGATGACGGGATCTCACCTTGTATTCTGTCACTACCTCTTCAACAGGGTTGATCCTGCAGGTTGCGCTACCTTCTGGGAGCGTGTCGATCAGGGGATAAATCTGTCGAAGAACGATCCTGTCTTCCTGCTACGGGAAAAGTTCATAGCTAACAAAACTGCAGCTCCAGCAAATAGAACGGATGCTGTAACTATGATTGCTATTGTAATCAAAGCTTGGAACTTCTACAGGAGAGCTCGTAATACCAGTAGGTTGGTCTACAATCCTAACAAGGAAAGTTTTCCACACGCTGTGTAGGTCGTAGGTAGATCAGGGGGGCTAGTGTCGATAGCCTCCCAAATCTACGTATGAACTATAAACGTAGTAAGGAGGTGAAGAGAATGAGAGTTAAATGTTTGATCAAAAAGGTAATTGAACAGTTTAAACGAGAGGGTAAGACTATAGAAGATTTCTGGCGCTATTCAGGTCTTAGAGGAGAGTAAGAATGTCAAATGATAGTTATAAGTTGCGTATCGATAGACCGATAAAAGTTCATTACGAAGGACCTGAAATACACGGAGGTAAGTCTAGTATAAATACTCTAAGGACTAATGACTTTGATGAGGTTACCTGTGAAAAATGTCTTGATACTATAGAGAGGAGAGGACTAAGAGACCGTCCTGATCTAGAAGATATATCTGTTGAATCTTCTAATGTTCAAGCGTATGTTGATAAGAGGGATGACACTCTAAAACATCGTCTGGACGCTGCCTCTAATGCTATGTTAGAGAGAAATGCTCAGAGACGAAGGTTAGGACAAGAAACTGTAGATTCTATAATCTCAGGTAGGGAATCCTTAAATCATGAAGAGGTTTTAGCATTGGCTAAATTGGGTAAGAGAATTATAAAGTCTCTTTCGTGTGATGCGAATGGAGAGGGCATACCTTGCCGTACTGATCGATTTACAGCTATGGGAGATATGCTTAGATATCTTGATATTTGTATGGAGGCTAAAGAATAATGTACGATAAGGATTTCTACAGAAGTCCTGTTGCTATATTCAAAAGTCAGATTCGTAAGGATCTGAAGGGATTAGAACCTGATGAGGATGATTTGAAAGAACTCGCTTCACTAGCAGGTTTGACTCACTGGGTAGATAGGCAAGAGATGGGAGGCGGAATAGCTTTTAAGGGTCGCTGGGTTTGGAACGAAGGAGTTCATAGTAGCTTGAGTAGAAAGTGGATCAAGTTTCTACATGTTAGGGTCGGTAACGAACCTTTTACTCTTCAAGAAGCCTATGGTATAAGGAATGAATATGATGGTAAAGGAGACAAACAGAGTGTAGGTAATCCTACAGGTGTTAGTTTGTTTGCTTGTGTTCATAGAGGAGTAATGGAAAGGATTAAAAGGGCTAATTATAAATTTCTTGTGGAGGAGATGCCATGATGGATTTTGACTCGTCAATTTGGTTCTCAGAGTGTTGTGATGCAGAACCACACGGAGAGATGGATATGTCTACTATTAACTATGGTGGGCCTTCTGGTTTTTGCTCTCGGTGTTACGATAACTGTATCTTCTTTTTAGGAGACCTTGGAGAACCTTTTGATACTAAAGAAGAAAAATATGGAGAGAGGTAGTTAAATGGATGCTGAATCAAAGAGTCTTGAATTTATGGGGGATCCAAATAAGTGGCCAAGGTGGCCTCAACTTCCCTTAGTTAATAGGAATACGAGGCAAGCTGGATTCCTTGTTGAAGGAAGTACTAAAGTGTATCTCGCGAATATCTATGATACTGTTCACGGCCTCAGTGATATTGAGTCTATAAGTTATGATTCATTTGAAGAGGTTGTTACTGCAGGTTGGGAGGTCGATTAATGTATAACTGTAGTCTATGTTCTAAAGAGGTTGTAGGATTAGCAGTACGTCAAGCTAATAAGGCTGACCCACTTTATGATAAAGGTCTTTGTAGCTCTTGTTTAGAACTTGTACAGTATCTTGCTATGTCTTCTACAGCAGAAAGTATTGCACAAGTATTATCTTGGTATCCTGAAAGTTGGAGATGTTTTCAAGAGAAGCTGGCTACCTTCTTCGTATTGAAAGAGGTGTCCAGTGATTAGCTTAGTCTGGGGTATTATTACCCTTCCGTTTATGATTGTAGGCTTTGTTTTTAAGCTTGCAATCTTAGCAGTGATTGTTGCAATATCCATTGGAGTATATTTCTTAGGAGAATATCTCGGTTGGGATAATGTATTAAATTTTCTGAGAGAGGTAGTAGGTAAGTAATGAGGACTTTATTTGTTAACGTCTATAAAGAGGAGAGGTGTTATGGAGGTTCAGAGGAAGGAGGATGGTGGTATTCTAGCTACAATCCTCTTGAATTTAAGATTGATGAGTGTGATTGTGATCTACCTATTAGTGAATGGCCTTTACAGGATGAAAGAGGAGATTTCGTAGGCTGGCATGTTGAGTTGGATGCTTGGGTAGGTCATCATAAGGAGTCTTGTTACTGTGTAGAGTTGTTTAATACTCTACATACTAAGTGGAATGACTATAAGGATGAATGGTATCCTCAGCAAACTGATGATGATTCAGATCCACGGAGAGGAGAGTCCTTTAGCTCAGGTAGAATATGGATAGGTATAGAACTATCAAGAGGAAAATTCAAACCTGAATACGCTCCGATGTACTCTTGAAGCATCAGACTATTTTGTGATATAATTAATGTATACAATCTTAGGAGATTATAGTAGTGAGTAGTTACTGGAACGATGATAAAGATAGGAAGAAAGCATATGCTAAGGAACATTACGCTAAACAGAAAGCTGAGAGAGAGTTTCTGAAGCAGTGGAAAGCTGCACATCCTGAAGAGTATGTAAAGAAAGTAGAAGCTATAGAAAAGAAAGAGGCAGTACAAAAGAAGGTAGTATCTGATTTTAAAGAAATGCTCGGTGGAGAGTATTTTAAAGCTGTATCCGTACATGTTTGTCCTGATTTGATGTGTGAGTGCGAGATAAGAGAGATTCCTGCTTTGCATTCTCCTGTGATGAGAACTGGACAGAAATGTCCTTCTTGTGGACAGGTGTATTCAGCTCTTCTTTATAACGTAGGTCATACTACTGAGGATCAGCATACTTGTGGTCAATACGGAATTTTCGTTATGTCTCCTGATCAATACAAAAGTGTAAGAGACGTCGATAACTTGTACCGTCAATGGACTAATAAAGTAATGTTAGCAGGAGACGGAGAAGTTAACGATAGTAGAACTTATGGACATGTAACTCTAGCTAGATTCCGTCCTAGTAAAGCTCTGTTTGTAGTTTGCGCTAAATGTAGTAAAGCTGCTAATCAAGGAGTAACTACGTTTGCGGATGGAACTGGATTTGCTGGAACGGCTTTTAGAATAGGAGGAGCAAATGCTAGTTATGGTGAATCCGATCTAATCTGTACTTCTTGTGCTGGAGACGAGAGTAACTATCCGTACGCTTGGGAAATAAGAGACTGGGAAATGTTATTCTCTAGCGATCATGGGTTTAATTGGAAGGATCATTACGATAGTCAAAAAGATGAAGTAGAACGTAAGTATATGAAGTATCGAAATTTATTAGAGAGTCTAGATAAATATGACAACAATTTCTAACGAGATTCGTAAAGATGTAGATGGTACTATAGAACGATTTGAGGATATGGGAGACTTCGAATTACTTCTTGTTTCGAGAGATTGTCCCTATTGCCATAACTCTATGGAACAGCCTTCTTTACATGTAGCAATACACTGGGCTAGAAGTGCTACTACTTATATTTGCCCTCGTTGTAATTCTTATTACTATTTCGTAGGAGATAGTATTTATCAGTATATTCCAGAGGCCCAGTTATTGTATCTTCCGAACTATAGTAAGAAGCCTTCTAGGATAGATACTATAACAACTTACAGATCCTTGTATATCAGGGCCAAGGCTTTTAAATGGTGGGAAGATATTGATCTGAGTATAACTGATCATATTATTGAGGGTAAATGGACTATGCCCGTAGAAGTAGCTGCTCAGATGTCTTGGAAGGACGATCATGGTAAAGCACCAGGATATTGTATAGCTGAAGAGATAACAACACTGGCTGAAGATCCAGATGCTAGTAATTATGAAGTGTCTAATTTGGATTCAGAGGCCTTCTTAGAAGGGTTAAATTTCTTGAAGGAGAAAGGATTAGTTAAATGACTTTAGAGTATGGGAGTAATCCTAAAAAGGCTAAGAAAAAGTTTACGCCGAAGTTAAGTACTAAAGAAGTTACTAAACATATAAAACTATTATCTGGTGGTCTTTCTTTTGGTGGAGGAGTTCTTGGGTGTGTCTATTTGTTAAATTTAGGCATTCCTATGATTGGAGTTGGAATATTTGGAATTGGAGTTGTAATAGTTCATATAGCATATTTGAAAACGGAGGCAGATAAATACTAATGGTTTTTACTAGTGAAAATACTATGTATCAATCTACTAGGATGAAGCAGGTACAGGATAAGTTTCAACAACCTCTTCCTAGGCTCCTAGCAGATCTACAGAATGAAAATGGAGCAACTAGAACCTGTGAGATATTAGGTATCTCAAAGGCTTCTTTGGGTTATTGGAATCTTAAGTGTGGTGTCAGGGTCGTAAGAGTTGCTTATATACCAGGAAAGGAGAGTATAAGGATAGATGATGGTGTCGGAAAGACTACAGAAATTGCAAGCTGAAATTGAACGAACTTGTTTTCTCAAAAACCCTGTAAAGATATCTGACGGCAAGTATGTTAGTAACTATATAGATCTTTATAGACTTACTTGTCAACCAACCTGGCTAAATCTAATTACCTCAGAACTGAAGTCTAGAATATTCGAGAGTGGTTGGAACTATAGATATATAGCGGGTAAAGAGCTTCATGGGGCTTTGTTAGCCTCTCATATGAATTCTGATACTATTATAGTTCGTAAAGAGTCTAATACTGTTCATGACTTTCAAGCCTATCTAGGTCCTAAACATATTAATACTGGTACTGGAGTCGTCTTGGTAGACGATATAACTAGTGCTGGTATTAATATGGAACAGTCCCTAAATATGCTGAGTCTAGATTTTGAGATAGTTGGAGCTATTTCAGTAATTTGTAGAGGTAGTGGAGCCTTAGAGGTAGCGAAAAAATGGGGTATTCCGTTTGAATATTTACTTTACATTGAGGAAAATGTTAAGGAGGAATAATAATGGTTAGTTTAGGATTGGCTGAAATGATTGCCAGAGAGGAAAACCGTAGAGGTCGACGTAATAATAGGGATAGACTAGCAAGGGAGTTTATTCGACTTAACCCGGATATTAAAACTGATCCTGATATGGAGCTTGACCTTTCCAATATCCCTGAAGGTACGACTGAAAGTGCTGTTAGGGCAATTGCTAGGTTCTATAATAAACAGTCTTTAGTTAGAAGTATATTGAAGGAGAGGAAGAATGACGACACCGGGAGGGGGCAGACCCAGGAGACGCAGGAGACCTTCCCAGAGGGAAATTAATGCTCGTAGGCGTTATTTTGGACGTTATATTTCTGGAGACAGAGCTGCAAGAATGGCTGAAAATATGTCAATTAGATCCCCTAGATCCAGAGCAATAATGCCTATCATGAGACGCAGAGCTGAAGCTTTCTGGGAAAGCTTAAAAGATGAAGCGGTTTGGGATGACTATGAAAATGCTTATGTTCACGACACTTTTGGTGTTGTAACATGGGAAGATGCTATTGAAGGGAATACAGCTGAAGTAATGATGATGCTATTTACGGAGAGTGAGAATGTCGAGCCAGAACTCTACGCGCTCCGTTCACCCTAGAACAGGGATTAGAACAAGGCCACAAGACTTTGTTAGGAGATTAGAGACTCCTCCGTATGATTGGGAGACTCCTAGAGACCTTCCAGATATGGTTCGTAAAAGAAGAGTATCTAACCTATCTAACGACTTCTATGGACTAAAGATAGAAGTCTCAGATACTGGTTATCCTACACTATGGTCTGAAACAGATCAAATAGGTCCTGAAGATATTTTCGAATGGTTAATCAAGAAAGAAGTAGTCACTTCTGTAGATGGTAGAGGATCTTTCGATAGTATCTTTAAAATTCTAGATTCTAGACAAATAAAAGAACTAGCTATTCTGGGCAAAACTTCACATAGAGGGGTTGAACTTTTTATACCCTATAATTGTCCCTGGCTTACAGTTCGTAGAGGAAATAAATGGGGTAGACTTGTAAACCTGAATAAACTCTTTGAAGATAATAAGGCATTTGGAAACTTTACAGAACCTTCAGAGTTTCGTAAGGGAGCTGAATTAGCCCATGTTCTATTTTGGAACAATGGTCTTGGAGATTCTCCTATTAGATCTCCAGGACAACTTATAGAGTCTTTGGTTATTAGAAAGGTCAGAAAGTCTGCTTTGACACTTCCTCCAGTAGGTCACGTTCAAAGATTTGCTACGGCTTTTAAACCTGCAAGGATAGAAGGCACTATATTCGGAGTTAATGAAGTTATAGACTATGATATTACTTCGGCTTTCCCTAATGAAATTAGTGAGCTCGTAGGGTTAGACGATATCTATTGGCTGAATACTCCTAACATGCAAGATGAGGCTATCTACGCTGCAGTTAAATGCGACTTAGAAATTAATAGTCATCTTATAAGAGGGCCTATAGCTGTTCGTTTTGGTACTGATAGTTCCTACTTCCCTATAGGTAACATAACTAACGTCTGGTTAGGTAAACCAGAAATAGATCTTCTTAGGGAACATCCTGATATAGGTAAGATCACGAAGATTCATGAAGGGTCTTGGGGTATTCTAAATAACCCTAGCTCTGAACCTAACAAGCCTTTTAGAGAGTTGTTAAGGTGGGGACTATATCCTCTGAGAAAGAGTAATCCCTTCGTTTCAAGTTTTCTAAAGCTTTCTATGGCAGCACTTTGGGGTAAGATGATTGCATCATATGAAGTAAAAGAGACTTTCGAGTCTGATCCATATACTCAATCATCTCCTCTATATAATCCAATATTTGCTTCTCATGTAACTAGTTCTATGAGGTGTAAATTATATAGAGCGTCTATGGGTAAAGAAATTGTTGGAGAATTTGTTGACGGAATTGCCTTAATCGATTCTACTAGAACCCGTAGTGGATTTGGTGGTCTTGTCGAAGAAGGTAGTGGTTCAATGGTTCTATTTGATGATCAAAGTAAAGGATGCGACTGGAAGAATCCAGATCTGTTAGAATTTGCTAGAGGTTATAAAGATAAGTACTCTTTCGATGTTCCGAGGAACTATAGACTCTCTTTACCTTATGCTTACAATTCATTTGGAGATAGAGCGTTTAGAGAGATGGCTAAGTTTAAGCAAACTATGCAAACGATAAAATTAGGTCCTTCTAGAAGACTTATGGACCAATATAGGGTAGGGGACTACTTAGAATACTCTTTACCTAGCTCTCCCCCTAAGATGATAAACATTCTGGATATTCCCTTTTTGAGGATGACTAAATGAGAAGGAATCATAGAACAGCTTCCGAAAGTGCTATAAGAGAATGGGAAATGGAAAACAAGGGAGCCTATACTGATCCCAAAGGTAATATACACTTTGCTGACGGTACATTTGCTTCTAAAGGTCAGGCTGAAAGAAAGTTTGATGAATTCTTTCGAAGATTAGGAGACCCTGTCTATACTAGAAGAGGTATTGTAGCTTCTATGTATAAAAGATATAGTACGGATGATGTCATAAGAATGAATCAGAAGCTTACCAATCCTGATTTTAAAGGACTGATGCTTAAAGCTGATCAACTAATGGAAGAAGAGGGCATTGAATTGTATGAGCCTGAAAGCAGTAATTGGACTGAGGGTATTCTACAACAGATGCATTATGATATAGAAATCCGAGAAGACGAAGAAGAAGAATTGGACAGAAAAACTGAATACGAAAAAAGGAGGGATGTAACTAGATGGCGAGACGCTTTCTCAGACGTTCTCGAAGAGTACTCTTATGCTAGACTGGACCTCTCTTGGGATCTTGCTTGGTCTTTTTATGTAACCTATAGACGTAACTTTCGTCAAGGTCACCTAAAGGTCTATGCAAGTATTATGGGAGCTGTTCCTACTGGTTTAGATGACGTTCCTTTCCAAAGCGTCTTAACCTCTGAAAGGAAGTTGAGACAGCGAAGAAGAAGGGATCGTTTGGGTAAAGCTATACTTAAGAAGGATAGAACTACTTTAGTAGAACTTGGACTGAACGAAGAGGAAATACTAAAGGCATTTGAGAGGGCAGACATCGTCTTAGAACGTAGGGCGCCTATTGAATCAGCCGACTAGAATGAAGTATAATAGATAGAGTAAGGGGGTAACAAATGACAAGTGTTTGGGTGTCGAGAAACAATAGAAAAACGTTAGACGTTTCGGAGTATATAGATGGTTCTCCATGGAGTGGAGACTACGCAGTTTTCAACATGATGATTTATGGTGAGCCCGGCGAAGGTAAAACTCCTTTGTTGGGTACTGTAGTAGATGTTCCGGAAATGTTACCAGCGTTGTTAATAGATTGCGACTCTGGAACTCTTAGTGTACGAGATAAAGAAGGGTTAAATACTCTTCATCTCCCTAAGATGGCAGCTCAGTTAACGTTGCAAGAGAATCGTGATATCAGTCCTTGGAAAGCTCTAGAAGAAACTTATAGGTGGCTCTCTCAAGACGATCACGAATACAAAACTATTATGTTAGATGGTGGTACTGAGATCCAGAGGTATTGTGAGCTAGAGTGTATAGCTTTTGGTATTGAAAGAAAGTCCTCTGGTGATCACGATCCTGAATTAGCTGAACTAGCTGATTACAGAAGGATACATGAAAGGATGAAGCGTATGTATATGCGCTTTAGGGATTTGCAGACTAAGGATGGTAGGAGACTAAATTTCTTAGCTACTGCTCATGAGGGTAAGGCGAAGGATGATCTAACTGGTAAGATGTTTATTCAGCCACTATTCATCGGTAAGGCTACAGTATTAATATCTTCAGTGTTTGATATTATTGGGAGGCTAACTACTGCTGATGTTGGTAGTAAGAAGGATGTCAAAGTTCTTGTTCCGGCTATCAATGGTACAGCCCGCGGGCGTGATAGGTCTGGAAGTCTTGGGTCTTTCATCGAAGACCCTACAATGTCAAAAATCGCAGGAAAGATAAGGAGTTAAGGAATGATAGATCCTCGTTTCGGTCAAGATTGGTGTTAAGTTAGTTTAGGAACATTTATAGCTAGATGTTTGAAATCTCACCTAGGGGGAATCCATGGCAACTATAAATATACATTTAGGAGAACGTTTTGGTTAAAGTAAATCTAGCAAACCAGGAACTTAGGACTTTCGAGCCGGTACCCGCAGGGGTATATCGGGTCGCAGTGGAACAATGTGAGGAGCGGACCGCTTCTACAGGTAACGAAGGGATCTTCTGGCTCTTCCGTATAACCGATGTTATTAGTACTCGGGGAGACGGAGGAACTACGGGTCTCGTCGATCGTACCATTCCTCACGGTACTCAGCTACAAGAGAGCGCTCTGTGGAACCTCTACAGGACTCTCGTAGCTCTGGGTGAAGATCCCGATGCTCTTCAAGATGGGGAGTTCGAACTCGATACCGATGGTCAAATTGGTAAAGAGTGCGTAGTCACTATCCGCATTAGAGACTACCAGGGTCAGCCTCAGAATCAGGTAGTCAACCTTCGGGCACTTAACGCTGAAGAAGCAGGCGCTCTAGCTTAAATTAGGCGCATCTCACTCCCCTAGGTGAGATCTCAGATATCTAGCTATGATTCTATACCATATCACGCCTTTTAGAAAGGTAAAGAATATTCTAAGAAGGGGTTTAACGCCCCCAGTATACCTAAGCAATAAAAGAGATCTAAATCAATGGTTAAAGTCAGCAGTTATACATTTTTACAATTCGGGAAGAGGAGGTAGCTTATCTGTACTTGAAGCGAATGTTCCAAACAATTGGTTTTATGACGGAAGTCAGATATATAAGGGAAATGCTGATATAGCTCCTGAATATATTGTAGGCGAATTAATTCATAGAGATAGAATTAAGTTGTTAGAAACGGTTAGAGTTAAGCAAACAGTCGAAAGAGGTATTAGAGAGGGGTGGTTAGTACAAGTTATGCCTTCAGGAAAAGAAGTTAAACCAAAGTGGAAGTCTAGAAAGCGAAAGCAGTTTGCTAGGGTATCGTAATGTCTACAGGATATCAAGCTGGAGTGTATTACGATCATCCTGGCTGGTTTAGATTATCATGTCGTTATGATCCTTGGTTACAAGGAGATCTAAAAGAACAGTTCGGTTTAGGGAATTATAAATATGACCCTAAATTAAAGATGTGGTATATCCGTGAGCCATACAAAAAGGCTATGGTAGACCTTCTTGGTAAACACGGATATGATGTAGAGTTCGAAGAACAACAGAAAGATAATTCTAACGGAGATCAGAAACAGCGAAGTAAGACTAATAACGACCAGCAAAAAGAACAAAAGGAAAAGAAGCAACAGGTTTCGGGACCGAGGAACTATCATAATCCTTGGTCCTCTATTTTTGCTAGGATTCCTGATGGAGTGTTACGTCATAAGCTTTATAGATCTGTTACGTTAATTCTACATCCAGATAAGGGTGGTAGTGAGGAAGCTATGAAAGAACTTAATGAAGCTTGGAGTAAATTGAATCCATGATAGTTTATAGAGTAGATCTTCATACAGAAAGTCAGAGAATAGAGAATAGAGGGTATCCTTCAAAAATTGAAACTGTTAGAAAATTAGAAGATACTTATGTTCCTTTAATAGGATGGTATGGAGATAATGCTTCTGTATACTCTATAAATACGCAAGGTTTAAAAACTCTTGAGTATCATCAAATCCCTTATCAAATGTCGTCAGATAGTTTCGATAAGAGATTTCTAGATGTAATAAGAGTTATGGAACCTGTAACTCCAGATAGAATAACTAAGGTCGGCGAGTGGGAATATAATTCCGAAACAGACGACTTTGATTATGAGGAGATATAGTGACGATAGAATTAAGAGATAGAGAGTATGAGCCTCAAACTAAGGAAATCTTCTTTAATGTTTATGTCGATGGAGTTCAAACTGTTTGGATAGCTGTTTATGATAGAGGAGACGAATTACATTTATCAGATATCTTTCCTATTATAAATCGTAGTGGAGCTTTAGGAATTGGAGGCGTACGTCAATTAGTTAGAGAACTAAAGAAAGAATTTCCTAGAGCGACCAAACTTTCAATGATTAGATATGGTGGAGCTAAACATCAATTAGAAGATCCTGAACCTGATACTGAAGAGGAATATCACACAGTGGAGTGGAAGTTATGATAGTCGGAGAATCTTATAGAGATGGTAATAAAACTATGGTATGGGTTAAATGTCCTGTATGTGATGACGAAAGGGGTGTAAAGAAGAAGTATTCTACTGAATCACCAACCCGTCTATGTAAGGTGTGTCATTTAAAAAGAGTTAAAGAAGTAATGAGTTCAATGTGGATAGGAGATAAATATGCTAAAGAATAGTATAAGTATCTTAGAGGAACATCCAATAGCTATTGGATTATTCTTGGGAATGCTTTGGGGCGCAGCTCTAGGCGCAGTAGTTTGTAAGATAGTAGGATAGTATAATGAAAGAAGATTACGAATTAGATATAGGTTTTTCTTATGACGGAGATCCTACTTTAACTGATGAGGAACTTGGAGTTCAAGAACGTGGTAGAAAGCTTATAGGTCTAGATATTGAAACTATTCCAGGAAGCTTGTCTTTAGAACAGATAAAAGGAAGTGCTGATTATCTTCCTTTAAGAGATCGCAGTGTTAGTTCAATATTTGCAGGAGGGGTTTATGGGGAGTATGTTGATCTAGAAGACTCTGTTAAGGAAGCCGATAGAGTCTTGAAATCTGGAGGTAGGTTATTTATAAGGACTTGGGGTAAATATATTCCTCGTTTGAAATTACTTCTCAGAGATAAGTATTGGATAACAGAACTAGAAAGAGGAGAGTACGAAGAACATTATTCAGACGACGAATTTTATGTTAAAGCGACAAAAAAAGGTAGGTAGTTAAAAATAGGAGAGGTAGTAATGAAGGTGAGAGAAAATATTAAGCCCTTAGTAATAGGGATGGCTGTAGGATTGATTCCTGCGGTTATAATGGCTACGACTAGTTTTACAGGAACGTCTAAGATAGACGATAATCCTAAATTTCTGTTACAACCTATAGCTGAACATTATGAACCGAAATGGGATTTATCGTTTATGAATTATGAAGGAGGTGTTGTTAATAGTAAAACTAAAAGATATTATGAGAGAGGTAAAGACTGGATAATTATAAAAGATTTTCCATTAATCATAGATGATTATCAAGCACACTATAAAGATATCTCAGATCAGTTATGGTCCAAATAAAAGGAGGTAATGATGAAAGGATTGGTTTTACACTCAGGCGGTTTAGATTCTACCACTCTTCTTGCGTATGCTCTTGAAGACTGCGAAGAAGTAATCGGTCTCTCTATAGCTTATGGACAGAAGCATCAAGATAGAGAGATTAGAGCGGCTAGGGAGGTGTGTAAGCATTATGTTGTGGAACATATGGAAATCGAGTTACCCGATATCTTCAAAGGCTTCGGCAGTACTCTTATGGATAGTGA
>TARA_B100000749_G_scaffold64971_1_pt1 | contig 14735 bp, 11 predicted proteins | sample TARA_B100000749 | Tara Oceans TARA_B100000749 (sample SAMEA2621232) | marine metagenome | biome: marine biome (ENVO:00000447); feature: mesopelagic zone (ENVO:00000213); material: "saline water (ENVO:00002010), including plankton (ENVO:xxxxxxxx)" | depth 800 m
TAAATGGATGCCTTGGGAGCTGGGTTACTTTGATGGATTTAAGAACGGAGGTGTAGCGATTCTGCCGGTGCTGGATAAATCAGACGCCCAATTTAACGGGCAAGAGTATCTGGGCCTATATCCCGCTATCACCCGTGAAATGCTCACAAATAGTAAAGCTAAGCTCCCCATAGATCGTGTGCGCCCTCGCCCTTACGTGTTGCCCCCTGAAATTGGATCGACGTTAGATCCGAGACTCCCAAAGCCTCCCTTCGGAATACCCAAGATCTTCCTCTAATTTAGGGACGAGTCGCACAGAACTTCTTGCCATTCAAATCGATGGCAAGGTCTTCGCTGGCTTCAAGTACGGCCTCGTCAGCGTCCGGCTGCTTTGGCAGCAGCTTCGATCCAAACTGGCATATTGTGATATCCGTCGTCACGAACCCAATCATAGGTTCGATAGATTTTGGAAAACGGCGTTTTCACCCCTCCGGCGTCAGCAGACCAATAATCCAAAGGGTTGCGACCCTGAGCGTCAGCACCGAGCTGAGGATCTCGGACACTATGAATATCGATCGCGAGAATGCCCTTTCCTAATTCATGGCTGCGCTTAATCTCATGGAGAACCCATTCCCGGGAGTATGTTTCCGCTCCGAAGAGGATAACGGTGACAGATGTGCCCCTCAACTGATCCTCAATCCACTTTCCAATGCCTCCAGCCCGAGTCTTAGCGTTCTCGAACTCGGCTTTGTCGTAGAAAGGTTGGGCCTCCCCGCCTGGTCGGGCCACCCAAGAGTTCCGGATCTGAACCACCCTGCGTACGTCGCGGGAATAGTGGAAACTGAAAAACACCTTCCTTGCCATTAAAGCCTCCTTGCGTGAGATCGAATGCAAACTTTTGGTAGATTATCAGTACAAGATAATGACTCAGCATAGGGGAAATATCTACCTGATTGCCGATGACACTTTTCAGAGAGTTTTTCAAACAGTAAACAGCGCCACCAACTCATTAAACTCAACTGCTAGTAAAGACCGGTTCTGGCTTGCCGCTTTCGTCATACTAGCTCTAGCCAAGAGCTGCGGGAAAGGCTGCGTAGGTTGATTAGTTTTCGGTGCATCTCCCGCTTCATCCTGCGCTTGTTCTTCTGAAGCGCCGGTGATCACAGAGTTGCTTTTGGCGATAATGATGAAGAAAGCTGCGGCTATCTCGCCAAGGGCAATGCCGACCTCCCGGGCGGCGTAAGGGGTGCGCGGGAGCTTTACTACAAGGCGTGAGGTGAGTCGACCGAGCAATTCTAGGAGCTCGAATGGCAGCTAATGGCCGCAAGCCGCTCCTCGGCGAGGGTAGCTTCTGCGAAAGTCGGCCGTGTTGGTTGCCAAGGTCTTGAGGCTTGACCTGTAAGCGCCGAAAACACCAAGATTTAAAGTACCGTTGCTCGAGCTTAGGAAGCGGAGGGCAAGCATGAGTGTTTCAACGCACGGCCTCGGAAAGTACTGCATCCCAAATCGTGCCGGTTTACGGTTATTCTCGCTCGCTAGGCGCTATGTCAAGTTAACGTCTAACCGCATGCCCTCTCTAAAAGGAGCACACATGTACCAAGTGGTAGGAATCAAGAACACAGCCTTCGCTTTCCTGGTCGTTACCCTCGCGATCTTTGCCTTAATAAATCATGGCAATATCATTACGCTTTTTGACCAGCCGGCCAACCTTCTAAAAGCGCTGTCCAGTGCTTCGAGCCTGGCTGGTCTTGCCTTTCTGATTTTGGGCGAGACCTTCATTTTCCCTTTGATTTGCAAATTGCCCGTTGTCAGGACGTACTTCCCGCCAATCGATGGCGCGTGGGATGTGACACTTCAATCGAACTGGGGAGCTATTGAGCGCTTGAGAGGCAATGCTGAGGTCGAAGGCGAGATAACCACGCCAGGTAAAATCAAAATTTCCGCTCGTTTTTTCCGCGTGCGCATGCAATTTGAGGCTGATGACCGCTATTCGAAGTCTAGCACCGTCTGTGTAGCCGTTCAGCGTGACTGGCAGCACGGTACGATCGAACTGAATTACATCTATGAGAACCTGACCAGCAATCCAAAGATTTCCGACTGTAGCCATCACAACGGGGCGGCTCGTGTTCAGGTGAGGGACGAAGAAGGGAAGGTCTCGATGGAAGGAGTGTATTTTACGGATCGCAACTGGAACCAAGGGCTTAATACAGCAGGCTACATCTCATTCGAGCGCGCTTCGATAGGGACGAACGAAACCGCTCGGAATGGCAAAGATGATAGCGCACAATAGCCCCACATATTGTGCTTGAAATTAATAAATTGCACCACATATTGATTCATGGCATCCTCGTATCCATGCTGCAACCGCTTCGCTGTACTGCGTGAAGGATCGACCGCTGGAGGTTAGGCGGGCCCTGAGGCGGCGTATGTTTTTGCCTGGCGTGGTGTTAGCTGGACTCCGGGCGACCTGCAGGCCTCCATGAGGCTTGTGACCATTGAAGGCCCTAATCGATATAGGAGTGGCGTCACATGCCAAACCTGAGCCCGCTGCTCTACAGCACAAATGAACACCCTACATTCTTGAAAGAACTGGATCTCAGCAATTCCGAGAAACAGAGTATCAACTCGGCTAGGGCAGATGTGCGTGATGCGTTGCGCAGCAAGCTTCCGGGAGCCCTCCGGGACCGGGGCTACCAAGGCAAGGATTGCAACCCAAAGTTTTTCATTCAAGGCTCTTGGGCCTACAAAACCCTCAACCGCCCCTGCCAAACCCCTCCACAGCAATCCGATGTCGATGATGGCGTTTACTTGCCGATGAGCATTGTGACGGAGGAGAACCGGCCCACCATGGCCATCAAAGATTTCCGGGCTGCGGTGTGCGATGTCCTGCAACCACTGTGCGATGAAGAAGGCTGGGATCTTTCGTCCAGAGCCACCTGCCTACGCGTCGAAATCTCGACTTTTGCCCACATTGATCTCCCGCTCTACGCCATACCGGATGACCAGTATCAGAAGATCGTAGAAAGCATGGAAGCTCGTAATCACACGGTGCTCAAAGCTCTTACGATGGACTCGGAACAGGACTGCTGGAAGAAACTGCCTTCAGACAAGATCCTTCTCGCCTGCGAGGACAAATGGATCGTTTCTGATCCGCTGAAAATGAAGGAATGGTTCGAGCTGGAAGTCTCCGACAAGGAGGAGCAATTACGTCGAGTGATTCGCTACATCAAGGCGTTTCGCGACAAGCAGTGGGACAAAGGTGGGCCGAGTTCCATCTTACTGATGGCCGCAGCCTGCCCGCTCTTTGAGTTCCACTATAAGAGGGACGACCTAGCGCTACTCCACGTCGTAAATGGCTTGCCGGAAGCCTTGCGTAACGGCGTAAAAAGCCCGGTCGACTCCAATGTCTACCTGACTGATGCACTTGGAGAGAAGGGCGTCTCCGAGGCTGCTGAGAAATTTGAAACCTTCAAGACGTATCTGGAGGCGTCGATTGCAGGCAACGCAAAGAAAGATATGGCGTGCCAGTGGATGTGCGCAATGTTGGGTGATCGCTTCCCGAACCGTCCCGATCTTATCTCTGACCAGCCCGCGCAGCCGATGCCGGCGGTAATGGCCGCTACCCCACCTGAGCGTGGTCCGTCTGAAATCGTCAAGCGCTCAAAAGCGGGATAAACGCAATGAGCGTGATCCCCGAACTGCTTGCATCGCTGAAACCCCTCGGGTTTAAGCGATGCGTGGAGCAGCTAGGCCCGTCCACATTGCTGGTTGAAGGCGTACTCACCACGCGTTTCGGCTACATACCTTGTCTGGCGCTGATTGATCGGTCTTTTCAGACATTCCCATTGGTGCAGTTGAACCCGGTACCAGAGCGCTTGCGACCGATCTCTCCACACGTGGGGGCAGGCGGTTTATTGTGCTACATCGCAGAAGCAACAGCTGTGGTGGACATTTTCGACCCCATCGGTCAGACGTTGGCAGCCCTCGAACAGGCAGCGCGTGTGCTCGATCAGATCATGGCGGGTGAACGAGTCGACGATCTGGCTGAAGAGTTTTTCGCTTTTTGGCCTGGCGAAGCCTTGTATATGGATGTGAGCTCACGTCAAACCGGCGAAGGGTCTCTGCTACAAATCGGGAAAGCCTACGCGATCAGCGATGATCCAACACGCACATTAGCCAAGCTCAAACATCTACCGGGCGACAAGCGTGCATTGGATTTCGTTGTAAATTGGGTGACGACGAGAGCAGTACCCAGACCAACGCCTGATGCTTGGCCACCGAGCTCCGTCAGGGAATTGCTACATTGGCAAGGGCAACTAGATGAAGCCTGCCGTCGCAAGACTGAAGCGCGTATCGTCAAGGCCTATCGCAAAGGAGCGGATTGCGCAATCGTCGTCATTGATTCGCCTTCGATGCCATACGGATTTGCGGTGTTCGACCTGCAAAAAAATCGTCGTGCATCGTCTCGTGATCAGCGCCTGCCTATCTATGAACTAGGTATCAATCGGCTGCGTATGGTTCGCATTGACGACGCCTATGTTATTCAGCGAAACATCCCCAGCCGAACCACGCTCACCGGCAAACGCATCGCGATAGTGGGCTGCGGGACGATAGGAGGATATCTTGCGGAGATGCTTGCCAAGGCGGGGGCAGGTTCTTTAGGTGGGGAGCTCATGCTGGTCGACAACCAGATGCTCGAACCTGGAAATCTGGGTCGACACCGGTTGGGCATCGACAAGAGCTTCCTGCCCAAGGCCACCTCGATGGCGGATGAGATCAAGCGTGCTTTGCCGGCCTCGAACGTGCGGGCGATCACCCACGATGCCAGGGAGGTCAATCTTGAGGGGTTCGATCTTCTGATCGATGCCACCGGTGAGCAGTCATTGGGTCAGTGGCTTGCTGCTCATCACCCACAAACATGTCCGCTGCTACATGTGTGGATCGAAGGCGCAGGTATCGCCGTTCGATCGTACATCGGTAAACATGCATCTGAAGGCTGCTATCGCTGTCTTTGTGATTATGAAAGTTGGGGCGACTTCCACGCGGTTGAAGGTGGTGTTGAACCGCTCTTCGCTGGGCAAGGTTGCGAGGGGCCTTACGTTCCTTTCTCCGCATCGGTATCCATGCAGGCTGCTGCGCTGGGCTTCGAAGCGGCCATGGCGTGGGTTGGCGGTAACCACTGGCCCGGGTTGTCTACCCGGGTGTTGAGCCGAGCCCATGAGTCTCGGACGGCAGACTGCACAATTCTCAAGCGGCCAGGGTGTCCAGCATGCGGTTCATGACTACCTGGCGCAGGCTAGCCGATGAGCAGTTCGTATATTTCAGAGAAAACGTCTTGGAGATTTTCGAGCGCCATGTCCAGAGCGATGAAGGGACGGAAGCCGGAGGTATTCTGCTGGGGCATGTGCGCGGAAAACATCTCGAAGTGCTGGAGGCCAGCGAGCCAACTCCTCAGGATCGCCGTCTACGCTATTTCTTCGAAAGGATGATCCATGGTCACAAAAGTTTGGCGGACCGGCGCTGGCAGGAGACTAATGGTTTAGTGAGGTACATTGGAGAATGGCACACTCACCCGCAAGAGGTGCCGAGCCCTTCACACATCGATCTGGATGAATGGGAGATTCTGGCCAAGAGCCGCGTGGATCGGCGCCCGCTGCTGGCGGTAGTGGTCGGACGACAGAGTCTTCATGTTGAGTTGATGCATGCAAATGGCATGCGTGAGGAGTTTATTCAGCCATGATGCCATTCGACTCTAACGTCCAGTCCCGTTTTAAGGTCTTTCAGCGCTACCGCTCTGGCTGACTGCGGGCAGCTTTGTATAGAGTTCTCGACACCGGCGCGTATTTCGCATGCACTGGCAAAGGCTCACGGGATACCCCGATCAACAAAGAGGTTCAGTTTCTTAAAGGCCGCGATGGCTTCGCAGAAAGCAAAAAAGTCAACGCCCCAAAGACGCACGGGATAGGCCGAAGTCGCAAAAGTGAAGAGCCCGAAGTTGAATCCCGCTCTAAGGGAGATTCTCAGCCGTCGTTGGGATGCGCGCGAGGGTGCAGGACGCCGTTACCTGGTACTGGCCCATCTGACTCGTATGAGAAGCGGGGTGCGATCCGAAGATCCCTGTAACCAGCCGGGTATTCGCGCCTAGGCGTATGTCAACAATAGTCAATTCGTAATCTGAATCGCCCCTGCTTCAGGAGAAGCCTTCAAGCTTCAAGGCAGTGCTGCGAAGCCGGCGTTACTGTCCCGTTCTGGCAGATAACGGCAGAGTGATTCTGCCGCCATCCCCAACAGCCCTAAACCTCAGTCTGCTCTGCCATCTCAAGTGCATCGTCGACTTCAATGCCCAGATACCTGACGGTACTCTCCAGCTTGGTATGGCCCAGCAATAGCTGCACAGCTCGGAGATTTTTGGTTCTTCGATAAATCAGCGACGCTTTTGTACGTCTTAGCGTGTGAGTCCCATACATCGTAGGATCCAGATCGATTGCCTTGACCCACGCTTTGACGATTCGAGCGTATTGTCGAGTCGAGAGATGGGCTGAGCGCCGTACCCTGCTTGGAAACAGGAAATCTTCGCCTTGTAGCTGTGCCTTAAGTATCCACGCTTCTAGCGCCGCCCGAGTTTGGTCCGTGATTTCAAACTGCACAGGCCGACGGGTCTTCTGCTGCATCACAATGGCTCGGGACGACACATGCATGCCATGCGCGATGTCTCGCACACGAAGCTGTGTCAGGTCACAAGCCCTCAGTTTGCTGTCAATGGCCAAGTTGAACAGCGCTAGGTCACGGGTTTTCTCTGCAATCTGCAGCCTCACTCGAATCGACCATACATCCCTGAGCCGAAGCGGTGTTTTTTGCCCGACGAGCTTTCCTTTATTCCACGGTTCGCCTGCAACGGTGATGTTCATGGTTTGTCCTCCACGTGACAGACTCGTAACCATGAACCCATTCGGTCCGGGGTGCTAATGGACATAAGCGACAGGAGAGCACTGGGGGGCTCTAACGCCGCAAACGACTGATCTCATCGATCAGAACCGCTGAAAGCTTGTCCTGCATCGCCAAGAGGGCGACTCTTAAGCAGGGTTGCATCTGTGCATGGAAATACCATCTCATCCCCGTGGTCTCCTCGTAGCCTCGATATAGGCCGCAGAGTGCGACCATGAGTGCATGGATTTCCGGCGCATGGCCTGAGTAGGACACAAAAACAGAACCAGTATCCAATTGTGTAACGGATACCCGTTCCCTCATGATTATCAGGGTTTGGTTCCAAGGATCGATCGGCTTCCGGTCCAGAAAGGCGTCGAAGCGGGCTGCGTCTAGGCCGATGTCTTTTGTGTTGGTCATGATTGCCTCCGGCTGCTGAATGACGTCTTCAACTTGCCGGCTTGACCGTCACCAAAAGAGACACAAAGGGGCATAAAAGGAAATCCTTCTTTTTTGATTGAAGAAGGGATGTTGAAAAAAATGGATATTTTTTATGGACTTAGCAGAAGAGCTGGCCAGGATCAAAGAGAACATGACCAACGCTCCCTTTGATGGGAAAGCAGCAGATGTCATTTTGTTTTTGGTCTGTGAAACGCTTAATGCGTTGGAGCGTGGCATCACCTCAGCAGGGTTTGAGCGCTCACAGATCGTCTACGGCTGCCTTCCTGCAGGTGAGGCGTCTCAGGTTGACCCCAAGACGTGGATGCCCAAGGAGGCGCAGTTGCGCCGAGTCCTAGCTAGTCAATCAAATTTGGTTGAGCTGGACTATAAGCAAGGTAGAGGTCGGGGAATTCTGAGTAACTACCGCCTAAAATTGGTAGACCGCACCAGTGAAGATCCCTGCTCAGAAGAGGAAAGCATCCCCCAAACTGGGCGAGCTATCCGCTACGTTCGTACCTCCGCGAATGAAATTAAGCCCTTTTTTCTGCTGCGCCCCTTCCTGAAGAAGGAGATGAAGAATAGGAGCGTTCGCGGTGTCATTTTCTTGCTATTTTTCGTCCTTTTTGGCGCCTTAATTACTGCGGTTGTACCTTTTCTGTTGTTGCTTTCGCTTGTTTTTGGCCCCTCAGCAGTAGACCTAAAAAGCATATTGTCGCTGGTATTTGTATTTATGGTGTTCTGGTTGGTGTGGAGGCTTGTGTATGAGCCCCTCATCAGGCTAATTGACAGCCGTGTCGTACAGGCACCTGCTTGGATTACCGGATTATTAGAGGATCCATGTGAGCTGGAGATGTATCGCCAGTCCGATGGGCAATGGACTCGGCTAGTACGATTCACTGGTGAATGTACATTGTGCGGCGGGCGAGTACAGCTAAAGAGCGGAAAGCCTGAGCAGGCCTACCCTTTGGTGGGGCGCTGCATTAACAGTCCTCACTCACATGTGTACTCCTTCGACAGGATGCTGATGAGCGGGAGCTACATCGGGCCGCCTTTGCCAAGCTAGCAACCGTGAACGGATGTTCTATTGGCTGCTGAGTCGACTGGCAAGGTGTTTGTCAGACGTCTTAGTACTGTTAGGGTTAGCGCATATCTCAAGGAGTCAGAGAACCTCATGGCAACAAGCCCCAGAATTCGTGTAATGCTCTCCAGTCGTTGCAACGACTTTTTTTCAGCCGAGGAGAGAACCCCCCTTACTGATGTAAGGCAGGCACTCAAGAAAGAGATCGAAGCTGAAACGCTTTTTGGGGCCAAGCTTTTTAAGGTGTGGATCAACGAAGATGCGGAAGCGTTGGACCACACAGAAGACAGCTGGGATGCGTGTCTGAAGCAGGTCCGTGATTGCGATGTTCTTATCGTTCTGTACAACGGCAACGCCGGCTGGGCCAAAAACGGCGCAGACGTTGGCATCTGCCATGCGGAGTATGCAGAGGGCCTGAAGACATCGCCCGGCAAGGTGCGGCTGATTGAGCTGCCTGTTGGTGATCCGAACCGCGAGCTCGCCCAGGCAGAACGCAACTCTCGATTTGCAGCCTTCAAAAATACCGCTTCCGGTTTTCGGGGAGGGGAGGTCGAGGACATTCCCTCGCTGAAAAAGCAGGTATTCAAAGCACTGTTTGATGCGGTTCTGGCTCAGACTCGCCGCGGTGGGGAAGGCGCAAAAGGTGGCCGTTTCGATCTGGGGGCAGCGCTTGAATGGAGTCGCCTGGATTTTGCCGGGCGCAGCAGCGCTATGGCGTTCGAGGTTGCCCAAGCGCTATTGGGGCGCCCCCAATCTAGGAAAATAAACGATCGGTTGCTGATAGACATTGCGGGGCAAGCCGTTCTGGCAAAAGTTCATGCGGTACCGGCTGCGTTCAGCGTGGCAGCTGCACGAGAGCCGGTGGGGCGGCCACACCTGCAGGACCACCTGGACGTGTCAGAACTGGACGCTGCCGGAGGGCCACTGCATTTTGTAGCCTGTCATCGCACTGTTACCGAGACGCAGGCCACGAACCTGCTAGGGTTTCCGGATGCCACGGTGATTAGCAGCCCCTTTGGTGTATACGTCGCAGACAAGGTACAAAAGATGCAGTTCGTCTTTTTGGCCAACTGCCGTGATCCAAGCCAGACTCGATTGGCAGTCCAGCGTTTTTTGGAGTGGTCTGAGCAGGCGGGCGAGAGTCAGTACCTCGCCGACAGAGCCATGGCGCGGGCCAGAATCGTCTCCGCAATTGCCAATGAACAGTAAACATTTAGTGGCCGGAGCAAGATCAACAAGGAAGAGATTATGACTAAGTTACTGCTTGGACCAGTTTTATCATTTCGCGGGATTTCAGATGCCGACACATGGAAAGTAAGCGCGCTAATGGGCATCAAGGATACCGATGCCTACCCAGAGGTCCTCGTCGATGGTAAGCGCGCTCCGGCACCTGCAGTGCTCTTGCGGCATAAGGACATCATTTATCTCCGCTACAACCTTTCCTGCGACCAAGACAAAGTGGAGCGACGTGTTGAGTACAGTGTTTCAGGGATAGCTGAGACGTGGTCCTTCACTGTGCCAGGCAAGGGCTTCGCGCCACGTATGGCCTACGTTTCCTGCAACGGTTTCTCTGATCCCAATGGTGTCCGTAAGCTCATCAAGTCGGAGAACGAAGTGTGGGGCGACCTTCTTTGTAGCCATGATAAGACCGTTCGCCCGTCAGACTATAAGTTAGACAAAGAGCAGCTTTGGCATGAGCAGCGTACCCACGCGAAAGGGCTGCAGCGGTTCCACCTGTTGCTGATGGGCGGTGACCAAATTTATTTCGACTCGATCTGGGAGGACCTGAAGCCGCTGAAAGAGTGGATCGGTCTCCCCAGAGAGAAACAACTGCGTTATCGCGTGAGCAAACGTCTGGATCAGAGGATTGAGGACTATTACATAAGTCTGTACAGCACTCGCTGGCTCCCCAAGGAACGCAACGCGTGGGGAAGTAACGAGGCGTCCAATGATTGCGCCAATGGGATGGCGCGAATTCCTACCGTCATGATGTGGGATGACCACGATATCTTTGACGGTTGGGGCTCATATAGCCCGGAGATGCAGCAAAGTGAGCTATTTAGCCGACTGTTCTTTCATGCACGTCGAGCATTCTGGATTTTCCAGATGCAGCATGCCGCCGACTCCCTCCCGGTTTTAGAGAATCAGTCCGGCTTGAATGTGCGTAACGATGATCCACTATTCTGTCCGGTTAAATGGTCTCAAGTTCTTGAGGAAGATGAGCTCGCGCTTCCATTGCTTGACGACCAGCCCGGATTCACCTTCGTGCACCGGGCTGGGCCAGTCCGCCTGGTCGTCGCTGACCTACGAACAGAGCGCTCGCAGGAGCAGGTACTCGGTCCAGAGACCTGGAGATCTCTTCAGAACTCGCTTTCGAACATCGAAGCAAACAACCGTAAACATCCCGGCACGGGATGCCAGCACCTCCTGTTCATGTCCTCTGTTCCCGTTGTTCACCCTAAGCTATCACTGGCCGAAGCCTTTCTGGACAACTTTGGTTCAGAGCATGTCCTAGACAGCAGTGCCGACGACCTCAAAGATCATTGGACTCATAACGACCACGAGGGGGAGCGCAAACGGCTCGTTGATACATTAATGCGAACCGCCAAATCGAAGGATCTGCGCGTGACTATCGTCTCTGGTGACGTGCACGTTGCGGCTTGGGGCGTTGTTTCCCGAAACGATGTGCTGCCAGGAGAAAACTGGGCACAGGTTCAACAGCTGACCTCGACCGCGATAGTGCATCCGTCTCTGGTGTCCGTGATGGAGCGTCTGTTCTTTCATGTATTGAACAATGTCGCAAAAGGCGAACAAGAGCTAGATGTGAATCTGACTGCGAAGATGATGTTGTTCCCAGGGGACAATCGGTACGTCAAGGCTGCCCGTAACTGGTTAGCACTTGAACTCGATCTCGGTGATGGAAATAAAGGCTCAAAGCTCTGGGCGACATGGCGATGTGAGACAAAAGAGTCATTCACAAACCACCTTCTGGCAATTGATGCCAATAGTCCGCCTACGCCGTCTTAGATGCGTTTTCGAGCTGACGACAAAACGCTGAGTGGTCTTGTAGCTTTCTAGGCACTTAGGTGAGCGGCCGTATCGGGCCAACGCCTGTCAGTCTGCCTGATGCGACATGCTCATGTCGGATAAGAGCAGCCATTGAACATAGAGACCTCTTACATAATTTTAGTTCGGCAGACTAAGCGCTATTCTCCTTTCCCCCATGCGTGGAAGCGTGGCCTTTTGATTCTCTGTCGTCGAGTATTAGGCTGAACAACCGATACAAACGGCTTCAATTTCAGGGAAGACTGCTGTGAATATTTTAGAATATTTGGATTTTTCTGAAGAAAAATTGAGAAAATGTCAACTAGAAGCAGTGCGCAGCTTCGTAAGGTATGCCGAAGAAAACGATACAGAGAGAGGTTTTTTGATCAACCTGCCCACAGGTGCTGGGAAAACAGGGGTTATCTCTCTCATATCACATCTATCAGATGCCTTAAAAGTCCTTGTTATATGCCATCGAAAAGCCGTTAAAGATCAACTTTTCCGAGATGTTTCAAGGAGATTTTTCCGCGACACAATTGACGATCAAGACTTTGATCTAAAGAAAACTTATCGGGATGCTGATTTTGATCAGGGCAATGGGGTTTATATAACCAGCTTTCAAAAGCTGACGATGCTGGATGATGAAGAATTAAAAAAAGTCCAGAGTGATTTTGATCTGATAATTGTGGACGAAGGACACTCTGAGCCATCACCTGTTTGGCGAGAAATAATACGTCAGTCCGCGGCAATGAAGGTGGTGATTACCGCAACGCCTTATCGGAACGATTTATTTGAACTAAATGTAAGCACAAAGCATTTTTACGTTTTTACGTTTAAGGAAGCCATCGAAGATGGGGTAATCATGGATCCCCAGTATGAGCAAATTAATGGAGAGGCTAAATTAAGCGAAAGGATTTTGGACTATCTAAGCACGAACGAAGACGTGAAGTGTATCGTGAAGTGTAAAAGTCTGGAAGAGATTCAAAAATATCATAACCTTTTTTCTCAGTCATTCGTCACAGCAAGCGTGCATGAACGACTAGAAATAGATGAGGTACAAAAGAAATTCAAGCGAGTTGGTCCTGCGCTTAAAGTTGAAGGGCTGCGGGTGATCATACACCAGCACAAGCTTGATGAAGGGATTGACATTCCTGAGGCTAAGTTGTTGATCCTCACCTATGAATTGGGGAGTGGGCGTGAGCTAGTACAGGCCGTAGGCCGGGTTGTGCGCTGCTATGGCGAGATCCAACCATTGGTAATCGACCTAAGTGGGGGGGCGAATGAGGGTGTCTGGGAAGGGTATCAAAAATTTGATAACTATCTCGCAAATGGCGGCGCATCAGAATTTGTTGAGTCACTAAGCACAAGTTACCTGATTGAATCTTTTCTGGAAAGCTTCCCGAGATACAGCTATTTTGACGGAAAATTCAAAGAGAGAGTTGATCTTGGCATAATCAATCCAGAAGACGATCTAAAAATCCCGCACGCGTCGATATGTTTTGTTCAAAAGAAAAGTGATTTCTCTCTACCACTATTGATGGATCGATTGTATTGGGAGCTGCACGGCTCTGGGGCGTTAGTCAAGAGCTATGAAGGGATTCTTGATTTGAGTGTTGTGATTTATGTCGAGTTTAATAGCTCGAGATTTTTTACAAAAAAACTTTTTTTCGAACCAAAGCTGCACGTCATTATTGTAAAAGAAATTGATTCAGGCGTGGCTATCTTCGATAGCGGTGGTGGACGGTATTACAACCAGGATCAGTATCGGCTTGGTGATGCAATTCATATTGACAAATTGACTGCTTTGGCCGCGAAAACAGCAGTTCATCAGATCAAGGAAACTCACGCTCGCGCTATAGGTCAAGCTGTGCGCCGTCCAGAGTCCGTCGCATTGAAAGGGCGGAACCTTGACGGCGGGCGCGGTAGCCAGAGCAACTCCCGGTACGCATTAACTATGGTGAAGGTCGACAATATTGGTCGGGACGGCAAGAGAGACAGCAGCTTCTACATCGGCGCTAGGTCGGGGCGGGTCTCTGACCAAAAAGAATCTAATTTTACCCTTCAAGATATTTCTCAATGGATCGATTCTATCGAACAGTCTATCAATGCCGGAGGAAATGCTGGGCGACTAATCAAGTCCTACGCGCAGCCGATTACTGAAAAACCTACTTCAGAAATTTTGTCTGTGCTACTGGATTTTACGGATCTTGAAGGCCCAAGAGCGACAGCGAACGGCGTAATTCATCCCGATTTTGTTTATGCTGACTACCAGCAAGGAATTGCTTTCGACGCTCTAGGTGATCGTATAGAACTCGCATTAGATTACTTAGACGACACCGGATATTTTGAGGTTCTTCTAGCAGGGACTTCCGTAGGAAGACCGGAGAACGAGTGGATTGTAGAATATCTGAATTATGGTCACAGATTGAAAGTGCTTTACGAAGATGGCGTAACGTATCTAGCAGGAGCTTTTTACAAGCTGGCCTTGCCCTATGAGCGAGGAATTTCTGCTGGGGACAGCTTTGCTGGTAACGCTCTTTTTCCGCTTGATGCACTTAGAGCCCAGTCCCTAAAAGAGAAGGGATACACCCTCGATCATAAGTACCATCGGACCACTAGGAACAATTTTGATGCCGATTCAATTTTTCATCTGATTGATCTGCTGAAGGGTTATGGAGACCCGGCAACTCCGCTAGGTGAGCTTGGTCAATTTGCAACACATATTCCTGGCTGCGATATCGTTCTTTGCTGTGATATGGGAGTTGAGCCAGCTGACTTTATTTTATCATCGCCGGAGAAACTGTGTTTCGTTCATGTTAAGTGTGGTGACTCCTTAAATCCAGAGTCATCAGCCGGCGCCATTGCCGAAGTAGGTAGCCAGGCAATAAAGAACATTCACATGTTGGTGTCAGGACTTAAAAACGTCAAGCCAGCAAATTTTTCATCATGGAAACAATCTTGGCCCGCTGCTGGTGCAGATTTTCCGCTAGACACCCGCTATAGGTTGGCGGAAGGAGTTATTAACCATCCTGCGCCACCTGATGACTCACTTTCCGAGAAAATTTGGGAGACAGTCTGCCAGCGGAGAATGTCAATGAAATGCAAGAAGGAGATTTGGATTGTTGCTGGAAACTCCTTCTCCACCAAGCACTTCATTAAAAGCATAGAAAACCCGCTAGGCTGTCCGCCTACTACTATTCAGGCATATCAACTCATTGAAGACTGAATCACACCGGGTTTCATGGAGACCATTTCGTTTAAGTCAGGC
>TARA_B100000749_G_scaffold280614_1_pt1 | contig 14419 bp, 9 predicted proteins | sample TARA_B100000749 | Tara Oceans TARA_B100000749 (sample SAMEA2621232) | marine metagenome | biome: marine biome (ENVO:00000447); feature: mesopelagic zone (ENVO:00000213); material: "saline water (ENVO:00002010), including plankton (ENVO:xxxxxxxx)" | depth 800 m
GAGAATGCGCCGCACTATGAGCACGTTATGGAAGGGCCCGACGACATATCTACTTACTGTATATAAAAAGAGGCGAAGGTGTGAATAAATGCGGTTATGCGAAACGTTCACAAAATTGCCGATTCTAGATTATGTCGTTGGCGGTAATCTAAATCTGCCTAGACTTTGAATTGTTCAGATGTTTTTGGGTGGATTTCTGGGTGGAAGACTTTTCCAGCAAAACAGTCTTGCTTATCGCAGTGCCCAGAGCTTTCAGGCAGTCGTCACTGCGGAGAGAAGATCCACGCATTGAGTTTGGCCGCATAGGCTTTTCTGGTAGATAAGCTACTCAATGCAGCAAGAATAAAATCAGTCCAAAAGTCTGTGGGTATAGTCTTATCGGATTACTGAAATCGAAAAATCCCAGCTTCTTAGGATTTCCTCGCAGAACAACGGTGTTAGCCCGGAGGGTCTGGAACGATTTTCGTATACTCTTGGCATCGATCTAAGGACATTATTCCCTAGCGAACAGCGTGCAAGTCAGTGGGTCAAAAGTAACCGTCCGGTGATTTCGTCTTGAGCCTGTCGTTTTTGCTGGACCCATGGATTTACCAGTTTGGTACACTAGAAGATGATCTTGAAGCGAGAGGTTCTCATGCAAAAGAAACGACCAACAGAGCAGGAGCTACTTAAAGGCCTAGATGCCTTCGGAGCCCACGCGGACGAGTTGGCAGGGCCGCTTCCCCACGAGTCGGAGCCCTTGGAAAGACTGAAAGGGTCAGTGAAGAAATTCGAGCGACCCACGGACCCCGTTACTGATCCAGAAGATTGGGATGCTTGGTTTGACGGAGAAGGTGTTTCAGGAGATTTAATGAATGACCATGGAGAGAAGCAATAAATTGGTTAGAACCCGGCCAACCCACCTTCCAAGTTTCAGTATTGATCTGATGTGAGCCGAGTGCATTTTGGCTTCCGCTTACGGTCAAAAAACCTAATGCAGCTTTTAATGGTAGGTCAGCGCTGGAGTTCATGACTGATGACCCTGCTACCGTGAGACGGTATCTCAACGCACAGTTGGTTTGAGCTTTCGATGAGAGGCTAGGCTGCAAGCCATGTGGCTTAAGTCTTAGTGATCTTATAGCCAAAGGGCTTACCGAGTGAGAACCATATTTGATTAATAATATAGGCCCAACCATTTGCCAATGAGTGGGCCTAGGAGCTTTAAATAGCGAAAGAGTATCCGTTCGGTCTAGTCTCTACAAATCTCTTCAGTTCCTGATAGATGTAGTTACTCGCCCCTCCAGCCGCGTCTACCTCCTCGGGGTAGTTTGTCCTTACATGCCAGCAGAGTGCGGAGTCCTCAACAATGTCTCGAATATCTCCTGCCGTGCGATCCGCGTAAGCAATAGGAAATGGCAGGCTGCCCATTTCCATTTCAGTGGTTTTATTCTGGCAAGACAGAGTGATGAGAATATCACCGATAGCTTTGTTGCTGAGGCTTAAGGGATTCATCATGACCTGGGCCATATGAAGCCGTGTCACCCTGGCTTTATCGCCTTGGCGAGCATTAACTCCGAACACGAAACGATGCTCATCATGGTTGGCATAGACACTATGGAATTCACCTTCAGGCATGTCATCAGAGCAGGCCGTCATAAGATTCTTTCGCACAGAAACCACCGTTAACGTAACGTACTCTGGAAGTGAGCTAGCGATTGACTCATAGTCCTCGAAAGCCACCCCATCTCGAAGGAAGAGGATGTTTACCAGCCTAGTTCCATCTTCTTCATTGGAATCCAGTACGGTTTTAATGACTCGAATAATTTCTTCGTTGCTCCGCTTTTCCTTGTCCTTGGTATAAAGCGTTTCACCTAGAGTGCAAGACGCCTTGCCGAACCGATCCACTACTACAGGGAAAGAGGCAACATCTTTTTTTCCGTGGCGAGAAACGTCTAAGCCCAGAGCGTAATCGAAAGGCGCAATGGTGCCACCCTCATCAATTTTAACGTTCTCATCTAGTGGGAACTTTTCAGCCATCCCTTTCATTAGGGCAGACATTTTCAGTGCATCTTTGTGGCGGTTTTCGTTCACCACATTCTGCACGGCCACACCCCGTCGCATTAACTCAAATTCAAGAAGTTTATTGTTCGGGAGATTCGGCCAGTTAGGCCAGACAACCAGAGCGGCACAGCATTCTCCCGCGCTCTCAATAATCCGCTCTGCGACTCTAATCGGTTCTTTTACAGCCATGCTTGCACTGTAGTCTACGTGTTCGAATTGAATTCCGAGTTTGGTTACCTTAGATGCTTTTGAGAACAAGCTGAGGAACTTTTCTTTTTTGTCTTCAAAGCTATCAGTTGGATAGCAAAGAACGTTTCGACCAAACCCGGCAACACCATCGGTGTAGTAAGCCGTACCTTCCTCAACCGCCTTTTTGTCCTTTGCACGTTTCACTCGGAATCGAGGCGTGACGATTGAATTGCACTCGGCTTCCACCGGCTTCTCGAAAAGGAAGTAATCCCTAAGAGTAGCTTGCAGGTTGCTCATCAACTCTGCTTTGTCGTCCATCATCTCCCGAATTTGGGATTTTCCATGCTTATACAGGGCAATGGCTTCGCTGAACTCTTCAGGAAATTCTATTTGAGAGTATGTATTACCGAATCCCACAAGGGCATCAGACGCGATGATTTCTAAGTCTCTAGCAGGGTAGCAATACTGTTTTTTGTAGTTGCTGTAAGAAGTAGCAAAACCAACCGGAAACTTTGTCTGTGCCTTGACCAGAGAGGCGTACTCATTTTCAGTCATTCGACCAGAATCCATGAAGCGCTCACCAATTCGTTTGGCGCTTTCTTTCGCTCTCCGATCTGATTTTTCAAAGTGGAAAACGGGGACGAACTGAACCGATCTCAAAATGTTATTGAATTGGTTGGCTCTGTCATAGGCTGGCAGCCTGAATGACCGTCGATCATTAAAAAACTGAGCATGCTTGAGAACGTCAAGATTCTTGTCGAAAAACAAGGCGTTCTTGACCACCACTGTAAACACAGGATTTCCATCTTTGGTGAATCGGTCAAAGCGTAATTGCGCCACCATGGCACTCATTAATTTACGATGGACACCTTCCTTAATGGGCTCAATATCGCTCACACGAACACCCGAAAGCTCCGGGTCATAACCCATTCGTTCTCCGATTTCCGATTCAGACAAAAATTTGTTGAAGGCTCCAGTGATTCTTCGAGCACGGTCGTTCCGGTCTTCAATTTTTTGAAGGCCAGTAATAATCTCGCCAATCGTCTCAGAGGCTGATACCAGGGAGTAGGCGTCACTGGCAGCTTCTAGCACTTTCGACTCTGTCAGATACCTTTTTACCGAGGGGCTCGGAGTAGCTAAGAGATTCTCCCGAGGCTGAATTTGAAACAGCTGTACTTTAATGGTTTTGGTTTTGTAGGTTTTCATGATTAAGCAACCTCCATGTCGGGCTTTTTACGCTTATGGCAGTGGACAGCGCTTGGGCAAGATCGACAGGTGTCATAGGTGACCTCAACCATATCGTTGTCCCCAATCAACGGCGCTGCTGAGTACATGCTGCTTGGCAACCGCTCTAGGTTTTCAGCCGAGGTGATTCTGAGTTCATCAATGCAATATTGAGTCTGCTCGAATCGCTCCTCATCAAAATGATCAGTGGCCAATACAACCGCGCTCTTGAGATTGGACCTAACTTGGTAATAAGCATTGTTGTTGAACGCAGGTAATGGAGGTTGCTGATAAGGGACCTCATCCCCTTCAAATAGTGTTATGTCTGGGACGTAAATGACTTCTGCGTCATTATTTTCATGCCCTTCCCGCCGCACCAGTCCCTGGTAGAGATTGATCTGGACCGAAGTCTTCTCCGAAATATGCAGCAGAGCGTCTTCAGACAGCTCTCCAGACAAATCCGGCCTGTACTGAACGGTTTTGTAGTCACAAACATAATTGATCTCCGGCCCCGCGATCTTGATGTCCGGAATGCCCAGCACTGGAAGGTAAACGTTGTGCTCTTCGATGGTCATAACGTCTTTCACCGGCTTTTCAATCCAGATCCGATGACCGGGAACACGTTTCGCAACCAAGAGATTCTGAAAAAGCCGAGACCCAACTGTAATAGACGCCAACTGGCGAGCGAAACTATTGCTGTAGTATGTCATGACCTCAAAATACCGTTTCCCTCCAGAGAGGAAGTACATCGGAATCATGCTGGTCATCAAATCGTTAAGCTCGTTTTCGACGTTTTTCATCAGCGCTTGGTAGACACGATCTTCCGTCAGGTTTGGCTCGATGGCTAAGCCATCAATAACCTTTACGATTTCAGCAACCGGGTCGTCATTGATTGGAAGGCGCTGCCCAATAAGACCCGCGCAGATCGAAGACATGGCAGTGTGGAAGAAAAAGCTGTATGACGGAGCGGTCAGAGGAACCATGCTGCTCAAATTGCGGTCATGTTGAATATGATGATGAATCCGACATGACAACGCTTTTTCAAGCTCACTGTGTGAAGTTTGAAGCTGTACTTCCGGTTTTTGGTCGGTGGTTTCAGATTCATCTTTAACACGACTATCCAACTCAATTGCCCGGCCAAACAAATCGTTCTCTTTGGCATACTGATAAACGATATGGCGAGCTACGACCATGGGCGAATTCTTTGGATTGTCTTTCTTATAGTTCTTGTCACTGGCCATTACGACGGTTAACGTCCTTGCCGCCCGAGTTATGGCGACATAGAGCAAGTCTCGAACCGACTTAAAGGAGCTGTTGGTATCGGATTTTCCGGGTGGGAAGAATAAGAGCACATGGTCCCATTCCAGGCCTTTACTCGAATGGACCGTGGTAAAGTCAATCGTCGGAATACGGGCTCCTGAGTCGTCTTTACCCTTGCGGGTAGGCTTACTTTTGACTTGAACGTCACGCAACCCGATCTGAAGGTCCTCAAAAAGCCCCATGAACTTAAGCTTGCCCTTGTTCTCTTTGGACCAAGTGCTTACCCGAGCTTGCTGCCTGGCATCCCGAAAGTGCTCATAAGCGGCTATCATGATGAAGTCTGGATCTGATGCAGGGTCCAAGCGGATCAAACGACCTACCTGTTTTGCGATCTCTCGAAGGTACACGCGGGTTTTCTGGTGAAACAGCTTTGAGAATTGCTCGTGAATCACTTCTCGCTGATGAATAAAGTCGTCGAACCTTGATTTTACTTCGCTGTCGAATGCTGAGCCTTGGGCCTCACTCGTTTCTCTCAGGACTGACAGTTCCTCTGGGAAATTTACCAGCGAGGTCGATGCCGTTAGCCACTCAAGATTCACCCCAAGCCGTTTAAGAAGGCCCTGGTCGGCTTTAGACAGCTGGAATGGGGTGGTGACGAGCGCCTCCCAAAAGAGCTTAAAAAAACGTTTCGAGTCCATTAGAGGGCGGACTTGCGGAAGGCCTCTAGCCTTGTTTCGAGTCACTGCGATAGCTTGAAACCGGCATGGTTGATGGGAGAATACGCGCCCTTCAAATGACTCCCAAAGCAAAACCGAATACCTCATTAGGACGTCTTTGACGAAGCGGGAGAGTAGTCGGGTTAATTCCGTCTCCTGAGCAAGCAGGTCTCCCCTGGAAGCCATCGGAAAGAAATCCGAACCATTCGTAATCAAAGCTCCCACGTAAGGAGCAAGTTCGAAGGCGATGGCTTCTTGGGGCCTATTCTTATCATGAATTCGATTTGCCTCATCAACCGATGCGGCTGGAGCCACCATGTTGAATTCTTTGAGTCCACTTATCTTCAACTCATCAGAAGCATACTTGTCCCAAGACAAACAGTAGTGGATGGCTGCGGCTACCATCACCGACGTAAAGGGAGTCTCATTGTGCGCGGTTTTATCAGACCCTAGAAACCAATAGCTGGAAAGTGGTGCATTCTTTTCAGAATTTAGCTGTGTGATTCTGAGGGAATTTGGGTTGTCGATGTCCTTGTGTACCTTCCGCAGAACACTTCTGAAATATTTCAGGTCGGCTGACTTAAGACCGTTCCTTGTAAGGACGGCCACGGACTCGCTCTTCCTGGCTCGCTCATAAAGCTCCAGGATTGCTGATTCGATTTCAGCTTGATTCTTACCCCCGCAAAGGCTTGGAATCTGAAGATTCTGAATCTTTGTCTTCAACAGTTTTTTCTTTTCATCGGACAAACTCGAATCATCCGCAGCCTCAAGGCGTCTGGAAAGCCTGCTCATAGGCCCAGAGAGTTTGTCCGAAGACTTTAATGATGTGTTCGGAATGAGAAAATCCAGATCTTCAGTCTTGTCACCCTCAAAAAAACGAACAGCAGGAGCTTCTTTATCCGCGTCCTGGTCTGCATTCCCACTGATAAAGTGGTGGCTTCGTTTAACGCTTTCAGAAGGGTCGTTGATAGGATCTATCTTATCGCTCGGGTGGTCGGCAGAAGCCGCAACGAACTCTTCAGACAAGTCCTCTGCCAGGTTCAGTATTTCAGCGCGACAGCGATAGTTCGTCTTGAGTGGGGATGTAGATATCCTCGCTTCAATGCCCGTTCCTTCGAACAAAGCCGACATAAATTGATCGAGGAACGGCCACTCAGATACTGATTTTCGGAACTCGAAGAGCGTCTGTCTTGGATCGCCAACCATCAGTACTGACACTCCATTCAGTGCCAAGGCCCTCAGGTACAGAAGCTGGATGATATCCACGTCCTGAGCTTCATCTACCATCATGTACTTCGGCAGTCCAAAGCGCTGCCGTTTTTCATCAGTCGAGTAGTGGGTTGTTTCCAAGGCTAGGCGAAGAAGGGAGTCGGTTGCGACTGCTATGCAGAAGTTTGGATCGGTATCATCGATGTTAGTGAACGCCCCAAGACCTGCATCTGACATTGATTCCTTCTTTATGAATTCATGCGCCAGCTCCAAGTGATCGTCAGTTTTCATATTGGGGAGCACGAATCTATCTGAAGTGTCGGCATGAATAATGGGCTCAAGCGCCTTCAAAAGACCTGTTTTCGACCCGGAATAGACGATTGACGCGTAGAACGCCAACCTGGTTGCCTTCTCTAGCGCAGCATCATCAGCACTCTGAGGGGAAGATAATGAGGTTGAGGAGTTAGCGTCCTCAAAATAGTAAGCAACACCACCAACGTGGGGCTCCAGCTTTTTGAGGAGATCAATAGCGTGCTTGTGAATGGTAGAAAAGCCAAGATTCGACACCTTCACGGACTCCTCGCCCTGCTGGGCGAGTTCGGCCAAGTTGCCAATCAATTTGGCTTGGAAATCATCAGCAGAAGCGTTCGTGAAGGAGATACTTTCAATTTGATCCGGTGCTTCTCCCAAGCGGAGAAGACCAATAATGGTAGATACGAGGGTTCGGGTTTTACCAGAACCAGCGCCAGCGGGAATCGTCAGAATGGTTGTGAGGTTGCTCTCAAACAAGAGCTGGAGGGCTTCTTGGTACGCACCAAGCTGTTCACAGACAGTGCTTTCGTCTAGGCGCGGACGTGGGTGCCTAAGCACATTTTCAAATGTACTCATAATTCATCATCCAGTTGTCTCAATCAAATGCCTGTAATCACTTGGGATCAGGCTACCTATGCGCGTACGCCAAAATGGCTCAGCAACTTCACTATAACAACAACTAAGCTTATTTCAAATAGTTGAGTATTTTTCAAGCACAGTCGGCTTGGCTCAAAGCAAATATGCTTGTAGATCATCGTCAGAAAGGTCTCTGCTGGGTGCCGAGGAATCCTTGAAGTTCAGGCTAGAGCCTTCTGTAATTGAGGGTTTTTTTCTCCGGCTACCCGGCCTAGCTTTGCCGTCAGTTTCTTCCACTACTTCTGAGTTTGGTTTTTTGACCAATAGCGTTTGCTTGCCCGTCATTTTCTTGCAAGAGCCAGTGCTTCGGCTATCTGCGATCTCTTCCGTCCTACCAAAATTGCTAGTTGCTCCCCTGTCATTTGGAGGGCGGCGAAATTAAACAGACCCACGCGTTTGTACGGCTTTTGTACACTCTCACCCCGGTTTGATTAGTTGAAGTCAGTGCGCCGTCAACCTAAAAAGGTTGCGAACGTCGCCGAAAAGTATGACAAAAATCATTAAAATCTTAAAAAGTGATTTTTTGTTTGCGTGCTCTCGATTGTTTAAATACTATTAGCAAGGTGACAGCCGGGCGGGTTTGTTCCTGTTAGCGCAAATTGGGACACGAACAAGGTTTCCTGCTTATAAGCAAAGAGCGCGTTGCAGTGACCACAGACGAGGAAATAGTGATGGAGCTGCGACATTTGAGAGATACCGAGCCCGCGCAGCTTGTAGACGCAGAGGAACGAATCCTTGAGGGGTATTTACGGTTTGAATCTGAAGATCTGCGGAGTAATGGCGATGGTTTGACACTCAAAATCTTAGCGTCACAGTCGGATTTTGAGGAATGGAAGCCGCGCTTAGGATGCTCCGTTCCAGTTCCTTTTTGGGTTGCGACGGAAAGCTTTTATTTCGCCCCGCATATCCTCCCGGGCTAGAGCTGGATCAAAAATCCTTTTCTGACGACTTTGTATAGGGGGATTCCATGGGGCAGTCTTTCCGGCAAAAAACGATTAAGCTCCAACGAAGTTTTCAGACCATTGAAGCGGTGGTCATTGCTAATCGAGAAACGGACGCCTTGCACTGTGCCGCATCCGCATATCTGTTGAGCAAGCGCCTTGATGGAGCGAAGATTAAAACTCTTCAAAAATATGCATCCCTTGTTCTGTCTCTGATGGAAGAGATTGAGTTCGACCCAGAACTTAATAGCTTTGACGATCTTACCGATTCGGATATGTCGAATTACCTCGAATTGGTTCTGATGAAGGACCGAGGGAATGCCGCATCGACGATCAACCAACACCAGACCACTCTTGCCGGTTTCTTTCAGTTTCTTTACGACCAGGGCTTTACGACATTACCAGATCGTTTTACGTATCACCTCAGCTCCCAGGCGGAAATTAAACTTGCAAAAGCAGCTGGAAGGCAGAGTTCGCACGACCCTTATCGCTTGTCGGAGCGATATATTCCGGAGGAGCAATTTAAGCTTCTTTTATCGTTCGATAAAGCTAAAGATACCTTCGTCAAAGATCGAAACGAAATAATGATGCGGCTGGGGTATGAGGTCGGGCTGAGGGCTCATGAGGTTACTACGTTCGAGAACTTTACCCTGGCTGAGGTTGAAGCGGCGCTCGCCAGAGCCAAGCGCAGCAATAGGAATGAAGTAGAGATCGATATTCTCGGCAAGGGAAAAAAAGGAGGCAAAATTCGAACGGTTGTAATCGAGCCAAGCCTGCGGAGAAAAATTGAGTCTTTTATCAAGCAGTACCGGCGAACGCTTGGTAATCATCTGATTTGCGCGAGAGATGGGAGCGAATTGGCTTCTGACTATGCCACGACGCTCTTTCGCCGCACCAAAAAGAATCTTATTAAGTATGCTGAGGGTTCCGATGCAGACCGATGGGAAGCAAACAGTGGATGGACCTTCCATGCTTTGCGGCACTCATATGCTACCAATCTCGGTATTCAGATAGAAAGTGGCACAATGCCTTTAGGTCGGACCTACTTGATGGATCGCCTGGGCCACAGCGATCCAAAAACAACGCTCATATACCTACACTTTGCTGCCTTCCTTCTCGGGAATGTCCGTAAGCAGGATGAGTACGAGGCGGAGATTCGCAAGAGTTCTTTTTCGTGCGATAAGGAAGAATTCGCCCATGCGTGATATGAATACAGAGCGCAAATCACTGCGGGGCCGCACAGATGTGCCCACACCTGTTTTTGAGCAATTATTTAGTAAGGATACCGTCGTTTGGAAGGATGGCGAGTGCACGAAAGTGCCTTTAAATTTCGTCAACGACCCGTTTGTCACCGCGTTGGTTAAGTTTTTTAATTCTCACTATTTCAGTCTTGAGGTGAGAGATGCCTCCTTAATCATAAGCTACAGGCGGGCTTTCGAATTTCTTTTCGTGGTACTCGGTAGAGAGGGTCTAAAAAAAGTCCCTCCAAATATCTACGCTTTATACCTCAGCAACTTGCTCGGAGAGCGTGAGACCGAGAGTCGGACTTATCGCGATTACACTTGTTCTCGATCTCCGGTTCGAAGGTTGGCTTCTGTACGCGTTAAAAACAAAAAGCCTCGCAACCTAGCGCATCTGTGGGAAATAAACCTCACGGATGAAGAGCGAGCAATTATTGGCGAGGCTGATAAGCTTGCTCCCTCACTCCGAAAGCCCGAAAGTAAGGCACAGGGTGATCTGATTGAGGTTCTTGACCTTGATGTCAATGCTGAAGATTTGATCAAAAGCCTCCGGTCCTTTTGTGCGTTTTTTGTACTGGAATGGAAAAAGGTACGTGACGCGCTATTCAAAAAATTTCCCTTTCAGGCATCAAAATTCGTCGAATTTTCAAACATCCACCCCGCCGGAGGTAAGCTAAATCACGGTTTTTTGGGAGCGCCTTGTAGACTCGATGATCCATACAGTAGAGGTATTGATACTTGCTTCGAAATTGCAAAAAAGATTGATCATCCCTTTTTAACAGAGCGTTTTGTTGTTGAGTACTTGGCAGTGTTGACTGCCAAAGATTGCATTTCTGAGGCAGCAAAAACTATCTGGGATTTCGACGCCTGCAAGTCGACATCTTCGAAAGTAGATTGGCTCAGAAAGATTCCCGAGCAATACGGTAATGCTTCGACTGGCAGGCTGTGTGTACCTCAACATGGGGCACTTAAATATTTAAAACCTGGCGGTAGGAGTTATCCTCAGCTTGAAAAGCAGTGGGTTGGGATATTGGCCCCCCCTTTTCCAGTGCGCCCCTTAGTAGGGCAATCGATTGCTGAGCAACAGTGCATAGCTTGGATTTTTGCGTCAGATCGTCATCAGCCATCAAATTTGCGTTGGATGACGGTCGGGGACCTCTCTGTAACCGATAATTCAATTTCGACCATCCTTGATCCTCATACGATTAAGCGACGCGCTTCGCGAACAAGTGGCTCGGCTTACGATGAGCTTGGTGAGGAGCAAAGTTTTATCGGGGTTGCAGAGGGTGGGACGTACAAGAGATCTCAGTTGATCTTTAAAGCGATCATGGCTCATAGAGAGCAGCTAATCGAAGCTTCAAGACGCGGCATTCTGACTGGTGAGCCGCTAACAGGGGACGAGACCAATTTGTGGTTCTTCAGTGAGATTCGAGCGCCCACCGAAGTGGCTGCAAAAGCTGGCTATATAGGGGCTCGCTACTCCAAGTTTTGGCAAAAAAGTACGAAGAATTTTGAAATTCTTTTGTGCGCTATGGAAGGCAGTCTTTCCAATCAATACGTTCTGGATAATTGCCCTGATGCACGCATTTTCCTGGATGTTATCAAGCAGGCATATCTTCTCAATGTTGGGAAAGGTGCGCAGGGAGTTGGCATCGGGATAAATAGCGTGGCGCGCCTCGCTGTAAACGTTGCGAATGGCAAGATTTATTCCGAATCATTTACACCGCTTTCAGATGACAGTAGACCGGCAATATCGAACGAAAACCAATTGCTTGAAATGTCTCGTGATGCAGCCCTTCAAAATCACAGTGTTTCCACAAAGGCAAACGTCTATGCCGATAAGCTCCCTGCCTACATAGCCAAGTCATCGAATTTCGGAGCCAGAGTTGGGGATGAGATGGTTCGAATGGCAGGAAACTTGGGCCATGTGAGGCTGGAAAAATCTGCTGTGAGGACGATTGGAGAATTGCGCAAAGAGCTAGGAATAGAAACGGCACGAGAAAAAGAAATAGATCAAATAAACGATCTTCTTGATCAAGTTAATCTTGAGCGCTTTGCAATCGATGAGCTGGGCTTAATTGAGGATAAGGAAGGAAAGACTGTGATCATTCGTCATCCGATCACCATCGCGCTTATTCAAGCCAGAATAGTTTCTTTGGACCGTCAGCTAAGTGTACTCGAATATAGCAATGAAAAGCGGTTTCTCAAGGCCGTTGCAAGGTTTATGTACCTAAAAATGTTGCTTTCCGAAAAGTTCACTCCTTCGGAGATATCGGAAGCTAATGAACTCTACGGTGACGTTGAATTTCCGATGTCTGACATCCTGGTATGAGGGGGCTGTGTGTTAGGTCGTGATGTAGTTGAGAAACATGCTGAAAAAGATAGCTCAAAACTAGCTTTTTCAAGCCTCCTGATTTCAGACACCTGGGAAGTTGAGGATGATACTGCGATTGTGAAAGACGGGAACGAGGAACCTGTTTTGGGTGTTGATGGATATGTCCAGCATGCCCGATTCACCGTTGATATTTCAAAAATCTACGCAGGGTTGTGCACGGAGACTGAGTTATCGATTAAGTTAGCACTTCTGAGCGAGTTTCGCTTCCTAAATGGACGACTGTATGGAAAGCCCAGCAGTTTTAAACATCGACTTCTTCACTATTCCTGTCTCAATAATGCCTGCAAGGAATTAGAGCTTCGCTCGTTTAGTCAAATCGATGACAGTAACCTGGTTGATTTTTGTCGAGTGCTTGTTGCACCTGACGGCGGCGTAGGCAATGGTTCGTCAGCTTATCGCTCAAGCAAAGCATTTAGGTATTCCATGTCGCTGCTTCGTCGACTCCATGTCGACGAGTCGGTATTGGGGTTACCTGATGCGCCCTCCTGCGTTATTAGAGAAGATCGCTGCCTTGAGGCCGTTAAGCCGCTTATAAGTTCACATACGAATTACAAAGAATGGCTTAAAGGGGGGTCGCTTGGAAATGTACCTGTCGAAATCGCACTTTTCATGCTGCAAGAAGGACTTGGCTATAAGGAGTCCTCTGAACTTAAATCGTTGATAGCTATTGTTCAGGGTGTTGCTGAAGTATCGAATAAGAACCGAATTTCCAAAGCGAAGACCACCGCGCAGGCCTTGCGTGCCTTTCTGAGAGGCAATTTTGGCCGCGACGAGCGGGGCGTATACAAGCTTGTTAGGAAAAATCGCCAGGGAAGAGCATTCGAATTCAAGCTAAGACGGGAGGGGCTTAGCAAAAAATTTGGTGGCTCGGTTAATACGTACGACATTGCTCAAGCAGTTTTTGCCAAGTACGAGGCTTTAGGTGGAGATATTAATTCCATTGTATTGCCTGCTTCTCCGGGCGAGTGTACCGACAGGGTTCGCGAGGCCCTCTACCGATGCTCTGCAATGATTTCAATCCTTTCCGGTGCACGGAAATCTGAAATCGAATCGATTCGCAAGGATTCCTTTCAGGTTGACAAGAATGGAAGAGCGACATTCACCTCGAAAATCAAAAAAACGAATCACGGCGCTGAAACCGAGCGGCCTGTCAGTGTCCATGCAGCCCATGTCGCTTGGATAGCGCTGAGCTTAGATGGAAGAGGTTTCCAGCATAGGGACGTGAGGGATTTCGCGTTGCTAAAGATCAGGGTGCCTTGGGCTAGCGAAGCGATAGTAGGTTGGGAGTGGCAAAGGTTCAGCCTGAAGGGCTTCTACGAGAATATGCTAGGGACCTTGATAAGCGACTTTGATCCTGAAGAAGTTCCGCTGTCGAGCCATCGCTTCAGGCATACATGGGCAGAGATCGCCATTCGCCGATTTGACGGGAATGTGCCAGAAGCTGTCCGCAATCATTTTCGTCACTGGTACGGTTCGTTCATGACGATGGATTACTTCAGGAATAAGGTCAAAGCCGACCTTCCTGAGATCAACCGTCGCTATATGGAGGAGCTTATCCATCGGTCGGCATCGGGCCGGGAGGAGTTTTTCGGCCCCTCTGGTCGCTACCTACTTGGCCGTATTCGTGAATTGGAAGTTCTCACGCCCGAGAATATCGATAAATTGCTGTCTGAGTTCGATGTTCTTGAAGTACATGAGTATTCGTACTGCATGATGCCTAAGGCCCAGAAAACATCAGCTAAATGCTACGACAGGGCAACTCAAACACCCCAATACGATAACGCTAAATGGGAGCACTGTGGGGGGTGTGCGGGACGCTTGGCGCTCTCGAATCACAAAGAGGTCATAGAGCGGATCGGCATGCGGGAGCAAGAGGTCATGGCCTCCCGTGAGGGATTCGGGTTGAACGCACTCAACGCTCTTTCAACGAAGATCCTAAAGCAATGCGAGGCTGCCTTGGATGACTTCGAAAACCACATTCCACTGGTCGATATCACCAACACTGACTGACATGGGGATAGTCTGATGGAGAGATTTGATCTTCGCCGTAAAGAGACTGAAAAGGTCTATCCTGATTGGGCTGAGAACGAAAACGAACGGAATGTGTATGAGGCCGTGAATCGGCGAATTGCGGAAATCGATCAGCTCATTAAGTCTTCTACCGTTCCTCTCTCGGCCTCCGAGCGCAAAATCGCGAAGTCCGTAATATGTGTTAGTGGCCAATTAAAATGACCCACTACTGGCCATTTATTTTGA
>TARA_B100000749_G_scaffold89311_1_pt1 | contig 14280 bp, 16 predicted proteins | sample TARA_B100000749 | Tara Oceans TARA_B100000749 (sample SAMEA2621232) | marine metagenome | biome: marine biome (ENVO:00000447); feature: mesopelagic zone (ENVO:00000213); material: "saline water (ENVO:00002010), including plankton (ENVO:xxxxxxxx)" | depth 800 m
CTAGCATTGGAGCCCCACGTCAGGTTCTGGCACCTGCAAGACATGATTCTGGTCACTCCACACGGCCCACAACTACTCTCCCCCAGGTTCAGCACCGACGAGATGCTTGCTACCGGTTAATCGCTCGCAGCAGACTCATCCCACGTGCTGGTTGACCACCCCTGGTGTAGAATTGAGGTCGCCAAACGAATGTTCCTCTGGCAGGGTATAAGAACTCATAAACCGTTGGATGGACTGGAGGATGATTCCTTCGCAATGACTCCGCTCTAAATAACTCTAGGAGATTTACATGGCAAACCTTGAGAATCACTCACCGGCAGCCGATGCGGGGACGCCCCAGGAAATAGCCCAGTTCGACGTCATAGTCATCGGCGCCGGGGTTACGGGATTGTATTCGCTGTACCGTCTGCGAGCAAAAGGACTCTCGGTTCAGGTATTTGATGACGGTGGCGGAGTTGGCGGCACCTGGTATTGGAACCGCTATCCGGGTTGCCGGTTCGACTCGGAAAGTTATTCTTACGGATACTCCTTCTCAGAGGAACTCCTACAGGAATGGGACTGGAAGGAGCACTATTCCGGACAACCCGAGAACGAACGCTACCTCAATTATGTGGCAGACAAGTTCAACTTGCGACCGAACATCCGGCTCAACTCCCGAGTCATGTCGGCCGTATTTGACGAGGACGACAGCCGCTGGCTAGTCGAACTGGAGGATGGCCACCAAGCCAAGGCCCAATTCGTGATAACGTCGGTTGGTATCCTATCTTCGGGATACACTCCCGACTTTGAGGGCATACACAGCTTCAAGGGACCCTGGTGCCACACCAGCAGATGGCCTCATGAAGGCATGGACCTGGCTGGCAAGCGGGTGGGGGTTATCGGCACCGGAGCCACCGGCGTCCAGCTCATCACCGAGATTGCAAAGGAAGTCTCCCACCTCACCGTCTTCCAGCGCACGGCGAACTTCTGCGCCCCCCTCCGCAACGGTCCCATCGACGATGAGACCCAGCGGGAGATCAAAGCCAACTACCCGGAGATATTCAAGAAGTGTATGGAAACTCCGGGATCGTTCATCCACGAATTCGACCCCCGGTCGGCCCTGGAAGTTTCGCCAGAAGAACGGCTGGAACAGTACGAGAGGCTGTGGCAGGTTGGAGGATTCGGGAAATGGCTGGCCAATTTCCACGACATCATGGTTCCCGGAGAGGCCAACGAGGACTACGCCGAGTTCTTCCGCAACAAGATTCGCGAACGCGTCCACGACCCGGTTGTTGCGGAAATGCTGGTGCCCAAAGACCATATGTTCGGCTCCAAACGCCTCCCATGCGAGAGCGGGTACTACGAAGTCTACAACCAAGACAACGTCTTGCTGGTCGACGTGCGCAAAGCTCCCATCGAACGCATCACCCCGAATGGCGTCAAGACCAGCGATGCCGAGTACGAGTTTGACGTCATCATCTACGCCACTGGGTTCGACGCCGTGACCGGCTCGTTGAACAAGTTGGACATCCGCGGCATCGGCGGGAAGTCATTAAAAGAGAAATTCGCCGGGGGCCCGCGAACCTACATGGGCATCACCAGCGCCGGATTCCCCAACCTCTTCACCGTCAACTCGGCTTCGGTCGGCAACTTCGTCCGGGCCGCCGAGCCCCTGGTGGACTGGGTAGCCGAAGCCATCTGCTACGTCCGAGAGAACGAGTTCGTGCGTATCTCGCCCACGCTCCAGGCGGAGGACGATTGGGTCCAGCACGTCAACGAGGGGGGCGAAAAGATTCTCCGGGGCCAGGCCGACTCCTGGTTCGTGGGGGCCAACATCCCCGGCAAAGCCCGCGTCCTCCTCACCGCCCCCGACAGCGCCCCAGTGATGCGCGCCAAACGCAACGAGGTTGCGGCCAACGGGTACGAGGGGTTTTCGCTGGAGTAGACGGTCGCTATCCTCGAGCCCAATCTACCCCTCAACCGTCTCCGGATCAGCCGTAGCCCCCTCGAAAATCTGGTCGAAGGCCAGGGCCCAGGGGGGCCTTAGGAATCCCAGGGCCCGCACCTCTTGGAGCCAATAGCCGAAGGGTGAGCGGCGGGAGTAGCTCCTCCGCCCATCACCTTGCAGATACGAAGCATGACGGTTTCACCCGATTGGGCCACAGCTTCTTTGCCCAATCGGGTGTCTTGAGTTCCGCCTTCACCTGTCTCCACCGAGCTGAGCATACCCTCGTAAGCCTGGTGAATCAGTCAGAACTCTATCTCAATCTGCGCCCACTCGGTCTGCTCGTAGGAACGGGCCCAATCTTTTTCCCCATATAACCGCCGCAGTGCTGTATCGATGGTCACTTCGATGACCCCGAGAATCACAGCGGTGAACATGCACTCGGCGGAACCTCACGCTAACTGCGGTTGTTGCCGAAGCCCCGGCCAAGCGGAACGAGTTACCGGAAAATCCTGAAAGGTCATGGCGTGGCTCTGGGTGGCGGTCATTCCCCAACCGTCCCACTCCGCCGCCAGCTTCACGCCAGCCGATCCATCCCATTGCTGTCCATGAAGAAGCTTTCAATCTCCGATTCTCCTTCGGGGATAGCGGTTGTGATCTTGAAAGAAGTCATTCCCGACCCGCTGCCGAAATGCTTCTCGCCGCTCAAAAGATACTCCCCCTCTCGGACAGTGAGTTTGGCAGCCGCTATCGTCCTACCGGTGTCGCCAGCGCTGCCGCCTTCGGGCACGACGGTGCCCCACTGGCAACCATCCACAGCGGTTTGGAACACCTAACACCTTTGTTTCTTCCAGGCATCGCGATAGAGAGCTGGCGCCTTGGGCAGAAGCAGCCGGTCCCGAAGGTGATGACGGCGGGATGCATGGCTGACACCAGGGCGATGGATGGGCCTCCCTGGGCCAAGATGCTCAGCATGTCGCAGATGGGGCGAGTCGCCTTCTCAACGCTTTCGAAGATTCTCCCCTGGTCGACTGGAACGGCAGTTAGTAGATATCCCGAGTCTCTGATTTTGTCGAAATCGGCCCGGCGCAAATCACGCCGGAGCTGACGCTCTCCTCGCTCATTCGCAAACTCAGACGCGAGAGCCCTAATGTTTTCAACCACGGTTTGTTCGTCCAAGATTGCCGCCTCGATCGGTCTGGACTGGCCAGGTGGAGGGCCTCAGGAGCCCAGTTAACCGGGCCAATCATAGTTACTTTGATTTCGCCGGTCAACAGGATATTCTGCTACGTCCAGACAAGGAGAAACTGGACGGTCCTGTACCACCGGGATTACTATTCTTTCACAGTGACCTGCGAGTCCGGTCCGGCTGACCTCTTCCCCCTGAACCTTAGCCAAGGACGAAAGCGGCATGGCAGACCATAGCGAGCGGGAGCGCAATAAGGCGCGCAAGCGGGTCAACAACCACATGTCCCGGTATTTGAAATCCGGCGGTGAAGACGGGCACATCTGGGGCGGGGCTCCCACCCTACTCCTTACCACCATCGGAAGGGAGTCAGGGAACCCGAACACCACGCCGCTCATCTACGGGCGGGACGGCAATCACTATATATTGGTGGCTTCCCGCAGCGGAGCTCCCCGAAATCCTGGCTGGTACCGGAACCTGTCCAAGACTCCAGATGTGGAGATTCAGATCAAGACCTGCCACGTCCCGGCCCGTGCCAGAACCGCGACACCCGAAGAAAAGCCTGCCCTTTGGAGCATCATGGCCAATATATGGCCCCCCTTCTTGGAGTATCAGTCCCGCACCGACCGGGATATCCCGGTGGTGGTACTTGAAGTCAAGGGGTAAGATGGGTAGATTGAAACCGGCCTGAATGGCGGGCGGCATCCCAGGAGCGCACCACGATAAAATTACTTCGTCTTCCCCAGCTGCATACCTTTGAATCCCTCATAACCTACAGGAATTACCGCCTTCTCTGGACCGGCAATTTCTTCTCCAACAGCGCCCAATGGCTACAACTACTGTCCATTGGTTGGTTCGTCCGTGAACTAACCGTGGGGTCGTCCACATCTATTTTGCAGGTCGTCACCGTCGGCGGGTTAAGCACCCTGCCCGTGTTGCTGGTTGGCCCTTGGGGCGGGGTGTGGGGAGACCGGGTGGACCGGCGGCAGCTGCTCATGAAAATCCAGACTTTCATGGCGATACTTGCCGTCCTTTTCGCACTACTCATCGTATCTGACCATGGTCTTGGTCTTACCAATCAACTGCGGGTTTGGATCGCCTATACCTACGTCCTGGCCAGCGGCATCAGCCGGTCCATCGCCCAACCGATGCGGCAGGCACTCATCGCCAATACCGTCCCACCGGAATCCTTCGGGAATGCCTTCGCCGCCAACTCCATGAACATCACCGGGACTCGCATCTTCGGCCCCTTCGTCGGCGGAATCATCATCGCCGGTCTGGGATTCACCACCAACTTTCTGGTCGAGGCATCTCTCTACGCCGCCACGGTCCTGGTGTACCTCCCGATGAAGACCCCATACCAGCGGGAGGTAGTCGCCCGCCGCAGGTCGGCTGTCTCCGAATTCGGTGAGGGAGTCCGGTTCATCCGCAGCGAGAAACGAATCATCCTAACCCTCATCCTTTTGGGTCTGATTCCCAACGTAGTCCTGCATCAAGCATGGTTCCTTCTGCCGGTATTCACCGCAGATGTCCTCCGCCAAAACGCCGACGTGGGTGGTTTTCTGTTGTCGGCCACCGGAGTGGGTGGATTTATCTCCTCTGTTGTCATCGCTTCTATCGGGTTTAGCTTTAACAAAGGTCTGGTGGCCCTGGTATCTATCCTGTTCAGTTCGATCTTCGTTATCCTGTTTGCCCTATCCCCGTGGCTATTACCCCTGTATCCACTGCTGCCCGCCCTTATCCTGATCGGGTTCATGTCCTTGGCCCAGGCGCACTTCCGCACCACCAGCGGAACTCTGATACAGTTAAGCACTCCTGACCGGTTCAGGAGCCGGGTCACCAGCCTGGCCAGCTACGGACAGGGTTTCGTGTTCCCTTTCAGCATCCTGGTTGGCATCTTCGCTGAATTCAGTGGAGTGGTCGTTACCATCACCGTTCTGGGACTGATTGGACTCATCCTCTCAATAATCTTCACGTTAACACTCGGCGATGTGCGCCGGGAGCCGTAACGCATTTCGGTACAATCTAACTTCTAGGCAACCAGACAACTACCCAGCGATCGAGGTTTTTATGATCAACGACCACCAGATATTCGACTTGGGCGATATCGACGTTCAGTCCGGACTACGGATCCGCGACGCCAAGCTGGCCTACAAAACCTACGGGGAGTTGAACGCCGCAAAGGACAACGTCATCGTCTTCCCCACCTTCTTCGGTTCCCAGCATCCGGCCAACGAGCCCATGATTGGCTCCGGCATGGCGTTGGACCCAGCGAGATACTTCATCATCATCCCAAACCTTCTGGGCAACGGCTTGTCCTCATCTCCCAGCAACACCCCACCGCCCTACGACCGGGCCCGGTTCCCCGGAACCACTTACTACGACAACATCATGTGCCAGCGCCGCCTTGTTACCGAGCAGTTCGGCATCGAGCGTATCGCCTTGGTGTGCGGTTTCTCCATGGGCGCCCAGCAGACCTTCCACTGGGGCGCATTGTTCCCGGACATGGTTGAGCGCATCGCGCCCTGGTGCGGGTCCGCCAAGACATCCCGCCACAACTTCGTGTTTCTGGAAGGGGTGAAGGCTGCGTTGCGCGGTGACGACGCTTGGAACGGTGGCTGGTACGACAACCCTCCCGATAAGGGCCTCCGGGCGATGGCACGGGTGTACGCCGGATGGGCTCCGTCCCAGGCTTTTTACCGGGAGCGGGTGTATCTCGAGATGGGGTTCTCGTCCCTGGAGGACTACCTGATAACCGGGTGGGAGGGGCGATACTTGCAACTGGACGCCAACGACATCTTGGCCATGGTTTACACCTGGCAGAACGGCGACATAAGCGACAACCCTCTATACAGCGGGGACTTCCATAAAGCCCTGGGCTCGACAAAAGCCAAGGCAATAGTCATGCCCTCAAGAACCGACCAATACTTCCCACCAGAAGACAACGAGATCGAAGTCGGCCACATGCCCAACGCCGAACTTAGGGTCATCCCAACCATCTGGGGACACATCGGCGGCGGTCCGGGCCGCAACCCTGCGGACACTAAGTTCATCGACGATGCCCTGAAAGAGTTGTTGGCTAGTTAAACCGTGGCTGGCTCCGGAGTCTGCACCGACAGTTTCGGCGGAGTGGCGAACAAGGCTAGTACACCTGCTAAAAGAGCCGAACCGGTGAACACCAATAACGCCAGCTGATAAGAGCTGGTCGCGTCGAACAGGAACCCGGCCAACACCGGGCCGACCGCCTGCCCGCCGATCTGCGCCGACATGGCATAGCCACGTATAGCCCCCAGATGCTCCCGGCCATAGTAGTCGGCCCACGCCAGCCTCACCAACAGATGTAGTCCCCCCACCCCCATCCCCACGGTGGCGGCGGCAATCAACGCCGTGGGCAAAGACTCGCTGATCGATGTGCCAAAGGCCGCAGCGGCCACGACGAACGCCGCCGCCGATAGCAGGAACCTCACTGGGAAACGCCTCCCCAAGGCCGCCCAAAACATGGCGCTGAATATCTGAGAGAAGGCGAAGGTGCTGGCGGTCAACGCCGCCGACGGCCCCGGTAGTCCTTGGTTGATGTAGTGGGCAACCTGATGAAGGCTTACCCCCGCCTGCACCATGAATCCCGCTGCCGTGAAGGCTGACAAAAGCCAGAAAGCGCGGGTGCGGAACGCTTGGCGCACCGTGAAATTCGATTCGGTAAACCTGGTCTCGGTAGCCGGAGCCGGGGTAGATGCATCACCCTTCGAAGCAGCTCCCACCTCTTCTATATGCCGGTCAGGTACCGGGTCGGGCTCCAATCCCATGTCTTCCGGACGCCGGGTCATGAGCAGGACCGGGGGGATCACCCCGATGGCGAAGGTCAAGACACCCAAGGTGATCCATGCGGTGCGCCAGTCCCATCCGGTGATTATGAACTGGGCCAACAAGGGAATCATGGTGAGACCGGCCCCCTTGGCGACAGCGTCGGCGGCGAGACCCAAGGGGCGGCGGCGAATGAACCAGTTGCTTATAGCAGTGGGAATACCCAACTCAAGGGGACCGGAGAAAATCAACCGCCCCGGCACGTACAGGGCATAGAATGCCGCCGGGTTGCCCACGAACGACAATCCAATAGCCAACGCCCCAGTCAACACTGAGGCAACGGTCAGCAGCAGGCCAGAGCCATACCGGTCAAGCCATTTGCCAACCAAGGGGGAGAGGAACACTGCGCACAGGCCGCCGAGACTAACCGCGCCGGAAAACAATCCCCGTGACCACCCCATATCCTGAGTCATAGGAACCACGAACACGGATAAAGTCGCCACCGCCATGATGGTGCGTGTCGATAGGCTGACCGACACCGTGCTGGCGACGATGACCCAACCGTAGTAAAACGGGAGTGATTGTCCTAGTTTGTTGCGCCATTGCGCTGCGTTCAATTCAGGAGATTCCTTTGGCGGGAGATTGCAGCGTTGTGTTTACACCCATCGAAGCCGCCTCCAAGCCGGTATTCACCACATGCACTCACATCGTCATTCTGGTGAAGACCGGCATCCAGCAAAGTTACTTGTCCCTTGCACTTGGCCTTGTCCCGAAGGGTCCCCTGAAGCCCGGCCTGCGCCGGGATGACGTAGAGGACGCCGGCTCGACGGTTGTTTTCCCAAATCCTGCTAGAGATATGTGATTACCCTGCAAAACGTCCGCATCGTTGGGAAAGATCGCACCGATGCTATACTTGGACTCATTCACCGCAACCTACTGGCATCTGTTTACTACGTCCTGAGAAAAAACGCAATCGCACAGTTGCACCAATAAACCATCCAGCCTGACATCGGAGGTGCGCATCATGCGCCTGGAGAACAAAGTTGCCCTGATAAGCGGCGGCGCAAGAGGAATGGGCGCAGCAGAAGCCATCCTGTTCGCCGGCGAGGGCGCCAAGGTCGTGATTGGCGACGTACTGGAAGACGAGGGCCGTCAGACCGAAGCCCAGATCAACGAGTCCGGCGGCGAGTGCCTGTTCCTTCGGCTGGACGTGACCAGCGAATCCAACTGGCAGGATGCCGTCGCCGCCACCGTCTCCCGATTCGGAAAGCTGGACATCTTGGTGAACAATGCCGGGATATTCCCCCTGGGAACCGTCGAGGACACCAGCGAAGATTTGTGGGACCGGGTGATGGCAATCAACGCTAAGGGCGTTTTCATGGGCACGAAGCACGCCATCCCGGAGATGCGTAAGACCGGTGGCGGCTCCATCATCAACATATCCTCCATCGCCGGACTGATAGGTTCTCGCGGGGCGGCGGCTTACGGCGCGTCGAAGGGAGCAGTGCGCATCTTCACCAAGTCCACCGCAATCCAATATGCCGCCGACGGCATCCGGGCCAACTCGGTCCATCCGGGCATCATCGAAACTCCAATGAGTATTCCAACGATACTCACCACCGAAGAACAACGCGACACTCAAATCAACCGGACACCCCTGGGCCGCATCGGTACCGCCGATGACGTGGCCTCTGGGATTCTGTTCCTGGCCTCGGATGAATCGTCATTCATGACGGGCAGCGAGTTGGTTATCGACGGTGGGTTGACGGCTCAATAGCCCGCCGAAAGCGCTTCGATGAACAAGTTCAACGAAATCAAGATAAAGGAGTCCTGCCATGACCACCAGTTCTGTCGATCCCAACCGGGTACTTCTTACCGGAGAGAACCCCTACATCCGCTTGAGCGAGACGGATGGCGGCCCCAACACCTCCGACGCCAGCTTCTGGCGGATCCTATTCTCTCCGGGCGGCCCGGGCCATGTGCTCTTCCTTCAGAGCGAACTCACCGGCGATGAACCCAGGATATATACGGACAACATAGAGATGACCCGATGGCTCCAGGAGGAGATACAGGGCAGGATAAACCCCACATTCGGCAACCTGCAGATTCCGGCGCAAGAAGCTGACTTCGGAAGTTCGGGAGACCTAAGGTCGTTCTGGACGGAGTCCGTGAGTTCCCAAGACGAAGAGATATCCATGACGTGGCACAACTTGGGTGAACCGTTTCTGAGTCACCGGCTTCCCGGAGGCAACCCGGACCGGCCCCACGGGGTAGCCACGGTTCTGATTCCGGCCGGCGCGGCCCGTCTCATAGTCAATGGCCGATTCGCCAAGGGGACGCCCTTCCCCAGAGACCGGGACGGTAGGGCCCACAGCACCTGCGCTCTCGCTTTCTCCGAGTCCTGGATGCTACCGTACTGAGCCGCACCCATCTCCCGATAAAAAAGCCCCGGTGTAGAGCCGGGGCTTCGTCAACGGTATGGCCTCTTGTTCCGGACTAACCAGCCATAGTCCCTGCCATGATTCCGACCATGATTGCCAGGATGCCCACCGCTGCCATCAGCTCAACCGGGCTTATTCCCCCTGTGCTCCAGAAAGCGGCCCGTGGCCATACCTGTGGTACCTCATCCTTTACATACCCAACCCTCATTTTCATCAACCCTCTTGCAAGCTAGCTCTTCGAAGCGGCTAGCGATCTAATTGAAATATTGCGCCATATCGCGGTTTCGGAGATCACCCGTTCGGGTGATATTTGTGGTGACATCGGGGCTAGCCTAGACCAGGGAATCCCGAAGTAGGCAACCCGGATTACTTGCGGAAGTTACCGGCTATCCGCATGCTTCTTGACAGCCGAACTATGCGACTGTACGCTGCCGCACACACACGGCGAAACAATCCCTTAATCAATACTCTCAGGAGGCGGATCCATGTCGGTTTCTTATAACCCTTCCTCCAAATTCGATATAAAATCCTGGGACGTAGAATACCGGCGCGACCCGGTGCGGACTTTGATGGCCCGCATATACCAACCCCAGGGAACTGGCTCCTTCCCCGTACTCCTGGACGTGCACGGCGGGGCTTGGAACGACCAAGACCGCACCGTCAACTCGCTGGTGGACCAAGAACTTGCGGCCAGCGGAGTCTTGGTGGTGGCGATTGACTTGCGCTTGGCCAGCGAAGCCCCCTATCCGGCCTCGGTAGCCGATACCAGCTATGGCATCCGCTGGGTTAAAGCCAAGGCCCAAGAATGGAACGGCGATCCCACGACGCTTGGTGTCCTAGGCAGCTCCAGCGGCGGACACGTGGTGGAGTTGATTGCCATGCGGCCCAACGACCCACGCTACAACGAGTTTGTCTTGGAAGAGGCTCCCGGCTTGGACACCACCATGAACTACGTCATTGGCCGGTCGCCCATCAGCAATACTGCTGCCCGCTATGAGAACGCCAAGCGCAGACAGCGTCAAAACATGATGCACAACAACGAGACTTACTTTGATCCTTGGGACAGCATCCACGAGGCCAACCCCCAAGAGATTCTGGATCGGGGTGAGCAGGTTTCCTTGCCGCCCATGTTCATCCTGCAAGGTTCCCTGGATGACAATGTGATGCCCGAAACCCAGGCGCATTTCGTAGATAGCTACCGGAACGCCGGTGGCGACATCGAGTTCGAGGTTTTCGCTCGTGCCGAACATCGCTGGGTTCATACCCCCAGTCCTGAGACTGACCGAGCCATCGACATGATGAAGAACTACATCGCCAGCCGGCTAGAGGCGTTGCAGCCAGTGGCATAACCCAAGTAATAGGCAACGGTGGGCATAAATTATGCCCACCGTCCCTGTTTTTGATAGCAACTGTGTATGGATAACATCTTCAAATCGATCGTCGTGGAAGCGTCCGGCATCTCCGCCAATCATCCGCTGGCGGCGGTGTTGGCCGGGCGTGGCGCGGTCATGCAACTGACCCAAGCCTCCCACGACGCCGCCCTCAAACCGGAACCGCCAGGGGGTCTCAGCCACGGCGAAAGAGCCGCCTTGGCCTGCCGGATGGCCCGGCTGAACGATGAAGCAGCGCTGGCGAAGCATTACGAAGCCATGATTCCCGAAGGTAGTGAACCGCTGTTCATGGCCGACCCCCTTTTCATCGGCGGAGATGACAACCGCGCCAAGGCGATTCTGCGTCACACCGACCTTGTGACCACCAACCCCAAACAAGCATCCGAAGGCGACGTTTCGGCCTTAAGATCTGCTGGCATACTGGAACCGGACATCGTCCGATTGTCAGAATTGATTGCTTTCGTGGGTTACCAGGTGCGTGTGGTCAAGGGACTGAGACTCATGGCGAAAGCCACATGACTGACCCGATCACGGATCTCACCACCGTTGTCCCGTTCTGGAAGCCCCGGGTTACTCCGGTGGAGTTGGACAAGGCCAGCGAAGAACAACTTGAAGCCATGAAGGTGACGCCCTCGGACACCGGCGTCGGGGAATACGTGCTGGTCCTTGCTCACGACCCCAAAACGCTGAAAGAGCGGACGCCCCTGTTCAACGGCATCATGTACAGCCACGGTGGCCTGTCTCGAACCGAAACCGAGTTGGGGGCCGTCGCCGCTTCCTTGGTCAACCGGTGCATCTATTGCGCAGCGGTCCACTCCAACCGGTACAACCAATTATCCAAAGACGAAACAGTGATCGAAGGTATCTTCGACTCCGGTGAGGGCGCTGACCTGGACCCACGCCAACAAGCAATCTACAACTTCGCCACTAAACTCTCCCAGTGCCCACCCGAGGCGGACGGGGCAGACTTGAAGCAGCTCACGGACGCCGGACTAGCCATGGATGAAATCTTCGACCTGGTGTTGACGGCGTCGCTGTTCGGATGGGCCAACCGCCTGATGCACGTCTTGGGAGACCCGATACCCCGCGAGTCCTAACCGGTAACGCCGAATTACTCTAGCCGAAGTACCCCGTGGTAAGTTGACTCCGCTGAGGGTAATGCCCTCGCAGCGTACTCGATTCACTTCTCGTGATTCCTAGGACACCATCGGCTCCGGACACCTCGCAGTGTCATTGGCGCAACGACTCGCCGGAGGAGATGATGAAAATAGTTGCCGCTTCCAGGTTGATGTACGGCTGGGCAGCATTGTTCGCTCTAATCGCCGAAGTGTCGCTGGTTTCGTGCACGGCGGTCAGCGATCTGGCTCCTAAACCGGTTTCCGTTGAAACTACAACCCCGGTGCCCACTCCAACGCCCTGGAACACCCCGGTTACGGCCAAGCAAAACAAAATCCCGATCGTGACCGTCGGAATCATCGGAAAAATCGATGGCGACACCATTTCCGTCCAGACGTTGCCAGGCGCTATCCCGGTTCATCTGACCGTAGATTCCGTTGTAACGGAATCTGCGAATAGCTCACCAAGAGACTTTGCTGTGGGTCAAAGGGTGACTGTGATGGGCCAGGAGGGTGAGTCTGGATTCGCCGCCCGCGCCGCGATTGTCACCTTGAAGAGCACCAGCCTATTCCAGGACGAGGGCGACTTCCAGATAGGCGAGGCCGTCGCTGATAGGAACCGTAGAACAGATTGACACCGACAGAGTCACGGTTAATACCAAGCTTGGTCCTCGCAGCGCAACGATTGTTGCCGGGGAAACAACCTTCAATACGCCATCTCCAGTCGCGGCGGCGCAACTGTCTGCGAGTTAACTCATTACGGTTACGGGCAGCGATAGCCCGTCGGGCGGCATCGATGCACAATCGGTCTTAATCACGCCAGAACTGGGCGCGAGCTTATGTCCGCCGGCCGCCAAGGTGGGAGAAGAGGCCGGGGTGGTCTCGCTTGCCGGTGCTGGACCTTGGCCCGTTCCTCCCCCGCGGCGACCACCCCGGCAAAGCCTATCTTCGATACGGAACGAAAGTCTGGCGCATACGACGGGGTGACCTTCGTCGTCACGGATAGATCCAGGGCCACGTTCCAGGTTCGAGAGCAGTTGGGTCTGATTCCTCTGCCCCACCATGCTGAGATGCGTACAACGGCCCTATCCGGCGAGATTCACCTTGATAGCCGTCCTTCTGTGGTTGAGATTGACCTGCACCAGCTATTGGAGGGATGGGACGAGTCCGAAGTGACATGGGAAGAACGCGCCGATGATTTCGAGTGGAGATATGAGGAGGCTGATGGAACGAGCTCCCACAAGGCCACGGCGGTCGGGAAATTCCCGGCTACCAGGAACGGGGCTCAGAACATGGACGTGACATAGACATTACAGAACTGGTCCAACGGAGAGACCAACGGAGGCTGGGTCCTCGCCGACAACTCTAACAACGGAGCGGATTTCGACTCCAGTGAAGCTCGGCGGGACCGGGATCGCCCCAAGCTCACGGTGAACTACACCATGCCCTAACTTGGGCCCCGCGCAGCGAGGCTCTCACGCTATGCTGAGTCGTAGGACTGCAACTTTATCTCGTGCAAAGCGGGAATCACCTCTCGACCCATCAGTTCTATGGACCGCATCACATCCTGATGGGCGATGTTGCCGTCGCTTCCGATAAATATCAGATGGCCGGGGTTAAGCTGCTCCACCGTATTGGTCAGTTTCTGAATCACCGTGTCGGGACTGCCTACCACGATAGCCCCGACTTCCTGTAAATCCTCGTAGGTCATCTTTCTTTCCGGACCACCGGCCCGACGTCTATTCAAGGCACTAGCAACGCGAGACTGGTATCCCGGCGGGTCATTATGCTCCGCCGGCCCTCGCATCCGATGATCCACGTTCCACAAGAAGCCCTTTCCTATCTCCTGGGCTTTCTCATCAGTGTCCGCCACCACCGCCCGGACCTGATAGCCAAAGTGATCCGGCTCGGGGACGAACCCGGCTTGACGAGCGGTATCGATGTAAACCTGCTTCAACTCCAACGTCAGGTCCATCAGCGCGCCCAGATTAACGTAGGTATAACCGCGCTCTGCGGCCCAAGTCACGCTTTCCGGGCTGCTGCCGCCGGGAAACCAGATCGGTGGATGGGGTTTTTGGATGGGCAACACCCAAGGGTTCACGATCCGGTGATGATAGTACTTGCCTTCCCACCGGAATGGGCCGGGGACGGTCCAGCATTTCATTATCAGGTCGTGAGCTTCTTCGAACCGCTCCCGGTTCTCCGTCGGGTCGATACCCGCCGCCAGCGTCTCCACCGCCCCTCCCCGGACGAACCCGGATACCAACCGCCCCCCGGAATAACAGTCCACCATAGCCAGTTCTTCCGCCATCCTTACAGGGTCGTTGATGGGAATGATATTCCCTAATATCGCTATCTTGACATTGTGGGTGATTCGGGCGATGACGGCCGCATCCAGGTTGGCCGATGGCTTCATGTTCCA
>TARA_B100000749_G_scaffold254370_2_pt1 | contig 14264 bp, 10 predicted proteins | sample TARA_B100000749 | Tara Oceans TARA_B100000749 (sample SAMEA2621232) | marine metagenome | biome: marine biome (ENVO:00000447); feature: mesopelagic zone (ENVO:00000213); material: "saline water (ENVO:00002010), including plankton (ENVO:xxxxxxxx)" | depth 800 m
GCCACTTCGCGCACTTCCTCGAAGCGGGCGATGTGGTACAGGGCTTCGCCCTCGTTGACCAACGGCAGGTTGTTGCGGCCCACCAGGATACCCGCGCAGGGCGATTCGATGGTCACGTCCTCGCCGCCGAACGGGCTGGAGATGCGGCCGATCAGCTGGCCCTTGCGCAGCCAGGCGCCCAGCGCCACCAGCGGCAGAAAGACGCCGTCGCGCTCGGCGCGCACCCAGCTCGAGGAGCGGGCGATGTGCGGCTCCATGGGCGCGCGGGTGCGGCGCGGGCCGGTCATGCGCAGGTGGTGCATGATGTTGAGCACGCCTTTCACGCCGGCGCGGATCGAGCTCTCGTCGAAGCGCAGCGCTTCACCGGCTTCGTAGGTGATCACCGGAATGCCCTGGGCCTCGGCCACTTCGCGCAGCGTGCCCTCGCCGAGCACCGAGTTGATCACCACCGGCACGCCGAACGCGGCGGCCATGGCGGCGGTGTCCTCGTTGGAGAGGTCGGCGCGGATCTGCGGCAGGTTGGCGCGGTGGATGGCACCGGTGTGCAGGTCCACTGCGTGGGTGGCGCGGTCCAGCACCTGGGTCTTGAACTGCCAGGCCATGCGCGCGCCCAGGCTGCCGGTTTCCGAACCGGGGAACGAGCGGTTGAGATCACGGCGGTCGGGCAGATACCGGGTCTTGTGAATAAAGCCGAACACATTGACCACCGGCACCGCCAACAAGGTGCCGTTAAGCCGGTTGAGCGACGAATGGCGCAGCAGCCGGCGAATAATCTCCACGCCATTCAACTCATCACCGTGGATCGCCGCGCTCACCAGCAGCACCGGCCCCGGCCGCCGCCCATGAATCACATGAATCGGCACGTTCAACGGCGTCTGCGTGTACAACTGGGCCAGCGGCAATTCCACCTTGACCCGCGTGCCCGGCATCACCCGCGTGCCGTTCAACTCAAACGGCGCCGCCTTCTCTTCCTGTTTGTTCTTGCGGTTACTGCTCGTCATCACTCACCGGGGTGTTGTTTTAGCTATCAATTATCAATTATCAACTATCAACTGGGCGTCAGCCCTTCGCCCCTTTCGTCTGGGTACGATGCGGCCGAGCATGACTCTCAATAAACTTCACCACCATCCCGGCCACGTCTTTATTAGTGGCCGCTTCAATGCCTTCCAGGCCCGGCGAGGAATTCACTTCCATCACCAGCGCGCCGTGGTGGGAACGCAGAATGTCCACGCCGGCCACGTTCAAGCCCATGATGCGCGCCGCGCGCACCGCGGTGGCGCGCTCTTCCGGGGTGATGCGGATCAGGCTGGCGGTGCCGCCCCGGTGCAGGTTGGAGCGGAACTCGCCGGGCAGCGCCTGGCGCTTCATGGCGGCGATCACCTTGCCGCCCACCACGAAACAGCGAATGTCGGCGCCGCCGGCTTCCTTGATGTACTCCTGCACCATCACCGAGACGTTCAGGCCCATGAAGGCCTCGATCACCGATTCCGCCGCCTTGCGGGTTTCCGCCAGCACCACGCCGATGCCCTGGGTGCCTTCCAGCATTTTGATCACCAGCGGCGCGCCGCCGACCATGTTGATCAGGTCGGGAATGTCGTCCGGTGAGTGGGCGAAGCCGGTCACCGGCAGACCCACGCCCTTGCGGGACAGCAGCTGCAGGGAGCGCAGCTTGTCCCGGGAGCGGGAAATCGCCACCGATTCGTTGACCGGGAACACGCCCATCATTTCAAACTGGCGCAGCACCGCGGTGCCGTACTGGGTCACGGACGCACCGATACGCGGGATCACCGCATCGAAGCCTTCCAGCACCTGGCCTTTGAAATGAATCTCCGGCTTGTGGGAGACCATGCTCATATAGCAGCGCAGGGTGTCGATCACGTGCATTTCGTGACCGGCGTCCTCGCCCGCCTGAACCAGACGGCGCGTGGAATAGAGGTGCTTGTTCCGGGACAGAATCGCTATCTTCATGGTTGATGCTCGTTGCCACCGAGTAAAAATGAAGCCTGGGGATGCACCACCAACTGATCCATGGCGGTACGCCCGAGCAACATGCGAAATTTCATGGTGTCACGGTCGGTGAGGGTCATCTCCACCGGCCAGCGGCGCCCGCCCACGGCGAGCAGGGTCTTGATCACCGGGCGTTCTTCCCGGTGACCGCCGGAATCCGTCACCACACGACGGTCCAGCAGGGGCGCTTCGCATTCCCGGGACTGGTCGGAATCCTGAAACGGATGAATACAGAACCGGATCCACTCGCGCCCGTCACGCTGGAAACTGGTCACTTTGAAGGCGTGCAGCGCGGAGGTGCGCGCGCCGGTATCCACCTTCATCTTGATCGCCTTGATCCCCAGGTCGGGCAGGCTGGCCCATTCCCGCCAGCCCACGGTGGTTTTATTCATGCGCTTGCTCTTTCGCCAGGAAGCCTTTGGATAACAAAAAACCCCGCCGCGCCCCCGGCACGCCGACTTTTCGGCAGAGTACACAGGGACGCCCGGCGGGGCCAGACAATAGCGTAAATTTTACCGGCGGGCCGCGCCAGCCGGGCGCTTCAGGGCGTCAGCCAGTTTTCCAGTATACGCCCTTCACGGACCCGCTGCGGGTGATCCCCCACATCCAGCCGGGCCACTTCCTGGCCGCTGCTGTAGGAGAACACGGACATCTGGTCGGTGCCGCTCCAGGAGATATAGCAGTGCTCGCCGTCCCCGCTGGTGGTCACCCAGTAGGGCTTCTCGCCGATGCCGGTGAAGATGGTGTATTCGAAGGTCTCCCGGGAGACGATCGCCACATAGTCGCTCATGGTGCCGGCCACGCACAGGGTGCTCTGGTCGCCGCTCAGCGCGATGCCGTGGTGGGCGGAATCGTTCACGTACTTCTCGCGGGGCAGATTGGGCACCAGGTTGGGCAGGTGCGCCAGACGGGTGATGCGGTCTTCCTGCATGTCGTACTCCAGGAAGCCGTGGAAGAACGACACCTGGAAGTAGAAATAGCGCTCATCGTGGGTATGCGCCATCGGTCGGATCGCCGGGCTCAGGTCGGTGTAGCCGGCTTCGTCCAGCTTTTCACGCAGGTCGAACCGCTCGATGATCTCGAAGGTCTCCGCCTCGACGATCTGGAACAGGCGCTCGCCCTTGGTCAGGCGCTTGACCACCCGGCCCCGGTCCAGCGGCGTGAAAACCTGGCCGATGGCGGCGTGGAAGATGCGCTCGCCGTCCTCGGAGTAGATGTTCTCATGGGGGGAATCCCCGGACGGGAAATTGCCCACCTCTTCGCCGGTGGCCACGTCCAGCACATGCACCACGCCGCCGGTGGAGGCGGACACCGCCACATGCTTGCCGTCCGGCGAGATCGCCATATGGTCGGAGCGGTAGCCGTCCACCTGGAAGCGCCACACCACTTCGCCGGTGATCACGTCCAGCGCCACCACATCCGCGAAGCTGGGCCGCGACACCACCAGCAGGCGGCCGTTGTTGGAGCTGTACATGTCGTCCACGTATTGGTGGTTGCCCTCGCCGATCAGCAGGCGCACGCCCTGGAAGAACAGCAGACGCACCGGGTTCAGGTAGATCTCGGTCATGCGCTGGCTTTTATCGGGGATCGCGTTGATGGTGCCGAGCGGCTCATAGGTCTCCGCGTCGATCACGTTGACCGTGCCTTCCCAGTTATTGCCGACGAAGATCACGTCGCGGGTCTGGTCGGAGAACTCGGGCGGCGAGAACAGATTGAACGGCCAGCCGGCCGCCACCGGCGCGGCCACCAGCATCAGCGCCAGGCAGAGCCCGGCCCGTGCGGCTGAAAACGAAGGAACAGGGAGCGTCGCCATGGTCCACCTTTCTGTTGTTGTGATTCGAAGGAATGCCTTAATCGGTACCTTCGTACAAGAACGGAAAGGTTTCCATTGACGATGTGTAACAGCGGACCCCGGCCGGGGCCCGCCGATCGGGGACGATCAGGACAGTTTGCGGCCGTTTTTGGCGGCGATGCGCAGGCGCAGGGCGTTGAGCTTGATAAAGCCTTCCGCGTCTTTCTGGTCGTAGGCGCCGGCATCGTCCTCGAACGTGGCGATGGAGGCGTCGAACAGGCTGTCGTTCTCGGAGCGGCGGCCGACCACGGTGGCGGCGCCTTTATACAGTTTCATGCGCACTTCGCCGTTGACGTTCTCCTGGGTGGCGTCGATCAGCTTCTGCAGCGCCAGGCGCTCCGGGGACCACCAGTAGCCGTTGTACAGCAGCTCGGCGTACTTGGGCATCACCGAGTCCTTCAGGTGGGCGGATTCGCGGTCCAGGGTCAGCGACTCGATGGCGCGGTGCGCGGGCAGCATGATGGTGCCGCCGGGGGTTTCGTAGCAGCCCCGCGACTTCATGCCCACATAGCGGTTCTCGACGATGTCGAGACGGCCGATGCCGTTGTCGCCGCCCAGCTTGTTGAGCTTGCTGAGGATCTCGGCGGCGCTCAGGCGTTCGCCGTCGATGGCGACGATGTCGCCCTTCTCATAGGTCAGGGTCACGTAGGTGGGCTTGTCCGGCGCCGCTTCCGGGCTGACGCTCCAGCGCCACATGTCTTCCTCCGCTTCCCACCACGGATCTTCCAGGTTGCCGCCCTCATAGGAGATGTGCAGCAGGTTGGCGTCCATGGAGTACGGGGATTTCTTCTTCTTGCTGGTGAAGTCCACCGGGATCTCGTGGTCCTCGCAGAACTGCATCAGCTTCTCGCGGGAGTTCAGGTCCCACTCGCGCCAGGGCGCGATCACCTGGATGCCCGGGGCCAGCGCGTAGGCGCCCAGCTCGAAGCGCACCTGATCGTTGCCCTTGCCGGTGGCGCCGTGGGAGATGGCGTCGGCGCCGGTCTCGGCGGCGATCTCCACCAGGCGCTTGGCGATCAGCGGCCGGGCGATGGAGGTGCCGAGCAGGTACTCGCCCTCGTAGATGGCGTTGGCGCGGAACATCGGGAACACATAGTCGCGCACGAACTCTTCGCGCAGGTCCTCGATATAGATTTCCTTCACGCCCATCGCCTTGGCCTTGGCGCGGGCCGGTTCCACTTCCTCGCCCTGACCGATATCAGCGGTGAAGGTGACCACTTCGCAGTTGTAGGTTTCCTGCAACCACTTGACGATCACGGAGGTATCCAGGCCACCGGAATAGGCCAGCACCACCTTGTTGATATCAGACATGCGTCACTCCAAGAACTCGCGATTAGAAAGGCGCGTATTGTACCCGCGCCCGTCCGCCGCCGTCACCTGTCCCAAGGTGCGGTTATCGGGTAGCATGTCGACCGCTGACTGGAGAGAGCATGACTAATCAACACCCGTCCCTGGCCCTGCGCTTCCGCGGCTTCCTGCCGGTGGTGGTGGACGTTGAAACCGGGGGCTTCGACGCCCGCAACGACGCCCTGCTGGAAATCGCCGCGGTACTGCTGGACATGGACGCCCGCGGCCACCTGCGCCCGTCGACCCGTGTGCACTTCCACGTCGACCCCTTTCCCGGCGCCAATATCGAGCAGGCGGCGCTGGATTTCACCGGCATCGACCCCAACAACCCGCTGCGCGGCGCGGTGGGCGAGCTGACCGCCCTCAAGGGCGTGTTCGAGCCGGTGCGCAAGGCGGTCAAGGCGCACGGCTGCAACCGGGCGGTGCTGGTCGGGCACAACAGCTTCTTCGACCAGGGCTTTCTCAACGCCGCCAGCGAGCGCGCCGACATCAAGCGCAACCCGTTTCATCCATTTTCCAGCTTCGATACCGCCACCCTGGCCGGGCTGGTGTACGGGCAGACCGTGCTGGCCAAGGCCTGCGAAGCGGCCGGCATCCCCTTCAATCAGCGCGACGCCCACTCCGCGCTGTACGACGCCACCCGCACCGCCGAGCTGTTCTGCTCCATGGTCAACCGCTTCCGCGACCTGGGCGGCTGGCCGCCGCCGCCGGCCGGCGAGATGCCGCCGACCCTGGCCCGCGCGCTGGATTAGGGGTCTCTCGGATCCTGCCGGGAGCTCCCGCTCCCTTTCGCGGGCGGGGCCCGCTCCCACAAGGACCGCTCCCACAAGCCTCGCTCAAGCACACACAAAAAAAGGGCGCCGAGAAGGCGCCCTTTTTTATCGTCGCTGAGAGCTGAGAGTTACAGCTTCTCGGCGTTCTCGGACAGGTAGGAAGCAACGCCGGCCGGGTTGTCCTGCATGCCCTGGTCGCCTTTCTGCCAGCCTGCGGGGCACACTTCACCGTGCTCCTCGTGGAACTGCAGGGCGTCAACCAGACGTACCAGCTCGTCGATGTTACGACCCAGGGGCAGGTCGTTGATCAGCTGGCTGCGTACCACGCCTTTGTTGTCGATCAGGAAGGCACCGCGGAACGCCATGCCGCCTTCGGATTCGACATCGTAGGCCTGGGAGATCTGGTGGTTCATGTCCGCGGCCATGGTGTATTTCACCGGACCGATACCGCCGTCGTTGATGGCGGTGTTGCGCCAGGCGTTGTGGGTGAAGTGGCTGTCGATGGACACGCTGATCACTTCCACGCCGCGCTCTTTGAATGCGTCCATGCGGTGATCCAGGGCGATCAGTTCGGACGGGCACACAAAGGTGAAGTCCAGCGGATAGAAGAACACCAGGCCGTATTTGCCCTTGATGGCCTCGGAAAGGGTGAATTCATCCACAATGCTGCCGTCACCCAGGACGGCGGGAACCGTAAAATCAGGTGCGGGTTTACCTACCAGTACGCCCATGTTTTTCCTCTCTGCGTTGAATCAATGTTGAAGACATCTTCGCACATCCGGCGGCGGCGTCTTGACGCCACCTTTGCACGCCTATCATGGGAATCCCGTGCCAGGATTCAACAGGCCGGCCCATTGGCAATGATTGGCAAAACCAATGGGCCGTCGGCGTCGGTTCAGGCGTCGCCTTCCACGGCGGCGCTTTCCACCAACTCCTTGAGCTGACCGGAGCGGTACATTTCCATGATGATGTCGCACCCGCCGACCAGCTCACCGCTCACCCACAGCTGCGGGTAAGTGGGCCAGTTGGCGTATTCCTTCAGGCTCTGCCGGATTTCCGGCGCTTCCAGAATGTTCACGTAGGCAAAGGGTTTGCCGACGCTGGTCATGGCTTCCACCACCTGGGCGGAGAAGCCACATTGGGGAAACTGAGGTGTGCCCTTGATGTAGACGAGCACCGGATTTTTCGCGATCTGGTCCTTGATGACCTGAATCACATCATCCATAGAAACCACCTGCCTGCTGATAGTGAAAGGCGCCAGTATAACACCGACGCCCGGTTTTCTGCTGTATCCGCAGACAGTGGGGGCAACGCCGGCCGGTTTCAACCGGTGCGGCGCGCCAGCCGCATCAGAAACCCACCCGCACGCCCATGTAGGCGGTACGCGGGCTGTTGGGACGGGCGCCGTCCGGGGAACGGGCGACGATTTCCTGGTCGTCGAACAGGTTGTCCACCTTGGCGTACACCTCCACGTTGCTGCGCAGATAGTAGGACGCCGCCAGATCCACCACCAGATAGTCGTCGGTGCTGCGGAAAGCGGGCCCGTTGGAACGGTCGCAGGTGTTGTCCACGCACACCTCGTCCACATAGGTGGTGGTCAGGTAGGCGCCCCACTGGGCGGGACGCTCCAGGCCCAGGGTCAGGCTGAGCTGGTTTTCCGGCAGGTACGGCAGCACGTCGCCGTCCTGCACGCTCAGGTCGTCGGCGGTCTCGGTGATTTCACCGTCGGTGTAGGTGTAGGCCAGGCGCACCGGCGCGGTGAGGCCGTTGCCCTGCCACAGGCGGCTGTTGAGGCCCAGCTCCAGCCCCTGCACCTGGGACTCACCGAAACTCTGCGAGCCGATGGTGTCGCCGTTGGGGCACGGCGCCGCCACCGAGCAGTTGTTGACGGTGTTCTCGTAGTCACTGAAGAAGGCGATGGCGTCGGCGCTGAACGGGCCGCTCCAGTAGCGCACGCCGGCCTCGTAGTTGACGCTTTTCTCCGGATCGGTGCCCTCGGCGGAAGACGCGCCGGGGGGCGCGAAACCCTGGTGCACGCCGGCCAGCAGCGCCCAGTGGTCGTCCAGCAGCCAGGTGGCGCCCAGGCCGGCCATCAGCTCGTCGACCTGATTGTCGACCCGCTGGCTGACCACGCTGCGGCCCGGGTCGGCATAGCGCTTGGCTTCGCTTTCCACGTCCTCGTAGCGCAGCGAGGCGGTCAGCAGCAGCTGGTCGAGGCGGATGTGATCCACCATCCAGGCGGAGAAGGCGTCCGCTTCCTCGATGCGGTTATCGCCGCCGGTGGGCTCGATGTAGCCGCTGCGCACCAGGCTGCCGTTCTGCTGCTCGAACACCTCGATCGGCTGGTAGCGGTCCACTTCGTCCTGATGGAAGCGCACGCCGGCGACCAGATCGTGGCGCACCGAGCCCCATTCAAAGCCGTGGGACAGCTCGGTCTGTATGCCTTCGGAGGTGTACTCGCGGTTGTTGTTCTTGAGACGCACGTCGGCCACGTCCTGGTCGCCGTCGAGGATCGCCTGGGCGTTGGCGTCGCCGTTGTTGGCGTCCTCGATCAGGTCACCGATGCTCTGGCCGCCGGCGCTGGCCACCTTGAACCAGTTGCGCTGGAACTTGTTGCGGTAGAGGGCGGTTTCCAGGCTGGTGTCGCTGCCCAGCACCAGGTGATGCCGCAGGGCCACGCCGTCATGGTCGTTGTCCATCTGGTCAAAGGCGCTGAGCCCGTAACGGCGGTTGGCGTCATCACTGAAATCACGGTCGGTGAGGCCCAGGTAGCTGTGGTTGGACACCTCGCTGGAATGCGACAGCTTGAGTTCCAGGGCCTGCTTCACATCGGCGGTGTCGGGGCTGGTCCAGCGCAGCTTGGCCACGTAGTCCTGCTTGTCAAAGCCGGTGTCCCGGTTGGAGCGGTCCACATCCTTGAAGCCGTCGCTGCTCTGCTGGTGGGTCTCCAGCAGGAAGCCCCACTGCCCTTCGCTGGCGCCGTACCAGACGTGGCCGCGCTGATGGCGGTCCTCGCCGGCCTCCAGCTGCACCATGCCGGCCTCATCGGTGGGGATCGGCGTGGACAGCACATTAAGCGCACCGCCCACGGTAAAGGGCCCGTAACGCAGGGTGTCCGGGCCCTTCAGCACCTCCACGCCGTGGAAACGGCCGGCGCTGGGGAAGTAATACGCCGCCGGTGCCGCGTAGGGCGCGGGGGCGATGGGAATGCCGTCTTCCATCACGGTGATGCGGTCACTGCGGTTGGTGCCGGTGCCGCGAATACCGATATTCGGCCGCAGGCCGTAGCCCTCTTCTTCCTGCACATAGACACCGGGCACATCGCGCAGCATGCGGTGCACGTCGGTGTATTCCTTCTTCTCCAGGTCTTCGCTGGACAGCACATGGGCCGAGCCGGACAGGCTGAAGGTGTCCTCGTTGGAGCCGATGATGTCCACGGAGGGCAACCGGTTGGTGTCGGCGGCCAGGGTTTCGGCAAACAACAGGGCGGAGGCACCGCCAAGGGCGCAGAGCGCCAGGGGGGCATTGCGTCGTTTCATCATTATGGTTCCTGCGACGTGTATGTTTTGTAAGTCGCGGAGAACAATAATGAAAACGATTCTCACTAACAGCTAAGTGACTTTACCTATCTCACGTTTTTTTTGTTCGTTTTCGGTAAGGCCGTAGCCGCCACCGCCCGGCGACGCCAGCAGCAGGCGGTCGCCGGGGCGGGCGTGGCCGGTGAATTTGGGCGGCAGGGCCTCGCCGTTCAGGCGGTTCTCGCCGGCGGCGCCGGGCCCGCCCCCTGCCAGCCCCCAGGGCCGGTGGCGGCGCCGCTCGGTGAGCAGGGTAAAGCTGGCGGGGGCGAGAAATTCCAGCTCCCGCTCGATGCCGTCGCCGCCCCGGTGGGCGCCCTCGCCGCCGCTGCCCCGGCGCAGCGCATAGCGGCGCACCCGCAGCGGATAGTGCTCTTCCAAGCTTTCGATGGGTGTGTTCAGGGTGTTGGTCATATGGCTGTGCACCGCCGCCAGGCCGTCGCCGTGGCGGTGGGCGCCCATGCCGCCGGCCATGGTTTCGTAGTAATCCCAGGGCCGCGCGCCGTTCTCGCCGCTCTCCCCCATCGCCAGGTTGTTCATGGTGCCCTGGCTGGCGGCGGGAATTTCGCCCGGCAACGCCTGGGCCAGGGCCCCCAGCACCACGTCGACGATCCGCGAGCTGGTCTCCACGTTGCCGGCGGCCACCGCGCCCGGGCGGCGCGCGTTGACCAGGCTGCCCACCGGCGCCGACAACGCGATCGGCCGGAACAGGCCGGCGCAGGACAGCGCGTCGTCCGGCAGCAGGCAGCGGAAACAGTAGTAGGCGGCGGCCGCCGCCACCGACAGCGGGCAGTTGATATTGCCGCTCACCTGGTCGGCGGTGCCGGTGAAGTCCAGCTCGGCGCCGCCCCCCTGTACCCGCAGGGTGACCACCAGCGGGATGTCGAACAGCCCCTGGCCGTCGTCGTCCATCACGTCGCTGAAGCGGTACTCGCCGTCGGCCAGGTCCGCCAGTCGCTGGCGCATGCGCCGCTCGCCATAGGTGTTGAGGGCGTCCAGGGACGCGCGCAGCGTCTCCAGGCCGCGCTCGCCGATCAGCGCCGCCAGCCGCCGGGCGCCCGCCTCGCAGGCACTGGCCTGGGCGGCGAAATCGGCGAACCGGGGCACGTCCAGGGGCAGCTCGTCGCCCTCGCCGAGCCCCGCCAGCCGGCGGCTCAACGGCAGCTGCCAATCGCCTTCGCGCTTGAGCCACTGCGGGGCGATCACCAGCCCCTCCTCGTCCAGGGTCCTGGACACCGGCATGGAGCCGGGGCTGTGCGCGCCGATATTGGCGTGGTGGGCCCGGGTCACGGTGAAGGCGGCCAGCCGCTCGCCGGCGAACACCGGCGCTACCACCGTCACGTCGGGCAAATGGGTGCCGCCCAGGTAGGGGTCGTTGACCACCAGGAGGTCGCCGGGGCGCCAGTCGCGGCCTTCCACCAGGTCCGCCATGGCGTAGGCCATGGAGCCCAGGTGCACGGGAATGTGCGCGGCCTGGGCGCAGAGGCCGCCGGCGGCGTCGAAGATGGCGCAGGAAAAATCCAGCCGGTCCTTGATGTTGGGCGACAGCGCGCTGGCGCGCAGCAAGGCGCCCATCTCGTCACAAATACCCGCCAGGCGGTTGGCGAAAATACTCAGCTGTACCGGGTCCATGACTCCCCCTGAAAATGCGGTTCACCGATCAGGATACAGGATACCGGCGCGGGAATTGCGTCCCCGCGCCGGCCTCAGTATTATTCAGGGTCCACGCGGCAGCCTCGGCTGCCGTTTTTTGTTTGTAAGCGTTCTTCATCGACCTACAGCGCCAAAGACCATGAGCGAGCAGTTTCTGATCCCCACCTACGCCCGTCAGCCGGTGAGCTTCGAGCGCGGCGAAGGGGTATGGCTATACGATGCCGACGGCAACCGTTTTATGGATGCCGTGTCCGGCGTCGCCGTGTGCAACCTGGGCCACGCCCACCCGGCGGTGACCCGCACCCTGGCGGATCAGGCCGCGCGACTGGTGCACACTTCCAACCTGTACCGGATACCGGCCCAGGAAAAACTGGCCGCGCGCCTGTGCGCGCTGAGCGGTATGGAGAAGGTGTTCTTCTCCAATTCCGGCGCCGAAGCCAACGAGGCGGCGATCAAGCTGGCGCGTCTGCACGGCCACCACCGGGGCAGCGATACGCCGCGCATTCTGGTGATGGAGAACAGCTTCCACGGCCGTACCCTGGCGACCCTGTCCGCCACCGGCAACCGCAAGGTGCAGAAAGGCTTCGAGCCGCTGGTGGAAGGCTTCCAGCACCTGCCCTACAACGACCTGGCGGCGGTGGAAGCCGCCGCGGCGGACGACCAGGCCGGCCACATCGCCGCCGTGCTGGTGGAGCCGGTGCAGGGCGAAGGCGGGGTCAACCTGCCCGACGACGGCTACCTGCGCGGCCTGCGTGAGTTGTGCGACCGCCACGGCTGGTTGTTAATGCTGGATGAAATCCAGACCGGCAACGGCCGCACCGGCAGCTATTTCGCGTGCCAGGGCGACGACGTACGGCCCGACGTGCTGACCACCGCCAAAGGCCTGGGCAACGGCTTCCCGATCGGCGCCTGTCTGGTAAGCGGCGCCGCCTCGGCGCTGTTCGGGCCGGGCAGCCACGGCAGCACCTTCGGCGGCAACCCGCTGGGCTGCGCCACCGCGCTGACCGTGGTGGAGACCCTCAGCGACCAGGTGATCCCGGCGGTCGACGCCAAGGGCGAGACCCTGCGCGCGGCGCTGCGCGACCGGCTGGCCGACGTGCCGCTGGTCACCGGCGTGCGCGGCCGCGGGCTGATGATCGGCGTGCAGCTCGACCGCGACTGCGGCGAACTGGTGGGCCGGGCCCGCGAGGCGGGCCTGCTGATCAACGTCACCGCCGGCTCGGTGGTGCGGCTGTTGCCGCCCCTGGTGATCAACGACGACGAACTCCGTTTCTTGGTGGACACCCTGGCCCAGGTGATCCGCGACTTTGCCCGTGATCAGGAGAACCCATGAGCAGCCCGCGTCACTTTCTCACTCTGATGGACCTTACGCCCAAGGAGCTGGGGTATCTGATACAGCGCGCCGTGGAGCTGAAAACCATGCTGCACACCGGGCAGTTCCACGAGCCCCTGCGCGGCAAGACCCTGGGCATGATTTTCGAGAAGTCCTCCACCCGTACCCGGGTGTCGTTCGAGGTGGCGATGACCCAGTTCGGCGGCGCCAGCGTGTTCCTGTCACCGCGCGACACCCAGCTGGGGCGCGGTGAACCGGTGGAGGATTCCGCCCGGGTGCTGTCGCGGATGGTGGACGCGGTGATGATCCGCACCTTCGACCACGACACCGTGGAGGCCTTCGCCGCCCACTCGCGGGTGCCGGTGATCAACGCGCTCACCGACCAGTTCCACCCCTGCCAGCTGCTCGCCGACATGCAGACCTACGTCGAGCACCGCGGCAGCATCGCCGGTAAAACGGTGACCTGGGTGGGCGACGGCAACAACATGTGCGCCAGCTACATCAACGCCGCCGAGCAGTTCGATTTCCAACTGGTGGTGTGCTGCCCGGAGGGCTTCGAGCCGCCGGCGGACCTGGTGGACGCGTTCGCGCACCGGGTCACCCTGCAGCGCGACCCCGCCGAGGCGGTCAAAGGCGCCCATCTGGTGGTCACCGACGTGTGGGCCTCCATGGGCCAGGAAGACGAGCAGGCCGACCGCATCAAGCGCTTCTCCGAGTACCAGGTGAACCCGGCACTGATGGACCGGGCCGACCCGGAGGCGCTGTTCATGCACTGCCTGCCCGCCCACCGGGGCGAGGAAGTCAGCCACGACATGCTCGACGATCCGCGCGCGGTGGTCTGGGATGAGGCGGAAAACCGGCTGCACGCGCAGAAGGCGCTGCTGGAGTTCCTGCTCACCGGGACGCATTAAGGGTTATTGGTCCTCGCGGCAGACCCGGTTGCGGCCGCCGGTTTTGGCGCGGTAGAGGGCGCGGTCGGCGCGGCCCAGCAGCTGGTCCACGGTTTCCTGGCCCCGGTAGCTGGCCACCCCCGCCGACAGGCTCACCGCCGGCGGCCCGCGGCGGTCCTCGAAGCTGCGCGCCGCCCAGCTTTCGCGCAGCCGCTCGGCCACCAGCTCGGCCCCGGCGAGGTCGCTCTGCGGCAGCACCAGAATGAATTCCTCGCCGCCCAAACGGGCCAGGTAATCCCCCTCGCGCAGGTTGTCCAGGGTGTGCTCCGCGAACTGCCGCAACACCCGGTCGCCCATGTCGTGGCCGTACTCGTCGTTAATCCGTTTGAAATGGTCCAGGTCCACGTAGCAGACCGAGAACGGGTAAATCTGGTTGTCCGCCAGCGCCTTCTGGTGCTCCAGCACCTCGAGAATATGGCGCCGGTTGAACAGGCCGGTGAGGTCGTCGCGGATCGCCAGGTCACGGACCTGTTCCAGGGCGTCCGCCAGTGCCTGGTTCTTTACCGCCAGGCTGCGCCGCAGGCCGTTCACGCCGCTGCCGGTCACCGCGAAGCTCAGCGCCACCAGAGTAAAGATCAGCCACTGCAGCAGCTCCAGGCTCAGGCTCAGCCGCAGGCCACGCGTCGCCAGCGCCAGGGCCAGCATCAGCGCGTAGCCGACGCTGGCGAGCAGCGCCAGCGACAGCAGCGAGCGGGCGCCGAGCCGGAACGACACCAGCAGCAACAGCGGGAAGAACAGAATCATGGCGCTGATGCGCGCCTCGTTCATGGGAAA
>TARA_B100000749_G_scaffold94952_2_pt1 | contig 14108 bp, 10 predicted proteins | sample TARA_B100000749 | Tara Oceans TARA_B100000749 (sample SAMEA2621232) | marine metagenome | biome: marine biome (ENVO:00000447); feature: mesopelagic zone (ENVO:00000213); material: "saline water (ENVO:00002010), including plankton (ENVO:xxxxxxxx)" | depth 800 m
AACGCGTCAGCGTCTCGGCGGCGCTGTTGGTGTGCAGGGTGGACATCACCATGTGGCCGGTCTGTGCCGCCTTGATCGCGATTTCGGCAGTCTCAAGGTCGCGGATCTCGCCTACCATGATGATGTCCGGATCCTGACGCAGGAAGGCGCGCAGTGCCTGGGCAAAATCCAGACCCTGCTTGGGGTTCACGTTGACCTGGTTGATGCCTTCCAGGTTGATTTCGACCGGGTCCTCGGCGGTGGAGATGTTGCGCTCCATGGTATTGAGGATGTTCAGGCCGGTATACAGCGATACGGTTTTGCCCGAGCCGGTCGGGCCGGTAACCAGAATCATTCCCTGCGGCCTGGCAAGGGCCGCCATATACATCTGCTTCTGGTCGTCTTCATAACCCAGCGCGTCGATACCCATCTTGGCGCTTTCGGAGTCGAGAATACGCAGCACCACCTTCTCGCCCCACAGCGTCGGCAGGGTATTAACCCGAAAATCGATGGCCTTGCTCTTGGAAATCTTCAGCTTGATGCGGCCATCCTGAGGCTTGCGGCGCTCGGCCAGGTCCATGGACGACATCACCTTCAGGCGCGCAGCAATGCGCACGCCCAGCTGCACGGGAGGCTTGGCAACCTCGTGCAGCACGCCGTCGGTGCGGAAGCGCACGCGGTACATCTTTTCGTACGGCTCAAAGTGCAGGTCAGATGAACCCATGCGCACGGCATCAAGCAGCATCTTGTTGACGAAGCGCACGATGGGCGCGTCGTCCGCGTCGGTGCCCCCGTCCGCGCGGTCTTCATCTTTGACCGATTGGACGTCAAGTTCGTCCAGATCTGCATCGCCAATATCGCCCAAGCCACCGGTCGGGCTGTCGAGGTATTTTTCGATCGCGCTCAGCAGCTTGTCGTCTTCGACGATCACCGCATCGGTCATCAGGCCGGTGTGGAACTGCACATCACTGAGGGCCTGCTGATTTGTTGGATCAGAAATGGCCAGATACAGCCGTGAGCCGCGCTTGAACAGCGGCATCACATTGTGCTGGCGCACCAGCTTTTCGCTAACCAACTCTTTGGGTTGAGCTTCCTTGTCCAGCGCGCTGAGGTCGAAGTAGGGGTAGCCGAACTCTTCAGCGCATGTCATTGCCAGCGAGCGGGCGTCTGCCAGCTTCTTCTGCACCAGATGGGTGATCAGCGGGATTTTGTCCTGACTAGCCTGCTGGCAGGCCTTCGCAGCCACGTCGGCCTGAATGAGGCCTTCCTGCACAATACGCCGTGCTAGCCCTGAAAGAGCGGGGGTTTCCATGTGGCAATAGTCCTGAATTTCAAAAGCATTAATGCTGCAGACTATAGTACAGACGCCGCCGGGATTGAACTGTCCGGGTGGGCCTGCTGTGCATGGGTTGTCAGGCGGTAGCATGCGTGGCTAGTGCCGAGGTGACAAAAAATGTCACTTTCTGTCGTGTGCTGTCTTGAGGCGCTCGCCCAGGCGCTTGTGTGCAGCAGCACACAGGCCGCAACACAGCGCTTTGCACATTGGTCTGTTTTTTGCTTTCATCCTTTTAGCCGCACGGCTATTTCACTTAAAGGAGTAAACACATGAAAGCTCAAGTTCAAAAGGGTTTCACCCTTATCGAACTGATGATCGTGGTTGCGATCATCGGTATTCTGGCTGCTATCGCGCTGCCGGCCTACCAGGATTACACCGCTCGTGCCAAGGCGTCTGAAGTTGTTCTGGCTGCCAGCTCTGCCCGTACCTGTGTAACTGAGATTGTTCAATCCGCAGGATTTAATGCAAATCTGTCAAGCTGCGGTAGTGACTTTGTATCGACTCAGTACGTTTCAACCCTCGCAGTCGCGGATCTTACTGGCGTAGTGACCGTCACCGGTAAAGGTTTTGACGATACGTTGACAGTGATCTTGACTCCTTCGGACACTGCGACCAATCGTATCGGTGCGTGGGTGTGTTCTGGCTCGCCTGCCAAGTGGATGCCGGGCTCTTGCCGCGGTTGATTGTATGATGGCGTTAGAAAGCCCCGGCTTGCCGGGGCTTTCTATTTGTGAATTGCATATTGAGATATTCGTTGGCGATGGCTATCAGACTGTGGGCTCTTGCGGGACTTGTATTGGTGGTGTTGGGGTACCTGCCGGGTATATCAGGTGCACTCTACTATGATGATTATTCAAATCTCGATGGCCTGAGTTCTGTAGCTGATCTTAAAAGCGCCTCCCAATTTGTGTTTGGAGGGCACGCAGGCCCTTTGGGGCGGCCGGTAGCGCTGGCGAGCTTCCTGCCGATGGCCGAGGGGTGGCCGGGTAATGGTCAACAGGGCCTGCTAGTTAATATTGCCATCCATGCTCTGAACTTTTTGTTGCTGTTTTGCTTGGGTCGTCTAGTGCTGGTTCGTTCTCGACTGGCTACCGCCGAAGCAGCTGCCTACATTGCGTTGGGAGGCGCATTTCTTTGGGCGATCCTGCCCATCCTGGCTTCCACATCACTGATTCTGATCCAAAGAATGACCAGCCTGTCAGCACTCTTTGGCATGCTCGGGCTGGTCGGCTACGTATACGGATACCGATGGGCTGAACGTTCGCCATATAAAGGGGCGTTTTGTCAGCTGGCCGTTTTAGGTTTGATGACAATCACTGCTGCTTTTACAAAGGAGAGTGGCGCTCTAATACCGTTATTTGCCTTGATTTTGGATTTTTTGTGTATGCGTGGGCGCTCCTTGCCTGGTCGAGCGGCTCAGATCCGCAGATTCGTGCTCGTAGTTGTTTCCCTTTGTGTCCTTTATCGGATATCTCCCTTTTATCTGGATTATTTGGCTTTTAGTGATTTTAGAGGGTATTCCGTTGCGCAGCGCCTGATAACGCAGACGGTAATCCTGTGGGAGTATTTGTTCAGAGCGTTCGTTCCGTTTCAACCAACCATATTTGGTCCATTTCATGACTACTACGGCGTACGTGCTGCTAATGCTGTGTTTTATCTAGCATTGGCTGGATGGGCGAGCTTAGTGGTTGCTGCATTTAAGTTGCGAGCAAAGTTACCGTTGTTCACGTTTGCAATAGCTTGGTTTGTTGTGGGGCACTTGCTCGAGTCTACAGTGGTGATGTTGGAGCTTTATTTCGAGCACCGAAACTACCTTGCTTTATGGGGTTTTTGCCTGTTTTTTGGCTGGCTTGGTTATGCAGGATTTAAGCGCTTTGGTCGAATAGTTGTCCTAAGCGCAGGTGCTTATTGTGCATTGATTTGGGTCCTGCTGTTTTCGATCACATCTATGTGGGGAAATCAAAGTCTGGCTGCTGAAACCTGGGCTGCCAAGCACCCTGGTTCTGCTCGCGCAGCACTTCATGCTGTTTTCATCGAGATGGGTAAAGAGCGGGCAGGAGCTAATCACGAGGGGAATGAGCGCTACATCGAAGGCGAGCGTCTTAGCTATGCCTTCAAAGTGCTTAAGCGTACTATGAGTGCTTGTCCTGACTGTATTGATATCCGTATGCAGGCGCTTTTACTTGCTTGTAAATTAAAAAATGAAGACGAGCAACGTGCGTTGTACTCGGATCTAATTGCCCTTGCTAGGGAAGGTCTCGTAAATTCTACTGTTATCACTCTCTCGTTCGATTCTACCCTGTTAGTAGGCAATGGTGGCTGTGAGGCGGTAACATCAAAAGAGCTTGGGGCGCTGTTTGTGGGGTTTAGAGAAAATAAAGCACTGCAATATCCGTTGTTTTCTCAGAAGTTGTATTTTTCGCAGGCTATGCTTGCTGAGTCTTCAGGGGACTGGTCAAGCGTCAAGTCAATCCTTGATGAAGCGGCGCTAGAGGTACAGGACTCCTCTCCTATTTTGCAGTATCAGATTTATTCGGCACTTGAAAGTGGAGATTTAGAGTATGGCTACGTCGCCCTAGATAGTCGGGCGAGTGTGGATAGTGATGAAATAAAAAGTTTGCTGCCGCAGTTGCGTCATCAGCTAGATTCAGCGCGGGAGATAGAGATTGAACGTTAGTATAGTTTTGCCAGCAAAAAACGAGTCAGCTTCCGTAGGGGCGGTTGTGGCGTCTATAAAAGCAGCTTACCCTGAGTTTGAGGTAATCGTGGTAGACGACGGCTCTACCGATAACACCGCTCGGTTGGCAAGTGATGCGGGGGCGAAGGTCGTCTCTCATCCCTACAGTAAAGGTAACGGCGCTGCGATCAAGTCCGGTGCCAGGGCTGCGGCGGGTGACGTGATTGTGTTTATGGATGCAGACGGCCAGCACGACCCTGCAGATATTCAACGCCTGCTGGACCGCATCAATGGGGGTTACGACCTTGTTGTCGGTGCCCGGCAACAAGGCTCTCAAGCGAGCGTGGGACGTGGCTTGGCAAACGGTTTCTACAATCGCCTGGCTACCTATATGACAGGCCACAAGGTAGAAGACCTGACCTCCGGTTTTCGTGCCGTTAGGGCGGATAAGTTTCGGGAGTTCCTTTACCTTCTGCCTAACGGGTTTTCCTACCCTACCACCTCAACGATGGCATTCTTTCGAGCTGGCTATTCGGTTGCTTACGAGCCGATTCATGCCGCACAGCGTGTCGGAAAAAGTCATATCAAGCCGTTGAAGGATGGCGTACGATTTCTGTTGATTATATTCAAGATTGGCACTTTGTATTCACCTTTGAAATTGTTTGCGCCGGTGTCTGTGTTGGCGTTTTTTATTGCCACACTCTGGTATGGATGCACCTTGATTGTGGACGGGCGTTTCACGAATATGAGTGCACTTCTTTACACTGGTAGCGTGATGGTCTTTCTGATGGGGCTGATATCGGAGCAGATTACTGCCTTGATGTATAAAGATGGGAGTTGAGGTGCCTTGGTCAAGAGGGATAAGGGAGATGATACCCTTGGCTGGTGATGCCACGGCTGGTTTTGTCGGAAACAGTCGCATTCATAGTGCGAGGCTCTCAGCCACGGTTATTGTGAGTAATCCTCAGGCATGATCCCAACAATAGAGCCAAGCCAGATGCCTCAGCATACTGAGTGGGCCTCTCGCTGCGTGTTCGCAGCATGGGGCTTTTGATCATGCTTCGAGGGACGATTGCACTTGGTACTCTTCGCACTAGTGTAGTCCTGGCATTACGCTTGGTTGTTCAGGCGAGCACTTTGCTTTTGGTCGCTAGAATGTTGGGAGCAGAGCAATTTGGTGCGTTTGCAGGTGCTTCAGCCTTGGCAGTGTTGATGGGAGCTTGCTCCACTTTCGGGACACATGTTGTTTTGCTCGCTGGTGTCGCCAAAGATCCTTGGTCAAGGGATCGCATACTCCCTTGGGCTATTCCTTGTACCCTCGTATGTGGGATTGTGCTGTTTATAGCTTATCTATCAATCTCCTTCGCTGCGTTTGGCGCTGCGCTGTTACCTTTTAGAGCGCTGCTATTAATTGGTTTTGCTGAAATTCTTCTGCAGCCGCTTTTTGCACTGATGACCTCAGAGCATCATGCATTGGGGCGGGTCGCAAGGGCGCAGCTCTTGCAGCTTTCCCCTCTAGGGCTTCGCCTCATGGTCGCTTTGTCGGTGGCTGTGCTTGGGTTGGCCGATCCTTTTGACGCTTATGTTTTAGGTTACACATTAGCCTCGCTTGTTGCTCTGGGGTTGGGAGCAATGATGCTGCCAGCTCGCTGGCCTTCTTGGCATAACTGGCGTTTACCGATCAAAAGCGAGTGGCGCGAAGGTTTTGGCTACGCTGCCATGAATATCACCAAAGCTGGTCCGGCTGAGCTTGACAAGACGATATCACTGAAGCTTCTCCCTCCTATTTCAGCTGGTGTTTATGCGGCGTCAGCTCGAGTCGTGGGTGCGGTTACTCTTCCGGTTGCGGCCATGATGCTTTCAGCGTTGCCACGTATGTTTCGCGAAGCCGGGAGGCCAGCAGGTTTAGTGGACCTGCTGGTATGGATGTACGCAGCTGCCGCTTGTTACAGCGTTGCTCTGGCGGCTGCAGTCTGGGTATCTTCCCCTCTGTTGGAGCAGCTCTTTGGGAATGAGTACCTGGGGATAGCCGACATGGTTCGTTGGTTGTGCATTGCTATACCGGGAATGGCTCTGCGTTTGGTCGCTGGCAATACGCTGATGGCGCTGGGCAAGCCTTGGATGCGAGTGGTATTCGAGGTGGTGGGGATGGCCGTTCTTATATTTTCTGCTGTCGGTTTGGTAGGTCGCTTTGGAGCTCTCGGCCTGCCTTTGGCTGTTGCCATCTCTGAGTGGTTAATGACGGCAGTTGGTACGGCCATGATCTTATTTTTTCGCCCTAAACGGGTGAGCCGCAAAGTCCGGTACGAATCCTAGGGAGGCGTTAGAAGCAATGACCAGAACCTATACAGGGCCCGGAGAGTGTGGTGGGCCGGAGATAGACAAAAAGTCGGTGAGTAGTTTTTTTGATAAGCGAGCTGAGAAGATTGAATCCGTCGGCCCGTTGCATGCTGTTATTTATCAAGATAAAGACTCAGACCTTGCACTAAATCGCGATATTGCTGAAAAGCAGAAGTTGCTTCCTCTGCTGCAATTGAGTGGCTCGGAGCGTTTGCTTGATGTGGGGTGTGGTACAGGGCGTTGGGCGCAAAATTTGATACCCGTTACTGGTAATTACTATGGTATTGATGCTTGCGAGGGGTTAGTCGAGTACTCTCGGCAACATTTCTCTTCAGAAAATAGTTCTTTCTTTGTTGCGTCGGCAGATGATTTTTCGTTGCATACACTGGGTGTTGTTGAGCCCTTCGACCGTGTTTTGTGCGCTGGTGTGCTCATATACCTTAATGATACGGAGTTGGGTAACGCGTTGCGATGTATTGCTAATGCAATCGCGCCTGGTGGTCTCATTTTGCTCCGCGAGCCTGTAGGGCTTGGGCGGCGGTTAACGATATCTGAGCATTTCTCTGAGGATATGGAGCAGTATTACAACGCGATATATCGTACCAGGGAAGAGCTAGAGGCTTTCATTCGCACAGAGATGCCTGCTCCCAACTTTCGCTTTGTTGGTGCTGGAGATGTCTACGATGACATGGCTTTGAACAATCGGAGCGACACTCGGCAGTGCTGGTTCCTGCTGGAGAGAAACCGATGAAAACGGCTTTTTTTTTCGATCTTGACGGTACCATTACCACGACAGAACTTTTACCTTGTATCGCTTCTGAGCTTGGGGTCGCTGACGAAATTGCTACTTTGACCCGACTGACGATGGACGGCCTCATTCCTTTCACCGACTCAATGCGCCTTCGCTGTCTTATCCTTGGTCAGGTGCCATTGGAGCGAGTGTACTCTGTAGTCGATTCAATTCCTATGCAGTCCGAGCTGGTCGATTTTATCAACAGCCGGCCTGAGCAGTGCGCTGTTGTGACAGGCAATTTGGATATTTGGCTGCAGCCTCTTATGGAGCGGCTAGCCTGTCGCTGGTTCTGCTCCTCTGCCACTATTAGCTCCGGTTGCGTCAGGCTGAACCACATCATCGATAAGGGGCAAGTTGTTAGAGAGAGTCGGGCGTCGGGGAAATTTGAACGTCACGTCGCGATTGGAGATGGTGCTAATGACGTATCTATGCTTTCCGAAGCAGAAATAGGTATTGCATATGGGGCTGTGCACCCCCCTGCGCCCTGCACCGTTGATGCGTCGACATTGCTGGTCAATTCTCCGGAGGCTCTATGCAAGTTGTTGAAGGCGCTGTAATTGCGTGTGCTGGTCTTGGTTCCAGGCTGGGGCTTGGGTTGCCTAAGTGTTTGATAGAAGTAGATGGAAAGACGATTCTGACCCGGCTGATAGAGTCACTCAGGCCGCACGTATCACGGATACATGTTGTCATTGGCTACCGCGAGGAGTTGGTGGCTGACTATTGCGCCAGATACCATCGGGATGTTGTGTTGGTTCGAAATCCTCAATATAGGGAAACCAACACAGCCCATAGTATTGCTATCGGAAGTCTTGGTTTTCATTCTAAGGTTCTATATTTGGATGGTGACCTGATTATTGACGACGGATCGCTGGTAAGTTTCATTCGAGCTGCTAATGAGCACTGTTCACTGGTCGGCGTGACGCGTGCCAAAAGTGAAAATGCGGTGCTGGTCGAGGTTGGGCAGAGTGCTGGTGATGCATTGGAGGTGACCCACTTTAGCCGCGACCTAGACAGTGAGTACGAATGGGCCAATATCTTTGCAGGGCCGCCGGTGAGGTTGGAGCAGGCAGAAGGCTTTGTCTATCAGGCGCTTGAGCCTTCTCTGCCATTACCTGCAAAGCTACTTGACTTGCATGAGGTCGATACGCCTGCTGACCTGGCTGCTGCTAATGCCTTCTTGCTTGGCGTCGGGAGTGCTGGTTCTTGAGTTGTTTTCGGGACGCGCGGTGTCTAGTGCTATTCCCTGATCGGGACGTTCCGGCAAACTGCACCTTTTTCTGACTTTTGCAAAAGGGTTTTAAATGCAGCCTGTAAGAGTTTTGCTGCTGCTGCAGCGCCCTGAGGCATGGGTAAATATTGCCTCAGTATGGGACGCGATGAAGCATAGTGATAGCTTCTCTCCTGTTGTATGGGTGCTTCCTTACAATTATGAAAACCCTTCTGTTTCTGCGGAAAAGCTTACGTTGATGCAGGGACTGTTGCAGCGTGATGCGGTGCCGTTTCTTGAATGGGATGAAAGCGTGATTCTGCATCGTGATCAGTTCGATGCAGTGATCTTTAACCATCCTTATGATAGAGAGCGTCCTGAGGGGTTATGGTTTGACCATGTGCGAGCTCTTGTACCGGTAACGGTATATATTCCTTACGGTTTGGTTATGGGTGGTGGTAATAAGAACCTGCGCCTTCAGTACTGTCAGCCTGCCCAGCTTCATGCCACGGCGGTTGTGGCGCGCTCACGGTACGAGAAATCACTTTATCAAGAGTACTGCCCTTCGGGGGCTGGCCATGTTTATGTGCTTGGGCTGCCTCGTTTCGACCGCCTTATAAGCTCGATCGCTGCGCCGTTTCGTGAGGACTGGACCAGCGCTATCAAAGGTCGGAAGGTGATTTTGTGGAACGCTCATTTTAGTTTTGGTAAGTCACACTCTCAGGTTTCTAATTTCTCCACGTTTGACTTGCTGGGGCCGGAGATATTTGAGTTTGCCTTCTCCCGACGAAAAGATATTTGTTTACTTTGGCGTCCACATCCAGGTTTGCTGCCTGCGGTTGTGCGTGAGGGACTATTGACTGCGGACCAGCTTCCGTTGTTGCGTGAAGAGTTGGCGCAGGCTGGCCTGGTGCTCGATGAGTCCCCAAGTCATTCCGCCGCTTTTGCGGCATCCGACGCGCTGATTACGGATGTTGGCTCTTTTCTTCTTGAGTACCTGGTAACAGGCAAGCCTGTTCTGGCGCTTATCAACCCAGAGGGCGAGCCGCTGAATCAGGAGTCTAAGCAATTAGTCAGGCATTTTGCTGTTGCGAGCGCTCCCGGCGAAGTCAGTATGTTTTTAGATTCGGTCATTACTGGCGAGGCTAGTGTGACAGACTTGTCAGGTGCTTTGGCTAATCATTTGCCGTTACTGGACGGTCGGGCGGGTGAGCGAGTTGCTGATTTTATTAAGCGTCTCTGTCAGGGTGTGGCTTCCGAGGAGGTGATCACGTGTGCTCCTTTTCTCCCTCCCTATGTTGGAAAGCCGCTTCGATCGGCAGCCCTGTCGTCTGAAAATGCAGAGCTATTGTCGCCATTACCGCCGACGCTGGCACAGCTTGTTTCTGCGCTAAAGTTGCTCCGGGAGGAGAAAGCCCGGGAACCAAAATGGCGTAAGTTAGCGCGCCGAAAATTGAATCAGAGCCGCATTGTTTTTGGAGAATTGGTAAAAGGCTCGCCGCGTTTAATGGCCTGCATCCGTTCCTTACGTGGCGTCGGCAAAGTGTGAGCAAGGGGATGTTAGTTTCTGGTGCTGGCCGGAAGTTGCTGGGCGGCATTTTGCAAGATTTTATCCAATTGTGCTGCAAGCGCTGTCCAGTCTGAGACGGTGTAGCTAACGGATTCTCTCTCGCCAGCCAGCAAGGTGTTCAGCTTTTCTGCCAGTTGCAGAGCATCTCCTGGTCTGTATTGCATCGTCGGATGATCTTTTAACAGGTGGGCCACATCACCTACCATCGCCGCACATATTGGTACGCCGCATGCTATCGCCTCTTGAAACTTCAAGGGGAAACAATAGCGTCCGAACGTATCGTCCCGGTTGCAGACCACTGCGACATCTAACGCGTTAATCAGCACCGGCACCAGCTGCCAGTCCAGAATTCCCATGTTGATAATGCGTGGGTGAGCATAGCGTGCAGGTGTATTGTCTTGAGGGCCTGCGATGGCGAGGTAGAGGTCAGGGGCGCTATCGGCCATGAGTGTAAAGGCGTCAAACAGGTCGTTGATATTCCTACTTGCCTTTATCGCACCAGCCGACCCAATTATCCGGGCATCTATTGGCAGATTAAGCTGTCTTCGGCATTGTCTGGCGTCAAGTGGCTTGAATACGTTCGTGTTTACTCCGTTACCGATTACTTGGACTGGCGTTGCTGGCGCAATCGTCTCGCGCACATAATTTGCCAAGGTGTTACTTACCGTGGTTATTACTGCAGCGCTTCTGCATGCCTGGTGGTATTGGTGGCGAACGAACGGCAGAGCGGTCAGGGTAAAGTGGTCGTAGTTGTCGTACAGGTCCAGCACAACTGGGACGTCAAGCAGTTGGCCTAATCTTATTGCCGCGATACAGTGCGGAGCATCCGATGACGCCCATATTACGTCTGGCTTGTCTTTGCGCAGATGGCCTAGCTGTCGATACCACTTCCAAGGCGCAGCAGGAGTGAGGTTCACTGATAGCCATCGTACTCCCGCGTCGGATGTGTGTTCTGACTCGGGGCGGCACCGGTAGCTGGTGATGAGACCGCTAACTTTATGGCCTGCACGCGCCAGCGCCTCTGGTATTTCATACAGGCGTCCGTAGCGATCATCCAAGAGGTCGCGTGCTGTGTATTGTCGCTTGCAAAATATCAGTATATGCATGTGTCATCTGCTCTCGAGCGCCTCAATTGAGAGACTGGCTTCCTATTTGTTGGGAGCAATCTGAGCAGCCAGTCGCTCACCAAAAGCGGGCCAGGCAAAAGGCTCCACGAACCTTAGGGATTTCGCACGCCAGGTAAGCCTTTCAGTGCTTAAGGCTGTTGCTAAGGCGCAGCTAAAGGCCTGGTAGTTATCAGCCTGTGCGAGATGACCTGATTGTCCCTCGGCAACCGCATCCACTACTCCCCCTGTCGCAAATGCCACCGTCGGCAACCCATGCGCAGCCGCCTCAATAGCTACCATGCCAAAGCCCTCAGGGTCATCCGGAATGTGGCGCACTGGGAATACATGCACGTCAGCTGCTTCATAGGCCGTAGCCAGTTCAGTTGGGTCGGTGATGACGCCCAGGAAAAGGATGTTTGCACTGACACCAGCCTTTGCTGCGGCCGCCTGGATGCTTTCGACTGTTTGAACTGCTGCACCCAATGAGTTTTTGGGCGCTTCTCCGACCACCACAAGCATTGCATCAGGTTCTGCGTTTACAACCGCAGGCAGGCTCAGTTCAACAAATTCGCGCAGACCTTTTCTGGTAGTAAGGCGGCCAACCGAGAGCAGGATTTTCTTTCCCGTCAGGCTGTGCTTTTCCCTGAACTCGGCGATGCGCTCGGCGGGCTGCGGGGCTTCAGGAAGGCTGACGCCCGGGAACACGATATTCAGTTGTGCCTCGTTCACGCCTACGTTCAGCGCTAGCTGCTTTGTGGGGGTGCTGTTGACGATGACATGATCCAGCCGCTTGAAGGTCGGTCGCCACAGTCTGCGATAGATAGCATGGTCCACGGTAATGTCGAAGCCGTGCAGGTAAGCGGCAGACCTGGCTCCAGCAAGCTTGCCAAGGATCCATGCTATTGGCGCGGTTAACCCGCTGCCGGCAAGAATGGTATCTGGCCGCCAGCGCAGGGCAGTCCACAGGCCTTTGATAAACGCGATTATGAGAAATAGTGGTAAGGGTTTAAGCGGCGCTTCGGCAATGTGTACGTTATCGGGCTTTTGAGCGGCCGAGCCGCTTGGTCCAATCACTCTCACATCCGCGTACTTGGACAACTCATCCGCCATGTGCCAGTTCAGCCGCTCCATGCCGCCCACCAGAGGTGGGAGGTTGCGGGTGATGATGAGTATGCGGCGTCGTGGGGTATCCAAGTGTTGTGTCACTCTGTATTCGTGTTGGGCTGATGGCGTTCAATACCAAGCAGCGCGCTGCTATGGTATGCCCAGTGCGTTTCTCATATTGTCCGCCAAACTTGCTGCAAAACTGGCGGTGAGGTGCTGATTGTCTCTAAATACAATGGCACCATCTAGAAGAGCAGCACATCGCTTGCCAGGGCATACTGCGTCGTTCAGGTCTATCAAGGTCGCGCTGGGTAGTGAGTCCACGGCCAGTTTTAATCCTGTCATCGCAGTTGCTCTTTGCGGGTTATCGGCAGGCGAGGTGCAAGTATCTTGCGGTAACGTCCGGGCTTGTTCTAGGCCTCCGTGTTCCTCAAGGCAGGTGACGCCGTTGAAGGCAAGCGCGTAAGTTGGGGCGATTATTGCTACCTGCTTAGCTGACGTGAGGTGTTCCTCAAGTATTCGGGTAGTCCCCTCTGCCCACTGTTCGGTGGTCAGATCATAGCTGCCTGCAGAGCCGATTAGAATTAGATCTGGTTGTAGTTGACTCAGGTATGCAGCGGCACCTTTCTTCCACTCGCTGCACTCTGTGTAAATACGCCCAATGCGTTGGTAAAAGATGGGCTGATCCACTATTGGGCATGAGGATTTTGTGATCACTTCCAGTCGCCATTCGCCGCTGTCCAGGTCAAGTGCCTGCTTGATTGCAGGAAACCACTGTAGCCCGATACTGTCCCCCCAAACTACAGCAACCTTGGGGGCTTCCTTTGAGCCAAAGTGGCAGGTTTTTACCTGTGCGGATGCATACCAGTCATCGCAGCCATAGCGATAGATTTCTGGAGCGTCTGAACGGGCTAAGGCAAGAACAGATGGGGCCTCGGCGGCGATTTGGTCTGTGGCGCTGTTGTGCCACTTTATGAGCTGCACATTGATCAGCACGATAACAACAAGGCTGGCGACGATTTGCCATTTGGGGCTGACTCTTGCGTTTTGGTATTGCCGAATGGGGTTCTCAACCAATCGGTACGATAGGTGTGCAAGAAGGAATGCGGTCAGTACCAGTGCTGCCTGGGAGTAGGCTGTCTTCTCTGTCAGCAGGTGCTGGCCGACGACGAGCACAGGCCAGTGCCACAGGTAGAGTGAATACGATATATCGCCAATGTATTTGAGTGGGCCGCGAGCCAGTGGCGTTGTGGTCGTGCAGCTGGCGCCGGGTGATACCGCAAGCAGGCAGAGCGATGTTGCCAGGGTTGGAACAAGGCTGATCCAGTCTGGATAGCGTGTGCTTTCGCCGATTAACACTGCACTGACGAGAATGGCGGCAAGCCCCATGGCAAGTTGTATGGACGTGACGGCTGACGAGGACGGTGCTGACCGCCTTGCGAGCAGCCAGGTGATTGCGCCCAAACCGAACTGCCAGATGCGTGCGGGCATAAGATAGAAGGCTTGGACCGGGTTGCTGTGGGCAAGCCACATGCATAAGGCCAGGCTTAGCAGGCTTATGGCCAGCAGTAACGGCAGGCGGTACTTGCTCGCAAGGGTGCAGATCAGGATGACTATCAGGGGCCAAAGCAGATAGAACTGCTCCTCCACCCCGAGCGACCAGGTGTGGAGAAAGGCATTCGCCAGAGAAGTACTCTCGAAATAGTTCTGTTCGGCAAAAATGAAGTAAAAATTACTGACCCAGGCTGCGGCGCTTGCTGCGGCCGATGCTTGGGCGGGGTGTTCGGCGACGGGAGTTAAGGCAAATATTGCCGCTGCCGAGACGACCAGCATGAGCATCAATGCGGGCATCAGCCGTTTTAGTCGGCGGGCATAAAAGCGTGATAGTGATAGCTCTCCTTCCCTCTCAATTTCGGTGATCAGCAGGCCCGTTATCAGATAGCCGGAGATAAGGAAGGTCTGAATAACCGCTGATTTAGGCCAGGCTGACCTCCAG